>Ga0209056_10000058_pt1 | contig 107046 bp, 84 predicted proteins | sample GraSoiAngelo_114_FD_185876 | JGI IMG/M metagenome (GOLD analysis project Ga0209056, IMG submission 185876) | Grasslands soil microbial communities from the Angelo Coastal Reserve, California, USA - 14_0903_13_40cm (SPAdes) (version 2) | ecosystem: Environmental > Terrestrial > Soil >... | reverse complement strand
GGTGCTCGTCTCGCTCGTGATCGGCGGCATCGTGATCATGAACATCATGCTCATGGCGGTGGCGGAGCGGACGCGCGAGATCGGCCTGCGGAAATCGCTGGGCGCGCGGCGCCGCGACGTGCTGCGACAGTTTCTCGCCGAAGCGGCGGCGATCGCGACCGTCGGCGCGGCGTTCGGCGTCGTGGCCGGCATCGGGCTGACGTTCCTCATCGCCGCCGCCTCTCCCCTGCCGGCCAGCGTGTCGCCCGTGTCGATCCTGTTGGGCGTGGTCATGGGCGCGGGCGTCGGCGTCGTCGCGGGTGTCTATCCCGCGAGCCGCGCGGCGCGGCTCGATCCCATCGCCGCGCTGCGCCAGGAATAGCCGTGACCGCTCTGTTCGAAGGCGTCGGCATCGCGCTCGCGTCGCTCCGCGCCCACAAGATGCGCGCCGCGCTCACGATCCTGGGCGTCGCCATCGGGGTCACGGTCGTCATGGTCATCGGGGCCTTGATCAGCGGGTTCAACAAGGGCATCTCCGACATGCTCTCCTCGCTCGGCCCCAAGACATTCTGGGTCGGGCGCTATTGGGGCGGGCAGGGCGACGTCGACCCGGAAGACCCGGACCCGTGGCGGCGGCGTCCTCCCATGACGATGGACGAGGCCGCGCGTCTGGGGCAGCTGCCCTCCATCGCCTTCGTGGTGGTGGACGAGAACACGTCGGCGGACATCGACTTCGAGGGCCACCGCATGGCGGCCATCAGCATCCGGGGCCGCAACGCCGACTGGCCCAAGATCGAAGGCGGTGCCATCCACCCGGGCCGCTCGTTCAGCCACGTCGAGGACGCGGCCAACAGTCACGTGGCCGTGGTCAACACGAAGCTCGCGGAGAACCTGTTCGGCCAACGGGACCCGATCGCGCGGCGCATCAAGATCAGCGGCGTGCCGTACGACGTGATCGGCGTGTACGACCCGCCGCCCCACCTGTTCGGCGGCGAGGAGCAGCCCCAGGCCATGATCCCGCACGGGACCTTCGCCAAGGAGCTGCAGTACTGGCGCGGCTGGATGGACATGTTCGTGGTGCCGCAGGACTCGGTGTCGCTGGAGCGCGCGATGGACGACGTCACCATGGCACTGCGCACGATGCGGGGCTTGCGGCCGGGCCAGCGCAACAACTTCGATGCGGTCACGCAGGAAGTCTACGTGAAGGCCATCAACAGCTTCACGCTGGTGGCCCGGGTCCTGATGATCGCGCTCTCGATGGTGGGTCTGATGGTCGGCGGCATCGGCGTCGTCGCGATCATGATGATTTCGGTCACGGAGCGCACGCGGGAGATCGGCGTGCGGAAGGCGCTCGGCGCGACGCGGCGCGAGATCTTGTGGCAGTTCCTGGTCGAAGCCGCGACGCTCACGCTGGTGGGCGGCATCGTCGGCATGGTCGTGGGCTGGCTCATTTCGCTGGTGCTCGCCGGCGCTACGCCGGTTCCCGCCTACGTGCCGCTCGGCTCCGTCGTCCTCGCCCTGGGCGCTGCCGCGGTCACGGGGCTGCTGTTCGGTATCTATCCCGCGAGCAAAGCGTCGCGTCTCGACCCGGTCGAGGCGCTGCGCTACGAATAGATGGCCTTCTGGGAGGCCGTCCGTCTCGCCCTGCAGACCATCCGGGCACAGAAGCTCAAGAGCGCCTTCTCGATCATCGGCGTGTTCATCGGCGTGATGTTTCTCATCGCCGTCGTCTCGGTCGTGCAGGGGATGAACCGCTACATGACCGACAAGTTCGCCGGCACCCTACTCGGCGTGAATACGTTCCGGCTGCGCCAGTTTCCCGACGTCCAGCTCGGCAATGTGACCGACTCGATGTGGCGGGTGTGGCGCCGGCGGCCGCGCGTCAGCTACGACGACGCGCAGGCGGTCATGCGCGGCGTGACGGTCCCGGTGCTCGCGGCGTGGGAGTCGAGCACCCGCACCACGCTGGTGGCCGGGCACAGGCACGCGAAGGACGTGGAGGTCACGGCGGCGACGGAGCTCTACTTCGACATCCGCTCCCTCGCGGTCGAGCGCGGCCGCCCCTTCACGGGACAGGAAGTGCAGGCCGGCGTGCCCGTGCTCGTGCTCGGGTACGAGCTGGCCGAGAAGCTGTTCGAGGGTCAGGATCCGCTCGGCCGTGAGGTGAAGATCTTCGACCTCCCTTACCGGGTGATCGGCGTGGTCGAGAAACAGGGCAACCTGTTCGGCCTGTCGCTCGACAAGTTCGCGGTGGCGCCGGCGAGCGCCCCGCTCAAGCGCTATGTCAGCGAGCCCCGCGTGGTGGACGCCGTGGCAATGAAGGCACGCACCCAGCCCGACATGCGCGAGGCGCTGGGGCAGGCCGAGGCGATCATGCGCAACCGGCGCCACCTGCGGCCGCGCCAGGCCGACGATTTCACGCTCGAAACCGCGGACGAGGTGCTGGATTTCTGGGGAAAGATCAGCCGGGTGCTGTTCGTGGCGCTGCCCGGCCTCGTGGCCGTGTCGCTCGTGGTGGGGGGGATCGTCATCATGAACATCATGCTGATGGCCGTGGCCGAGCGGACGCGCGAGATCGGCATCCGCAAGTCGCTGGGCGCCCGGCGGCGCGACATCCTGCGGCAGTTCCTGGTCGAGGCCGCGACGCTCGCCACGGCGGGGGCCACGGGGGGCGTCCTCCTGGGCATCGGCCTGGCGGGCGCCGTGGCGTCGCTCACGCCGCTCCCCGCCGCGGTCGCGCCCTGGTCGATCCTGGTCGGCGTGGTCCTGGGCGGCGGCGTCGGGGTCGTCGCCGGTGTGTACCCGGCGAGCCGCGCGGCGCGACTCGACCCCATCGCCGCCCTGCGGCACGAGACATGACCGGCGCGGGGGGGGCCCTGTTCGAAGGGGTCGGCATCGCGCTCGATTCGCTGCGCGGCAACAAGCGGCGGGCAGCGCTGACGATCCTGGGCGTCGCCATCGGCGTGACGGTCGTCATGGTGATCGCGGCGATGATCAGCGGGATCAACCGCAGCGTGTCGAGCGTGATCGAGTCCATCGCCCCGCGCACGTTTCTGGTGTGGCGCTTCTTCCAGGCGGGGGTGAACGTCTCGGACGGCTCCGACGAATCGAGCCCCTGGCGGCGGAACCCGGAGATCGTGGAGCTCGAGGCGGACCGGATCGCCGTGCTGCCCTCCGTGCGCTACGTCACCCGCCGCGACGAGAGCTCCGCCACCGTGGAGTACGGCGACCGGCGGCTCGAATCGGTCAACGTCTCGGGGTTGTCGGCGCAGTGGGTGGAAGTGAACGGCGGCGACGTCCATCCCGGGCGCACGTTCACGCGGCTGGAAGACGTGGCCAACGACGCCGTGGCGGTCATCAACACCAAGCTCGAGGAGCAGCTGTTCCGCGGGCGCGACCCGATCGGCCAGACGATCCACGTCGGCGGGACGCCGTTCAAGGTGATCGGCGTCTATGTTCCGCCGCCCAGTCTGTTCAGCGGCACGACGCCGCCGTTCGTCGGCGTTCCGCACGGCGCGTTCGTCAAACACGTGCCGTACCGGAAGGGATGGATGCGGCTCGCGGTCGCCCCGGCGCCGACCTACACCCAGCAGGAGGCCATGGACGAGGTGGTGGCCACGTTGCGCTCGCTGCGCGGGCTCAAGCCGGGGCAGGAAAACAACTTCTCGATCGTCACCCAGGACAAGCTGCTGGACTCGTGGAACAAGGTCACCGGCATGTTCTTTCTCGTCATGCTGGTGCTCTCGTCCATCGCGTTGATGGTCGGGGGGGTCGGCGTGGTGGCGATCATGATGATCTCGGTCACCGAACGCACGCGGGAGATCGGAGTGCGCAAGGCGCTCGGAGCGACCCGGCGCGCCATCCAGTGGCAATTCCTCGTCGAGGCCTCGACCCTCACTCTGGTGGGGGGCGCCGTCGGGATGCTCGTCGGCGGCGGCGTCGCGTTCGCCGTCTCCAGCCTGACGCCGATCCCCGCGCACGTGCCGCTGTGGTCGGTGCTCGCCGCCCTCGCCGCCTCCGCCCTCACCGGCATCGGGTTTGGCCTGTATCCGGCGAGCAAGGCCGCGAGATTGGATCCGGTGGAAGCCTTACGCTACGAATAATGCGGAATGCGGAGTGCGGAATGCGGAATCGAAGTCCGCCCGTCCGTTCCGCATTCCGAATTCCGCATTCCGCACTAGCTTCCAGCCCCATGCCCCTCTCCGAAGCGATTGTCCAGGCGCTCCAGACCGCGTGGAGCCACAAGCTGCGCTCGTTCTTCACGCTGCTCGGCATCATCGTGTCGGTCGGGTTCCTCGTGGCGGTCGTCGCGGTGATCCAGGGCATGAACGCGTACGTGCGCGAGCGCATCGCGGGCGCGATTGTCGGGGTCAACGCGTTTCAGATCCGTCGCGACCCGATCCAAGTCGGGTTCATCGACGACGAAGAGCTGAAGCGGATTCAACGCCGGCCGATCATCGGCCAGGAGGACGCCGCGTACGTGGAACGCGCCCTGCCCGACGCGGAGGCCATCGCGCTCCAGTCCGGCTGGCCGACGCCGATGGCGGACGTGCAGTGGCGCAACCGCACGGTGGGTGACGTGCTGGTGTTCGGGGTCACGCCGCCGTTCGTCGTGGTGCAGGACTACGCGTTCGCGGCCGGGGCGCCGTTCACCGACGTGGACGAGCGGCAACGGCGGCTCGTCGCGGTGCTGGGGTTCGATGTGGCGGAGAAGCTGTTCGGCGCTCCGGAGCGCGCCGTGGGCAGCGCGATTCGCGTCCGCGGTGCGCAGCTCACGATCACGGGGGTCGTCGCCAAGAAGGGCACCGTGCTGGGGCAGTCCTGGGACGGGTTCGTCATGCTGCCGCTCACCACGTTCGAGGCGCTGTACGGGCGCCGCCAGACCACGGTGATCTCGGTCAAGATGCCGGCGGCCGCGCGCGTGGCCGACGGTATGCTCCGCGCCGAGGAGGCGATGCGCATCGCGCACCACCTGCGGCCCTCGCAGGAGGACGACTTCACCGTCGACACCGGTGAAGGGCTGATCGCGTTTTGGGGCAAGCTCACCCGGGTGATTTTCACGGTCGTGCCTGCCGTGGTGGGCATCGGCATCGTGGTGGGCGGGATCGTGATCATGAACATCATGCTGATGAGCGTCACCGAGCGCACCCGCGAGATCGGGATCCTCAAGTCGCTGGGCGCCTCGCGGCGCGACGTGCGGCGCCAGTTCCTCGCCGAGTCGGCCATCCTGTCCCTGCTGGGCGGCGTCGCCGGACTGCTCGCGGGGAGCGCGCTCGCCGCCCTGGTCCAGGTGGCGTCCCCCCTGCCCGCCCGCGTGACGGCCTGGTCGGTGGCGGTGGCGCTGGGACTCGGCGTCGGCGTAGGGATCGTGTTTGGCGTTTACCCGGCGCACCGCGCGTCGCGCCTCGATCCGATCGAAGCGCTGCGCGCCGAGTAGCATGGCGTTCCACTCGATTCGCGAAGGCTGGCTGATCGCCGTCGATCAGCTCCGCGTCAACAAGCTGCGCTCCGGGCTCACCATCCTCGGGGTCGTGATCGGGATCGCCACGGTCATGGCGATGGCCTCGATCGTGGCGGGCTTTCGCGAGCAGATCGTCAACACGCTCGAGGTCGTGGGGCCGACCACGTTTCGCATCCTGCGGTTCTTCTCGTCCACGCCGCTCAATCCCGACGCATTGCCGCGCGAGGTGCGCATCCGCCCCGCCCTCGCCCCCCGCGAGGCCGAGGCGATCGCGCGCCTGCCCGAGATCCATTACGCGGCGATCTGGACGCAGCTGTTCTACCGGTTCGAATACGCCGGGACCCGCACCCAGGTCCTGGGCGTGTTCGGCGCGGACGATCGCTACATGGAAATCCTGGGCGGCGAGGTGGTCCGGGGCCGGGTGTTCACCACGGCGGAGCTGCGCGGCGGGGCGCCGGTCGCGGTCGTCGAGCAGCGCACCGTGGATCGGCTGTTCGGGGCGCGCGAGCCCATCGGCGAGATGGTCCGCATCGGCGGCCATCCGTTCCGCGTGATCGGCGTGTGGCAGCGTCCCACCAACATCTTCGAGGTGCCGGGGGCGCCGGAGATCGCGGGGGTGATGCCGTTCGAGGCGGCCCACGCGCGCTTCCCGATCGACCGGGTGAATGGCCTGATCATCCTCGTCAAGCCGCGGCCCGAGGTGAGCGTCGCGCGCGCGATGGACGCGGCCACGCTGCAGCTGCGGCGCCTGCGTGGGCTGCGGGTGGGCGAGCCCAACAGCTTTGACCTGCTCACGTCGGATCAGGTGCTCGGCATCTTCGACAGCCTCACGTTCGCGTTCTTCTTCGTGATGCTGGTGCTGTCGAGCATCGCGCTGCTGGTCGGCGGGATCGGGGTGATGGCGATCATGATGGTGTCGGTGACGAGCCGGACGCGGGAGATCGGGCTGCGCAAGGCCATGGGCGCCACGCGCCGCGACGTGCTGTGGCAGTTCCTCGTGGAAGCGGCCACGCTCACCCTGATGGGCGGCCTGCTCGGCATCATGCTGGGGACCGTGACCGGGGAATTCCTCAAGCGGCTGCTCGATTTCAGCACGACCGTGCCGGTGTGGAGCGCCGCGATCGCGACGGTCGTGTCGATCGTCGTCGGGCTCGTCTTCGGCATCGCGCCGGCGGCGAGAGCGGCGAAGCTGGATCCGGTGGAGGCGTTGAGATACGAATGATAAACAGTGCGGAGTGCGGAATGCGGAGTGCGGAATTGCAGGGGAAGGTCCGATCGCCGGGGCCAGCCATGCGACCCGACGCCCGCGCGGTCCATTCCGCACTCCGCACTCCGCATTCCGCACTCAGAGGGGGACTGTGACCTCGCAAGAAGTCGATCTCCTCGCCATCGCCGCCCACCGCGACGATGTGGAACTGACCTGCGGCGGCACCCTCGCCAAGGCCGTGCGGGCAGGCCACCGTGTCGGGATCGTCGATCTCACCCAGGGCGAGAGCGGCACCCGCGGCGACGCGGTCACCCGCGCCGCGGAGGCCGAGCGCGCGGCCCAGGCCCTGGGCGTTCACCTGCGCTTGAACGCCGGGCTCCCCGACGCACATCTGGAGAACAATGAAACGTCACGCGCGCAAGTCGTCACGCTGATACGTCAAACAAAGCCGCGGGTCGTGATTCTTCCCTTCCCGATCGGCCGGCACCCCGATCACCGCGTCGCTTCGGAGCTGGGGCGCGACGCCTGCTATCTGGCGGGGCTCGCGAAGTACGGATCTGGCGGCCCTGCGCACCGGCCGTTCAAGCTGCTCTATGCCCTCGCGTACCGCGAAGACCCCGTCAAACCCTCGTTCGTCGTCGACGTTTCGGAGGTGTTCGAGACCAAGATGGCGGCGATCCGTTGCTACGCGTCGCAGTTCGACGGCGCGCAGGCCGCCGGCGAGATCCATCCCACCGGCCAGGACCTGTACGAGCTGATCCGCGTGCAGTCGGCGCACTACGGCTCGCTCATCCGCCGGCCGTACGGCGAGCCGTTCTTCTGCCACGAGACGCTCGAAGTCCAAGACGTGCTGCAGCTTGGCGTGCAGTCCCTGTAGCGTCTAGATTCACCCGCATGCCCAAGCGGCTGGTCTATCTCGACAACGCGGCCACGACGCCGGTGCGTCCCGAGGTGCTCGAGGCGGTGCTGCCCTATCTCGGGCGCGAGGCCTTCGGCAACCCGTCCTCGGCGCATCGCTTCGGACGCGCGGCGCGCGCCGGCATCGAGGAGGCCAAGCGCGCGATCGCCGCAGCGCTGGGGGGAGGCGCGGAGCCGGGCCAGGTGATCTTCACGTCCGGCGGCACCGAGGCCGACAACCTTGCGGTGATCGGGTGCGCGCTCGCCGCGCGCGCGCGCGGCGGGCCGTTCCGGGTGGCGGTATCCGCGATCGAGCACAAAGCGGTCCTCGCCGCGGCGCACGCCGTCGCCCGGCTGGGCGGCGAGGAGATCGTGCTCCCGGTCGACGCGTCCGGCGCCGTGGCGGAGGACGCGCTGGCCGCGGCGCTCGCCCGCGGCGTCGCCGTAGTGAGCGTGATGTGGGTGAACAACGAGGTGGGAATCGTGCAGCCGGTGGCCCGGCTCGCCGCGCGCTGCCGCGCGGCCGGCGTCCCGCTCCACGTCGACGCCGTCCAGGCGCTCGGCAAGATCCCGGTTTCGCTCGCCGAGGTGGACTGCACCTTGCTCACGATTTCGGGCCACAAGATCGGCGCTCCCAAGGGGGTCGGCGCGCTGATCGTGCGCGACCGGCACGCGGTCGAGGCCATCATCCACGGCGGCGGCCAGCAGTTCGGCATCCGCCCCGGGACGGAGAACGTGCCGGGCATCATCGGGCTGGGAAAGGCGGTCGAGCTGGCGGCGCGCGAGCAGGCGGACTTCGCCGCCCGAGCCACGGCGCTGCGCGACGAGCTCGAGCGCCGCGTGCTCGCCGTCGTGCCGGATGCCGTGGTTCACGCCGCCCGGGCGCCGCGGGCGCCGCACGTGTCCAACGTGTCTCTCCCCGGCACGGACAGCGAGGCGCTGTTGATGCATCTCGACCTCGCCGGGATCGCCTGCTCCTCGGGCTCCGCTTGCAGCACGGGGGCGGTCGAGCCGTCGCACGTGCTCACGGCTATGGGCGTGCCGCCCGAGCTGGGCGTAGCGGCGCTGCGCTTCTCGTTCGGTAAGGAGAACACGGCGGAGGACGTGGACACGCTCATCGCTGCCCTGCCAAAGATCGTCGACAAGGTCCGGCAGCTGTCCGCCGTGCTGCACCGGTGATTCGAATGCGGAATGCGGAGTGCGGAGTGCCGAATGAGCCAAATGCGGAATGCGGAGTGCGGAATGCGGAATGGCAGTGCGCGTTTCGTTTCGCGACTCGAGCCTCCCCTTATACTCCGCATTCCGCATTCCGAATTCCGCATTCGGGGAGGGGGAAGTAGTGGCGGAGAGGGTTCTCGTCGCCATGTCGGGGGGCGTGGACTCGTCCGTCGCCGCCGCCTTGCTGGTGGAGGCGGGCTACGACGTCGTCGGTGCCACCATGAAGCTGTTCTGCTACGGCGACGCGGTGCCCGACCGGCCCTGCTGCTCGCTCGACTCGATCAACGACGCGCGGCACGTGGCCCACCGGCTCGGCATCCCGCACTACGTGTTGAACCTGGAGGACCGGTTCGGTCGCGACGTGATTGCGGACTTCGTGAGCGAGTACGCCCGCGGCCGCACGCCCATTCCGTGCGTGCGCTGCAATTCGTTCACCAAGTTTCGCGCCTTCCTCCACCACGCCGACGCGCTCGAGTGCGCCTACGTCGCGACGGGCCACTACGCCATCGCCCGGGACGGCGCGCTGTTCCGCGGCCGCGACCCGCAGAAGGACCAGTCGTATTTCCTGTGGGGCATCGACCGCTCGGTCGTGGCGCGCATGCTCACGCCCGTGGGAGCGCTCACCAAGCGCGAGACCCGCGCGGTCGCCCGGCGGCTCGGGCTCGTTACGGCCGACAAGCCCGAATCGGTCGAGATCTGCTTCGTCCCCGATGACGACTACGTCGGCGTCCTCGAGCGCCATCTCCCGGTGGACGCCCCCGCGCTCGTGCCCGGACCGCTCGTCACGGCCGGCGGCGAGATCGTTGGCGTGCACGCCGGCTTCGCGCGCTACACTATCGGACAGCGCCGCGGCCTCCCCGGCGGATTCCGTGAGCCGATGTACGTGGTCGCGATCCGACCGGAAACGCGTGAAGTGGTGATCGGACCCGGGGACGAGCTGTTCGGCCACGCCGTGGAATTGGCCGAGGTGAACTGGCTCGCCGAGCCGCTGGCGCCGGGCGACGCCGCATTCGTGCAGTGCCGTTACCGCGCTGCGGCCGTGCCGGGCCGGGTGCGGGCGCGCGCGGGCGACGGACTCGTACTCGATCTCGCCCAGCCCGTGCGGGCGATCACGCCCGGGCAGTCCGGCGCCCTATACGACGCCGACCGGCGGCTGCTCGGCGGCGGCGTGATCGCGTAACCGCCTCCCGGCCAAGCGGTTCGTCCGGTGGGCAGGGGTGGTGCGCCCCGTCACGGTCCGATCTCCGAACCGCGGGGTAGGTTTCAGGCTGGACCATTCCGCCGCGGCGCTCCCGCCCTGAACGTCGACGGCACCGCCCACATTTCGGAGGACCAGCATGCCCGCTCGTCCAGATCGTCGCCGGTGGGGCCTCGCGGTCGTCGCCGTGCTCGCGGCTGCCTGCAGCAGCACCACCGCGCCCCAGGCCCATCTCGCCAACCCCCAGCAGCTGAGCTCCGACCTCCAGGCCGTGTCGGGTGTGCTGCAATCGTCGGTGCTCGCGAGCTTCGGCGTCGTCGGCTCGGCGGCGGGCTCTCCCGCCACCGTGGCGACGCCCGCCGGGGCCCTGCTCCAGGCCGCGCCCATCACCACGCCGCAGACCGCCGGCCAGGCGTACCTGGACGCGCCGCGGCGGCTGCAGGCGCTCCGCCTGGCGGCGGGAAGGCTCGGCTCCGGCATCAGCGCCAGCGTGATTCCACCGCAGTTTCTCGGCCAGACGTTCGTGTGGGACGACGCCACGCATCAGTACGTCGTCGGCGCCGACGCGGGACCGACCAACGGCGTGCGGATCATCCTGTACGCGCTCGACCCGTCGACCGGCGATGTGGCCGAGCCTTCCAACGCGGTAGGCTTCGTGGATCTGCTCGACGAGAGCACGACGAGCCCGGCCGTCAACAAGCTCCACGTGATCGTGCAGGGCGGCACGCCCGCGAGTCCCGGCGTCACGTACGCGGACTATACCGTCAGCGGCAGCGTCACCGGCAATCCCGCCACGGCATTCAACGCCTCGGCGGTCGGCTTTGTGAGCGACGGCACCCATCCGCTCACGTTCAACGCGACGTTCGCGGCCACGAACCTCACGACCGACAATCCCGACGCCCAGTTGGACGTCACGTGGGACCTGGCCAATCCCGTCATTCACGTGGAGCTGCACGAAACGCTCGCCACGCCCGATGCGAACCACCTCACGGTAACGATCGATTTCAGCGTGGTGCACGGGAGCGAGACAGTGGCGGTGACGGGTACGATCACCGTCGTGTCGTTCCCGCAGAGCGTGAGCGCGAACCTGTTGATCACGGTGAACGGCGTGGCCTACGCTCGTGTCAGGGGCACCGCCACCGCCACGACGAACACCATCCAGCTGGTCCACGCGGATGGCAGCGCTCTCTCGGGCGCCGAGCAGCAGGCGGTCACCGATCTGTTCGATCTGCCCGGGCAGATCGAAACCGCGATCGACAACGTGTTCAGCCCGTGTGAGCATCTGATGGGCGCCTGAGGGCGCGCCCGCGGCGCAAGCCCCCGCCCGGCCTGGCCGGGCGGGGGCTTTCGTCATATAAGGGGGAGTGAAAATGGTCTATCGCGCCCTCGCCGACGGCGTCGTGCTGCTGCACGCCGCCTTCGTCGCCTTCGTGATGCTGGGTGGATTCCTCGCCTGGCGCTGGCGCGCCGTGCTGTGGGCCCATGTGCCGGCGGCGTTATGGGGGGCGGCCATCGAGTATGCCGGCTGGATTTGCCCGCTCACGCCGCTCGAAAACGCGCTGCGGGCCCGAGCCGGACTCGAGGGCTATCGGGGCGGGTTCGTCGAGCACTACGTGATCCCGCTGCTCTATCCGGCGGGGCTGACCCGGCCGGCCCAGGCGGTGCTCGGGACCGTCGTGGTCGTCGTGAACCTCGTCGCCTACACCATCCTCATCCGCCGCATCCTTCGGGGAGGCTGACCCTATGACCACACGCCGCGGTTTCCTTGAGTCGCTCTATGCGGCCGGCGCCGCCCTCCCGGCACTCCGGGACGACGCGCTGCCGCGGCTCGCCCGCGTGGCCCGGCACGTGGACCGCCGGCCTGCCGACGATGTCACCCGCGACGAGGACTTCTGGCGCGAGGTCCAGGAGGCCTTTACGCTCGATCGCACGATCATCAACCTCAACAACGGTGGGGTGAGCCCGAGCCCACGCATCGTGCAGGACGCGATGCGCCGCTACCTGGAGTACTCCAACACGGCGCCCGCCTATACCATGTGGCAGGTGCTCGAGCCGGAGATCGAGGCCGTGCGGCGCCGCCTCGCGGCCAGCTTCGGCTGCGACGCCGAGGAAATGGCGATCACACGCAACGCGAGCGAATCGCTCGAGATCGTACAGCTCGGGATCCCGCTGGAGCGTGGGGACGAAGTGTTGACGACCACTCAGGACTATCCGCGCATGCTCACGACGTGGCACCAGCGCGAGCGGCGGGAGGGTATCGTGGTCCGAGAGATCGGTTTTCCCGTGCCGCCGCCGTCCCAGGACGACCTGGCCGACCGCTTCGCGCGCGCCATCACGCCGAAGACCAAGGTGATCCACGTGTGTCACATCACCAACCTCACGGGGCAGATCTTCCCGATCCGCAAGATCGTGCGACTGGCGCGGGAGCGCGGGATCGAGGTGATCGTGGACGGCGCGCACGCGTTCGCGCACTTCCCGTTCACCCGCGACGAGCTCGACTGCGACTATTACGGCACCAGCCTCCACAAGTGGCTGCTGGCACCCCACGGCACCGGGTTCCTGTACGTGCGGAAGGCGAAGATCGAGCGGCTCTGGGCGCTCATGGCGGCGCCGCCCGAGATGAACCGCGACATCCGTAAGTTCGAGGAGATCGGGACCCACCCTGCCGCGAACCACAACGCCATCGCCGAGGCGCTGACATTCCACGAGGGGCTCGGGGCGGAGCGGAAGGCGGCGCGGTTGCGCTACCTGTTCCAGCGCTGGGCGAAGCGGCTGGAGCAGCGGCCGGGCGTGAGGATCCTCACTCCGTACGACCCGGCGCAGTCGTGCGGGCTCGCCAGCCTCTCGGTCGAAGGGCTGGACGTGAACAAGCTCGTCGCCTTCCTTTGGGACAAGCACCGCATCCTCGTCACGCCGATCGTACACAAGGAGTTCAGCTGCGCGCGCGTGACACCGAACGTGTACACGACACTCGCGGAGGTCGATCGCTTCGCGGACGTGATGGAAGACGTGATTCGAAAGGGGCTGCCGGCATGAACGGGACGATCGCGTGGATCGCACTCGCTGTGGCGTTGACCGTGAGCGCCTGCGGTAGCGGCCGGTCCGGCAAGGCCGGCACCGCCGCCGGCGACACCCTCACCGAGCGGCAGCGGGACTCGATCCTGGCCGGGTCGCGCATCCCGGGCGCCCGCGGCGTGGGCGCCGCGTTGCGCGCCGCCGACTCGACGAACGCCCGGATCCGAGCGGCGGACAGCGTCACGCCATGAAGCCGGTCGCCTGGGCCGGCCTGTGCCTGCTGGGGGCGTGCGCCCCTACCAACCCCTGCAGCGCCGCGGCGATGCACCTGCAGACCCGCTACGCGCAACGCTACCTCGCTCACTGGGTGGTGGCCCGGGGCGACACGCTCACGCTGCCCGAGCTGGGCGACCGCTTCAAGTTGACCGACGTGATCCTGGACAGCACGCGGGTGGTGGTCGGGCGCAGCTGCCACTTCCGGGGCACGCTCGTGTTTCGCGTGCCGCGCGACACGCTGCCGGTCACGTGGATCGGCTACCCGGAGCAGGCGCTGGTGTACGGGTGGCCGGCCGCGCTCGGGCCGTTCGCCGGCATCGGGGCCACTCGGGTGGGTGACTCGCTCGTGGGCGCGATCCTGTTCGACTCGCGCCTGGGCGTGCGGGCGCGCCCGGGCGCGACCGCGCGCTTCGTGGCCGGTCGCGCGCGCAGCTCCAGCGAATCGGGTATCTTCTTCCGGAGATTCTGACATGCCTCTCACCGCCGCCGAGCGCGCCTCGATGATCGAGCGCTACGCCAGGGGACCGGCACTCCTCGCGGCTGCGCTCGCGAACGTGCCGCGCGACGCGCTCCAATGGAAGCCGGGGCCCAAGCGTTGGTCCGCGCACGAAATCGTCGTGCACTGCGCCGACAGCGAGACCAACGCCCACATGCGGCTCCGCTATCTGCTGGCGGAGCCCGAGCCGCTGATCGTCGGATACGACCAGGACCGCTGGGCGGAGCGCTTCGACTACCACAAGCATCCGATCGACGCGGCGCTGGCCACCGTGAAGGCCGTGCGCGCCAACACCGTGCCGCTGCTCGAGCGCGCGACCGATCAGGACTGGCGTCGCGTGGGCCGGCACACGGAGTCAGGCCCGTACGGCGCCGAGGACTGGCTGGCGGTCTACGCCGAGCACCTGGAGAAGCACTCACGCCAGATCGAGGGCAACATCGCGGCCTGGCGAGAGAAGGCGAAGGACCGATGAAAGGCTTCTTGTTCCGGCTCGTCATCACGGCTCTGGGCCTCTGGGCCGCCGAGACCGTCATCCCCGGGATCCACATCGACCGCTGGGATCACCTGATCGTCGCCGCCGTGCTGCTCGGCATCGTGAACGCGGTAATCCGGCCGGTCATTCTCATCCTCACGCTGCCGCTGACGGTGCTCACGCTGGGGTTGTTCATTCTGGTCGTGAATGGAATCTCGTTCTACCTCGTGGCATGGCTCGTGCCCGGATTCTCCGTGAGCGGCCTGGGCGCCGCCGTGCTCGGGTCCATCGTGGTGGGGCTCACGGGATGGTTCGCGTCGGCGTTCGTCGGCGGATCGGGCCGGATCGAGCGCTATCGTCGCATCGAGGTGACGGGGCGCCACCTCGACTGATGGACCGTCGGTTCGCCACGCTCGGCGCGGTGTCGGGCTTGCTCGCCGGCTGGGCCAGCCTCGCCCTGGGGATATGGCGGAGGTAACGCCGCGAGCGTGGCGCGTGCTGCTCACGCTCGGCGGCGTGTACGCGGCGGTCGATGCGTTCATCGGCGTCCACTCGGGCGGCGATCTAGCGTTCCACCTGCGCCTGTCCGAGCGCCTGCTGCACGGACAACCGTTATACGCCGACTTCGACGGCTCAATCGGTCTTCCATGGCCACCGTTTGCAATCGTTGCGCTGACGCCCTTCGCTTTGCTCGCCCGCATCAGTTTGCCGCTCGCCAAGTGCGTATGGGCGATCGGGAACGTGGCCCTGTTCGGCTGGTGCCTGGTTCGCGGGTACCGCCACGTCGGCCGCTGGACACCCATCGTGGTGGCCGTCGCCGCGATCGCGCAACCGCTCCAGAGCAACTTCCAGCACTTGAACATCAATCTCGTGCTGCTGGCATTGATCGTCCTGGCCATCACCGATCTCGAGCAGCGGCGGGACACGCGCGCGGCGTTTTGGATTGGGGTCGCGACCGCGCTCAAGGGCTACCCCGGAGCCATCTTCTTGTATTTCCTCGTCCGCGCCCGGTGGCGACCGTTGGCCGCGGGTGTTGCCGCCGCGATCGGACTCACGGTCCTCGTCGTGCTGCCCGCGGGTCTCGCCGGGGCGACGACCGTCTCCGACTACGCGCGCCTCGCTTTGACGGCCAAGAGCACGCAGGCGCTCACGGGGCAGTCGATCGGTGGGCTGGTGGCGCGCTTGGGCGGTCACCTCACGACAGCCGTGGTGCTCGATGCGCTCGCGGTGGTCGCGGTCACGACCGTGTTGTGGCGCGGCCCGGCGTCTGCCGAGCCAATGTACCAGGTCGGCATCACTGCGGTACTCGCGGTGCTGCTCTCTCCGCTCGACCGACTCCACTACTACGTCCTCACCTTACCAGCGTGGATCGTCACCTTCAGTGCGCCGTCGCCGGCGCGCGGGCGCGGAGTCTGGTTCGCCGCACTCGCCGTGGCGGCCCTGCTCACCTCCGGAATGCTGAGCCACATCCATAGCCCCCTGCCCACGATGCTCGCAGTCGTCCGCCAAAATACCTATAACCTCGGCGCGGTGCTTCTCCTGATCGTCCTGTTGGCCCGTCACACGACGCTCTCCCAGTCACACGACCCTGCTCCGGCGCCTCGACCCATATGACCTTCGCCGCATTCGCGCTCTCGACGCTGCTGGTACAAGCGCCCAGCCCCATGCCTGTCCTCACGCCGCTGCCCGACCGGCCGCTCGGCAGCTTGCGCGAGCAGGCCGCCGTCGAGCAGGAGTGGCTGCGCTATCGGCTCGACTCGGTGCTGCCCCGGCTGATGCGGCAATATCACGTCGCGATGTGGGTGGTCCCGATGCGGGAATACAACGAAGACCCCGTCTTCCGGTCGCTCGTCTCGGCCACGACGTTCTTCGCGCGGCGCCGCACGATCTACGTGTTCTACGATCGCGGGCCCGAGCGTGGCGTCGAGCGGCTCGCCCTGGGCGGCACCTCGCAGGGCGGCCTGTACGACGCCTACCACGCCCGGGAGGCCATCGATCCGTCGATCGGCCGCCGCCCCGAGCTGGTGGGCCAGGCCCAGTGGGAGCTGCTGCGTCGTGTGATCGAGGAGCGCAATCCGCCCACCATCGCCGTCGACATCTCGCACGCGCACGCCTTTTCGGACGGGCTGTCCGCCGGCGAATGGGAGCAGTTGCAAGGGGCGCTCCCGGCGGAGTACCGCGGCCGTATCGTGCGCGCCGAGCGCCTGCCGCTCGAGTACCAGGAGATCCGCGCGCCCGGAATGCTGCCCGTGTACCGCCGCCTCATGGAGGTCGTGTGGGGGGTGATCGACACGGCGTTCTCGAGCCGCGTGATCACTCCCGGACGTACCACGACGGACGACGTCGCCTGGTGGATGCGCCAGCGCGTCAACGACCTCGGCTTCGGCACCTGGTTCCACACCGACGTGGACGTGCAGCGGCGCGGCCGGGACCTGTCCGATTCGGGCGCCGTGGTGATCCAGCGCGGCGACGTGCTGCACTGCGACTTCGGCATCACGGCGCTGGGCCTGAACACCGACACGCAGCACATGGGCTACGTGCTGCGCCAAGGTGAGACGGACGCGCCCGACGGGCTCAAACGGGCGCTCGCGAACTCGAACCAACTACAAGACGTCCTGCTCGCCGAGATGCGGCCCGGCCGCACGGGGAACGAGGTGCTCGCGGCCGCGCTCGCGCAGATGCGCGCCGCTAGGATCAACGGGACGATCTACACCCATCCCATCGGCGACCGCGGTCATGGTGCCGGGCCGCTGATCGGCCTGTGGGACCACCAGGAAGGCATTCCGGACCGCGGCGACGTCCCGCTCGTGCCGAGCAGCTGGTTCTCGATCGAGCTGCAGGCGACCACCCCGGTTCCCGAGTGGGACAACCAGGGAGTCCGCTCGGCTCAGGAAGAAGACGCGGAGCTCGGTCCCGACGGCCGCATGCGCTGGATCCTGCGACGGCAGACCGAGTTCCACATCGTCAAATAACCGGGAAAGGGGAAACGGGAAACGGGAAACGTGAGGGCGTATGACGTCGAGACGCCGGCGCTGCTGCTGCACCTCGATGTCGTGGAGCGCAACCTGGCGCACATGGCGGCGCGGGCCCGGGAGCTGGGCGTGGCGCTCCGGCCCCACGCGAAAACCCACAAGTGCGTCGAGCTGGGCCGTCTGCAGCTCGAGCACGGGGCGCGCGGGCTCACGGTGTCCACGCTCGTGGAGGCCGAGGTGCTCGCCGGTGCCGGCATCACCGACCTCACGTGGGCGTTTCCGATCGATCCGGGCCACGTCGCCCACGCGCGTCGCATCGTGCAGCAGACCGGGGCGGCGCTGCGCGTCGTGGTCGACGACCTCGATGCGGCCAGGGCGCTCGCCGGCTCGGAGCTGCACGTGTGGCTCAAGGTGGATTGCGGCTATCACCGAGCCGGCGTGGATCCGGCGTCGGACTACGCGGTCGCCGTGGCCCGCGAGCTCGGCCGGGAGCAGGGACTCTCGTTCGATGGGATCTTGAGCCACTCCGGCCACGCGTACCGCACGACGGGCAAGGCCGAAGCGGCCGCGGTGGGCGAGAGCGAGCGCGACGTCATGGTGGCGTTCGCCGGGCGACTCCGTGGTGAGGGCATCGCGGTCCGCGAGGTGAGTGTCGGATCGACGCCGGCGATGGCGGCGGTCAGCGATCTCACGGGCGTCACCGAGGCGCGACCGGGGAACTACGTCTTCTACGACCGCACCATGGTACTGATCGGGTGCTGCGAGCCGGCGGACGTGGGAGTGAGCGTGCTCGCGACCGTGGTGTCGCATCAGCCGGGAGCGTCACACTTCGTGGTGGACGCCGGGGCGCTCGAGCTCTCGAAGGACCCCGGCCCCGCGCACGTGGGGCCCCAGGCGATGGGCACGGTGAAAGACGCGCCCGAGCTGACGGTGGCGACTGTGTCGCAGGAGCACGGCCTGATCCGGGCCGCCTCGGTCGCCGCCCTCGACGGGCGCTACAAGGTCGGCGACAAGGTCGAGCTCATTCCCAACCATTCGTGTCTCACCGTCGCGCACTTCGACGCCTATCACGTCGTACGGGGGACGGGGGACGGGGGAGAGGGACGGGTGGTGGACCGGTGGAAGATCGAGCGGGGGCGATGAGCGCCCCACCCCCGGCTGTGGCGGCGCTCGCGTGGGCGGTGGCGGGGCCGCCCATCCTGATCTACGGCGCCACGCGCATCCGCCGCGGCAAGGTCGCCCTGCATGTGACCCTCATGAGTGTGAGCGCGGTCATCGAGATCTCCGTGGTGGTCGGATTCTCTTTCCTCATGGTTCCCAGTCCCCGACGAGCCGCCCTCGTCGCGCTGCCGTTCTTCAAGATCCATCTCGTATTCGCCATCACGGCGCTCGCAGGGCTCGCGTGGCAGCTCACGAGCCGCGCTGTGGCGCGCCTGCGGCCGCTGCATCGGCACACCGGTCCGTATGTCGTGCTCGCGTGGTGCCTGGCGCTCCTCACGGGGATCTACAACTACGTCTTTCTTTACGTGATGAGCTTCCCATGAAAACCTTTCTCCGTCACCTGGTGCTGTGCTCCCTCCCGCTCGTGTTCGCGACGGGCTCGGGCCACTACTTCACGACGATCCAGGGGTCCTGCGGCGCCATGGTCGGCGCGCTGTTCTCGGGCAAGTGCGCCGGGCGGCAGCGCCAATACCTCGCGCGTTTCCAGCTCGGCGGTGGGGCGGCCGGGACCGTGATCGCGGCCACGCTCGGGGCCTGGCTGGAACTTCGTCGCCGGCGGGCCGTACAACGGGCAACCGACGAACAACCGACAACTCCAGTGGGAGAGCCGTCATGATGCGCATCGCTCCGATTATCGCGCTGGCCCTGCTCACCCGTGGCCTCGCGGCCCAGGATACGACGAAGGCCGCGGCACCGGCCGCAGCTCCGGAAGCCGCGCCCACCCCAGCTGCCGTCGACGTCGCCGAGGCCGTGGTCGCCAAAGCGGTGGTCGATCGGCAGCCGCAGGATACGGGCAGCACGTTCACCGCCGACGTCGGTCAGCTGGTCTGCTGGACCAAGGTGTCCGGTGCCGGGGGCGCGAGCATCCACCACGTATGGTTTCATGGGGACACCCAGGTGGGCGACGTGGAGCTGCAGGTAGGTGGGTCGCCGTGGCGCACGTGGAGCAAGAAGACCGTGCCACCCGACTGGACCGGCGCGTGGCACGTGGAAGTGCGCGACGCAGCCGGGACCGTATTGAAGCGAATCGACTTTACGGTCGGACAGTAACCGCCTAGTGCCGTTCCAACTTGATGGCACTAACAGCCGGGTTTCTCGTTCACCCCGGGCTTGCGCCCGGGGTCAGTTGGGCTGTCGGCGAAAATAGTTGGAACGGCATTAGCGCTGCCGCGCGCCGACGCCGCCGTGAGCGATCCCGGCGCGGGCGCGCACGCCGCCCCAGGCCTCTCGCGGAATCGCGACGCCTTGGGTTGGACCCGGCGCCGCTCCCTCACCGCTCCGGGCAACCGCCACCGCGCGCGAGCGCGGGTCTGCGGAGCTCGCCGCCGTCGGCGCCTCGCGCGCCCGTTCCCGCACTGCGACATCACCACGCGTCACGGCTCGACCGGGCAGATCGACACGAGCGGGTGCGAGGCCGCCCCCTCGAGCCACGAAGGCGAGCGCGGACCCGGCGGGCAGCGCAACCGCGACCACCGAGCGCTCCGGCGCGGGAGCCGAGAGTCGGGTGTATCGCACGTGGGTGCGCGGGCCCGCAGCACGCCCGCGGGGCTCGATCGGAGCGGGCCCGGGGGTATGGCGGGGTGAAGCGAACCGCGATCCAGGCGAAGCCGGCTGCGGTCCGGCGCGCGTCTGGGGACCAAGTGCGAGTGCGAGCGCGCTCGTCGGCCGGCGCGGCTCAGGCGCGCGCTCCCGCCGGAAGTGGCGACGGCCGAGCACCGTCTCGTAGAGCACCAGCTGTTCCCCGATGAACGTGCAGTCCACACACGTCGGATACGCGTCGTACGCCGGTGCAGTCTCCTGCGGCGTCATGTCCTGCTGCGCGTAGACCGGTGGGGCGACACGGTAGGTCACGACGTCGTAGTTGAAGTACCCGTCCCCCAGCATTCGCTGCACGATGTCGCTCATCGACCCCGCCGCGTCCGCGCCCGACCAGGTGGGGACCAGCGCTTCCGAGTCCCACGCGGCGGTGCGCACGAACTCGTCGAACCTGAGCGCGTCGGGCGACAGCGCGGCCAGGACCATCCCGCTGCCGTCGGGCTCGGCGACCACCCAGGCGGCCTGCTCGTCGCGGCCGCGAATCTCGTAGGTGCCCGCCCGGACGAAGGGATCGGTGTCCGGATTCTTGGGGAAGAGGACTTCGATGCGGCCGTCGGTGCGGCGGTGCAGGACCACGAGGTTGCCGTCCTCATTCGCCTCGACGTACACGCGAACCGCCGCCCCGCGGACGAGCGGGCTGGCGGAGCCGAGCCAGACGTGTATCACCCGCGCGGGCGCGGCAGCGGAGGCCGGCTCTACGGGGTTCTGCAGCAGCAGTGCTACCAGCGGCACGATCACGGATTGGGCCAGGTGGCTCGCTTGGTCGTAATGATGATAACCCCGTTGGCCCCGCGCGATCCATAGACACTGGTGGCGGCGGCGTCCTTGAGCACGTCGATGCGCCCCACGTCGCGCGGGGCCATGCCGGCCAGCGCGCTGCCGAGTGAGCCTTGCGGCACCGGTACATCGTCGATCACCAGCAGCGGCTCGTCGGCCTGGGTCTGGCCCATGAGGCTGTGACGACCGCGGATGCGCAGCGTGAAGGTGCCGTCGGCGAGCGGGAGCACCTCGAGGCCCGGTACGCGGGCCTGCAGCAGATACTCGATGCGCGTGACACGCGCGTCCGCTTCGGTCGGGGAGACAGACGAGATGGCGGCCGTCGCATCGCGCTTGCTCTGGGTCCCATAGCCGACGGAGATCTGGTCGTCGGGCGTCGGGACCTCGACCCGGCGCGATCCGGTCGGCCCGCAGCCGGTGACCAGCGCGACGGCAAATCCGCAGTAGATGGCTCGCTTCATGTCTCCCCCCCCAAGTCAGGGTAAGGCCGGTTCAACACTGTTCGGGATTTGTCGGTTCCTTCGGGTTCCTTACGGCAACGGTTGCTGGTGTTGCGTGGGCGCCACGGTCGAAGATACCACAGTCATAGAAAACCCGCACCCTGACGAGCTACGGGCAGGGTGCGGGTGTAGCGGTCTGGTCTACCGGTGCCTCAGCGGCGCGGCTACGGCACGGTCACGCCGGGCGGACAGGGGGTCCCACCATACCCCGGGTTCTGACATAGGGCGGGATTGGCGTCGATCTGCGCCTGGGGAATCGGCCACCGCTTCTTGTACTCGTCCGGCAACGGCTTCGGGTTGGGCGGGGTCTGGTCGAAGCTGGGATCGTGCGCGATGAGGCTGTTCTTCCAGTATCCCGGCTCCTCCGAGTCGCGCCGCACCAGATCGAACCAGCGCTTGGCTTCGAAGGCGAACTCCCAGGCGCGCTCCATGAAGATGGCATCGCGCACCGACAGCTTGTCCATCGCTTCGCCGGCTGTACCGTAGTCATGCGGCTCGGTGCGGGCCTGGGCGCCGGTGCCCTTGCGGGCGCGGGCGCGGATCATGTTCAGGTACTGCACGGCGACGCCGGTATTGCCGAGCTCGTTCTGCGCCTCGGCGTAGATCAGCAGCGCTTCGGCGTGGCGGTACAGGGGGACGTCCACGTCGCCCAGCCACCAAGTCGCGCCGTTGTCACTCTTGCGGTACTTGTACGGCATGGGTCCGTCCCCCAGCGTGTCAGCACAGATCGTCAGGCCGCAGCCGCCCGCGACGTACGCCGAGTCGGTCTTGTATCCCTCGAAGCCGCGCGATCCACGGTAGTCGCCCGGGAGATAGCTGTTCAAGAACCAGTTGGTCGGGTGGATCAACCCCCAGCCGCCTCCCTGCCCGGCGTCCAGCCCCCAGTCGCGCGGATAGTAGAAGAGTTGAAAGATGTTGCTGGTCCGATCGACGACGCCGGAGTTGGTGATCACCAGGATCTCCTCCGAGTTGCCCTTGTTGCTGGGCAGGAACGTCTTGATGTAGTCGTCGTTGAGCGACCAGAGACCGGAGGCGATGACGCTGTCGGCCCAGTCGGAGGCGAGCTGCCACTCGTTCTTCCCCATGAAGCTCGAGCGCCAGAGGTACAGGTCGGCCAACGCCATCTCGGCCGCGCCCTTGGTAACGCGCCCCTGAGTCGGGTTGCCGTAGCCGTCGTCCCCCGACCAGACGGCGGGGAGGCCCGCCTTGGCCTCGATCAGATCCTTGATCACCGCCTGATGAACCGCTTCGACCGTGGCGCGGGTCGGGCTCGGGTTCGCCTGCTCCTCCGGAGTCAGCAGCAGCGGCACCCCGTCGTACATCTTGGTCAACCGCAGATAGGCATACCCGCGCAGGAACTTCGCCTCGGCGAGATTATACGCCTTGGTGAGCGTGTCCGAGGTCTGAATGCCCGGTCCCTTGGCGAGCACCAGGTTCGCCTCCGTGATTACGGCGTAGTGGGTGCCGAACGGCACAGTCGCACGACCGCTCGCGGCGCTCCAGCTGAGCCGATCAGGCCCGTAGGTGCCGGCGTTGGGCTCGCGATTGTCCGCGCGCGTCTGATCGGATGCGAGCTCCGGCGTCGTCCAGTTGCTCTGCCCCTGGAACCCGCGAGCGGCGCTGTAAATCGCGAGCGTGCCGCTGTTCAGATCGGCGCCCGTCTTGAAGAAGGTGTCGGTGGTCGTGAATCCCTTGGGGTTCTCGACCAGCAGGTCGGAGCATGCGGCGAGCGACAGGCCGACCGCGAGCACCAGGGGCGTAAGCGATGGCTGGTATCTCATGGCTGTGTCCTCGCGGCTCAGAAGGTGGCCCGGACGCCAAAGTTCCACACGCGCGACCGCGGGTAGGCGCCGATGTCGATCAGGCCATAGCGTGGATCTCCGCCCTGACTGTTCACGTCTGGGTCGAAGCCCGAGTAGCCGGTGATCGTGACCAGGTTCTGGCCCGTGACGTAGACGCGGGCCGCCACGGCGCCGCCGAACAGCAGGCCCGGCGGCAGGTCGTACCCGAGCGTGAGAGTCTGAAGTCGCAGGTACGAGCCGTCTTCCACGAAGGTGCTGTAGAGCGCTCGGGCGCGGTCGCGATTGGGCCGCGGCACCATCGTATTGGTGTGCGTCGAGTCCCAGTGATCCAGCACGCAGGTCCGCTCGTTCGCCTGCATGATGTCGAGGCAGCCGTACGCGTTTCCCGCGTTGATCACCTTGTTTCCATACACGAAGTTGAAGAGCGCGTCGAGCGAGAACCGGCCGTAGGTGACCGTGTTGCTGAAGCCTCCGTAGAACTTCGGCTGACTGTTGCCGAGGATGGTGCGGTCGGCCGCGGTGATCTTACCGTCCCCGTTCAAGTCGGCGACCTTGTACTCGCCCGGGGTGCAGTCGGCCTTGTTGGTGAGGTAGCATGCGGCGCCAGTGTCGCCTTTCTGCCACAGGCCGGTGACCTGGTAGCCGTAGATCGCGCCGAGCGGCTCGCCCACCCGCACCAGGTACACGTCGCCCGCATCGAAGAAGTTGCCCGTCCGTGGAGTCACGGTGAACTGCGTGATGGGCACGGGCTTGCCCGAGGTGTCCGGGCGCGTCCCGAGGTCGAGTACTTTGTTGCCGTTGTGCGACAGAGTCAGCGTGCTGCGCCAGTTGAGATCGGGGCGCGAGATGTTCGTGGTCGTGAGCGACAGCTCCACGCCGTTGTTCTGGATCGAGCCGACGTTCTGCAGCTGCTGGCTGTAGCCGGTCGTCACCGGAACGTTCATCAACAGCAGCAGGTCCTTGGTCTTGGAACGGTAGATGTCGAGCGAGAACGCGACCCGATTGTCGAGCACCGCCCCATCGAGCCCCGCGTTGAACTCCGTCTTCTGCTCCCAGTGAAGGTCCGGATTGGGCATGCGGCTGCTCAGCGTCATCGCTGGAATCTCCGTCGCGCCCGATGCGACCCAGCCGACCGAGAGCTGGGACAGAGACTGGTACGGGTTGACGGCCTGATTGCCGACCGTGCCGTAGCTCAACCGCAGCTTGAGATCGCTGAACAGCGACTGCCCCCGCATGAACTGCTCGTCGCCCACGCGCCAGGCGAAGGCACCGGAGGGGAAGAAGCCCCACTTGTGGTTGGCACCGAACACGCTCGAGCCGTCGCGCCGCCCGGTGAGCGTGAAGAGGTACTTGTCGGCGACGTTGTAGTTGGCGCGCCCCAGGTACGAGATCAGCGCGTGCTCGCTGACACCGCTCGCCGGCGGATAGAGCTGCGATCCGGAGCCGAGATTGTAGACGTTGGTGAAATCCGTCGGGAAGCCCGCCGCGGTGGCCGTGACACTCTCATCATACCAGGTCTGCACCGAAAACCCGCCCAACAGGTCCAGATTGCCGGGTCCCAGGGGACGCGCGTAGGTAATGGTGTTCTCGCTCGTGAGATTGCGCCCCTGACTCGTGTACATCCACCCGCTGCCGCTGTTGCCGCCATCGAGAATCGTACGGGGGGCGAAATAGTGGATCCCGTCGAACTGGAAGTTCCCGCCCAGAGTGCCCTTCAGCTTGAGCGAGGGGCTGAGCGCCAGCTCACCAAACACGCTGCCCAGCAGGCGGGACGTGGTGTTCAGGTCGGTCTCCTCGAGTGCGTTCGCGATCGGATTCGGGACGGGCTCCGTGGAGGGGGAGGTCTTGATCCAGTTGCCGGCCGAGTCTTTCGGCGCCTGGAACGGGGCGAACTGCATGGCCGCCTGGATGCCGTTGGCGCTGTTCCCGAGCGAGCCGTTCTCCACTCGGGCGGCGTTGCGCGCGACGCGCGTCATGCTCAGGCTCGAGCCCCAGCGGAACCGGCTGCTCGCGTCGCCGTCGAGGTTGAGCCGCACGCTGTAGCGGTTGAAGTCCGAGCCGATCTCGATGCCCTGCTGCCGCGTGAAGTTGCCGCTGATCAGGTAGCGCAGTTTTTGATCTCCGCCCGAGAGGCTGACGGCCTGATTCGTCTGGAGCCCCGTCCGGAGCATCATCGCGGGGTAGTTGTACGTCACCGCGGACCCGATCTGTGCGGCGCTGAACGGCACGCTCGCGGGGGCGCCCCCGGCGTTGAGATAGGCTTCGTTTGACAGCTGCATAAACTGCGGGGCGTTCAGCACCGGGATCGTCTTCGCGATGTTCTGGAAGCCGACGCTCGACTCCACCGTGAACTGCGACGTGCCCGTCCGACCCCGCTTGGTGGTGATCAACACCACGCCGTTGGCGCCGCGCGCGCCGTAGATCGCCGTCGCGGACGCGTCCTTGAGAATGTCGATCGACTCGATCTCGTTCGGGTCGACCGACATCAGAGGATTGTTCTTGGGGTCGGTGTCGTTCGACCCCTGCTCCGCCGGCAGGCCGTCGATCACGTATAACGGCTCCGTGTTGGCCGTGATCGAGCCGGTCCCCCGCACGCGCACCTGGATCCCCACGCCCGGCATCCCGGAATTCGAGGTCACCTGCACGCCCGCGACCTTGCCCTGGAGGCCGCTCGAGAGGGTCACCGTCGGCGCCGCCTTCGTCTCGAACTGCTCGGCGCTCACGGACGACACCGCGCCGGTGAGATTCCGCCGATCGGCGGCGCCGTACCCGATCGCGACGACCGGATTCAGCTCGATAGCACTTCTGGCCAGCTGGACATCGGCGACGGCCTGCTCACCGTCCTGCACCGTCACACCCACCAGTGCCGCCGTGTAGCCCAGCATGCGTACGCGTATCCGATAGCTCCCCGCCGGGACCCCGGTGATCGTAAAGCGACCGTCGGCGCCCGTCTTGGCCGTGAGGGCCGTCCCGACGAGCGTGACCATCGCGTCCACCACCGGAGCGCCGGTGGTCGAGTCTCTGACCGTTCCGGCGATCGACCCGGTCTGTTGCCGCGCGCGCCCGACCGATCGGTCCGTCACGAGCAGAATCTGACCGGTGCCGTCGAGCGTGGACGCGACACCGGTGCCGTGCAGCAGCGCATCGAGTGCGGCCTCAACCCGCACCGCGGCGAGCTCCACGGACACTGGTCGGTTCAGCGGCACGACGCGACCGGAGTAGGCGATACGTACGCCGCTCTGCCGCGCGACGGCGTCGAGCGCGTCCTTCAGGGGCACGCCCTCCAGACTGAGCGTGACCGTGCGGTCCAAGGGCGACGCGGCGGCCGCCTGCTGCGACCGCACGGGCGCCGTCGCCGCGACGAGTAACCCCGCAAACGGAATCAGAAATCGCATGGTGGGTCTCCTCCGATTACGGTCGCCGACGCGAGGGTGTGAGTAGCGCCGTCCTCCCGGACCTGGTCCAGCGGGCGTCGACCACTTGGGCGAGCATCGCGAGGGCTTCATCGACCGAGCGGGTGGCGAACGCGATGGTGAGCCGTTCACCGGACCCCGCCACGCCGCTCACCGCGATATCCACGTCGTACCAGCGCTCGAGCTGCGTCACGACCTCGCCCAGCGGCGCGTCGTGGAACACGAGAGTTCCGCGGGTCCACCCGAGGTAGTCTCCGAGCGAGACGCCCGACGTCGCGCGCAACCCGCCGTGCGCGTCGAGCACGCCGCGATCACGCGACCGCAAGCTGAGCACCGAGTCGCCCCCCCCGGCCCGCAGGGCCACCCGGCCGGCCGCTACCACGACCTGGAGGTAGTCGTCCTCCGGGTACGCACGCACGTCGAAGCTGGTGCCGAGGTCTTCGGTCACGCCCCAGCGCGTGTGCACGAGGAAGGGACGCCGGGGGTCGTGCCGTACAACGAAGTACGCCTCGCCGTCGAGCTCGACGGCGCGCGCACTGACGCCGAAGTCCCGCGGCACGCGCAGCCGCGTGCCCACGCTCAACAACACGCGGCTCGAGTCGGGGAGCTCGAGCTGGAGGCGCTGTCCGGGCCGCGTGGCGTATTCGCGAAACGGCGCTACGCGCGGGCGTAGCCGCCACACGAGCGTGCCGGCCACGACACAGGCGATCGCCGCGGCGATGCGGACCATCGCAAACCGCGGCCCGGCGCGCCGCAACGGTCGGGGCCGCGCGGAGAACCCGGCCGACCCCTGCGCCGCGTGACGGCTGCGGCTCCGCAGCAGTCGGATCCGGGCCTCCGCGACGACCCAGGGCCGCGTGGTCGAGCCCGTGAGGCGCCACACGGCGCGGATCTCGTCGAGCAGCTCACCCCGCCGCGGATCGGCGGCGATCCACGCCTGGATCGCGGCCGCCTCGTCGGGCGAGCAGTCGCCCTCGACGAAGTGCAGCAGTTCGGACTCTTCGATCCCCTCCGCCATGAGGCGCCTCCTGCCTCGAAAACCCGCGGAGGGGGGCGGGAGTATGACGCGGGGCTCTCCTAGCCGGCGCGGTCTTCGGGAATGCCCGGACGGGCTAGGTAGGGTGCCAGCCTGGACCGCAGCCGCAGCGTGGCGCGCCACATCTGCGACTTCACCGTGCCGAGCGAGATGCCCAACCGGGTCGCGATCTCGCGATAGCTCAGCTGCTCGCGGCGGCGCAGCACGAAGATCGCGCGGCAGCGCGCCGGCAGCTCGGCGATGGCCTGCTGCACGGCCTCGTCGAGCTCGCCGAGCAGACACAGGTCCTCCGGCGTATCGGACGGGGGTATCTCTTCAGACGCCGCCCGCGCGATCCACGCCGCCACCACGCGACGGTGGCGCAGATACTTGAGGGCGCGGTTCCGGGCCGCCACATAGAGGTACGGCCGCGTGAGTCGGCTCGCGTCCCGCGGGCCGCGGCTGTCCCAGAGGCGTAAGAACAAATCCTGCACCAGATCCTGCGCGGCTTCCGCCGACCCGACGAAGCGGAGCACGTATTCGCACAACTCGACGTAATGGGCCTGGAAGGCCGACTCCCAGGAATGCGATGACTGCGGCGTGGCGCGCGCCACGCGATGTGGGAGCGGCGGGAGCGGCGAGCGGCGATGTGTGTCGAGCATGTGGCCTGTGGTGAGCGACCGTTGCGGCGCCGCAACAGGTCCTCGGTTCACGCCGTTGTGCGCCGGGTCACGAGTTGCAAGTTCGAGACCGCCGGTGATCTTCCTGTGACGAGGTCGAAACCAGATTGCACGCCGCGAGCGGCCTTCCTTTAGTCGGTCGGGCCCACTGGCCGGACAGCGCCTACCGTCGGGACGAGCTGCCCGAGCGCGTGCTGCAGTTCGGCACGGGCATGCTGCTGCGCGCCCTGTGCGCCGGGTCCGTGGACGCCGCCAACCGCGCCGGCGCGTTCCACGGCCGCATCGTCGTCGTGCAGAGCACCCCGCACGGCAGCGCGCGGGCGATCAACGCCCAGGACGGGTTGTTCACGCTGGTGGAACGCGGCTTGCTCGATGGCGCGCCGATCGAGCGCACCCGCCTGATCGGCGCCGTGTCGCGCGCGCTCGTCGCCGATACGGAGTGGCAGGCGGTGCGCGCCGCCGTCGTACAACCCGAGCTGCAAGTGATCGTGAGCAACGTGACCGAAGCCGGCTTCCGGCTGCACGGCGACGTGGCGCGCCCGGACGCGACGGGGGCACGCGCGCCCGCGGGATTCCCCGCGAAGCTGCTGGATGTCCTGCACGCGCGCTTCGAGCGGCTGCCCGACGGCCCGCCGCTGTACGTGATCCCGACCGAGCTCGTCCCCGACAACGGGCCGCGTCTCGCCGCGATGATCGATCGGCTGGCGTCGCAGTGCGGCGAGCGGTTTCTCGGGTGGCTCGCCAGCCAGGTGCGCTTTTGCTCTTCGCTCGTGGACCGCATTACCACCGGAAGCCCGCCCCCCGAAACGCGCGCCGCGCTCGAGGCGCAGCTCGGCTACGCCGACGAGCTGCTCACCGTCACGGAGCCGTACGCCCTGTGGGCCATCGAAGGGGAGCCGGCCGCGCTGCGGGCGGCGTTTCCGATCGATGTGGCTCCCGACGCGGTGGTGTTCGAGTCCGACATCGGGATGTATCGGGAGCGCAAGCTGCGCCTGCTGAACGGGGCGCACACCACGCTCGCCCCGCTGGCACTGCTGGCCGGAGTAGCGACGGTGCGCGAGGCGGCGGAGCATCCGCGGCTGGGACCATTTCTCGAGCGCACACTGGTCCAGGAGCTCGTGCCGGCGACCGACATACCACGCGTCCAGGCGCAGGCATTCGCCGCGAGCGTGCTCGAGCGGTTTCGCAATCCCTGGCTGCGGCACGAGTGGCGTGTGATCGCCACCAACCAGACGATGAAGATGCGGCTGCGCGTCGCGCCGGCGATCGAGCGATTCGTCCAGGACGAGCGGCGCGTTCCGCCGGGGCTCGCGCTCGCGTGTGCCGCCCACCTGCGATATCTTCGCCCCGTTTCCGAGGGCGCACCCGCCGGTTCGGCGCCGCACGGGCGGTGGCGTGGCCACACGTATCCGATCAACGATGCCGATCTCCCGCTCGTCGCCCGGCACTGGCTGGCGTTGGACGTTGATCACGTGTCCGGCCCCCTCCCGCGCGACATGCTGGAGCGGCTCACGGCCCACGCCCTGGCCGACGAGGCGCTGTGGGGCTCTTCTCTCGCGCGGCTTCCCGGATTCCTCGAGGCGACCACCCAGGGGCTCGCCCGACTCGAGCACGAAAGCGTAGAGGCGACTCTCGGATGATCGATGCGGCATTAGCGAGCGGCGTGATCGCAGTCGTGCGGCTCCCGGCGGGCGCCGACTTTCGCGCCCTGGCGGGCGCGCTCGTCGCCGGGGGCGTGAGCGTCGTGGAGATCACGCTGACGACGCCGGGCGCATTGGCGGCGATCCGCGACCTCACAGCGCAAGGCGCCGTCCCGGGCGCGGTCGTGGGCGCGGGCACGGTGCTGGACGAGGGGTCCGCGCGCGACGTCATCGCCGCCGGCGCGCGCTTCGTCGTGAGCCCGACGCTCGATCAGGGCGTCATGCGCTGCTGTCGCGAGGCGAACGTTCCCTGCATGCCGGGCGCACTCACGCCGCGCGAGCTGCTCGAGGCGTCGCGCGCGGGTGCGTCGCACATCAAGCTCTTCCCCGCCTCGCTGGTGGGCCCGCGCTACATTCGCGAAGTGCTCGCTCCGCTGCCGTTTCTCCGCCTGGTGCCGTCCGGCGGCGTGTCGCTCGACAACGCGAGCGACTGGATCCGCGCCGGCGCGATCGCGGTCAGCCTCGGGAGCGCCCTGGTGAGCCCGTCGCTCGTCGCGGAGCAAGGCTGGGACCGGCTGACGGCGCGCGCCCGCGCGCTGATCGACCGCGTGGCGGTGGCCCGCCGCCAGCCCGCCGAGGCACCGGCGTGAGCGGCGCGCGCGCGGTGACGTTCGGCGAGCTGATGCTGCGCCTCAGCCCGCCCGGTCAGGAGCGCCTGTTCCAATCGCCCGAGCTCCGCACGGGCTTCGGCGGGTGCGAGGCCAATGTCGCCGTGGGGTTGGCGCATCTCGGCGTCCGCGCCGATTACGTCACCCGGCTGCCCGACCACGCCATCGGCCACGCCGCGCTGCACGCGCTGCGAGCCGAGGGCGTAGGCACGGCGTGGATCGCGCTCGGCGGGGTGAGCGAGCGGATGGGGATCTATTTCGTCGAGCCGGGCGCCGATATCCGCGCCAGTCGCGTCGTCTACGACCGCGCCGGCTCGGCGTTCGCCGCCATCACGCCCGGGACGGTGGATTGGGCGAAAGCGATGCAGGGCGCGGCCTGGTTTCACGGCTCCGGCATCACGCCCGCCCTCGGGGAAGGCCCGCGCGCGGCACTCGCCGCGGCGATCGACGCCGCGCGGTCGGGCGGGGTGCGCGTCAGCCTGGATCTCAACCACCGGCCCACCCTCTGGCAGGGGCGCGAGCCTCGGTCATTGCTCGAGCCGCTCGTGAAAGGAGCCGACCTGTTGATCGGTAACCGCGACGCGGTGCGCATCATGCTCGGGATCGACGCGCCGGACGACTCGCTGGCGCAGCGCCTCGCGGAGCGGTACGGCTGTCACCACGTGGCGCTGACCCGGCGCGAAGTCCTCTCGGCGAGCGAGCACGACTGGAGCGCCGCGCTGTACGACGCGTCGTCCGGGGGCGCCTGGCAGAGCCGGCGCTACCAGGTGCGTGTCGTGGACCGGGTGGGCGGCGGCGACAGCTTTGCCGCAGCCCTGATCGCCGCGCTCGCCGCCGATCGGGACCCCGCCGACGCCGTACAGTTCGCCGCCGCCGCCGGCGCCTTGAAATTGACCATCCCGGGTGACTGGAACCGGGCTACCCCGCAGGAGATCGAGCAGCTGGTGCGCGCATGCGCATGACGTTCCGCTGGTTCGGGCGCGAGGACCCGATCCCGCTGGTGCACATCCGGCACATCCCGGGCGTCTCGAGCGTGGTGAGCGCGCTGTACGACGTGCCGGTGGGCGCGGCCTGGAGCCGCGAGCGGCTGGAGCGCCTCAAGGGAGAGATCGAGGGCGCCGGACTCACGTTTGCCGTGGTCGAGAGTATTCCCGTGCACGAGGACATCAAGCTCGGCCGCCCGGGCCGCGACCGGCTCATCGCGAACTATTGTGAAAGCGTGCGCGCCATGGGCGCGCTCCGCATTCCCGTGCTGTGCTACAACTTCATGCCGGTGTTCGACTGGCTGCGCACCGACCTGGCGCAGCCGTTGGCCGATGGATCGACGGCGCTCGCCTACGACGACCGTGCGCTCGCCGCCGTGGACCTGACGCGCGGCACGGGCGATCTCCCGGGATGGGCGACGGCGTACGGCCCCGAGGAGCTCGAGCGGCTGCTCGCGGCGTACCAGGAGGTGGATGCCGAGCGCCTGTGGGACAACCTGGCCTACTTTCTCGAGCGCGTGGTCCCGGTGGCCGAGCAGGTGGGCGTGCGGATGGCGATCCATCCGGACGACCCCCCCTGGCCGATCTTCGGTCTGCCCCGGATCATCTGCCGGGGCCCCGATCTCGAGCGCCTGGTGGCGCTGGTGGACAAGCCGGCGAACGGCGTGACGTTCTGCACGGGATCGCTCGGCGCCGATCCGGAAAACGATCTCCCCGCCATGGTGCGGCGCATCGGCGATCGCATTCACTTTGCCCACTGCCGCAACGTGCGCGTCACGGGAGAGCGGCGCTTTCATGAGACGGCCCACCCATCGGCGTGCGGCGGCGTGGATTTGTACGAGGTGCTGCGGGCGCTGCGCGACGTCGGCTTCACGGGGCCGATGCGCCCCGATCACGGGCGCATGATCTGGGGCGAGCGCGGGCGCCCCGGGTACGGCCTGTACGACCGGGCGCTCGGTGCCATGTACCTCCAGGGGCTGTGGGAGGGACTGACGCGAGGGAACGTGTCCGGCGCATGACCGTTCGCATCGGCCTCGTCGGGTGCGGTAACATCGGCGACACCCATGCGCGCGCGGCTCGCGAGGTCGGAGACGTCGAGCTCGTAGCGTATTGGGGCCGCGACCCTGCCAAGGCGTCCGCTATGGCGCAGCGATACGGGGGCAAGGCCTATCGGGAGCTGGACGCGTTTCTCGCGCACCGGCCCATGGACGTCGTGGTCGTGGGGACGCCGTCGGGTCTGCACGCCGAGCACGCGCAAGCGGCGGCGCGCCAGGGGTTGCACGTGCTGGTGGAGAAGCCGCTCGACATCACGACCGCGCGCATCGACGGGCTCACGGCCGAGTGCGACCGTGCCGGCGTCAAGCTGGGCGTGGTCTATCAGGATCGCGCGGCGCCCGACCTGATCTGGCTGAAGCGTCTGATCGCGCGGGGCGGACTCGGCCGCCCCATCGTGGCGTCGGCCCGCGTGCGGTGGTTCCGCCCGCCGGAGTATTACACGGGTTCGCGCTGGCGCGGAACCTGGGGACTCGATGGCGGCGGCGCCTTGATGAATCAGGGGATCCACACCATCGACCTGCTGCTCTGGCTGCTCGGCGACGTCGACCGCGTGTACGCCACCACCCGCACGGCGCTGCACGCCATCGCCGTGGAGGACACGGCGGTCGCGTGCCTCGAGTTCGCGAGCGGCGCCGTCGGTACCCTCGAGGCGACTACGGCGGCGTTTCCGGGGCTGCCGCGTCGGGTCGAGCTCACGGGCTCTGAGGGAACGATCGTGGTCGAGCGGGACCGCGTCGTCTCGGTCGAGCTGCGGACGCCGCTGGAAGCGCCGCCGCACGACGGCGAGCCGTCCGGCAACGCCAGCGCGTCATCGCCGGTGGTCGCGGACGCGCGCGGCCACGCCCGCGTGCTCCAGGACTTCGTGGCCGCGATCACGTCAGGCGCGGCGCCGCTGTGCGACGGTCGCGAGGGTCGCAGGAGCGTCGCGCTGGTGGAGGCGATGTACCGCTCGGCTCGGGCGGGAGCGCCAGTGGTCGTCGCAGAGCGGGAGGGCGTGCTTGACGCACTCGAACGTTAAGGTCGCGACGGCGGTCCCCACGCGCTGGGCGCGCTGGAGGCTCGTGCCCTGGGCGGCGGCCCGCGCCTCGCTGGCGCGCCTCGGGCCCGCGCTGGCGCTCTTAGTAGTCGTCCTGGTCTTCGCGCTGCTCACCGACGCGCCGGCGCGTTACCTCTCGCCGTTCAACCTGCGCATCGTCCTGTCGCAAACGGTGATCGTCGCCCTCGGGGCGATCGGCATGACGCTGATCATGATCAGCGGCGGCATCGACCTCTCGGTGGGAGCGGCGATCGCGCTCACGGGCGTGGTGGCGGCGCTCGGGCTCGCCGCGGGATGGTCCCCCGGGGCCGCCACCGCCGCGGCCCTCGTCGCAGGCGGCCTGATCGGCCTGGGCAACGGCCTGCTCATTACGGGCCTGCGGGTGGTGCCATTCATCGCCACGCTGGGGATGCTGGGCATCGCGCGCGGCATCGCCAAATGGATCGCGCACGAGCAGACCGTAAACGTGCCGCCGACGTGGGTGAACGACCTGCTCGTTACGTTCCCGCGCCAGGCGTGGATGGTGCTCCCCCCCGGCGTCTGGATCATGCTCGCGCTGGCGGCGCTCACGGCGACGGTACTCTCCCGCACCGTGTTCGGCCGGCACGTGTTCGCGCTCGGCTCGAACGAGCTGGCCGCGCGCGCCTGCGGCATCGCGATCGACCGGCTCAAGCTGGCGATTTACAGTTCCGCGGGCGTGTTCTTCGGGCTTGCCGGCGTGATGCAGCTGTCCCGGCTGCGCCAGGGGGATCCCACGGTGGCGATCGGGACGGAGCTCGACGTCATCGCCGCGGTGGTGATCGGGGGCGGCAGCTTGCTGGGCGGCGAGGGGAGCGTGTTCGGCTCGGTGGTGGGCGCGCTCATCATGGCGTTCCTGCGCAACGGCTGCCAGCAGATGGGATGGCCCAACTACATCCAGGAGATCATCATCGGTGCGATCATCGTGCTGGCGGTCGCGCTCGATCGGGTGAGGGCGGGATGGGCGACCTCATGAATGCGGAATGTGAAATGCGGAATGCGGAATGGCGCACTCGACGTTGGTGCCCTCAATTCCGCATTCCGCATTCCGAATTCCGCATTCGGTGCGGGGTGGTGCGGTGGGCATAGTCGACTCCCACGTCCACTTCTGGGACCCCGCCGAGCTGCACTACGCGTGGCTCGAAGGCGTGCCGTCGCTCCAGCGAGCGTTTCTCCCGCGGGATTATGCGGCGGCCACGGGGCAGGTCCCGATCGGCCGTATGGTGTTCGTGGAAGCCAATTGCCGGCCGGAAGAGGCCCGGCAGGAGGTGGACTTCGTGGAGCGCCTGGCGCAGGCGGAGCCACGCGTCGCCGGCATCGTGACGTTCGTCGATCTCACGCAAGGGCTCGGGGGTCAGGGGTCAGGGCTGGGCCACACGCTGGATGTGCTGTCGCGCTCGCCCAGGGTCAAAGGCGTCCGGCAGAATATCCAGGGGCAGGCCGCCGGCTTCTGCCGGCAGCGCGCGTTCGTGGAAGGCGTGCGCGAGGTGGGCCGGCGGGGCCTGGTCTTCGATCTGTGCGCCACGCACGAGCAGCTTCGGGAGGTCACGGAGCTGGTCGGGCAGTGCCCCGACACGCGCTTCGTGCTCGATCATTGCGGCAAGCCCGCGATCCGTGATCGGGGCTTCGAAACGTGGAGCGCCGACATCACGCGGCTCGCGGCGCACGAGAACGTGTGCTGCAAGCTGTCGGGACTGCTCACTCAGGCGGGAGAAGCCTGGTGCCCCGAGGACCTTCTTCCTTACGCCGCGCGTGTGGTCGAGTGCTTCAGTCCGGAGCGCGTGCTGTACGGCAGCGACTGGCCGGTCCTGACGCTGGCGGGAGACTATGGCACGTGGTACGGCTTCACGGAGCGGTTCACACGCGGATGGAGCGCCAGCGAGCGAAGCCGGTTCTACGGTGACAACGCGGCGCGCGTGTACGACCTGTGAAGGAGATCGAGCACAAGGTCGCGCTCGTAACGGGGGGCGGATCGGGCATCGGCCGGGCGATCGCGCTGCGTTTCGCCCGCGCGGCCGGGCGCGTCGCCGTGCTGGACGTGGCCGAGCCCGCGGCGCGGGACGTGGCGCGCGAGATCGCCGCCTGCGGGAGTGAAGGCCTCGCCGTTCCCTGCGACGTGAGCCGCCAGGCCGAGGTGCGGCGCGCCTTTGAGGCCGTCGCCGAGCGGTTCGGACCCGCGGACATCCTCGTCAACAGCGCCGGGATCGCACACGTCGGCACCGTGGAGCAAACGTCCGAGGATGACCTCGACCGGCTCTACGCCGTGAACGTGAAGGGCGTCTACAACTGCATGCGGGCGGCCGTCCTTCAGATGAAAGGACGCGGCGGCGTGATACTCAACATTGCGTCGGTGGCATCGACCGTCGGGATTCCCGACCGTTTCGCCTATTCGATGACCAAGGGCGCCGTGCTGACCATGACGTACTCGGTGGCGCGCGACTATGTGGCGCAGGGGATCCGCTGCAACGCCATCGCGCCGGGGCGGGTCCATACACCGTTCGTGGACGGGTTCCTGGCCAAGACCTATCCCGGTCGGGAACGGGAGATGTTCGAACAGCTGTCCCGTACGCAGCCGATCGGCCGTATGGGACGACCGGAAGAAATGGCCGAGCTGGCGCTGTTCCTCTGCTCGGACGCGGCGGCGTTCATTACGGGCAGCAACTACGCGATCGATGGCGGTTTTGTCACCCTCAAAATGTGAGCGATGAAACTCATCCGATTCGGGCCTCCTGGTGAGGAGCGGCCCGGCCTGATCCTGCCTGACGGGCGGCGCATCGACGCCTCCGGGTTCGGCACGGACTACGACCAGACGTTTTTCGAATCCGACGGCCTGGCGCGACTGGCGCGCTGGGGGGCGCGTGCAGGCGCTGCGGCGCCCGCCCTCCCCGACGGCACGCGGCTGGGACCCCCGCTCGGCCGGCCGAGCAAGATCGTGTGTATCGGTCTCAACTATCGAGACCACGCGCGCGAGACCGGACAGGAAGTTCCCAAAGAGCCGGTCATCTTCTTCAAGGCGACCAGCGCGATCTGCGGGCCGAATGACGACGTGGTGATCCCGAAGGGCGGATCGAAACTGGACTGGGAGGTGGAGCTGGCGGTCGTCCTGGGCCGCCGGGCCGCGTACGTCGAGCGGGACGAGGCGCTGGGCTACGTCGCCGGGTACGTGCTGCACAACGATTACTCGGAGCGCGCCTTCCAGCTCGAGCGCGGCGGCCAGTGGGTGAAGGGGAAGAGCTGCGACAGCTTCGCGCCGCTGGGACCGTTTCTCGCCACGCCCGACGAGCTCCGCGACGTGCACGATCTGCAGCTCTGGCTCAAGGTGAACGGCGAGACCAAACAGTGCAGCTCGACTCGCGAGCTGGTGTTCGACGTGCCGACGCTCGTGAGCTACATCAGTCAGTTCATGACGCTCCTGCCCGGCGACATCATCTCCACGGGCACCCCGGCGGGCGTCGGGTTGGGGCAGCGCCCGCCGCGCTACCTCGCGGCCGGAGACGAGGTCGAGCTCGGCATCGACGGGCTCGGCTCAGCGCGGCAACGCGTGCGCGCCTATGACGAGGGGCTCGAGGTTCGGGACTCGGGGCTCGGGATTCCGTGAGTCGTCCTAGCCCCGAATCCCGAGCCCCGACCCCCGAGACGAACATGCGTCTGATGGGGAAAGCAGCCGTAATCACCGGCGCCGCGAGTGGCATCGGACGGGCCAGCGCGCTGCGTTTCGCCGGAGCGGGCGCCCGCCTGCTCCTGGTGGACACGCAGGGCGCCGCCGGCGAGGAGCTGGTGCGCCAGATCGAGCGGTCGGGAGGGACCGCTCACTTCGTGTGCGGCGACATGGGCCGGCGCACCGACAGCGAGCGCATGATCGACGCTTGCGTCGAGCGCTACGGCTCGCTCGACATCCTGTTCTGCAACGCCGGCGTCACTCTGCCGAAGGTCCTGACCCGGAGCTCCGATGAAGAGATTGAGCGCCTGCTGGACGTGAACGTGAAGGGCCCGCTCTACGCCGCGCGTCACGCCATCCCCATCATGCTGCGGCAGGGCGGCGGGGGAGTGATTCTCTTCACCGCCAGTAAGACCGGGCTCGTGGCGCAGACCGATTCAGCGGTGTACTGCGCGTCCAAGGGGGCGGTGGTACTGCTGGCCAAGGCCCTGGCGCTCGACTACGCCGCGCACGGGATCCGCGTCAACGCGCTCTGCCCCGGGATCATCGACACGCCCATGCTGCGCCAGTTCGCGGACGCGATGCCCGACCCCGCCGCCGCGTGGGCCGCGTACGGCGCCGCGCAGCCGTTGGGCCGGCTGGGCACCGCCGAAGAGTGCGCCGCGGCCGCGCTGTGGCTCGTCTCGCCCGAGGCATCGTTCGTGACCGGGGTCGCGCTGCCCGTGGACGGCGGCTTCACCGCGATGTGACCATGCCTACGACGATCACCCGTATCGACGCCCTGGACATCCGGTTCCCCACCTCGCGGGAGCGGGACGGCTCCGACGCCATGAGCCCGGACCCGGACTACTCCGCGGCGTACGCAATTCTCCACACCGATCGGCCCGACGGCCTGACAGGACACGGGCTCACGTTCACCGCCGGCCGGGGCAACGAGCTCTGCGTCGCCGCGATTCGCTCGCTCGCACCCCTGGTGCACGGTCTCACGCTCGAGCACATCAAGGACGACATGGCCGGCTTCTGGCGCCGGCTCACGAGCGACTCGCAGATGCGCTGGGTGGGACCGGAAAAAGGGGTGCTGCACCTCGCCACGGCGGCCGTCGTGAACGCCGTGTGGGACCTCTACGCCAAGATCGAGCGCAAGCCGCTCTGGAAGCTGCTCGCCGACTTGAGTCCCGAGGCGCTGGTGCGCTGCATCGACTTCCGCTATATCACCGACGCGCTCACGCCGGACGAGGCCCTCGTGCTGCTGCGCCGGCACGCTCCCACGCGGGCAGCGCGAGAAGCGGAAATCCGCGCCACGGGCTACCCCGCATACACCACCTCAGCCGGCTGGCTTGGCTACCCCGACGACAAGATCCGCCGCTTGTGCCGCGAGGGCGTCGCGCGCGGCTGGTCGCACTTCAAGATCAAGGTCGGACGGGACCTGCAGGACGACATGCGCCGCGCCGCATTGGTGCGCCAGGAGATCGGGCCCGATCGCAAGCTCATGGTGGACGCCAATCAGGTCTGGGACGTGAACCAGGCGATCGCCTGGATGCATGAGCTGGCGCGGTTCGATCCCTGGTGGATCGAAGAGCCGACCAGCCCGGACGACGTGCTGGGCCATGCGACGATCGCCAAGGCAGTGGCCCCGATCGGCGTCGCGACCGGCGAGCAGTGCCAGAACCGCGTCGTCTTCAAGCAGCTGATGCAGGCCAAGGCGATTCAGTTCTGTCAGATCGACAGCTGCCGGCTGGGCGGCGTGAACGAGGTGCTGGCGGTGCTGCTGCTCGCGGCCAAGTTCGCGATTCCGGTGTGTCCCCATGCCGGCGGTGTCGGGTTGTGCGAGTACGTGCAGCACCTCGCGATGTTCGACTACATCGCCGTCAGCGGCTCGCTCGAGAATCGTGTGGTCGAATATGTGGATCACCTGCACGAGCACTTTGTCGATCCCGTGGTGGTGCGCGACGGCCGCTACATGGCGCCCACGGCACCGGGGTACAGTATCGAGATGAAGCCGGAGAGCCGGGAGTCCTACAGGTATCCCGACGGGGCAGCGTGGAGATAGCCCCAAGTACGATGAGGAGATCGATCTCACCTCCCGGGCGTTCCCGTGGCGCTGGGGGTCGGGGCGGAGGGCGCTTTACACGCGAGGGCGCCACGAAAGCGGCACTCGGAGGCGCGGAGCAGGCTCGGGCAAGCACACGTCCCCGTGGCGTGTTTCGGAGTGCCCTCGCGTGTAGGCGCCCCTAGCCCCGACCCCCAGCGCCACGATGACGTGTGGAGAGGTTCCTAAGAGCGGTAATGAACAGAGGAGATGACATGTCGCTTCGCCGTATCGGCGTCCTCGTAATGATTCTTTGCTGCGCCGGCCGTCTCCACCCAGCGCGCGCCCAGGACGTCACCCACGAAACGCCGGCTCAGCGCGACGCCCGCATGAACTGGTGGCGCGACGCGCGCTTCGGGATGTTCATCCACTGGGGGGCCTACGCCGTGGCGGCCGGCACGTACCAGGGCGAGCGGATCCCGGGCATCGGCGAATGGATCATGAGCCGGGCGCACATCCCCATCCCGGACTACGAGGAGTTCGTCCACCGCTTCAACCCCACGCGGTTCGATCCCGATGAATGGGTGCGCATCGCCAAGGACGCGGGGATGAAGTACATGGTCATCACGTCGAAGCACCACGACGGGTTCGCCATCTTCGACTCGAAGGTCTCGCGCTACGACATCGTCGACGCGACGCCGTACCAGCGGGACGCGCTCAAGGCGCTGGCGCAGGCGGCCCACCGCGCAGGCCTGCGGTTCGGCGTCTATTACTCGATCATGGACTGGCACCACCCCGATGCGCAGGGCCCGAACGCACCCGAATACAATTCACGCACCTGGAGCAATCCCGATTTCGGTCGCTACGTCGAGACGTATATGAAGCCGCAGCTCAAGGAGCTGCTCACGCAGTATCCCGAGATCGACGTGCTCTGGTTCGACGGCGAATGGATCGCCGACTGGAACGACGAGCGCGGGCGGGATCTCTACAACTACGTCCGCGCGATCCGCCCGAGCCTCATCGTGAACAACCGGGTGGGGCACACTCGTCAGGGACTGAGCGGCCTGAACCAGGCGGGACAGATCGGGCTGGGCGACTTTGGGACCCCCGAGCAGCAGGTGCCGCCCACGGGGCTTCCCGGTGTCGACTGGGAAACCTGCATGACGATGAACGACACCTGGGGCTACAAGTCGTACGACGACGACTGGAAGGACACGCGTACCCTGCTCCGCACGCTGATCGACGTGGCCTCGAAGGGCGGCAACTTCCTGCTGAACGTCGGGCCGACGGCGGACGGCGTGATCCCCGCCCCGATCGTATCGCGGCTGCGGGAAATGGGCGAGTGGATGAGAGCCAACGGCGAGGCGATTTACGGCACGACAGCCAGTCCTTACGGCCTGCCCCCGTGGGGGCGTTACACCGCCAAAAGGGGCAAGCGGTACGCCCACGTGTTCGACTGGCCGAAGGACGGGAAGCTGTTGCTCACGGGCGTCCGCGAACAGCCGAGCTCCGCCACTCTGTTGGGGGACGGGAAGCCGCTTGCGATCGAGCGGGGGGATTCAGGGGTGGTCGTCCAGTTGCCCCGGGTCCCGCCGAGCACGATTGCAACGGTGGTGGAACTGCAGGTTGGGGGCCTACGATGAAGGCCGCCGTTCTCTGCGACGTCGGCCGGATCGAGATACGGGAGGTCCGGTGCCCGGATCCCGGGCCCCGGGAAATCCTGCTGCGCGTCGCCGCGGTCGGGCTGTGCGGCACCGACTGGCACATCTTCGCAGGGCACGGCAATTACCACCGCGACGAGCGCGGCCGGCCGATTCCGCTCGCGCGCGAGCCGCAGATCCTGGGGCATGAGATCGCGGGTATCGTAGAAGAAACCGGCGCGGGCGTGCACGACCTGCGGCCCGGCGATCGCGTCGTGGTCGATCAAGGACGGAGCTGTGTGAGCGAAGGGCGCTCGCTGCCGTGTGAATACTGCGCCAGCGGCGACTCGCATCAGTGTGAGCAGTATCAGGAGCACGGCATCACCGGCCTGCCGGGCGGACTGGCCGAATACCTGGCCATCCCGGCGGTGAACGCGGTGCGCATCGAGGGCGCGCTCGACGCCGCCACGCCCGCGCTGACCGAGCCGCTGGGGTGCGTGGTGCACGCGTCGGACGTGCTGCTGCGGACACCGGCGCGCTACGAGCTGCAGGGCGGCAAGGCCGGCAAGGCCGGCAAGGCGCGGCACGTGCTCATCTGCGGGGCCGGCCCCGCGGGTCTCTTGTGGGTGCAGTACCTGCGCAACGTGCTGGGCTTCGACGGTGTCTTGCTCGTCACCGAGCGGAGCGCCGCCAAGCGCACCCTGGCCGGGCGGTTCGGGGCGGAGACGATCGACCCGACGGCGGCGGATCTGGTGGACGCGGTGCTTGCCCGCACGTGCGGCCGCCGGGTGGAATTGCTGGTCGAGGCCACGGGATCGGGAACGATGCTCGCGTCCATCGCGCCGCTGGTGCGCAAGCAGGCGACGGTGCTGTTGTACGGGCACGGCCATGCGGGGGTGGACGTGAGCGTGCTGAGCCAGCTCCAGTTCCGCGAGCCCGTGCTGCTCTCGCCCGTCGGGGCATCGGGCGGCCACGAGCCCGACGGCCGGCCCTCCACCTACGTGCGCGCGCTGCGGTTGATCGAGCGCGGCCGGGTAGACGTGGCCCCGCTGATCACGCATCGGTACCGCTCGCTCGCCCAGGTCCCCGGCGCGTTCGCCGGGGATTACGCCGCCCCGGACTACATCAAGGGAATAGTGACTCTGTGAGATCATTCACGTCCACGGTACTGTGCGCCGCGCTGTTGGCGGGCTGCCGCCGCTCCGGCTCCGACAAGGAGCTCGCGATCGCCGTCATCCCCAAGGGCACGACGCACGAGTTCTGGAAGAGCATCCACGCCGGCGCGATCCAGGCCGCGCGCGAGCTCTCGACTCAGGGAACGCCGGTGCGCATCGTGTGGAAGGGACCGTTTCGCGAGGACGACCGCGAGCAGCAGGTGCAGGTCGTGGAGGGGTTTCTCAGCCAGGGCATCCGCGGGATCGTGTTGGCCCCGCTCGACAACCGCGCCCTGGTGCGTCCGGTGGAGGAGGCGCAGCGGGCGGGCGTGTCCACGGTCATCATCGACTCCGGTCTCGAGTCGGACGTCCCGATCAGCTTTGTGGCGACGGACAACCGCAAGGGCGGGCGCATGGCCGCGGACCGGCTGGGCGAGGTGCTGGGCGGTCGCGGCAAGGCGCTGCTGCTGCGCTACGCCGAAGGCTCCGCCTCCACCACGGACCGGGAAGCCGGCTTCCTCGAGGAGCTGCGCTCCCGCTACCCGAGGGTCGAGCTGGTATCGACCGATCAATACGCGGGGCCGACGCGCGAGACCGCCAAGCAGGCGTCCGAGAACCTGCTCAACCGCTACGGCGGCGTGCTGCAGGGGATCTTCACCCCCAACGAGTCGTCCACGATCGGCATGCTGCTCGCGTTGCAGGACATCGGCAAGGCCGGCAAGGTGCGATTCGTGGGATTCGACGCGAGCAGCATTCTCATCGACGCGGTGCGCAACCATCAGCTCGACGGCGTCGTGGTGCAGAACCCCATGCGCATGGGGTACCTGGGCGTGACGGCGATGGTCGACCACCTGCGGGGCAAGCCGGTCGAGCGCCGCATCGACACCGGGGTCATGCTGGTCACTGCGGCGAACCTCGACTCTGCGGCGACGCAGGAGCTCATCCACCCGCCGATCGCGCGCTATCTCACGGAGCCATGACCGCGCTGCTCGAGATTCGCGACGTCGCCAAGCGATTCGGAGCGACTAGGGCGTTGGATGGCGTGGATCTCACGCTCGGGGCGGGCGAGGTGCACGCCCTGATCGGGGAAAACGGCGCCGGTAAGACCACCCTCATGAACATCGTCGCCGCCGCCGTCCGGCCCGATCGCGGCGCGATGCAGGTCGATGGCCGGCCGTACGCGCCGGCCGGTCCCGGGGACGCGCGCCACCGAGGCGTCGCACTCATTCACCAGGAGCTGTGCCTCTGTCCCCACTTGAGCGCGACGGAGAACATGCTGCTCGGTCTCGAGCCGGCCCGGGGCGGCTGGGTGGACCGGGGAGCAGCGCGGCGCCGCGCGGTCGCGCTGCTCGAGCAGTTCGGGCGTCCCACGCTGCACCCAGAGGCCCGCGTAGGCGACCTGCCCCTCGCGGCGCAACAGGTGGTGGAGATCTGCCGCGCCCTCGCCGCCGACGCGCGCATCCTCCTGATGGACGAGCCGACCAGCAGCCTGCAGCGCGAGGACGTGGATCGCCTGTTCGCCCTGATCCGGCAACTCGCGGCGCGCGGCATCGCGATCGTCTATATCAGCCATTTCCTGGAAGAAGTGCGCGAGATCGCCGGCCGCTACACCGTGCTGCGCGATGGCCGCAGCGTGGCCAGCGGCAGCATCACGGACGCGAGCAACGATCAGCTGATCGCGCACATGGTCGGGCGGGCGGCCCTCACCTCCTGGCCCCCTCTCCGTTCCCAAGAGGGGGAACGCCATGAGGGCAACGTGATCCTCGCGGTGCAGGACGTCGCCCTCCCGCCGGTCCTGAAACACGCCAGCTTCGAGCTCTGCCGCGGGGAGGTGTTCGGCATCGCCGGACTGATGGGCTCCGGGCGAAGCGAGCTGATACGGGCATTGTTCGGGCTCGAGCCCCGGGCCTCGGGACGCCTCGCCCTCGGAGGGCGGCCGCTCGCTGTGTCCGGGGCGCGGCCCTCCCGGCGCCTGGCCCAGGGATTCGGGTACCTGAGTGAGGACCGCCGCAGGGAGGGCCTTGCCCTCACCCTCTCCGTCGCGGACAACCTCACGGCGACGCGCTTCTCCGCCTGTTCGCCCGGGTGGGGATGGCTCGACCTCGACCGGCAGCGAGCGGCCGCCACGCGATGGATCGACGCCTTGCACATTCGCGCGGCCGCGCCGACTCAGCCGGTGCGCGCGCTCTCGGGCGGTAACCAGCAGAAGGTGGCGGTCGGCAGGCTGCTGCATCAGGACGCGGCAGTACTGTTGCTCGACGAGCCCACGCGGGGGATCGACGTCGGGAGCAGGGCGCAGATCTACGAGTCGATCGCGCGTTCTGCCGCGGAGGGCAAGGCGGTGCTGCTGGTGAGCTCGTATCTGCCGGAGCTGTTCGCGCTGTGCGATCGGCTGGCGGTGATGAGTCGCGGGCGGCTCTCCGCCGCCCGCCCGATCGCGCAGTGGACGCCCGAGACGGTACTAGCGACGGCCATCGGGGGGCCGAGCGAGACCTTGTAGGCTCTGGGCTGTTGCACCTTCGCAACGTAAGTCCGCCTCATCCCTCGAGGGTTTTCTCTTGAGACTCGCGGCCCGGAAGCTTGGCCGCGTCTGGTGGGACGTCAAATGAGCGAGAGCATGGAGCACAACGACCTGATCACCCGCCGCGCAGCCCTTGGCCGCGTCGCGTTTCTCCTGGGCGGCGCCATCTCCGCCCCCACGCTGGCGGGCGCGCTCGACGCGGCGACCCGGCGCGCCTGGACCGCGGCACCGCAGGATTGGGCGCCGCGCACGCTCACCGGCCGCCAGCTCGAGCTCGTGGCCGTGATGGCGGAGCACATCATCCCTCAGACCGACACGCCCGGCGCCCGCGCCGCCGGCGTGCACCGCTTCGTGGACACGCTGCTCAGCGATCACTACCCGCGGCCCGAGCGCGATCGCTTCCTGGCGGGCCTGGCGGACGTCGACGCGCGGACCCGGTCGCGGCACGGCAAAGCATTCGTCGACTGCACAGCAGAGCAACAGGTGGCCCTGCTCACCGAGCTGGACGAGGCTGCGTATCCCGTTGCCAGCGACGCCCCGCGCCCGCCCGAGGCCTGGTTCTTCCACCGGATGAAGGAGCTGACCCTGGTCGGCTATTACACGTCGCAAATCGGCGCCACCCAGGAGCTACACCCGTCACCGTTCGGCGCGTATCGCGGCGACATCCCCTACGCATCCGTCGGGAGGGCCTGGTCATGATCACCTACGATGCCATCGTGGTCGGGTCCGGGATCACCGGCGGCTGGGCGGCGAAGGAGCTCACCGAGAAAGGTCTGCGCACGCTGATGATCGAGCGCGGGCGCGAGGTGGTACACCGCAAGGACTACATCACGGAGCACAAGCCGAGCTGGGAGCTGCCGCTGCATGACGCGCGGCTCTCCGTGGGGACCAAGGGCGCCGAGGAGTATCCGATCCAGGCGCGCACGGGACAGTTCCGCGAATCGAATAGGCACTTTTTCATCAAGGACCAGAAGAACCCCTACATCGAGGACCAGCCGTTCACCTGGATCCAGGGCGACCAGGTGGGCGGCAAGTCGCTGATCTGGGGACGCCAGGTGTATCGCTGGAGCGACCTCGATTTCGAGGCCAACCTGCGTGATGGGCACGGCGCCGACTGGCCGATCCGCTACGCCGACATCGCGCCCTGGTACAGCTACGTGGAGCGCTTCATCGGGGTGAGCGGCGAGAAGCTGGGCCTGCCCCAGCTCCCCGACGGCGAGTTCCAGCCCCCGATGGAGATGAACGCCGGCGAGAAGCTCGTGAAGGCGGGCGTCGAGCGGGCGTTTCCCGGTCGGCACGTGACCATCGGGCGGGTGGCGATTCTCACGCAGCCGTTGAACGGGCGGCTGCCGTGCCACTTCTGCGGCCCGTGCGAGCGCGGCTGCTCGACCGGCTCGTACTTCTCGACTCAGGCGTCCACGCTGCCGGCGGCGCGCGCCACCGGAAAGCTCACGGTGCTGCCGAACAGCGTTGTCCACTCGGTCATCTACGACGCGGGCAAGAATCGCGTGACGGGCGTGCGGGTCGTGGACGCCGAGACGAAGCAGACACGAGAATACCAGGCGCGCATCGTGTTTCTCTGCGCCTCCACGCTCGGCACTACGCGCCTGCTGCTCAACTCCACCTCGCCGCGCTTCCCCACCGGCCTCGCCAACTCGAGCGGGGCGCTGGGCCACTATCTGATGGACCATCACTTCCTGGCGGGTGCGAGCGGGAGCATCGAGGGACTGCTCGACCACTACTACGAGGGCAATCGGCCCAATGGTATTTACATCCCCCGGTTCTGCAACCTGGGCGACGACGCCTCGCGGCGCGACTACGTGCGGGGCTTCGGCTACCAAGGCGGCGCGAGTCGGCAGGGGTGGGGGCGCGGCGGCGGCGAGCGCGGGTTCGGCGTGGAGCTGAAACGCAAGCTGCACGATCCCGGCACGTGGTCGATGGGCATGACCGGGTTCGGGGAGTGCCTGCCGCGCGCGGACAATTACGTGGAGCTCGCCGACAAGACTGACGACTTCGGCATCCCGCTTCTCAAGATCCACTGCACCTGGGGCGACAACGAGCTGGCGATGCGCAAGGATATGGCCGCGTCGGCCGCGGAAATGCTCGAGGCGGCGGGCTGCAAGAACGTGCGGACCCACGACGCCTACCGCGGCGGCGGGCAGCTCGGCGCCGAGCCCGGGTTCGCGATCCACGAGATGGGCACGGCCCGCATGGGGCGCGACCCCAAAACCTCGGTGCTGAACGGCTACAACCAGTCGCACGACGTGCCCAACCTGTTCGTGACCGACGGGGCGTGCATGGCCAGCACGGCGTGCGTGAATCCGTCGATCACCTACATGGCGCTCACCGCGCGCGCCTGCGACTACGCCGTGGCGGAGCTGAAGCGCGGCAACCTGTAGCGGCGCACGCGCGCCCTCATCCGCGGAAATAGAGGTAGCACGCGAGGATCAGTAACACGACCACGCCCGAGGCGATCACCTCGCGGCCGCTCCAGCTGCTGCGGGACTGGGCGCGATCCTCGGCGCCGACCGTCGCGTACGTGAGCCCCGCCAGCTGCTCGGGTGCCGGCGGCGCCGTCGCATAGCTCACGACGAGCATCACCACGACCGACACGACGAAGATGAACACGCTGTAATACTGGAAGTAGAGATTGTTGACGATCCACAGGAACGAGCCCGGCGCGTAGCCGTCGGCGAAGCCCGCCAGGCGCAGGCTCACCGGCGTATCCACCCCCAGGCGGAACACCCCGAGCACGAAGCCGACGAGCAGGGCGGCGAGACACCCCTTGGTGTTGAGCCGCCGGTTGAAGATGCCGAACACGAACACCGTGAAGATCGGCGGCGCCAGGTAGCCCTGGACGCCCTGGAGGTAGTCGTACAACCCGCGGGCCCCCTGAATCACGGGGATCCACAGCAGGCTGATCACCACCATGGCGGCGGTGGCCGCCCGCCCCACCCACACCAGCCGGTGTTGTGACGCCTGCGGCCGGAATTTCTGGTACAGATCCATGGTGAACAGGGTGGACGACGCGTTGAACGCGCCGGCCATCGAGCTCATGAGCGCCGCGAGCAGTCCCGCCACCACGACGCCGCGAATGCCCTCGGGCAGCAGATCCTTCACCATGAGGGGAAACGCCGCCTGAGCGGCCTGGGCGATCACGTTCCGCTGCGCATCCACTATCACGCCGAGCCCCGGGACCTTTCCGGTCTTCGCGAGCGCGAGTGCGATCAGGCCGGGTATGATGAAGATGAACACCGGGAACAGCTTCAGGTACGCGGCGAAAATGCTGCCGCGGCGCGCCGTGCGCTCGTCCTTGGCGCTCAGGGCGCGCTGCACGATGTATTGGTCCGTACACCAGTACCACAAACCGATGATCGGCGCGCACAGCAGCATGCCCGGCCACGGGTAGTTGCCGTTGAAGTACCAGGCGATGCGGCCGGATTCCTTCACCGGGGCCCACGTGCCTTCCATCCCGGCGGGGATGATGGGCTTCCACAGGTTGAACAGGTCCGGGTCGAGCACGCGGCGCAGCTCGTGCCAGCCGCCGAGTCGCGCGAGCCCGTACGCCGTGAGGAGACCCGATCCCACGACGAGGATGAACGTCTGCAGGGCGTCGGTGTACGCGACCGCCCGCATCCCGCCGAGCACCGTGTAGAGCCCGGTGAGCAGCACGACCGCCACCGTGCCGATCCAGAAGCTGTTGAACGTGGCGCCTCCGACGTGCAGCCCCACCTCGGGCAAGAGTGTCGCGAAGACGACCCCCCCTGCGAAGATCGCGACCGCGAACTTCGTGAGCACGTGCGCCGCCAGCGTGATCACCGACAGCACCCAGCGAGCGGTGGGTGAGAAGCGCCGCCCCAGAAACTCCGGCATGGTGTACACCAGCGCGCGCGCATAGAACGGGACGAAGACCCACCCCAGCACGAGCAGGCACCAGGCGTGCAGCTCGTAATGGGCCAGGGCGACGCCGCTCGTCGCGCCCGCGCCCGCGAGCCCCACGACGTGCTCCGACCCGATGTTGGACGCGAAGATGGTCGCGCCCACGAGGAACCAGCCGAGGTTGCGGCCCGCGAGGAAGTAGTCGTCGGCGGTGTCCTTGTTGCGCCGCGCGACCCACCAGGCGAGGCCTAAGAGCAGCGCGAAGTATGCGGCGATCACCACCCAGTCCAGTGCGGCCACAGTGGCTCCCTCGAAGAGTGAGTGCGACTAGGGGCGCGCGGCGCCCAGCCGCGCGCGGTAGCGCTCGTAGACCTGCTGATACGCCCGATGCGCCTCCGGATCCGGGGACGCCAGCGGCTCCCGGGTCAGCGTGCATCGGGCGGCGGATGCGAGATCGGGAAACGCCCCTGCCCCGACGCCCGCGAGCAGCGCGGCGCCGTAGGCGGGTCCTTCCTCGCGATTCACCGTGGTCACGGGCAAGCCGAAGATGTCCGCCTGCAGCCGACGGATGAACGCGCTGCGGGCCCCACCGCCGGTCAGGAGCAGGCGGGTGGGAGCCAGGTCGATCTCCTGGAGCACCGCCAGGCAGTCGCGCAGTGCAAAACACACGCCTTCAAGCACGGCGCGCGTCATGTGGGCGCGGGAATGGGCCAAGCTCAGGCCGACGAAGGCCGCGCGCAGCGACGCGTCCCGGTGAGGGGTGCGCTCCCCCTGCAGGTAGGGGAGAAACGTCACGCCCTCGGCGCCGGCCGGCACGCCGGCCGCCTCCTCGACCAGTCGAGCATCGGGTTGATCGGCATGCATGAGATCGCGCGCCATCCGGTCGCGATACCAGGCGAACGCGCCCCCCGCCGACAGCACGACGCCCATCACGTACCAGACGCCGGGCGCCACGTGGCAGAAGGTGTGGGCCCGCAAGCCCGGGTCGACGCGCGGCTCGGCCGTCGGGGCGAGGACCGTCCCCGACGTCCCCCAGCTGGACACCGCCTCCCCCGGCGTGATTGCCCCGACGCCAGCCGCCCCGCACGCGTTGTCCGCTCCGCCACCCACCACCGGCGTGCCGGGGGCGAGACCCGTGAGCGCTCCCGCCCGGTCGGTGACCCGACCGAGGACCTCGGACGATCCCCCCACCTCGGGCAACAGCGAAAGCGGCAGGCCGACGGCCTCGAGCATCGGACGAGACCAGCGCAAACCGGCCGGGTCGAACATCAGCGTCCCGGACGCATCAGACGGCTCCGTGGCGAGCGCGCCGGTGAGCCGCAGCCGAACGAAATCCTTGGCGAGGAGCACGGTGGCGAGGCGGGCGAAGGCGGCGGGCTCGTGATTGCGCAGCCACAGCACCTTCGGCAGCGTGAAGCCTTCCAACGCGGGATTGCACACCCACTCGCGCAACTGGGCCTCGCCGCCCGCGCGCTCGACGATCTCCCGACATTCAGCCGAGGTTCTCCCGTCACACCAGAGCAGCGCCGGGCGGATCACGGCGCCGCTCTTGTCGAGAAAGACAGAGGAGTGCATCTGACCGGAGATTCCCACGGCGGCGACGCGCACATCGGCGTGCTGCTCCAGAACGCGCCGGATCGCCGTCGCGCTCGCCTCCCACCACGCGTCGGGATCCTGCTCCGCCCAGCCGGGCTGTGGGGTGTCGAGCGAGAGCGGAGCAGTCGCGGCGCCCGCAACGGCTCCCGCCGGGCGCACGAGCACGGCTTTTACAGCGCTCGTGCCCACGTCCAGCCCGAGCAACAGCGCCTCGTCCATCTCAGCGCACACCCAGCAGCAGCTCCATCGTGAGCTGGTCGAGCCGTTCGTAGGCGTAGCCGTGGGTACGCAGCGCGGCCAGGTCGAACGCTTGGGCCTTGAGGGCGCTCGCGCCTTGGGAGCTGAACTGCACGCGGCCGGCGGCGCCGCCGCTACGTCCGCGGTCGCGCAGCTCCCCCAACAGCTGCTGGATCTCGGCGTCCTGGTTGAAGCGCTCGACCCGCTCTTTCAGGATCAGGTAGGTGCGCATGCTGCCGGATGCGAAGGCCCACACGCCGTCTTCGTCCTCGGTGCGGTAGGCGTGGCTGTCGAAGTGCCGCATACCGGGCCAGCGCGCGTCCTCGAGCAGCTTGACGAGGAAAAACGCCGCCTTGGGATCGTCGCTCCCAAACCGCAGATCCTGGTCGAACCGCCCCGGCTGCTGACCGTTGAGATCGATGTGGAACAGCTTGCCGGCTTCCAGCGCCTGGGCCACGCCGTGGGAGAAGTCGAGTCCGGCCATGCGCTCGTGCGCCAGCTCCGGGTTCACGCCGACCATGTCGGGATGATCGAGCGTATAGATGAACGCCAGCATGTGGCCAGTCGTCGGGAGAAAGATGTCGCCGCGCGGCTCGTTGGGCTTTGCCTCGAGCGCGAGCCGGAGATCGTAACGCTGCGACCGCACGTACTCGCACAAGAAGTTGATGGCGTCGCGGTACCAGCCGAGCGCCGCGCGGGGATCCTTGGCGGCGTTGGTCTCCACCCCTTCTCGCCCGCCCCAGCAGACGTACATGGTGGCCCCCAGCTCCACCGCTAGGTCGATGGCCCCCATGGTCTTCTGCAGCGCGTATGCCCGGACTCGCGCGTCGTTGCTGGTGAAGGCGCCGTCGCGGAAGACGGGGTCGGAGAAGAGGTTGGTGGTCGCCATCGGCACGTGCATCGCCGTGTCGGCGAGCGCGTGCTTGAACTCGCGTACGATGCGATCCCGCTCCGAGGGCGTGGCGTCCCGGGGCACCAGGTCGTTGTCGTGCAGGTTGACCCCATAGGCGCCGAGCTCCGCCAGCTTCCGAACGATGCGAACGGGGGACAGCGCGGCCCGTACCGGGTCTCCGAACGGGTCGCGTCCCGGGTTGCCGACGGTCCAGAGCCCGAACGTGAAATGGTGCTCGGGCCGGGGCGTATAGGCGTCCTGTGTGACTCGCGCACTCATGTGGTGGGTTCCCCGAATGGCCGGTTAGATTAGCCGCGGCGTCAGGGCGATACTGGACTCCCTTCCGCGCGGTGTCAAACCGAGAAACCGGGGCATGATCTGGGAACAGCGTTGGCATCCGCTGCGGCGTGAGTGGGTGATCGTCTCGTCCCACCGCGGCGAGCGGCCCTGGCAGGGCGAGCGCGTGGGGAGGGGGGGTGGGGGTGCCGCCCCCGGTGCGCTGCCGCCGTACGTCCAGGACTGCTATCTCTGCCCCGGCAACCTGCGCAGCTCGGGCGTGCGGAACGACCGCTACACCGGTGTCTTCGTGTTCGACAACGACCACCCGTGCGTCGGCCCCGAGGCCCCCACCGAGCTCGCCGCGCCGCCGGGAATCTATCGCAACGCGCCGGCCGTGGGATGCGCCCGCGTCGTCTGCTTCACGCCGCGACACGATCTCACCCTGGCCCAGCTGCCGGAGGCGGAGCTGGTCAGTCTCCTGAAAGCGCTGCAGGCGCAATACCGTGAGCTGGGCTCGCGCGACGGGGTCCGCCACGTGCTCGTGTTCGAGAACAAGGGCGAGGTGGTCGGCGTGAGCAACCCCCATCCGCATTGCCAGATCTACGCGACCAACTTCGTGTTCCAGACCATCGCGGTCGAAGCCGAGGCGCAGGCCGCGCACCTGGCGGCGCACGGCCGGCCGCTGTTCCAGGACATCCTGGCCACCGAGGAGGCCGATGGGCGGCGGCTCCTGGTGCGCCGCGACCACGCGCTCTCGTTCATTCCGTATTTCGCCCGCTACCCGTACGAGACGTTCGTGGCGCCGCGAGCGACCCACCCCAGCCTGGCACACCTCTCGGCATCCGAGCTGGTCGATTTCGCCGCCGTCTTGCGGGAGACGCTGATCCGCCTCGACAACCTGTGGCGGGTGTCGTTCCCGTACGTGATGGTGCTGCATCAGGCGCCGACGGACGGATCGCCCCACGCGGGGTTCCATTTTCACATTCAGATCCATCCCCCGCTGCGCAAGCCCGGTCTCCTCAAGTACCTCGCCGGCCCCGAGGTCGGCGGCGGGAACTTCCTGAACGACGCCGCGCCCGAGGAGACGGCGGCCGAACTGCAAGCGGTCGCGCGCGTGCACTACACGCAGAGCACCTGAGATGACGGACGCCGGGCGCCTGCTCGAGCCCATCCTCGCCCTGCACGACCGCATCCGGGGCGCGGTGGTCGAGGCGTGCACGCGCCAGGCCTCGGAGCTGCTTGCCAGCGTGGCCTCTGAAGTGGGGGGCGACACGATTTACGCCATCGACCGCGTGGGCGAGGAAACGCTCGTCCAGGGGCTCGGCGACCTCGCGCGCACCGAGCCGCTGTGCCTCGTAGCCGAAGGACTCCCCGGCGGCGTCTTGGTCTTGCCCCGCGAGGCCCGTGAGCAGGATTGCCGCTGGCGCCTGCTGGTGGACCCGATCGACGGCACGCGCGGGCTCATGTATCAGAAGCGCAGCGGTTGGATTCTCTCGGGGCTAGCGCCGAACCGCGGCGCCGCCACCCGCTTGCGTGACATCGTCCTGGCGGTGCAGACGGAGATTCCCCTCGTCAAGCAGCATCTGTCGGACCAGCTGTGGGCGCTGCGCGGACGGTGGATGGAGGCGCGGCGGCTCAATCGCCTGTCCGGCGCGCGGGAGCCGCTCACGCTGCGGCCGTCGCGCGCGGATACCATTGAGCACGGGTTCGCGACCGTCGTGCGGTTCTTCCCCGGAGCTCGCGACACGCTGGCCGCCATCGACGACGAGGTCGTGCAGGCGCTGGTGCAGCCGACTGCGGGAAGGGCCGCGTGCTTCGAGGACCAGTACGCGTGCACCGGCGGTGAGCTGTACGAGCTGATCGCCGGTCACGACCGCCTGGTCGCCGACCTGCGCCCCTTGATGCAGCCGGTCCGCGCCGCCAGCGGGCTGCCGCCGGGCCTGTGCTGCCACCCCTATGATCTTTGCACGGCGCTCATCGCCGAGGAGGCGGGCGTGATCGTGCGGGACCCGAGCGGCACGCCGGTCGACGCCCCGTTCGATGTCACGGCCGACGTGGCGTGGGTCGGGTACGCGAACGATCGCCTCCGTGGCCTGGTCGAGCCCGTGTTGCAAGGGGCGCTGCGCCGCCGCGGCCTGCTGCGGTGATCCGGCTGCGTCGCCTCCCGGAAGTCAGCGCCTCGGGCGACCTCGTCTGGTTCCAGCGCGCCCTCGACCGCCTGCGCGCCTTGCCTCAGGAGGCGGACCCGCGCCTGCGCGCGTTCTTCTCGGCTGACTCCCCTGTCTACATCGCCCGGGCGCCGGGACGACTGGATGTCATGGGCGGGATCGCGGACTACAGCGGCGCGTGCGTGCTCGAGCTACCCCTTGAATGCTCGACCGTGGCGCTGCTGCAGGTCCAACCATCCCAGCGCTGCGACATCGCGACGCGACGCAGCGGGGAGTGGCAGTTCTGCAGCGTCGAGCTGCCGCTCGGTACACCGGCGGAGCTCGCGGCGTGGTTCGCAGGCCGGGCCGCCGAGCGGTGGGCAGGCTACGTCGTGGGCATCGTGCAGCGGTGTCTGGGCTCCGCCACCGGTCTCCGCCTGCTCATCGATTCGACCGTGCCCGAAGGCCGGGGCGTCGCTTCGTCGGCGGCGCTCGAGGTCGCCGCCGGCGCGGCCGTCGCCGCCGGCTGCGGTGCGTCCATGACCGCAGCGGAGCTGGCGACGGCCTGTCAGGCGGTGGAGAACCAGGTCGTCGGAGCCCCGTGTGGCATCATGGATCAGATGACCAGCGCGTGCGGGCGGCGCGATCGGCTGCTGCGCCTGCGCTGCCAGCCGGGCACGATCGAGGGGTACGTGGACATACCGCGTGGGTATCGCTTCTATGGCATCGATTCGGGCATCAGCCACGCGGTCGCCGGGGCGGACTACGGCACCGTGCGCACGGCGGCATTCATGGGCTACCGCATGATCGCCGCCGCGGCGGGGTTGCGCGCGGTGCGAGACGGGTCTCGAGTGCGCGTGGACGATCCGCGCTGGGGAGGCTATCTCGCGAATCTCACGGGCCCCGAGCTCTCGGCAGTCAGCGGCATGCTACCGGAGGCAATGTCCGGGGCGGATTTCCTCGAGCGCTACGACGGGCTGACCGACACGGCCACGCAGGTACGCCACGAGCGGCGCTACCCTGTCCGCCAGGCCACGGAACACCCCATCCGCGAGCACGAGCGCGTGCTGCGCTTCGCCGAGCTGCTCGGCGCGCTGGCGGTGGAGCCGCGCGCGGCGCTCGACCTGGGGCGCCTCATGTATGAGTCCCACCGGAGCTACAGCGCCTGTGGGCTCGGCAGCGATGGCACCGATCGCCTGGTGGCGCTGGTCGCTGCCCTTGGCCCGGAGCGCGGACTGTTCGGCGCGAAGATCACAGGTGGGGGGAGCGGCGGCACCGTGGCGGTGCTGGCCACGAGCGGGGCGGAAGCGCGGGTGCGCGACGTGGCGGCGCGCTACGGCGCGGAGACCGGCCGGGACACGACCGTCTTCACCACCTCAGGGCCGGGAGCGGCCGAGACGGGCGTCTTGCTGCTCGAGCCGTAGCCGCAGTGTGGCGGGTTCGAGCCCGTCGGCTTGCGCCGTCAGCGTAGCCGTCCCCGCTCGGTCGCCCGCGCGCACGATGACCAGCGCCTTGCCGTTGAACAACAGCACGCGGTCGCTGTGGAACGGCGCATGGCTGATCTGGTCCCCGTTGTCCACTCCCACGATGCGAGCATCTCCCGCGACACGGAAGCGCACCAGTGGCTCCGCCGTCGGTACGGGAACGCCCGCTGAGTCTTCCACGGTCACCGTGACGAACGATAGGTCGCTGCCGTCGGCGTGGATCGTCCCCCGGTCGGGAGCCAGCGCCACCCGAGCCGGTACCCCCGCGGTCTTCACCTCCTGAGCGGCCACCACCCGCCCGCCGGTGCGCGCGACGGCGCGCACCGTGCCCGGTGAGTACGCGACCCGCCACATCAGATGTGAGACCTGCTCCGGCTTTTGCTTCACCCCGAGCGAAGCGCCGTTCAGGAACAGCTCGACCTCGTCAGCGTTGGTGTAGGCCCAGACGTCGATGGCTTGGCCTGGTGCCCAGTTCCAGTGCGGGAAGACGTGCAGCATGGGTCGGGTCGTCCATACGCTCTGGTACAGGTAGTAGGGATCCTTCGGGAAGCCCGCGAGATCGACGACGCCGAAATAGGAGCTGCGCGCGGGCCACTCGTAGGGCGTGGGCTCGCCCAGGTAGTCGATCCCCTGCCAGATGAACATCCCCGAAAGGAAAGGATAGCGCTCGAACAGGCGCAGCGATTCCTCGTGTAGCGAGCCCCAGAACGCCTTGCGGTCGTCGTACGACGACAGCCGGTAGTCCTTGTTGGGCTGCGGTCCGCTGTCCTTCACGTACGGCGTCGCGTAGCTGGCGACCGAGTCGGAGGGCTGCTCGTACACGCCGCGGCTGTTGAGCGCCGACATCGCCTCGGTGATGATGAATTTCTTTCCCGGGAACTGCGTCGGAAAATTCGCCCACGCCTCGTGATGGTAGTTGTGGCCCAGCAGGTCGAGGGCGCCCGATTGCAGCACCGGATTCCCGGAACTGCCGTTGTTGTTCGCCGACGTGATGGGCCGCGTGGGGTCGAGGCCTCGCACGATCCCGGCGAGCTCGCGCGCGATCGGGGCGGCGGTGGAGTCGCCGTTGGTCCACTGCTCCATTACCTCGTTCCCGATGCTCCACATGAAGACGCTCGGGTGGTTGCGGTCGCGCCGCACCATGTCGGACAGGTCGCGCACGTGCCACGCGTCCCAGTCCAGGTGATAGTCGTACTTCGTTTTCTCCTTCTTCCACATGTCGAAGGCCTCGTCCAGCACGATGAAGCCTAAGCGATCAGTGAGATCGAGCAGCTCGGGGGCCGGCGGGTTATGCGATGTGCGGAGCGCGTTGACGCCCATCGCCCGCATGATCTCGAGCTGGCGCTCGAGCGCGCGCGTGTTCACGGCGGCGCCCAGCGCTCCGAGATCATGGTGCAGGCACACGCCGCGGACTTTCAGGCGCGTCCCGTTGAGGATGAACCCCCGCTCGGGATCGAACGTGAAGGTCCGCACGCCGAACGGTGTGGCGTAGTCGTCGCAGGGCCTCCCACCGCACACCACTCGCGACACGGCCCGGTACAGGTACGGCCGCTCGACCGACCAGAGAATCGGCTTCCTGATGACCAGGTCCTGCGCGATTTCCGTGACGGAGTCGCCCGGCACGCGGGCCGCGCCGGATGCCGTCGCAACCACGTTGCCGGCCGCGTCAGAGATCAGCGTCCGCAGCGTGATCGCGTGGTCGGCCGGCGACGCGTTGCGCACCGTCGTCCGGATCGTCACCCGGGCCGTAGCCGGAGTCACTTCCGGCGTAGTGACATAGGTCCCCCACTGGTCCACATGCACGGGGTTCGTGGTCACGAGACGGACGTTCCGGTAGATGCCGGAGCCTGAATACCAACGGGAGTTGGGCTGCTGCGAGTTGTCCACCCGCACGGCGATCACGTTGCCCGCCTTGCCGTAACGCAGGTGCGGCGTCAGCTCGTAACTGCAGGAGCTGTACCCGTACGGCCGTTTTCCCAGGTACGCCCCGTTGATCCAGACTTCGCCGTTACGGTACACGCCGTCGAACTCGACGAACACCAGCCGGCCGCTGTCCCGCGCGGCTAGGGAGAAGGTCTTGCGGTACCAGCCGACCCCGCCGGGCAGCGCCCCACCGCTCGCTCCGGCGGGGTTCGTGTCGCTGAACTCCCCCTCGATGCTCCAGTCGTGCGGCAGATCCAGGGTGCGCCAGCCGGAATCGTCGAACGTCGGGTCTTGGGCCGCCGCGACCTCGCCCAAGTGGAATCGCCAGCCGCGGTCGAAGGCGAGAGTCGCTCGCGGTCCCTGCGCCGCCGCTGTGAACGGGGTGACGAGTGCCGTTCCAACTTGTTGAAGGGGGGTCTCCGCCGCAGTTAGCGCGACCAGTTGGAACGGCACGAGCAGCGCGAGCAGGGTACCACGACCGAGCCATTTCACGGCTGCACCGTGAACCGGTAGACGGTGCGCGAGCGGTATTGCTCCCCCGGACGCAAGATCGTCGACGGGAACGCCGGCTTGTTGGGGGAGTCGGGAAAGTGCTGCGTCTCCATGGCGAAGCCGTAGCGGTGCCGGTAGACGACGCCGTGTTTGCCGCGCAGTGTGCCGTCGAGAAAGTTGCCGGAATAGAACTGCAGTCCCGGCTCCGTGGTGGAGATCTCCATCACACGACCACTCGTCGGCTCGTACACCCGCGCGGCAAGCGTCGGTTCACGTGCTGTGCCGCCCTTATTCAGCACGAAGTTGTGATCATAGCCCGGCCCGTAGCGGAGCTGCTGGTCGTGCTGCTCGATGCGGGCGCCGATCGGCGTCGGCGTGCGGAAGTCGAACGGCGTGCCCGCGACGCTGCGGAGCTCGCCCGTCGGAATCAGCGTCGAGTCCACCGGCGTGAAGCGGTCGGCGTTGAGCGTGACGACGTGGCCGAGGATGTCGCCCTTGCCGTCGCCCGCCAGGTTGAAGTAGCTGTGCTGCGTGAGGTTCACGGGTGTGGCGCGGTCGGTGGTCGCGTGGTAGTCGAAGATCAGCTGGTTGCCGTCGGTCAACGTGTAGGTGACGGTCGCTTGCAGCGTCCCGGGGTAGCCCTCCTCGCCGTCCGGGCTCGTGTATGTGAGGACCAGACCGACCGAGTCCACGTGCTGGAACGGCGCGACCTTCCAGACCACCTTGTCGAACCCCCGCACGCCGCCGTGCAGGTGGTTGGGACCGTTGTTCGTCGCCAAGGGGTACGTCCGGCCGTCCAGGGTGAACCGGCCCCGGGCGATGCGGTTGCCGTAGCGACCGATGACGGCGCCGAAGTACGGCGACCCCCGCTGATAGTCGGCCAGGGAATCGAAGCCGAGGACCACGTCGTCGAGCCGGCCGTTCCGGTCGGGGACGCGGAGCGACACGATGATGCCGCCGTAATCGAGCACCCTCGCCTCCGTCCCGTGGGCGTTCTTGAGTGTGTACAGGCTGACGGCCTCCCCGCGATCGGTTGTTCCGAACGGCTGCGGACCGGGCGCGCCACGGGCACACGCGGCGCTCCCCGCCAGGATGATGGACCAGCCTCGTACCGTCGACTTCATCGGGTGCGAAACTGACACACACGGGCCTGGCGCGCTACCCCGGCGAGGCGTCAGTATCTTCAATCATGGCGAGACTCTCGCTGTCCACGATCGCCGTTGTCGTCTCGTTTCTCGTTACCCCTCGGTCCTCACCCCCTGTCCCGGGGGGTGGCTTTAGTTCCCCCTCTCCCGAAGGGAGAGGGGGTCAGGGGGTGAGGACTAACGGAAAGAGGGGTCGCGGAGTGGGGACCGCGGGAAACCAGGGGGCGGGAATCCCGCTCCCCGAGCATCCCCGGCCCGACTTCCAACGGGACCTGTGGCAGAACCTCAACGGGCCCTGGCAATTCCAGTTCGATGCGCCGGATTCGGGAGAAGCCCGCGGCTGGTCTCGAGACGACCTGCCGGCGCCACGCCAGATCATCGTGCCCTTCCCCTGGGGCAGCCCGCTGTCGGGCGTGCCCGACAGCGCGATGATCGGCTGGTACTCCCGCGCGATCACCGTTCCCGTAGCGTGGGCCGGGCGCCGGGTGTTCCTCGTGATCGGCGCGGCCGACTGGCGCACCACCGCCTGGCTCGACGGCCGGAAACTCGGCACCCACGACGGCGGCTACATCCCGTTCGAGTTCGAGCTGACCAAGTACGTGACGGCAGGGCACGAGCAGCGGCTCGTGCTCCGGATCGATGACGCGCCGCGCGCCTTCAAGCTCGAGGGCAAGCAGGGCTACGGCAATGCACGCGGCATCTGGCAGACGCCATACCTGGAAGCGCGTGGCCGCACCCCGCTCAGAACGCTGCACTTTTCACCCGACGTCGACCGCGGGCGCGTGGTGGTGGCGGCTCAGCTGCTCGAGAAGGCGCCCCGCGACCTCACCCTGACCCTGCACTTCAAGAACGCCCAGCTGCCGGCGGTGAGCTGGCGCGTACCGAAGGGCGCGGACCAGGTGACGTTCGACGTGCCGATCCCGCACGCGCACCTGTGGTCGCTCGACGATCCGTTTCTCTACGAAGTGGACGCCGCCGTGGGCGACGACCGGGTACGGAGCTACTTCGGGATGCGCAAGATCTCGATCGTCGACCTTCCGGGAACGGCGTACCGTTACGTCGCCCTGAATGGCCGGCCGCTGTACCTGCAGCTGACGCTGGACCAGGCGTTTCATCCGGGCGGGTTCTATACCTATCCGAGCGACTCGTTCGTGCGTGCCGAAATCCTGCGCGGCAAGAGTATCGGTCTCACCGGGCTGCGCGAGCACGTCAAGGTCGAATCGCCGCGCAAGCTGTATTGGGCCGACCGGCTGGGGATGTTGATCATGGCGGACGTCCCCAATTCGTGGGGCGAGCCCGACTCCGCCATGCGCCGGGAGGCCGAATCGACGTTCAGAGGAATGGTGGCGCGTGATTACAACCACCCCGCCATCTTCGCCTGGGTGCTGTTCAACGAGACGTGGGGGCTGTTCACGAAGGTCGCGGGAAAACAGGTGTACCGTCCCGAGACGCAAAAATGGGTCGCGTCGGTTTACCGGGCCGCGAAATCGCTCGACCCGACGCGTCTGGTGGAAGACAACTCCCCCTGCTGCGGTCGCGGCCACACCGAGACCGACTTGAACTCGTGGCACTCCTACCTGCCGGGCTGGGCGTGGGAGGAGCACGACCGGCTTGTGAGCGACAGCACCTACCCGGGCTCACCGTGGAATTTTGAGGCCGGCTACCGCCAGGGGCGGCAACCCGACATCAACAGCGAGTTCGGCAACGTCTGGGGCTACGAGGGGAGCACCGGCGACGTCGACTGGAGCTGGGATTACCACCGGGCGGTGAACGCGTTCCGGCGCCACCCCAAGATCGCCGGCTGGCTCTACACCGAGCTGCACGACGTGGTCAACGAATGGAACGGCTACTGGCGCTACGACCGCTCCAGCAAGGAAACGGGGTTGGGCGAGCTGGTGGACGGGATGTCGCTGCGGGATCTCCATGCACCCGTATACGTCGTGGTGGGCGACTCGCTCAGCCAGGCCGTGGCCGCCGGGGCCGACGTGCGGGTGCCGCTGTACGCGTCGTTTCTGACGGACGGCAAGACGTGGGGCGACAGCCTGACGCTGCGCGCAGAGCTGTACGGCTGGGACGCGCTCGGCCAGAGGCACGTGTACGTCCAGACGACGCGGCACGTGCCCTTCCATCCGTGGATGACCGGGCCGCTCGAGCCGCTGCAGATCACCGTGCCCGCCGGGCCGGCCGTGCTGGTGCTCGCGGTGCGCCTGGAGGACGGAGCGGGCACGGTGCTGCATCGCAACTTCTGCACGTTCGTGGTGGAAGGCGAGCCACCGCCCGAGGTCCGACTGGACGACGGCCGGCGCGCGCGTCTGGTGTCGATCGACCCGGCCCGGTTCGATTCCGCGGCCTGGTCGCTCAAGCAATGGAATGTGATGGATGGACTGAAGGTGAACGGCGCGGGATCGGGGTTCTTCGAGTATCGCGTAGCTTGGCCCTCCGGAATCCAGCTCGCCGATCTGGACAGCGCGGTGTTCGTAGCGGAAGTCTCGTCCAAGGAGCTGTTCGGCAAGGACCGCGCGGGCAGCGGCCGAATCGAAGGGGACTTCATGCGGGGACGAGGCACGCTCGACCCGAGCCTGAACCCGAACGCGTACCCGATGACCGACGAGCGGCTGTACCCCAGCGCCGTGACGGTGCGCATCAACGGCGTGACCGCCGGTCGAGCGGCGCTGGCAGACGACCCCGCCGACCACCGGGGAATCCTGTCCTGGCATTACCAGAAACACGACCGGCAGCTGCGCGAGGCCGGCTCCTACGGCACGCTGCTGCGTGTGGCGGTACCGCGTGACGCGCTCGAGCGCGCGGCCGCGCTGGGACAGCTCGTGATCCGGTTGGAGGTCGACGCCGAGCTGCCCGGGGGCCTGGCGATCTACGGCCGGCGCTTCGGGCGCTATCCGCTCGACCCGACGCTCGTGTTCGTGTCCAAGCGCTAGGGAACGTCTGCACAAGTGATCGTGGCGCTGGGGGTCGGGGCGGAGGGCGCTTTACACGCGAGGGCGCCACGAAGGCGGAACTCGGAGGCGCGGAGCTGGCTCCGGCAGGCACACGTCCCCGTGGCGTGTTTCGGAGTGCCTTCGCGTGTAGGCGCCCCTAGCCCCGACCCCCAGCGCCACGCACCGGGTTGTGCAGAGGTTCCTAGAACACGGTGGCAAGATTCAATTCAATCGCGTCCGAATACCGTGGGCGCTGAGAATCGCGAGACCCCACGGGGCAATGCGCCGCAGCCCTGGCTGTGACCCAGCGGAATAGTAGTCGAACACCGGAGGCAGGCCACCATGAGCAGGGAGGAAACGTGCGCCTTGCCCGTTCTCGGGCTTCAGTCTGTTGAGCGCTGCCGAATCTCCGTTGAGCGCTGCCGAGTCTCCCGGGAAGCGTCGCCAGGCCAGATCGTTCCAAAACAGCGCCACGTTGATGCGAGGGCGGTCGAGATCAACGGTCTTCTCGCCTGCGGGCTCCTTCACGGCGACCAAAAGCCGAAGATTCTCATCCCAGTCCGTCAGGTAGATCCGGTGTTTCAGGGGCGGTCCGTAGGACATGATAATGCGAGGCGCTGCGACCGTCGCTTCGTTGGCTGGCGCGCTCTCCGCCAGCCTGACAAGAAGCGGCACCGCGAAGACCCAGGGCATGAACCTCGTTATCTCTCTCACGTCAGTGGTACCGGAACCAGGCTTTCCAACCGCTCGGAAACAAACTTAGGAAGAGGCGCCGCGGTCGTGATCTTCCTACTGCGCCGGTAGCTCCGCCACGCCGGCCTGGCGCAGATAACCGCCCACCACCGTGGCGAACTGCGCGAACGCGACCTCCGGCTCCTCGATGTCGGGGTGCCAGCGCTTTTCCCACTCGAAGTTGTAGAAGCCGCGGTAGCCCGAGTGCGCGAGCGCCTCGATCTGGCGCCGCACGGGCACCTCGCCCGTGCCGGTGAGCACGTAGCGCCGGTCCTTGCCGTCGGGTCCCGCCGGCACCGAGTCCTTCAAGTGCGTGTGCCGGATGTAGCGTCCCAGCTGGCGCACCGTGTCTTCGGGCTGCTCCTTGCCGGACACGAAGGTGTGATGCGCGTCCCACAACAGGGCCGCGGCGGGGGACGCCGCCTGCTGGAGGAGCGCGAGCAGCGAGGGGGAGTCGGTGAAGTCACCGTGTGATTCGATCAACACGGTGACGCCCTTGGGCCGGGCGTAATCACCCAGCTCGCGCAGGCCCCGGGCGATGTGCGCGAGCATCATGTCGCGCGGCACGCCCTGCACATACTTGTTGCCGAACACGCGCACGTAGGGGACGCGGAGCGTCTCCGCCAGGTCAATGAAGCGGCGGGCCTCGTCGAGCTGGGCGGCGCGCTTGGTGGGGTCCTGCTCGTGCAGCTCGGCCGAGGCGCCGAGGTCGGATATCTTGAGCCTGCGCTCGCGCAGCTCCCGCTTCGCCTCTTCGATCCGGCCGCCGTCGCGCGACAGCTCGGGCGCGAGCGTCAGGTCCATGTTTTTCTGGAGCCCGCGCAGCTCGATCGCGGCGTAGTCGTGCGCCTGGGCGAAGTCCAGGATCTGCTTCCAGGTCCACGCCGGGCAGCCGAGGGTCGAGAAGCCGATGGGAAGTCGGGCGTTCCCCCTCTCCCGAAGGGAGAGGGGGCCAGGGGGTGAGGACAGGATCGCGGCGACGGACGTTCGGACGAATTGGCGACGGGTGGTCATGGAGCGGCTCCTAGCAGTGAGCTCATTGCAGCTCGAGCACGACGACCGACTTCGGTGGCAGTTCGATGGCGACCTTCTCGCCCGAGACATGCACGCCGGTGAACGGCGCCGGCCGGACTGCGCTGGGGTCGTCGAACGTGTTGCGCGCGTTCATCGAGGGCGCGGTCAATACTCGCCCGGACGCGTGTGACATGGGTGCACCCGACAGCTCGGCGCTCACCGTCCAGGCGCGGTTCGGGTCGAGGTTCGTGAGGGTCATGTGGATCCTGCCTTGCTGATCGCGTGACGCAGAGCCGCTCACCGCGGGAATGGACTGGCCTTGATACTCGTAGCGTGGCTGGGCGTCCTCGAATGTCAGCGGCAAGAGGACGGCGTCGTGGTGCACCGTGTACAGCTCGAACACGTGGTACGTGGGCGTGAGGACCATCCGGTCGCCCTCGGTCAGGATCATCGCCTGCAGCACGTTGATCGTCTGGGCGATGTTCGCCATGCGGACCCGATCGGCGTGGCGGTTGAAGATGTCGAGCGACACGGCGGCCACGAGCGCGTCACGCAGCGTGTTCTGCTGGTACAGGAAGCCGGGATTGGTTCCGGGCTCCACGTCGTGCCACAGGCCCCACTCGCCGACGACCAGCGCCACGCGCTTGCGCGGGTCGTATTGATCCATCACCGTGGCGTGCCGCGTGATCAGGTCTTCCACGTGCAGCGCCTTCTGCAGGGCGGTGAACCATTCTCGTTCCGTGAACTCGGTGGCCGAGCCTTTGTGTGCCCAGGAGCCGACGACCGTGTAGTAGTGCAGGTCGAGACCGTCGATCATGCGGCCCGCGTCGCGCATCACGACGTCCGTCCAATGGACGTCTTCGGAGTTAGGTCCGGTCGCGATCCGGAAGGGGCGGGCCGGGCCGTAAGCCGGGAGGAACGTGGCGAAGCGCTTATAGACGTCGGCGTAGTACTCGGGCGTCATGTTGCCGCCGCAGCCCCAGCTTTCGTTGCCCACGCCCCAGAGGCGCACGCTCCACGATGTGTGACGGCCGTTCCTGTCCCGCAATGCTGTCATCGGGCTCGTGCCATCGAAACTCACGTACTCCCACCACTCGGCCATCTCGCGGGGGGTGCCGCTCCCGACGTTGCCAACGATGAACGGCGCGGCGCCGAGGCGATCGACCAGCTCGAGATACTCGTGCGTCCCGAAGCTGTTGTCTTCGGTCACGTTGCCCCACATGGTGTTGACGATCGTGGGGCGCTGCTCGGGCGGGCCGATGCCGTCCTGCCAGTGATAGCGGTCCGCGAAGCAGCCGCCCGGCCAGCGGACGTTCGGGACCTGGATCTTGCGCAGCGCCGCGATGACGTCGTCGCGCAGGTGCCAGCGGCCGGTCCCGCTCTTCGTCCAGAAGCCGTCGTAGATGTCGCGCCCCAGGTGCTCGGCGAACTGGCCGTAGAGGTGGCGGCTGATGGTGTCGCGTCCTTGGTCAGCGTGGATCACGACGCGGGCGTCCTGCCCGAACGCCGCGACGGGTAGGCCGAGGACGAGCGCCAGGGCCGCCGCGCGCATGCCGCCGTGCCGCATCATCGCGAACCGCCCGCCCCGAGGACTTCGACATCGTACGTCAGCGCGCCGGTCGCGGGAATCGCGACGACCAGCACGCGCCGCGCGTCGATCGTGGCGCCGAGGCGGCCGTTACGGTCGACGCGGGTAGCGGGCGCCGTCTGCAGCGCGATCAGCGTCAGCAAATGTGCCGGCAGCACGGCTTCAGATCGCGTGGTCCGCGGGCAGATCCTGCCCGCTCCATGCTTTGCGGGCCGTCCAGTCTGCGGGCGGGGCGGACCAGAACTCGTCCGTCGGGGGCAACCCCAGCGGGAGTAGAGCGGCGGAACAGAGGTAGAGGCTGCCCGTCGAGATGTAACCCTCGCTGACATGCGGTTGGTGCCCGCAGAATCCGATCGTGAGCCAACCGCCGGCGTCGAACGTTCCCGGCGCCTCGATCATGCGGCGCATGACAGCCGTCAGCGCGCTGCGGACCTGCGCCGGACTCACACCGTCAGGCAGCTCGTGCCTGAGCGCCATCTGGGCGAGGAGCTGGAACGCGCCGAACCGATAGGCGAGGGAGCGGCCGATGGGCGGGAAGGTCCCCTCGGGCGAGATCAAGCGCTCCTGAATGGCGGCGTAGCGGCGCGCCCGCGTCAGGATCGGCGCACGCTGCGCCTGCCACTCGGGCGTTGTAGACCCCACCAGACGCATCACGTCCAGCAGCATCGGTTGGATGACGAAGCTGTTGTAGTAATCCCAGTGAAATGGCGGCCCGTCCCCGTACATGCCGTCCCCCTTGTACCACAGCTCGTGCTGGCGCAGGGCGAAATCCACGCGGGTGCGGTTCCAGTCCTCACCCATCATGCTCAGTGCGGCCTCGATCAGCGCGCTGAACATCAACCAGTTGCTGAGCGGCGGCTCGATGGCGCGCGTCGCCTTGAAAGCGGCGACCAGGTTCCGTCTGGTGCCGGCGTCGAGCCGCTCCCACAGCGTCCCGGGCGCGCGCACGATCGCGTGCGCCAGGAACGCCGCGTCGACCAGCGGCTGCCGGCCGCGCGCGAAGTTGAGGAAGTCGGGCGACGCAGGGTCGGTCGCGGCGCCGAGGCCGCGCCGCGCCAGCCCGGCGTAGCGCCGCCGTCGCTCGGCTTCGGGCGACCCGTCGTCCGCGAGCTCGAGCCACGGGGCGATCCCGGTGAGCAACCGGCCCACAGCCTCGAGGTGCGTGTAGTCGCGCCGCTCCGGTCGGCCCGCGGGCGCGATCTCCACCGGCATCCGCTGACGCAAGCGCCGCTCCGCGAGGTTCGTCAGCACGGGCTCGGTGAGCCGCGTCAGCACGTCGAGCCAGTACTCGCGATCGGCGGAGCCCCGTGTCAGAGAGCTCGCTGACCCCGGGCGCAAGCCCGGGGTCCAGCGTGGAGATCCCGCCACCGCGAACGCACCCAGACTCGCCAGAAAGTCCCGCCGCCCCGTCGCACCCATCAGCGCGCCAGCGGATCGGGGCGTAGTTGGAAGTGCAGCACCTTGCTCGGGGTGCCCTTGCCGCCCTCCATGTGGAACGGGGCTCGGGTGCTCACCGTCGCCCACAGCCCCCGTCCCTTCCAGCCGCCGTTGGGATCGTCGATGCGGCCGTCCATCCACTTGGTGTAGAACCCCAGCGGATACGGGACGCGCAGCACGATCCACTTCCCGTCCTTCAGCACGAGCAGCCCTTCCGACCCGTTGCCCGTGTCGATCGGCAGGTTCGCGCCCAAACCGAGCGTCCCGAACTGATCGACCCAGGTGTAGTAGCTGGCCTCGGCGCTCCCCGGCGTGCTCACGCCCTGCAGCTGCGGCAGCGGCTCGGGATAGAACGTCCAACCTTCGGGGCAATGCTGACCCGTCGCCGTCGGTCCGTTGAGGGGCCCTTTACACTTCCTGCGGTCGAAGCTCGCGAGATGCCCGCTCGCGAGAGCCGTCCAGTAGACGCCGTTTCGATCCACATCGCCGCCGCGCGGTGAGAAGCCCTCGACCGGCTCGCCCGACGGCGTGAGCGGCAACTCGTACAATTCCGCCAGCGCCGTCTCCGGCGGGTGCGATCCTGGGTTCAAGCGCACGACCGCGCCCGGGAAGTACAGCGACGTACCCCAGATCGAGCCGTCGGGCGCCGGCGCCACGGCGTAGAAGCCGGTCGTGATCCGCTTGTCCTTGGTAGGATCGACCGGCTGATCGGGCTCGACGTACAGGTCACGCTTGCCGTTGCCGTTGGTGTCGAGGATCAGGGCCGTCCAGCCCTGCGATTTCTCCTCATCGCCCGTCTCGTCGAACAGCTTGGTGTTCAGCCAGCCCACGACCGGGCCACCTCCCGAGGTCCAGAGCGTGCGGTTCGCATCTTCCGCGAACATCAGGTGGTGGGTCGAGAAGCAGGTGCTGATGTGCGTGAGCTTCCCCGTCTTCGGATCGTACATGGCGAGGTGACGTCCGGCGCGGTTCAGCGGAAACAGCTGCGCCGACGGGTGGCTCGACGCGGCCTTGCAGAAGGCCGGATTGTCGGGCGGTCGCACGGTGGCGGTGAGCCACACCCGGCCGCGCTCGTCGAACATCGGGTTGTGCACGTTGGCCTTGCTGGTCCAGATCGCTTCGCTGCCCCAGTAGGCCGACGGCTGAAACGGCTGTGAGCCGGCGGCCGGCAGGGTGGTGGGATCGCGCACGGTGAGCGGGACGCGGCTGGTGGCGTTGCGCAGCGGGTCGAGCGCGGGCAGATAGTCGGCGCTCAGCTCGAGCGATCCGTAGATCGAGCCGTTGGCGTTGATCGCCGGGTTGCGGCGATCGGTCGAGACCTCGTCGTGCAGATACGCCTTGGGGTCGGCCCAGTCCCATTCGGTGATGACCACGTTGCGCTCCACGCCCTGGGGCCGGGGCGGCGTGGGAGGCACTTCGCCCGCCGCGATCCGGTCGGTCCAGTCCGCGAACATCGCGAAGGCGCGTTGCGCACCCAGCTGGCTCACCGTGCCCATCATCTGGGCGCCTGCCTGCCCCGACTGCAGCCGTCGCTGCCACGCCGCCACCGAGGACGGAAACGATCCCAAGGCCGCCGGGATCTCGCGGGTTCCCTTGCTGCCCAGTTGATGACAGGCCCAGCACCCGCCCGACTTCATGATCCTGAGCCACTCGGCCTGGCTCTTCACGTTAGGCGACATCCCATTCGGGTCGGAGCCGGTCGCCGCGAACTCACGGGGCTCGGGCACGTGGATCAGGGAGAACCAATACCCCGCCGGGTAGTACCGCGCCGCCGCGCGCGGGTTGGGCGCGATCACAGCCGTGAGGTTCAGCGTCTTGCCGGGAGAGGCCGGCACGTGCGGCGAATCGACCAGCCCATAGCCGCGCACCCAGACTGCGTAGGTCGCCTTGGGAAGGGCGGGGATCAGGTAGCGTCCCTGATCGTCGGTGACGACGATGCGGACGAACTTGGTCGGCAGATCGTGCGTTTCGGCGATCACCCACACCCCGGCCTCCGGCCCGTTCGGACCCGTGACCACGCCCGCGATGTCGGCTGGGCCGACCGAAACACCTTGGGCAGTGAGGGGCCACGCAGGAAGGTTCGCGGCGAGACCGACGATTATCACATGGACGAACCAGCGTCGAATCGTGCTCATGTCGCCTCCGTTACATACTCAACCCTTGGCACTGCTTCGTTCCCCCTCTCCCGAAGGGAGAGGGGGACCGGGGGGTGAGGACCGGAACGAGACCTGGTCAGGAGGTGTGGACCTACACGCACGCGAGGTACCGCTCCTTCACCAGCGGTACGAGCGAATCGAGCGGCGTGTCCCACACGCCCTGGTTGAAGATCTCGACCTCGATGGGGCCCGCGTAGCCCGCGCCCTCGACGGCTGCTCGAATCCGCCGCAGCTCGATCACGCCGTCCCCCATCATGCCGCGATTCATCAGGATGTCGTGCACGGGGACGAGCCAGTCGGAGACGTGGAACCCGACCAGCCGCCCGGCCGCGCGCGACAGCTCATCGTACAGCTCGGGGTCCCACCAGATGTGATACGTATCGGCCACCACACCGACGGTCGCCGCGTCGTGCCCTTCGGCGACACGGCGCGCCTCGCGCAGTGTCGTGATGCAGGAGCGCTCGGCCGCGAATCCCGGATGCATCGGCTCGATGCCGAGCCGCACGCCGCGCTCCCGCGCGTATGGGACCAGCTCCGCAATGCCATTGGCCACCATGCGCCGCGCGGCTGCGATGTCTTTGTCCGGCGCCGCCCCGCACACCAGCACCAGCACTTCTGCGCCGAGGGCCGCCGCCTCGTCCAGCGCGCGCCGATTCTCCTCGATCCGCGCCGCCCGCTCGTCGGCCGTGGCCGCCGGAAACATCCCACCGCGGCACACGCTCGAGACGCGGACTCCGGCGTCGCGCAGCACACACGCCGCCGTCTTCACGCCCACTTCGGCGAGCTTGTGGCGCCACACGGCGAGGTACGGCACGCCGTGCCGGGCGCAGGCTTCCACGACCTCCTTGAGACTCGCCCGCTCAGCGGTGATCTGGTTGAAGCTGAGCCGGTCGATCGGTAGGGACCCCGGGGACCCCGGGCTTGCGCCCGGGGTCAGTGTACGGCGGCTCATGCGACCCCCGCGAGCGACAACACGCGCCGCATCCGATCCATAGCACGATCTTGGTCCACGAGCAGCCCAGCGGCGTCCGCGAGGCGGAACACCTCGGCCAGGTGCGGAATCGAGCGCCAGCTCTCCGCGCCGCCGATCATCCGGAAGTGCGGCTGGTGGCCGTTCAAGTAGGCGAGGAACACGATGCCCGTCTTGTAGGCGTGGGTCGGGGCCGCGAAGATGTGACGCGCCAGCGGCACCGTGGGCTCGAGCGCCGCGCGATAGGCCGGCATGTCGTCGCGATCGAGCGCTTGCAGCGCCGCCGAGGCGGCGGGGGCGATCGCGTCGAAGATGCCGAGCAGCGCGTCGCTGTGACGCCCCCCCGCGTCGTCCAGAATCAGCCGCTCGTAATTGAAGTCGTCCCCGGTGTACATGCGCACGCCGTCGGGGAGCCGACGGCGCAGCGCGATCTCGCGCTCCGCGTCGAGCAGCGAGATCTTGATCCCGTCGATCTTGGCGCGGTGGTCGCAGATGATCGCGAGGCAGGCGTCCATGGCCTGGTCGACATCGCGCGTACCCCAGTAGCCGGCGAGCTGCGGATCGAACATGTCGCCGAGCCAGTGCAGGATGACGGGGCGGCTCACCTGCCGCAGCACGGTCCCATAGACCCGAGCGTAGTCGTCGGGCCCGCGCGCCGCGCGCGCCAGGGCCCGGCTCGCCATCAGGGCCACGCGGCCCCCCTGCCCTTCTACGAAGCCGACCTGCTCTTCGTAGGCGCGCTCCACGTCGGCCAGGGTGACCCCATCGCCCGGCGCGAGCTGGTCGGTGCCCGCGCCGCACACGATTCCGCCACCCCCCCCGGTGGCGCGCGCAGCGGCGAGGGAGCGGCGGATCAGCTCGCGTGCCGCGTGCCAATCGAGCCCCAGGCCGCGCTGGGCGGTGTCCATCGCTTCGGCCACGCCCAGTCCGAGGGACCACAGGTGGCGGCGGTACTCGAGGGTGGCGTCCCAGTCGAGCTGCGCGCCGCCCAACGGATCGCCGCCGGCGAATGGGTCGGACACGACGTGGGCAGCCGCATAGGCGACGCGGCAGCGGATCGGTCCCGACGGTGGGCTCCACGCCACCGGTTCGCGCATAGCGTAGGGTACGAGGCTGCGGTCGGGCAGGGGGAGGGGGATGACCTTGCCCCCCGGCGCGCGTGTGGTCCTCACCCCCTGTCCCCCTCTCCCTTCGGGAGAGGGGGGACTAAGGGCTGGCACATCCACCCACCGCCGCTCACGCCACGACTCGAGCGCCAGATCGGCGAGCTGCACCCCCTTCGCCCCCTCGGTGAAGTCGTGAGGGAATGGCGCGCCGGTCGCGACGTGCAGCAGGAACCGCTCCCACTGCACCTTGAACGCGTTGTCGAACCGCCCGTCGTCGGGCACGTCCTGCCACGACGCATAGTAGTCGGTCGCGTTAGGCACATCGGGGTTCCATACCGCGCGCGGTGTGTCGGCCCGGCGCTGGATCTTGCAGCCGCGCAAAGTCGCCAGCGCGCTCCCCAGCGTGCCGTCCACCTGGATCTGCAACAGGTCATCGCGGTAGACGCGCACCGCCCATGAGGAGTTGAACTGGGCGAGGATCTCTCCCGCCGGGCCGCCCAGCTTGAACGTGGCGAACGCGGCGTCGTCGGCCGTCGCGGCGTAGCGGCGGCCCTGCTCGTCCACGCGCTCGGGGATGAGCCGGGCGGCGGTGCATTGCACGGCGGTGACCGGCCCGAAGGTGTGGTCGAGCAGGTAGCGCCAGTGGGCGAACATATCGAGGATGATCCCGCCGTCCTCTTCCTTGCGATAATTCCACGACGGTCGCTGCGCCGGCTCGCCATCACCCTCGAACACCCAGTAACCGAACTCGCCGCGCACGCTCAGGATGCGCCCGAAGAATCCACCGTCGACGAGCTGCTTGAGCTTGCGGATGCCCGCAAGGAACAGCTTGTCCTGGACGATGCCGTGCCTGACCCCACGACGGCTGGCCAACTTCGCGAGCTCGAGTGCCTCGTCTGTGGTGGCAGCGAGGGGCTTCTCGCAGTAGACGTGTTTCCCCGCCGCGATCGCCCTGCGCACATGACCGACGCGCAGGCTCGTCACCGTGGCGTCGAAGTAGATCGTGTCCGCCGGGTTCGCGAGACAGGCGTCCAGATCGGTCGAGACGCGGGTCAGGCCGTGGGTGGCCGCGATGTCGCGGAGCTTCGCCTCGTTCCTCCCCACCAGGATCGGGTCGGGGACGAGCCGATCGCCGCTCGGCAACGCGACGCCGCCCTGCTCCCGGATCGCGAGAATCGAGCGCACCAGATGCTGGTTCAGGCCCATGCGCCCGGTGACGCCGTTCATGATGACGCCGACGCGCTGGGGGGCCATCAGCCCTCCCGTAGGGGCGCAGCATGCTGCGCCCCTACGAACGTGGGCACAGCAGGCGAGGTCCGCGGCAGGAACGAAATCGCCAGCACGCCAACGAGCGCACAGACGATCAGGGCCACGAACCCGGACGCGTAGCTCCCGGCCGCGTCACGCATCCGCCCGACGAGCCAGGGTGCGACGGCTTCGCCCACGCCATCGGCCGTGAGCACGATCCCCATGACACGACCGAGCACTTGCACGCCGAAGAGTTCGGCTGCCATCAGAGGAATGACCATGTACTCGCCCCCGAGTCCGATCCCGAAGACGACGGCGAAAAAGTAGATCGCCCCCGGTGTCGCCGTCAGGAAGAGTAAGGGGATCGCGGACACGACGAGCAGATAGATCAGCAGCATCACGTATTTCTTCGGAATCCGATCCGCGAGCCATCCCATCCCCAGTCGACCGACCAGGCTCGAGACCAGCACCAGCGACGCGATCTGCGCCGCGACGGTCTGCGAATAGCCGTGGTCGAGGCTCAAGAAGAGCTTCAAATGCTGGTTCGTGCCGCCCACGGCGGCGATCGAGCACATGCTGCCGACGAGAAGCAGGTAAAAGGCAGGACGGTGGAGGATGGGCCTGACAGAAGGGTGGGGGAGGTTGGGGGAGGTTCGGGAGGTTGGGGAGGTTGGCCCCGGCGACTCCCTGACGATCAGCGCCAACGGCAAGGCGACGACGACGATCAGCGCGCCGAGGACCTGTAGCGCGCCCTGCCATCCCACAGCCCGCGTCAGCCACACTGCCAGGAACGGCACGAGCGCGCCCCCGATGCCGATCCCGAGATAGGCGACCCCCATGGCACGGCCGCGCGTCGCCGTGAACCAGCGCGACAGGAGCACCTGGTTCGGGAGCGGGCCGCCGCACACATTGCCCAGCGCGTTGAAGAGATAGAAGAAGTAGAAGCCCGCCAGCGTGTGGACCGCGCCGAGTCCCACGAGCGCAATGCCCGCCATCAGGATCCCCGCCACCATCAAGCGACGCGGGCCGAACCGGTCCACCATCCAGCCGGCGAAGAAGCCGAACAGCGGTCCCACGATCAGCTTGGAGATCGCGTTGCCCGACGTGACCTGGGTGCGCGACCAGCCGAACTCGCGCACCATGTGGTCGTAAAAGAACGGCAAGCCGTAGAGCGCGATACCGACGATCGCGAACAGCGCCAGGAACGAGGTCGCCACCACCTGCGCCTGCGCGGCGCGCGCCGACCCGCTCACAGGTTGCCGCGCGTGAGCTCGCTCACCGCGTGGTCCACGGCCCGCGCGGTGAGGGCCATGTAGGTGAGCGACGGATTCACGCACGACGAGCTCGCCATGCAGGCGCCGTCAGTGACGAACAGGTTGGGCACGTCGTGCGCCTGGTTGTGGGCGTTGAGCACGGACGTCTTGGGGTCGCGGCCCATGCGCGCCGTCCCCATCTCGTGCACGCTGAACCCCGGCGGGCCGTCGTGGTCGTACGTCTCCACGTTCTTGCAGCCCGCGGCCTCGAGCATCTCGGCCGACTGGGTCTTTACGTCTTCGCGCAGGGCGCGCTCGTTGTCGCTCCAGGCACAGTGCACCCGCAACAAGGGAAGGCCCCACGCGTCGGTCCGCTGCGGATCGAGATCGACGTAGTTCTCGTGTCGCGGCAGGCACTCGCCGTACCCCTGCATGGTCATTTCCCATGGGCCCGGCTCCCGCAGCCGCTGCTTCAGCTCCGCTCCGAGCCCGGGCTCGGACGCGCCGCGCGACCAGCCCTCGCGACCCGCCCCCGCCTGGATGCCGTAGCCACGCAGGAACCCCGGCTTGCCGTCGCCCTTGCCGCCAAGATTGCGGAACCGCGGGATGTACGTCCCGGTGGGCCGCCGGCCGTACACGTACTTGTCCTCGAGGCCGGGCACCGTGCCGCTCGCGCCCGCCTTGGAGATGTGGTCCATCAGATTGTGGCCCACTGCGCCGCTCGAGTTGGCGAGCCCCGTCGGAAAACGCGCGGTTTTCGAATTCAGAAGGATCTGAGCCGTGCCGAGGGTCGAGGCGCAAAGGAAGATCACACGCCCGGCGTACTCGCGCGCCTCTTTGGTATTGCGGTCGACGACGCGCACGCCCGTCGCCCGGTCTGTGCGCTCGTCGTAGATCACGCTGTGCACGATCGCGTCGGTGACGACGGTGAGTCTGCCGGTCCGCTGCGCCGCCGGCAGTGTTGCGGAGAGGCTCGAGAAGTAGCCCCCATAGCTGCAGCCGCGGGCACATTGGTTACGGGCCCGGCACGGCCCGCGGCCCTCGAGCGCCTGCGTGAGATTCGCGACCCGGGTGATCGTCATGTGCCGCCCCGGGAAGGCGCGCTCGATCCCGCGCTTCACGACCTGCTCGGCGCAGTTCAACTCCCAGGGCGGGAGGAACTCCCCGTCGGGCAGGTACGGCAGGCCCAGGCGCTCGCCGCTTACGCCGACGAAGCGCTCGACGTGCGCGTACCAGGGAGCCAGGTCCGCGTAGCGGATCGGCCAGTCGACGCCGTGCCCGTCCTTCAGATTCGCCTCGAAGTCGAGGTCGCTCCAGCGCCAGCACAAGCGGCCCCAGATCAGGCTGCGCCCGCCGAGCTGGTAACCCCGGATCCAGCGAAACGGCTGGTCGTCGGGCGTGATGTAAGGATGCTCGCGATCATTGACGAAAAAGTGCCGGGTGGTCTCGCCGAACGCGTAGTTCTTGCTCTGGATAGGATAGTCGCGCTCGTACCGTGCCTGCTCGCCGCGGCCGCGGTGCGGTAGCTGCCACGGCTGCAGCCACTCCGTGACGTAGTCCTTGCCGTGCTCCACGTGCCGGCCGCGCTCGAGCACGAGCGTCTTGAGCCCTTTCTCGCACAGCTCCTTCGCGGCCCAGCCGCCCGTGATGCCGGAGCCGACGACGATGGCGTCGTACGGCTCGGTGCGCGTCACACCGCCCACGTGCGGCCGACCTGCGCGAGAGGGACGCACCCGTCGTAGCGGCCCGGGACCGGGGCGTGGTGCAGCTCGCGCGTGGCGCCGATCTCGGACGTGTAATAGCCGACGAGCGTGAGCTCCTTGAGACCACGGAAGAACGGCGCCGCCTCACGGTCCAGGCGCTCGAGTAGGGCGCGCTGCTGGTCCGGAGTGCCCGCCTGAAAGGTGCGGCCGAGATCCACGAGGCCGGCCACGAACCGCTCCCGCTCCGCGGCCGGGTACGACTCCGCCAGCAGCGCGTCGATGAAGCGATGCACCCCTACGGCCCGCGCGCCCGGCGTATCCGTCGGGGGAAGTATCTGGTCAGCGATAGTGGCCACGAGCTCGATCTGGTCCGGCGTGAGCGCCCGAGGACGCCAGCTGCCGTCCGGCACGCCGCGTGCCTCGCAGCCCGCGAGCACCCCTGCGGCGAGCGGAGCGGAGAGCACGCCGCCCAGCACGAGGGCGGCGCGGCGCAGCGCTTCGCGCCGATCGATCGGGGTGAGCAAGGTCATGAGCCGACGTGCGACGCCCGTCGACCGATCGGGTCGGGTGAGGGGGGTGTGGGCATGGGGCTCGAACTCGGGCGTTGCATCGCAAGACATGCGCCCGCCCTCACCGGGCTTGCTCTGTGGGTTCCACCCCGCACCGACCCGGGCCCGCGTCGCGGCGGCGCGACACCCTGTAGAACCCGAGCATCGCGCGCCGCGATCCCGATCCGTCGCGTCACGCACCGCGTGACCGTCGTCACGAGGGGCACGGCGCTTGCGGCGCACGCTGAAACCGGGTTGCCGTCGACCGGGAGGATCGATGCGGACGCGCCGTCGCACCGCCGTTTCCCCAAGCCTCGCGTGTTACCTACTGCTGTGTGCGCTGCTGCCGCTCCGAGTGGGGCGAGCCCAGCAGATGGCCGAGCAGGCGGGAGCTGTCGCCCCTGAAACCGGCGTCATCGCCGGTGTCGTGACCGCCCAGGAGACCGGCCTCGCTCTGCCGGAGGTACGCGTCAGCGTGCTGGGCACCAACCTCGCCGCCACCGCCGATCACGACGGCCGGTTCAGCATCGCCCAGGTCCCTCCAGGCACCTACCGGCTGCAGGCCCGGCTGATCGGCTACGAGGTCGGCGATCTCACGGGCGTGGTCGTGACGGCCGGCCAGACTGCGAATGCCAACGTCCACCTGCGCCCGTTGCCGGTCGCTCTCCAGGAAGTCGTCGTCGTCGGCTACGGCACCCAGGTCCGCAGGGACATCACGGGCTCGATCTCATCCGTCGCGTCCGCGGATCTGAAAAGCACACCCACGGTCAACACCGTCGGCGCCATCCAGGGACGCGTGGCGGGCGTGGACATCGTCACCACCGGCCAGAAGCCGGGCGACGGCGTGCGGGTCCGGGTGCGCGGCACGCGCTCGATCACCGCCGGCAACGATCCGCTGTACGTGGTGGACGGGATTCCAGCAGCGGGCGTCACCGACTTGAACCCGAACGACATCGAGTCGATCCAGGTCTTGAAGGACGCGTCGGCCACGGCGATCTACGGCTCGCGTGGCGCGAACGGCGTCGTGCTCATCACCACGCGCCAGGGCAGCGCGGGACCGACGACCTTCACGTACGACAGCTACGTCGGGGTCCAGGGGGAGCGATCCCGGGTGCCGATGATGAACGGCCAGCAGTTCGCCCAGCTCAAGCGTGACGCGAACCGGACGGTCGGGAACTATCACTGTGACTTGAGCGTCGCGGCCTGCGATTCCGGCGATGCGCAACTGTTCTTGCCGGTCGAGCTGGCGTCGATCCGGGCGGGGCGCTCCACCAATTGGCAGGATCTGGTGCTGCGGGAAGGCCAGCAGGTCAACAACGAGATCCGCATCGCGGGCGGTGACGAGCGGACGCGCTTCGCATTGAGCGGGGGCCAGATCACTCAGCGGGGCATCCTGCAAGGTCAGGATTTCACGCGGCGGTCTCTGCGGCTCAATTTCAACCACGAGTTGAACGACCGCCTCACGGTGGGAAGCTCGGCGTCGCTGGTCCGGACGGAGCAGAACCTGAGCAGAGGCGACGGCATCTACAGCGAGGCGCTCCTCAACAACCCGCTCGCTGTGCCGTACGACAGCGCGGGGAACCTCCTGTTCAAGCCGACCCCCGACGGGCAGCGCGTGAACCCGCTCTCGGACGTGCAGAACTGGATCGACGACCGCTCGAACACCCTGGTCTCCGGCACCTTGTTCGCCGACTACCGCCTGACGGACGCACTGTCCTGGCGAGTGAACTTCGGCGGCAACGTGAGCTCGAACCGCCGTGGCGTGTTCCAGGGAGCCCAGACCCAGGTCAACCAGGGCAGCGGCGCGGATGCCGGGCTGTGGGAGAACCGCACCACCGCCTACACGTTGGACAACATCCTCACGTTTCGCAGGAACATGGGCAGCGACCACCGCCTCGATCTCACGCTGCTGTACAGCATCCAGCAGCAGCGGACTGAGGATGACACGATGCACGCGGCCGGCCTTCCCTACGAGCGGCAGCAGTTCTACGACATCGGGTCCGCCACCCACATCGACGGCTTGTACAGCGCTCTGACGAACTGGGCGTTGCAATCCTACATGGCCCGGGCGAACTACGCCTTCAAGGACAAGTATCTCCTCACATTGACCAGCCGGGTGGACGGGTCGTCACGGCTCGCGCGCGGGCACAAGTACGCCATGTTCCCATCCGTGGCATTGGCGTGGCGGCTGAGCGAGGAAGGCTTCATCCGGCGCACCAACCTGTTTTCCGACTTGAAGCTGCGGGCGAGCTACGGGCACACCGGCAACACGGCAATCGACCCGTATCAGACGCTCGGGTCCATGACCCGCGTGGTCTACTCTTTCGACAACAACGCGGCCCCCGGGTATCGCCCCGGCACGTTGCCGAACCCGAACCTCAAGTGGGAGAACACGGGGCAACTGGACGTCGGACTGGAGTTCACGGCGTTGCGCGGCCGCCTGTCAGGCTCCGTGGACTACTATCGAGCGGACACGAAGGATCTGATCATGCGGCGACAGATCCCCCCCACCAACGGCTACACGAGCATCCTCCAGAACATCGGCGCGACGCGCAACACCGGCCTCGAAGTGGCCCTGTCGGTCGTGCCGATCGAGGACTGGCACGGGCTCCGCTGGAGCCAGGACCTCAACTGGTCCACGAACCACAACCGCATCCTGAGCCTCTATGGTGGCGTGAACGACGTCCTGAATCGCTGGTTCATCGGGCAGCCAATCGACGTGTACTACGACAACCAGTTCGTGGGAATCTGGCAGGCGCAAGACTCCCTCTTGGCCAAGCAATACAAAGCGAAGCCCGGACAGATCCGTGTCGCCGACGTGAACGGCGACGGCAAGATCGACGGGAACGACCGCGTCATCCTCGGGACACCGTTCCCCGCCTGGACGGGGAGTATGACGAGCCGGTTCGACTGGAAGCGATTCGACCTCTCCCTCATGGCGGTAGCGAGGGTGGACTTCATGGCGAACGACCAGTTCCGGACCGGCGAGAGCACCATGCAGGGTCGCTACAACAACCTCGTCACGGACTACTGGACGCCGACGAACCCCTCGAATATCGAGTCCCGCCCCACCGCGAATCAGGAGAATCCGCCGTTCGGCGACACGCGGCGCTACGAGGACGGGTCGTTCATCCGCGTCCGCAGCATCACGCTGGGGTACACTTTCTCCGGCGTCCATGGAGGCCCGTGGCACGCTCGCTCGCTGCGGTTCTACGTGACGGCGCTCGATCCGTTCCTGTTCACCCGCTTCCGGGGACTGGACCCGGAGTCACGAACCGGCACCGGCGATCGGACGAGCGCCGGCTACGCGGAGGCGGCTGCCACGCCGAGTTACTGGACGCTGTTGACGGGCGTCACGCTCGGCTTCTAGAGGCGAGGAGGCAGGCATGTCGAGACGGACCATCGCACTGCTGGGCGCCGCGCTGCTGAGCCTCACCGCCTGCGTGGACTTGAACGAAGACTTGATCAGCGGCCTGGCCAATCAGCCGTACCCGACGCCCGACGTCTTCCAGGCGCTGGTCAACGCCACGTACGAGCCGTTGCGGACCTTCTACGCGCAGGAGCGGGGCTTCACGCTCACCGAGTTCGGGACCGACATCTATACCGAGGGCGCCGACGGGAGCTACAAGTACGTCAACGAGTATACGGCGCAGCTGAATCCCGACGTGGACTTCATCCGCGACACCTGGGCCGATTTCTACCGGGCGATCAACACCGCCAACACGGCGATCGCCCAGGCGCCGACGGTGCAGATGGACTCGAGCCTCAAGGCGCAGCGCGTGGCCGAAGCGCGCTTTCTCCGCGCGCTCTACTACTTCGACCTGGTACAGATGTACGGGCCCGTCACCCTCAAGCTCGAGCCGACCACGACCGCGTCCACGCAGTTCACGCGCGCGCCGGTGGACAGTGTGTATGAAGCCATCATCGATGACCTGACATACGCCGAAGCGACGCTCCCGTACGTGGCGAAGGAGTACGGGCGCGCCACCAAGGGCGCCGCACAGCACCTCTTGGCCAAGGTGTACCTGACCTGGCAGCGCGACCCGGACTCCGCCGCCGACGAAGCCGCCAAACAGCAGGCCGGCGACTTCGCCAACGCCGCCGACTACGCACTGCGGGTCATCAACTCGGGCCAGTATGCGCTGCTGCCGCGGTTCGCCGACGTGTTCGACTTCAACAACGAGAAGAACGCGGAAGTCGTCTGGTCGGTCCAGTTCACCAACGACCCGCTGACCACCGGGAACGGCAACCAGGGGCACCTGTTCTTCCTGATGGAGTACGACGTACTGCCCGGCATGCTGCGCGACATCGCCAACGGCCGCCCGTTCAAGCGCTTCCGGCCTACCACGTTCTTCTTAGGCCTGTACGATCGCACCAAGGACTCGCGCTACCAGAGTCAGTTCACCCGCGTGTGGTACGCCAACAACGCGGCGACCATCCCGAAGTATCCGTCGGGCGCGCCGAAATTCCAGCTCGGCGACACGGCGGTCTACGTTTCGGCGACCGACTCGGACACGGTCCGGGTGAAGATCAACCCCCCCCCGTATCGCCTCTACACGCCGCGGACGTACAGCAACAGGATCTTCCCGTCGCTGAACAAGTTCCACGACCCGTTCCGGCTCACCGTCAACGACGTGCGCGGATCGCGGGACTTCTTCGTCGCCCGGTTGGCCGAGACGTACCTCATCGCGGCCGAGGCGCTGCTGCGGGACGGGCGGGCGGATAAGGCACTCCCCTACATCAACGCCGTGCGGCGGCGCGCCGCCATCCCCGGCCACGAGGCCGAGATGGAGCTCACGCTCGCCCAGCTCACCCTCGCCGAAATCCTGAACGAGCGGGCGCGCGAGCTGGCCGGTGAAATGCAGCGTTGGTTCGATCTGGTGCGGACGCACACCCTGGTGCCGCGGGTCAGAGCCTATAACCCCGACGGCGGGCCCAACATCCAGCCGTACCACGCGCTGCGGCCGATCCCACGCACGCAGATGGACGGCACGACCTGCTGCTACACGCAGAACCCGGGCTATTGACGTGCCCGACCCCGGAGTACCGCGCCGGGCGTTCCTCGAGGCGAGCGTCGCGGGGCTGGCCGGCGTAGCACTGGGTCCGGCCTGGACACTGCCTCCACAACCTCCAGGACCTCCAAAACCTCCACCAACCTCGCCTAACCTCGGCGTCGCGAGCTACTCGCTGCGCAATTTCCCGCGCGACAAGGCCATCGAGATGGTGAAGGCGCTGGGGACGCCCTACGTCAACTTCAAGTCCGTGCACCTGCCGTTCGAGCTGTCGCCCGAGCAGCTGGCGGTGGCGCGACGCGAGATCGAGGCGGCCGGACTCGTGATCGTGGGCGGCGGCGTGATCACGTTCGACGAGGACTCGGACCCCGGGGTGGAGAAATACTTCGCCTACGCCAAGGCCGCCGGCATGCCGCTCATCGCGATCCATACGGACCCGAAGCTGCTGCCGCGCATCGAGCGATTCGCCAAGCAGTACGACATCAAGGTCGCGATCCACAACCACGGGCCGGAAGACAAGCACTTCCCTTCCCCGTACGACGCCCTGCCGTACGTGAGGAAGCTGGACGCCCGCATCGGGCTGTGCATCGACGTCGGCCACACGGTGCGCACCGGCACCGACGTGGTGCGCGCCATCGCCGATGCGGGCCCGCGGCTGCTCGACATGCACGTGAAGGACCTGCGCGATCTCACCGCCAAGGGCAGCCAATGCATCGTCGGTGAAGGAGCCATCCCGATCGCGAGCATCTTCCGGCAGCTCGGCACGATGGGCTATCGTGGATACGTCAACCTCGAGTACGAGATCGACCCCGACGCCCCGCTGCCGGGCATGAAACAGTCGTTCGCCTACATGCGCGGCGCGCTGGCCGGTCTCGCCGCGGACGGGCGCGGCCCACACTCTTGATCGATCGGAAGGGAGGAGCGATGTCCCAGTCGAAGAGACAGATCCGCCGTCGCGAGTTTCTCAAGGTCGCCGCCGCGGCGGCCGCCACGCTGCCGGCGGCGCGCTACGCGAAGATCCTCGGCGCCAACGATCGCGTGCGGGTCGGCATCGTGGGCTTCTCCGACCGGTTCCGGCAGGCGCACCTGCCCGCGTACGGCCAGCTCGGCAAAGAGCTGAACTTCGAGATCGTCGCCGTGTCGGACATCTGGAGCCGGCGCCGCGAGGAGGGCGTGGCCGAAATCGCCCGGGTGATGGGGACCCAGCCGCGGCCGTTCCGCAACAATGAAGAGATGTATGCGGCGCGGGCGACCGACGCGGTCGTCATCTCGACGGCCGACTTCCAGCATGCCTACCACGGCGTCGAGGCGATGCAGGCGGGACAGGATGCCTACATCGAGAAGCCGCTCGCCCATCGCATCGAGGATGCCATCGCGATCCGCGACGCGGTCAAGAAGTCGGACCGCGTCGTGCAGATCGGCACCCAGCGGCGCAGCGCCGCGAACTACCAGCTGGCCAACGAGTACATCCGCTCGGGCAAGTTCGGCGACATCGTGATGGCCGAGATGACGTGGAACGTGAACCAGCCGGGGCGGTGGCGCCGCCCCCAGCTCGTCGCCGCCATCCGCGAGCAAGACACCGACTGGAAGCGCTTCCTCTGCAGCCTGCCGTACGAGCCGTGGGACCCGCGCAAGTACCTGGAGTATCGTCTGTTCTGGCCCTACTCGTCGGGCATCCCAGACCAGTGGATGGTGCACCAGATCGACACGGTGCATTGGTTCACCGGGTTGTCGCGCCCCCGCTCGGTCGTGGCCAACGGCGGCGTGTACCTGTGGAAGGACGGCCGCAAGAGCTGGGACACGGCCACGATCGTGTTCGAGTACGGTCCCCTGGACGATCCCGCGAAGGGCTTCCAGGTGGTCTATTCGTCCCGCATGACCAACTCGGCGGGCGGCACCAAGGAGCTGTACTACTCGAACGCCGGCATGCTGAACCTCGACACCAACGAGATCACGGCCACCGGCGGTCTCAACGAGCGCGCCGCGGCGGAGATGGGGATGAAGGCCAACCAGCTGGCCACCATGAAGCTCTCGCAGGTCGCGCCCACGGAGACCGCGGCAAATACAGGTGCCGATTCGTCCACCACCGCCAACATCCGGAACTGGATGGAGTGCGTGCGCAGCCGCAAACAGCCGAACGCGAGCATCGAGGCGGGCTACAGTCACTCCGTCGCGTTGTGCATGACGATCGCCGCGATGCACAGCGGCCGGAAGGTGATGTTCGACGACGCGAAGCGCGATGTGGTGATGGGCTGACAACATGCGCAAGGCCTGGCTGCTGATGCTTGGGGGCTTGGGACTCGGGATTCGGGGATCGGAATTCCCGAGCCCCGAGTCCCGAGTCCCGAGTCCCTTGCAGGGGGTGCCGGTGGAAGTCGTTCCACGCGACGCCCAGCGGCGCGTCGACATCCTCGTCGACGGCAAGCCGTTCACGTCGTACATCTATCCCACGACTCTCAAGAAGCCGACGCTGTATCCGGTGCGCGCCGCGTCGGGCGGAGTGGTGACGCGCGGCTGGCCGCTCGAACCCCGGCCCGGCGAGCGCGTCGACCATCCCCACCAGGTCGGTCTGTGGTTCGACCACGGCGACGTGAACGGGCTCGACTTCTGGAACAACTCCGATGCCATTCCCCCGGAGCGCGCGGCCAAGATGGGCACCATCGTGCATCGCGCCGTGCGCCGCGCCGAGAGCGGGTCGGGCCAGGGCGCGCTCGAGGTCACGGCGGACTGGGTGGACGCGCAGGGAAAGGCCCTGCTGCGCGAGGACACGCGGTTCGTGTTCTGCGCCGCGGCCGGATCGCGCGCGATCGATCGCATCACGACCCTGACGGCACTGGGCGAGCCCGTGACTTTTGTCGATAACAAGGAAGGGCTCATCGGCATGCGCGTGGCGCGCGCGCTCGAGCAGCCGTCCACCACGCCCGAAGTCTTCACCGACGCCGGCGGCCACTCGACCACCGTGCCGCGGCTCGACAACACCGGCGTGACCGGCCACTACCGCAGCTCGGAGGGCGTCGAGGGCGACTCGGTATGGGGCACGCGAGGGCGCTGGACCATGCTGACGGGAGTCCTCGGGGGGGAGCCGGTGACGCTCGCGATGCTTGATCACCCCAAGAACGTCGGCTTCCCGACCTACTGGCACGCGCGCGGCTATGGCCTGTTCGCGGCCAACCCGCTGGGCCTGAAAATCTTCAGCAACGGGAAGGAGCAGCTGAACTTCGGGCTCGGACCGGGTCAGTCTACCACGTTTCGGCACCGCGTCCTGATCCTCTCCGGCACCGCGACCCCGCAACAGATCGAGGCGTACTACCAGGACTTCGCGAGGTGAGGAGGCCCGGCTACCGCTGGACTGTCTGCGCCCTCCTGTTCGTCGTCACGACCGTCAACTACATCGACCGGCAGGTCCTGGGCATCCTCGCGCCCACGCTGCAGCGGGAGCTGCACTGGTCGGAGACGGGCTACGGCGACGTCGTCTCCTGGTTCACCGCCTTGTACGCGGTCGGCTTTCTCGTGGTCGGACGGTGGCTCGACCGGGTCGGGGTGCGGCGCGGGTTCGCAGTGGCGGTCGTCGCCTGGAGCGTCGCCGCGATCGGCCACGCCGTCGCCCGTACCACGGCGGGGTTCTCGGCCGCGCGTGCGCTCTTGGGGCTGGGCGAGTCCGCCAACTTCCCCGGCGCGATCAAAGCCGTGGCGGAATGGTTCCCGAAAAAGGAGCGGGCGCTCGCCACCGGGATCTTCAACGCGGGCACCAACACGGGAGCGATCGTGACGCCGCTCGTCGTGCCCTGGATCGCGTTGACGTTCGGGTGGCGCTGGGCGTTCATCGCCACCGGCGGCCTGGGGTTCCTTTGGCTCGTGCTCTGGCTGGCACTGTACCGCGGCCCGGAGGCACAACCCCGTCTCTCAGCCGCCGAGCTGATGTATATCCGCAGCGACGCACCGGACCCGACGGCCGGGCACATCGCCTGGCTGAGTCTCCTGGGGCAACGGCAGACGTGGGCCGTCGTCGTCGGCAAGTTCATGACCGACCCAATCTGGTGGTTTTATCTGTACTGGCTGCCGAAGTTTCTCGACGCGGACTATGGCATCAAGCTGTCGCAGCTGGCCCTGCCGCTGGTCGTCGTGTACGTCGTGGCCGACGCCGGCTCCGTCAGCGGTGGTTGGCTCTCGGGAGCCCTGATGAAGCGGGGATGGACGGTCAACCGCGCGCGCAAGACCGCGCTCTTGTGCATGGCGCTCGCGATCGTGCCGACGGCGCTCGCGTCACGCGCCGGGAGCCTCTGGATCGCGGTGGCGCTCGTGAGCGTGGCGGCGGCCGCGCATCAGGGCTGGTCGGCCAACATCTATACGCTCGCGAGCGACATGTTTCCCCGCCGCGCGGTCGCCTCCGTCATCGGCATCGGGGGCTTTGCGGGCGCCCTCGGTGGATGGCTGTTTCAGCGGGCCACCGGCCGCATCCTCGATCACAATGGCAACAACTACGCTCCGATTTTCGTGGTCTGCGGGCTGGCGTACGTGTCCGCGTGGATCATCATTCATGTCCTGGCTCCCACGCTACAGCCCGCTCGACTAGCGGTCACGCCGGAGCCACTGCCTTTGGAGAAGATGTCATGATTCGCTCTTCGCTCTTGGTGATCGCCGTCCTCGCAGGCACGGCCTCCGCACAGACCAAATCGGCCAGCCTCGGACCGCCCAACCAGCTGACGGCCGCCGAGCGCGCGGCGGGATGGCGCCTGCTGTTCGACGGCCGCACGCTCACGGGATGGCGCGGGCTGGGGTACGATACCGTGCCCACCGCGCACTGGGTCGTGGTGGACGGCATGATCAAGAAAATCGCCAGCGGCAACGTGCCCAGGGTCCCCGACGGACGACCCCTGAACGGCGGCGACCTGATGACCGTGGACACGTTCGGAGACTTCGAGCTGAGCTGGGAGTGGAAGGTGACCCCGGGGGCGAACAGTGGTGTCAAGTACAATGTTTCCGAGGAGCTGTCCATGTCCCAGGGCAGTCAGCTGACGCCCGACGCGGTCGCCAAGGGCATCATCACGCCGAATCATTCGGCCCTGGGGTTCGAGTATCAGATGCTCGATGACGACCGGCACGTGGACGGCAAGATCGCGTCGCACCGCGCCGGCGCGCTGTACGAGCTCGTGGCGCCCAATGCCGGCAAGCGGCTTCGCCCCGTTGGTCAATGGAATTCGTCGAAGATCGTGTTCCGTGGCAACCACGGCGAGCACTGGCTGAACGGCGCGAAGATCGTCGAGTTCGAGCTCGGCACAGCGGCGATGGAATCGGCCCTCGCCAAGAGCAAATACCGGTCGATCCCCGGCTTCGCTGACCGGCGGAAGGGACACATCGTCTTGCAGGACCACGGCGACGAAGTGTACTTCCGCAACATCAAGGTGCGTGACCTATGAAACGCCGCAAATTCCTGAAGACGGCTTCGGCCGCGGGCTTAAGTCTCGCGGCCGCACCGCGGTTTCCCGCCTGGCTCTCCACGCCGGGCGACACAGTCAGGGTCGCCGTCATGGGCTTGAACGGCCGCGGCACGGTCCTGGCCCGCACGTTCGCCCGGGCGGCCCACGCCGAAGTGGCCTACGTGTGCGACGTCGATTCGCTGGTGCTCGCCAAGGGCGTCTCCGCCGTCGCCAGCGCCCAGAGCAAGGCTCCCAAAGGCCTGGGCGACTTCCGCAAGGCGCTCGAGGACAAGGATGTGGACGCCCTGGTGATCGCGGCGCCCGACCACTGGCACACGCCCGCGGCGCTGCTCGCGATGCAGGCCGGCAAGCACGTCTACGTGGAGAAGCCGTGCGGGCACAACCCGCGCGAAGGCGAGCTGCTGGTCGAAGCGCAGCAGAAGCACAAGCGCGTGGTGCAGATGGGGACCCAGCAGCGCTCCGCCCCGCGCTCGATCGAGGTCATCCAGGCCATCAAGGAGGGCGCCATCGGACAGCCCTACCTGGCGCGCGTCTGGTACGCCAACACCCGCGCCACGATCGGCCGAGGGAAGGTGGCGCCCGTCCCCGCCAACCTTGACTACGAGCTGTGGCAGGGCCCGGCGCCTCACACGCCGTACCGCGACAACGTCATCCATTACAACTGGCACTGGTTCCGGCGCTGGGGCACGGGCGAGATCTGCAACAACGGCACCCACGAGATCGACGTCGCCCGCTGGGCGCTGGGCGTGAGCTATCCCACGCGCGTCACGTCGGTCGGCGGCCGCTATCACTTCGCCGACGACTGGGAGTTCCCCGACACCCAAGAAGCCTGCTTCGAGTTTCCCGGAGGCAAGATCATCATCTGGCAGGGGCAGAGCTGCAACGGCCTGACCACGTTCGGCCGCGAGCGGGGCACGGCCATCCTTGGCACGACGGGCAGCGTGGTCATGGACCGCGACGGCTACGTCGTGTCCGACCTCCACAACAAGGTGGTGAAGCAATCACTGGCCTCGCAGCACGCGGACGGCCTCAACGTCAGTGCCGACGACGACATGACCGCGCTGCATATCGCCAATTTCGTGGACGCGATCCGCGACGGCGCCGCGCTGCACCAGCCGATCGAGGAGGGCGCGAAGAGCGTGCTGCTCGGCCACCTCGGCAACATCGCGCAGACGACCGGGCGCGGGCTGCGCGTCGACGCGACGTCGGGGCACATCACGGGCGACGAGGAAGCGATGAAGTCCTGGGCGCGGGAGTACGCCCCCGGCTGGGCGCCGGTCGTGTAGGACCGTGGCCGCCCTCCTCGAAGCGGACCGCTTTTTCGACCCCGATCCGACCGTCCGGCGGGTCGCGCGTGAGCTGTACGACGAGACGCGGACCCTGCCGATCGTGTCCCCCCACGGCCACGTGGACCCAGCCGTCCTGGCCCGGAACGAGCGGTTCGCGGAGCCCGCCGCCCTGATCGTCCAGCCGGACCATTACATCCTGCGCCTCCTGTACGCGCGCGGCGTGCCGCTCGAAGCGCTGGGCGTGGCGCGCCGCGACGGGGCCCCCGTCGAGACCGACCCGTGCAAGGTGTGGCAGCGCTTTGCCGACCACTACTACCTGTTCCGCGGCACGCCTACGGGCGCCTGGCTCGATTACGAGCTGCACGAGGTCTTCGGCGTCCGGGACCGCCTGTCGGGTGAGACGGCCGCGCGCGTGTACGACGAGATCGCGGAGAAGCTCGCGGCTCCCGAATTCCTGCCGCGGGCGCTGTTCGAGCGCTTCAACATCGAAGTGCTCGCGACGACGGATTCGGCGAGCGATTCGCTCGACCATCACCGTGCCATCCGCGGATCCGGCTGGAAAGGCCGGGTGATTCCCTGTTTCCGCCCCGACGCCGTGTTCCGGATCGCCGCGCCCGAATGGCCCGCCGAGCTCGAGGCGCTGGGCCGGGAGCACGGCGCGCCGCTCGTGGACTACGCGGAGTTCGTGCGCGCCCTGGAGGATCGCCGCACGTTCTTCAAGAGCATGGGCGCCACCGCCACCGACCACGGCGTGCTCGAGCCGTACACGACCTGGCTGCCCCCGGACGAGGCGGAGACCGTGTTTCAGCGCGCCCGGCAGGGCGACGTGACGGCCGCGGACGAGCGACGCTTCACGGCGCACCTCCTCATGGAGATGGCCCGGCTCTCGGTGCGTGACGGACTGGTGATGCAGATTCACGCCGGCGCGCTGCGGAACCACAACCATCTGGTGTTCGAGCGTTTTGGCCCCGATCGGGGCGCGGACATTCCCGTGGCCACCGAGTTCACCCGCAACCTGCGCCCGCTGTTGAACGCCTACGGCAACGATGCGCGACTCACGGTCGTAGTGTTCACGCTCGATGAGTCCACCTACAGCCGCGAGTTGGCCCCGCTCGCCGGGCATTACCCCAGCCTGCGCCTTGGGCCGCCGTGGTGGTTCCACGACTCGCTCGAGGGCATGCGGCGGTTCCGCGAGCGCACCACGGAGACCGCCGGGATCTACAAGACAGCGGGGTTCAACGACGACACGCGGGCGTTCTGCTCCATTCCGGCGCGACACGACCTGGCACGTCGCGTGGACGCCGACTTCCTGGCGGGTCTCGTCGCGCGGCACGTGATCGACAAGAGCGAGGCCCGCCGCATGGCGCGGGCCCTGGCGTACGAGCTGGCGAAGGAGACCTACAAGCTGTGAGGGAGCGACTGTTGGATCGGCGCGGGTTCCTCGAGACCTCCACGCTGGTCGCGGGAGCCACGGTGGTCGGTCGGGTCTCCCGCCGTCGGCACACAGCGGATCGACCGATGGTCGGCATCCAGGTAGGAGCCGTGTCCTTCGCGGACGAGGGCACGGAGAAGGTGCTCGACGGATTTCAGGAGCTGGCTCTTATCAACACGCTGTTCCTGGCGACCTTCACCTACGGCCGGGGCATCGCGGGGCGCCAGCTGCGGGGGCAGCCGCTGCCGGACCACGGTGCGCAGGCCTACGACGATGATTTCCGCGGCGGCAACTTTGCCACGCCGCACCCCCAGTACTACCGCGAGACGAGCATCGTGCCCGAGAAGGCGCCTGATCATCCGGGGTACGACGTGATCGCCGACGTGCTCCCTGCGGCCCGGCGCCGCGGCATGCGGCTCTACTGCTGGTTCGAGGACGTATTCCGCGGCGACGTCCCCGGATTCGACCGGGCGGCGGAGATCGACCCGCACGGCGCGTCCACCGGACTCGCCTGCCACCGCAACCCCAACACCCGCAACTTCTGGCTCGGCCTCGCCGAAGATTACCTGCGCTCCTACGACGTCGACGGCCTGATGTGGGGGAGCGAGCGCCAGGGACCGCTCGACAACGCCCTCGCCGCGAGCCACGGCGGCGGTGGCAATGGCATCGGCTGCTTCTGCCCCCACTGTCTCGACGCCGCCCGCAAGTGGTCGATCGACGTCGATCGTGCGCGGGAGGGCTATCTCGCGCTGCGCATCTGGCCCGGTATCGACATCGACATTCCCACGGGGGCGAACGACAAGAAGACGCAGCCGGAGGACGTGTACCAGGCGGTGCGGGCGGCGTTCCAAGGCGGCGCCCACGGCGTGCTCCTGTCGCGCAAGTATTCCGAGATGAAGCTCGCGAACCTACGGGCCGCTGGTCGCGCGGTGAGGGAGCTGGCGCCGGCGTGACCGGTCCCGTGCCCGTGGCCCGCGCGCCCGGGCGCGTGAACCTGATCGGCGAGCACATCGACTACTGCGGCCTCCCCGTCCTCCCCATGGCCCTCAGCCGGGGTGTCCGCATCGCGTTCGAGCGACGCCCGGATCGAGGGACGCGCCTCGTCAACGCCGATCCGCGCTTCGCGCCCAGCTTTTTCACCATAGAGGCGAGCATCCCGCCCGCTGCGGCGGGGGACTGGAGCAACTACGCCCGCGCCGCGGCCCAGGCACTGGCTCAGCGATTCCCCGATCTACGGGGCGTCGACGCTCTGGTGCAGAGCGATCTCCCGATCGCCGCCGGGCTCAGCTCCTCCTCCGCGCTCGTCGTGGCCCTGGCGCTCGCCCTGCTGCAGGCGAACGGGGTGATGGTGCCGCCGCTCGAGCTGATGGAGCTCCTGGCGCAGGGCGAGCGCTACGTCGGCACCGCGGGTGGCGGCATGGACCAGGCGATCATCCTCGGGGCCCGGGCCGGGTGCGCGTCACGGATCGATTTCCGGCCGCTCCGGCTCACTCCCACCCCCGTGCCCGCCGGCTGGCAGTTCGTCGTGGCCTGGAGCCTCGTGCCCGCCGAGAAATCCGGAGCCGCGCAACAGGCCTATAACGAGCGCACGCGGCAGTGCGACGAGGCCCGGCGGCTCGTGGCCACGCGGCTCGGCCGGCGCGAGGACATCAGCTACCCTGCCCTGCTCGCGGCGGCCCCAGTCGAGGAGCTGCTCCTAGTCGCGGAGGCGACTCTCTCCGGCGTGCTCGCGCGGCGGTTCCGCCACGTGGTCACCGAGGGAACGCGCGTGCCGCAAGCGCAGGCGGCAATGGCCGCCGGCGATCTCGCGGCGTTCGGGCGCCTGCTCGACGCCTCGCACCAGAGTTTGCGGGACGACTACGAGGTGAGCCGCGCCGAGCTGGACCGGCTGGTGGAGCTGGCCCGCGAGGCAGGCGCGGTGGGGGCGCGACTCACGGGCGCCGGGTTCGGCGGCTCGATCGTGGCGCTGTGTCGCGTCGAGCGTGCGCCCGAGGTCGTGAGCGTGTTGCGGGAGCGCTTCTACGCTCCGCGCGGCGCTGCGGCCGACGTCGGGCGCCACGTGTTCCTGGCAGAGCCGTCGGCAGGCGCGGAGCTTGTTTGAGCCCCCGGACGCATCCGCTCGCGCAGGAACTTGAGGCCGCGAGCGAGCTGCGTCTCCACCGTCTTCTCGCGGATGCCGAGCCGGTCGGCGATCTGGGCGTAGCTCAGCTCATCGATCAGCCGCAGCTTGCACACTGCCGATCGTTTGGGCGGCAGCTCGTCGAGGGCTCGTTGGACCGCGGCGACGAGCTCCGCGGCCTCCAGCTCGGACTGGATCGCCGCCGCCGTCGCCGCCTGGCCGACATGCCCCCCCGCCCCCCGCCCCCCCCAACGGCGGGCCACGGCGGCGCGCTCCAGTCGGTCGCGTGCGGCGTTGCGGACGGCGACGTAGACATAGTTCCGGACCGCGCCGGCGGGGACCCAATCCGCCCGGCCGCGCCAGATCCGGAAAAACACGTCCTGCACGACCTCCTCCGCATCCTCCTTGGAGCGCACATAGCGGAAGGCAAACACGTACAGCCGCTGCCAGTACGTGCGGTACAGGGCCCCAAACGCGTCCACGTCCCCCGCGCGGATGCGATCGACCCACACGAGTTCGGCGGCGGAAGTCTCAGGCTCGTTGGTGAAGCGGGTCTCGAAGGGCATCGACGGCGACCGGATGCGTGAGAGGTCTTAAGCGTGCGCGTAATCTTTGGATCTTGCAAGATCCAGCCGCCCGGTCATGCGAACTCGCGATAGGCACCAAAGGTGGCCAACTGGTCTTCGCCGAGCTCGGGAGGGATTGGCCAATAGGGCTCGTTCAATCGCTCACAGATCTGCTTCCACAAGCCGGTGCGGGTATAGCGTTGATGGACCTTCTGGAAGGAAATCGATAACAGCAGTCTCTTGGCCCCTTGATACTCGCCCTTGTCGATCAAGAGCTGGACGCGCCGCTCGATGATCCGGTCATCTTGCAACGCATCGACCCGGTCCAGCCATTGCTCCCGTTCGGGCGTAGTGCGTGGTCCGAGATCGCGCAGCACGGCGTCGCGCTCGACGACAATCTGCGGATGTATTTGCAACCACTGCTCCTGAATCGATCTGAACGCTGTTACGGCCCCCTCGACATCGCCTTCGAGCTTGAGCAGCCTGGCCAACAACGCCTTGGCAACCCCGAGGCTGCTCGCGGACAATGCTTGGATAGCCGCTCTTCGTATTCCTCTCCCGGCGAGCCAGGCGCCGTAATGGAATCTCCAAAGCGCTGCATCGTCGCCAGAGGTCTGCTCGATCGCCCATTCGAATGCGGCCGTCAGGTCTTCCATACCGGAAGGAGCCCACAGGCAGCGATGGACTCGAGGGGGTTGCGGTAATCCTCGTCCGCTGCGGTAGGCATGCCCGAGGTCGTTCCACACCTTCACTTCATGTTCCCTTGCCCAACCGAAAGCAGGAACCTCTGTGACCGGCCGGAGCTCTACGTTGGGAACTCGTAGGGCATAGATATTCAACGGCTTGCTTGCAGGGATCCAAAACTCCAGGTGCCAGCGAGTTTCTCCGGGTGGTAGCTCGAGTTTTGTCGACTGATCGCCGATGGGTCCGCCCTGTATCTCGACGTACGGCTCGCGTCTTGCCGTACTCTGCGTCGCCCAGGCGCGGTCCTTGCCGACACCATAGCTCCACAGTTTCATTCCCGGCGCGATCGCTTCATCGGCGACGTGATACAACCCCGCACCGCGTGACGGCGTGAAGGCGCCGAAGCCATTCGCATCCCTGGTCTTCCAGAAGTAGCCCGTCATTTCCTGGATGTCCGACTCCTGCTTCGGTCCTGACTCCTGCCAATCGATGGTCGCGAGCCTGGACGAATGGGCTAATACTTTGCCATTGGGAAAATGGTATTCGGTATCGGGGGCGCACGGCAGGGCGGCGTTGGACCACGACATCCACGGACACACGGCCGTTCCGGGATTGTGAAACACGGCACGCTCGGTCAAGAAATCATCGTCACTCCCCAGGGAGTATTCCACCGACCACTGCATGCCGAACCGCAATTCCCGTTCGCCACAGGTGACATACGCCCGCGGTTCGGTTCGATCGATGGCGTAGAGCACCGGGTCGTTCTGTGTGGGAGAATGCGAAATCGGAAAACTCACTTCGATGCCGCCGGCGACAAAGCCGAACCGCGGCAAGATGCGCGTCGGCCGGATGACGTCCGGAACGTACAACACCTCCTTGCCTGATCCCTTATGAACGAGCGATGTGACTCTTCCTCCCAGGTCCGGACAAATCGCGACCTTGATCTTGTCGTTCTCTAATGCCACGAACCGGTACTGCTTCGGTACCGGTCGCTCCGAGGTCGCCGCATAGCTGACGTAGGGATAGACACCGTCCGGATCGAACGCGGTCGGGACCGGACCGGCAGGCGTCAGTTCGTGGGTGAGGATGTAATCGTGAAGTTCGCTACAGACCACTCCGCTATTTCGCAAGGCGCTCGCTCAACGCCTCCAGCATCTGCATCCCTTTGTGGACGGCTTCCGTGATTCTCGTCTGATCGTAGCTCCGTTTGCTGTAATCGCGATCACCCACGAATGTGGTCAACTGGTCGTCCAGCTCCCGGACCTGCCGTCGGATCGTGCCATCCGTTGATCGCGATGCCAGCGCGCGCAGCATGCGAATTTTTTCGAAATCGACGATCCCCTCGCGCAGCTTTTCGAAGCGGACGCTGCTATTGGCTCCGGGGTAGACAAGAAACTCATCTCCTGCCGGCCACAACGCATGACGGGCGTCCCGCACCGGATCGGCGGGCCAGGCATCGTAGGCCCAGCGCAAGAATCCGTCATACCCGTACGCCGCCGCATACCAACCGATATAGCGGCCTTCGATCGGCGGCGAAAACACAAACGTGTTGGGCTTCTGCGGGGTGCAGCAGACATAATAGGTAGTGGTGGACCCCCGCGTGGAGCGGCCTCGCACCTCCTGCTGGCTGGGCTCGCTGGTGATGATCGGAGAGTAATCGTTGAGGAGCGAGTCCAGCTCGGGATGCCAGTTCCCCGCGTAGGTGATCTTCCATCGCGGGGAATGCGCCTTGATCACGCGGATCGCGGCCAGCGTGAGCGGCATTTCGTTTTCATTGATGCCGAGGTAGGTCCGATTGAACCAGCCGCGCTGCTCCAGGTGGCGCTTGAGATCGCTGAGAAACGCACGCCACACCGACGCGAATGTCGCGGAGTCCGGCGCCCACGTCTCGTAGACGTAGTTTCCCGATCGTTCGTCCAAGTAGCGGAACCGGTTCCCCCAGGGAAGCGGCGTATAGATCGTGATCGCCTTGGTTATGCCGGCGGCCATCGCCAGCTGCACGTATTGGTCGAAGATGTTGTAATCGAACTTCCATGTCCCGTCCGACCGCTTGGTCCAATCGATCATGGATCCTTCGATCATGTAGGAATTATCGGACCAGGGGGAATGGACGGCGTAGGTGGTGATGTATTTCCCACCCGCCTCCGCATATAGCCGGAGATGCTGTTTGAGCAGCGCTTTGTGCTCGGCTGACCACGGCGCGACGTGATAGTACCAGGCGATGACCCAGGGATTCTGCCACAAGTCCAACCGGAACTTCCAATCACTGGGTGGAGGCAAGGTCTGGGCTTGGACGGTGATTTGAGTCCGCAGCGACGCGCTTCCCTTCTCAGAGCCGACTGCAATCGTGCCCCGGTACACGCCCGCGGGCGTGCCGGCAGGAATATCCAACGACAGCCAGATGGGCCTGACGCTGCTGGCGGGCAGATCGAACCGCTGGAACGGTTCCAGCCGGTCTGGCATGAGGTAGGGCGGGTTCGAATCCGTCACCCCGCAGCTCACGTCGTTGGCGCCGTAGGGGTAGTTCGACACGACATAGCGCACGAGATAGACGTGCACGTTGCGGCCGGCCAGAACGTTTCCTTTGTCGTTGACGAGATCGCTTACGGCGACGCGGATCTGGCTCACCGTATCCGGTGACCAGACGACCAGCTCGGTATTCAGCCGTTCGCCCTTCCATCCGGTCGCTTCCCACAGCTGGGATTGCTGTGGCAAGTCAGGGACCTCGCTTCTGAAGTACGCCTGATCCGTTGACGCGAACGACACATTCAGCCCCTTCGGCTGCGCGGACCACCGCTGCGGGTCTCCCGGGGCATCGAAGGTGTATTCCGGTTGAAAGTGGTACGGCGGGAGGGGGACCTTTCCGGGAGCGATGCGCGCGCGGTACGCCTGTCCGTCCTGGGCGTGCACCAGGGCGGTGACCAGACACGAGAGGCAACAGGCCGCGAGAATGCGCCGCATCACCATCCCGGGTTCTGGAGGAGCGTGCCGTGGGACAGCTGAACCTGCTGTAACGGAATCGGATCGAGATAATGCTTCGGCACGATGAACTGCCGTGAGGCCGCCGCCTCCGCGACAATGAAGCCGCCCGCGTCGACCTGGACATCCCTACCCACGTGCACGCTGGTATCCCGCTGCTGGAATTCCGTGCCGACAAATTTCACGCCGCGCAGCGCCTGGGGCATCTCCGTTTCCGCCGTTTTCCAGCGCCTCACGTCGTCACGCCGGAATCCTTCGAACGCCAATTCCACCGTCCGCTCTCTCCTTATCTCGGTCAGCATATCCAACCCGTTGCTGGTCACAAAAGCGTTGTTGAGCGCGGGCATGCCGACACGGGCGCGCAGCAGATTGATCGTCCGGTTCAAGTCGGCATCGGAGATCACACCGTCGCGCTCAAACAGGGCCTCGGCGAGGGTCAACAACACCTCTCCGTAGCGAAACTCCTTGAAATCGTACTCACCGGCAAACTGGGTCGCCTCGACCGTTTCGTCCAAGAACTTGCGCAGCATGTAGCCGGTGCGGGTCGCGCTGCTGCCCCTGAAACCCGGAAAGACGGGCTGGAACCCACTCTCCTGGAACACGTCGCTGCCGGGGACGACGAACGTCATGGCCATTCTGGGGTCCCGGTTCTGGAATTCACTCGTCAGCGAATCGTATCCCTTGAACAGCGGCGAGTTGGTAATGGGCAGCCCGTCCGTGGCCAGGTACATGTCCGCCAGCTTCTTGGTGGGAATCATGTAATTGAACCACAGCTCTCGGGTCCAGTTGTGGGTGTAGCGACCGGCGTAGTACCTCCTGGCCAGGATCACTTCCTTACTGTCATCACCTTGCAAGATGAACAAGTACTTGTAACTCTGCGCCCCTTGATCGGTATAGAGCTGGTATTCTCCCGATGCAATGAGCTGCTCCGCGGCATTGATGGCTTGCGTGAGCATCGCCGTCGGATCACCCTCGGCATGGTACTTGAGCCAGGTGGCCTGGTACAAGGCGGCCCGGGCTTTGAGGGCGAGAGCGGCGCCTTGCGTGACCCGCCCGAGCTCTGAGGCGCTCAGCTCGCTCTGATTCACCAGCTTTGCCGCGGCGGTGTCGAGATCGCCGATGATGAAATCGATGATCTCTTGTTGCGTCGATCGGGGCGTGTACACCTCTCCCGAGGATACGTCCAGCACCTTGGTGATCAGGGGAACGCCGCCGTAGGTCTTGACCAGATTCCAGTAGTGATAGGCCCGGAAAAACCGCGCCTCGCCTACCCAGCGATCGATCTGCGCCCCCAAACCGGATTCCACCGCCTTCTGCAGCAGATAGTTCGTGGCCCGAATGCCGGTATAGGCGTCATTCCACACCGGTGAATTGGCGGGCGCCAGGTACGACCCATTGCTCACCGCAGATAGGTCGACGGTTGCCCCGGATCCAAAAGCAATATCGGAATTGACTTCGATATAATTGGGACCCTTGAGGCTGAAGTAGAAATCGTTAGCGGCCAACTCGAACTGGTCCGGGGTCTTCCAGAACGAGGCATCCGAGATCTGGTCTTTCGGATCGAGATCGAGCGGGTTACACCCGAACGCGAACGCCAGCACCAGGCAGATGCCGATACGCGCCAAAGTCGCTTGTGTTTTCATGGTCGCCCCAAGCCTAGAACGTGATGTCGGCACCAACCGAGTACATTCTCTGGAATGGGTAGTTGAACCCATTCGCGGAAGCTTCCGGATCCCAACCTCCCGGCACCTTGTCCGTTTCCCACAAGTCGAATCCGCTGAAGTAGATTCTTGCCCGGGACAGTCCCGCTCGCCGGATAAGCGCTTCAGGGAGGGAATACCCGATCTGCAGGTTCTTCAATCTCAGGTACGCGGCGTTGATGGCGGTCAGCGTCGACGGCTGATAATTCCAGTATCTGATACTGCCGTGACTGAGGCGCGGATACGGCGCATTGGGGCGATCTTCATTCCAGGTATTGCCGTAATAGAACAGCGGAGGCTGCCTCCACCAGTCGCTCCAGGGCATGCTGTAGTCGTCGGTCCTGATCAGCGTCCGCTTCCCAACGCCCTGCATGAAGAGACCCAGATCGAAGTGCTTCCAGTTCACACCCAGATTCAGGCCATACGTATACCGCGGGGTGGCACTCCCCAGATTGACCACATCGCCATCCTGACCCGGCGTATCGCCGTACAGGCTGATCTTGCCATCGCCATTGAGGTCCTTGTATTTCGCATCGCCGATGCCGATGTCCGATGGCACGCCTTGCAGCAGCTTATAGGCATCGAGCTCCGCCTGTGTGCGGATCAACCCGTCGAACACGTAGCCGAAATACGTATTGACGGGGTAGCCCTGACGGACGTAGTTGAGGCCCAGCACATATGTGTCCTGTCCACCATAATTGACGACCTTGTTCTTGGCATCGCTGAGCAGCACCCGGGCGGAATATTCAATTCCACCGGCGTGCCCTTTCCATCCCAGTGACGTCTCGAACCCCCAGGTCTTCAGCTGACCGGCGTTGGAGTATGGGGGCACCGCACCCAGCAGGCTGGGATAGGCGACCGGAATGAGCATGTCCTTGTTGCGCTTGATGAAATAATCCAGCGTCACGTCGAGCTTGGACGAGAACATGGTCGCATCCACGCCAACATTGCTGGTGGCGATCGTCTCCCAGGTTCTGTTCTTGGAGACCATTCCTGACAAAAACGCCGGCTGATCCTGACCGCCTTGTCCGAACGGATACCCCCGATCGTACGGCCACGGTCTGCCGATGGTGATCAGCTGCAAGTAGTCGTAGAGGTTGATGCCCTCCTGATTGCCGGTCTCGCCATAGGACGCCCGCAGTTTCAAGTCGTCGAACGTGGCCAGACGCCGGGCGAACGGCTCTTCCGAGACACGCCACGCCACGGCGAGGCCCGGGAAAAATCCCCAGCGGTGACCGGGCGCGAAGCGCGAGCTGCCATCCCATCGCAGGTTCGCATCTAGCATGTACTTGTTCTTGAACATGTAGCTCAGGCGGGAAAATCCCGACCGAATCGTCCAGTGCTCACCGCCGCCGTTGTTGGACATGGTAGCAGACGATCCGAGCCCTATTCCCCACACGTCCTGGTTTAGAAAGTCGCTTCTGCCCGCGTTGAACCGGTCCAGGTCGCTGTCTTCGTGGGAAGCGCCCGCCATGATTTCGACCTGATGCTTGTCGGCAAACAGCCTGCTGTACTGGACGTAACCGATGTAGTTCCGGTGCATCCCTTCCGAATCCGACCTGGTGACCCAATTCTGATCGGGATTCGCGATCGAATAGTAGGCCACACCGCTGTTGTCCCACTTGTAGAGGGGAAAGCTCTTGCCGATGTCCGTGTTATTCTGCGTTCGGTAATCGATGCCGGCCTGGAGATTGAGCCTCAGGCCCTCCACCACGTCGACGATCGCCTTGAAATTCGTGCTGACACTCCGCGTATTGAAGTGCGCCGTAGCCGCTTCCTCGGCTTGGGCGACCGCGTTCCCCCAGCCACCTTGCGCAAAGAAATGTTGACCACCTTGCGTGTAGATGGGATGATTGGGCATCCCAAAAATCGTTTCCACCATCACGCGTCCAGCGCCGATCCCTCCGACATCCGACATGTCCTGGTTGTCCAGGGCCAGCTTGGATTCCAAGCGGATCCGCTTGGAAACGTCGTAGTCGAAATTCAGCCTGAGATTGTAGCGCTTGTTGCCGTCGTCAGCGTAGCGAATGACCCCTTGCTGGTCCGCATAGGTCCCCGACAGGTAGTAGGCGGAATTCGGGCCTCCCCCCGACACGGTGAGCGTCTGCTTGTGCTCGAACCCGTTTTCGAATACGGCGCGTCTCCAGTCGGTCGACGTGAAGAACAGCATCCACCCCGAGCTGGCGTACAGGGGATGCGGGATGGGATTGGGGTCACCCGCCTTCACGCGTGCCAGCAGGTCGGGCGTATACATCGGCGCCGCGCCGGCGTGGATGTTCGCCTCGTTATCCATGATCGCCATCTGGTAGTTATTGGGTGTATCCATCATCCCTGCCAAATGGGTGGTCGCGACGTTCGAGCTGTACGTCACTGTCGGCGCCCCGCGCTTTCCCTTCCTCGTGGTCACGAGAAACACGCCGTTCGCGGCGCGAGCGCCATAAATGGACGCGGCGGCGTCTTTCAAGACGTCGATCGATTGGATGTCGGCGGGGTTCAAGAGATCGAGGTTGCCCGGGATGCCGTCGATCAGCACCAGCGGCGAATTCCCTCCGCTGGCAGCGAACAGTTGGTCTTTATCTTTGGGAACCGACGACACGCCCCGGAGGTTGAGACTGAATCCTTCGACTCCGGGTTGCCCCGAAGAGCGTTGCACGAGCAAGCCGGGAACGGCGCCCTGCAGGGCCGCCACGGTATTAGTGACGGGGCGATCTTCCAGTTGTTCCGCGCCGACCGACGCAACGGCGCCGGTGAGATTCTCGCGCTTCTTTTCGCCATACCCCACCGCGACAACCGCCTCCAGCTCGATAGCCTGCGTCTTGAGCTGCAGGTCGAGCACGGTCTCCTGCCCCTCCGTGACGACCACGCTGGTGTCGACGGCCGCATAGCCCAGCATCCGGGCGCGCACCCGCTGTGTCCCCACCGGCACGCCGCTCAGCGTATAGTGTCCCGTGGCATCGGCGTCCGCGCTGAGCCTGGTGCCGACGACGCTGACGATAGCACGCGGCAGGGGAGCGCCGGTTCCCGCGGCTGTCACCGTCCCCGTGATCGTGCCCAGCTGCAGGGTGGGCTCCCCCTCCGGCCGCTTCACCAATGTGGCCCGTCCCTCCGGCGTGAACACGACGTCCACCCCCGCGCCGAGCAGCACATCCGTCAGCGCCGCGGCCACCGTGATGCGTTCCGCCCGCAGGTTCACGAGCATGCCGGCCGGCAGGACGTCGTCGGCATAGACCAGGCTCAGTCCCGCTTGCCGGGAGATCTCCGCCAGCGCTTGCTTGAGCGTGGCGCCGTCGAACGCGAGCGACAGCGGCCGGCGTAAGAACGCCGATCGCTTGAGGTCGACCGGGACGGGCTGGGAGCGCTCGGCCATGGCCAGGAGGAATCGCGGGGCCCGGTTTTCGGTCGGGTCGCCCGCGTATTGCGCAGTAGCGCCGTGCGGGAACACCGCCATTGCCAACGCGAGCACGAGAGCAGACGACGCAACGCGGTACATGAGCATCATGGTCACCTACCGTTCCGGAGCAAGATGACGGATCCGTCAGCGCGCTCCACACGCAGGCCGACGGTCAATGCAATCCGTTGAAGCACCAGATCGATCGATTCGTTCTGGAAGGTCGCCGTGAGCCGGCGCGCGGCGAGGCCGCTGTCGGCCAGCCGGATCTCGACGTTGTACCACCGCCCCAGCGTGACCACCACATCGCCCAGCGGTGCGCCGTCGAACGCGAGCACGCCCCTGGTCCACGCGAGGTAGCGTCCGACATCGACGCCGCGTCGCACCGCGGTGACGCCGCTCGGATCGAGCGTTCCGAGGTCCCGGGCCTCGAGCACCAGCGCGAGCGCGTGGGAAGAAGCCGCGGTCGTATCGGCCCGCGAGAGCTTCACGCGCCCTTCGGCCACGACCACTTCGGTCGCGACCTGATCGGCATACGCCCGGACCACAAACGCGGTCCCCAGATCCTCGGTGACGCTCGCGGCGGTGTGGACGCGGAGCGGACGCTGTGAGTCGGGTGCGACCTGGAAATAGGCTTCGCCGTCGAGATACAGGTCGCGGCGCGCCGTACCGTAGTCGGCCGCGTAGCGGACGCGACTCGTGGGCGCGATGGTGACCTGCGTGCCGTCCTGCAGGCGGACGACCATGCGCTGTGCCGCAGTGGTGGCGTACTCGCGCCACCGCGGCGTGCGCCGCAGCACGCCCCGCCCCCCGATTAACGCGACGACGACCGCCGCGGCGGCGAGGGCCACGAGGAGCGGCCGGCGCGAGCGGCGCGGCGGCCGGGCGACCTCGAGCGCTCGCGCCGCCTTGGCCCAGGCCGCGTCGACGCTGCTCTCCGGCACGCGCTGGGCCGCAACGCGCCTGATGAGCCGTAGATCGTCCAGGAGACGGGCGTGCTCGGAATCCTGCGCGAGCCACTCCCGCACGGCCTGCACGTCCGTGGACGACGCTTCGCCGGTCAGGTAGCGGTCCAACAGGATGTAGAGACGCTCGTCTTCGGGAGCCATACTGCTATAACGGGGCAGACCTGTGGCACCCCCCAAACCGACCTTTTCCTACCGCTCGAAGGCGATCAGGCGTCAGTGCTCAGAACAGCCGCCAGACGCCAAGCCGCAAGCGGTCGCCAGACGTCAGCCTCCAGAGGTCAGGACTTCCTAACCACTTGCACCGGCGCCTTCAAACCGCTGGCGGCTTGGCGTCTGTCAACTCCCCTAAACACTCAGCACTGACCACCGACCACTAACTATTCGAACCCCACCCTCGGCAGTGCGCGGAACAACCCCCAAGCCGCCGCGCCGGCGGCCGCCAGGCACACGGTCCCGGGGACCGACTTCCCGTGCAGCAGGTATCCCGTGCCGAACAGCGCCGCGTAGATCACGGCGCAGCCCAGGAACCAGCACAGCAAGGCGGCGGTCACGCTTTCCCCGGGGTTCGCGGGCCGGGTCGTCACCGCGCCGTTCCAGCCCGGACCCATGGGCCGGATGCGGTCATAAAACGCCTGGAGGGTGGCGCGGTCGCTGGGCGGCGTCAGGAACGTCACGGCCAGCCATCCGGCGGTCGTGACCGCGACCCCGATCACGAGCTGGACCGTCGGGGCGAGCGGCGCGAGCCCGAGCGCCCGGTGCACGAACTGGAAGTACACGGCGACCACGAATGAGATCGCCATGCCGGCGATCTCGCTCCACGCGTTGATCCGCCACCAGAACCAGCGCAGCAGGAAGATCGACCCGGTCCCGGCCCCGATCTGGAGCAGGATCTGGAACGCCTGATAGGAATTCTGCAGCCAGAGCGAGAGGGCCGACGCCAGCACGATCAGCCCGACGGTGACGGCGCGCCCCACCCACACGTAGTGGCGCTCGTCTTTGTCGGGCGCCACGAAACGGCGGTAGCAGTCTTCGACCACGTACGACGCACCCCAGTTAAGGTGCGTGCTGATGGTGGACATGTACGCCGCCGCGAGCGAAGCGATCATCAGGCCGATCAGGCCGTGGGGGAGATACACGAGCATCGCGGAGTAGGCCAGGTCGTTCCGTACGATCGCCCGGTCGATGTGGGGGAACCGCGCGGCGATGGAGGCGAGGTCGGGATAGACGATGAGCGACGCGAGCGCCACGATGATCCACGGCCAAGGCCGCACGGCGTAATGCAGCACGTTGAACAGCAGCGTCGTCCGCATGGCGTCGCGCTCGGTAGGCGCGGCGAGCATGCGCTGCGCCACGTAGCCTCCGCCTCCCGGCTCGGCGCCGGGATACCAGGTGCTCCACCACTGTACCGCGAGCGGCACGACCAGCACGGCGGCCGCGGTGCTCCAATCGGAGAAGTCCGGCAAGAGCGACAGGTGCCCGGCCACCGCGGGATGGGCGAACAGCCCCGACAGGCCGCCGACCTGCGGGAGGCCGAGCGCCACGACGGCGGCCATGACGGACCCTACCATCGCGATCGCGAACTGGACGAAATCGGTCAACACGACTCCCGACAGCCCCGAGCTCGCCGCGTACAGCACAGTGACGGCGCCGCCGATCAGGACCGCCGTGTGGCGATCCCAGCCGAGCATCACGCCGGCGATCTTGGTCGCGGAGAGATTGACCGAGGCCATGATCATCACGTTGAAGAACACGCCGAGGTAGATCGCCCGGAACCCGCGCAGGAAGGCGGCCGGTTTCCCGGAATAGCGCACCTCGTAGAACGCGATGTCGGTGAGGGCCGCGGACCGCCGCCACAGCTTGGCGTAGAAGAACACCGTGCACATCCCTGTGACCGCGAAGGCCCACCACACCCAGTTCTGGCTCACGCCGCCGGTGCGCACCAGATCGGTGACGAGGTTCGGCGTATCGGTCGAAAACGTCGTGGCCACGAGCGACACGCCGAGCAGCCACCACGACAGCCGGCGCCCGGAGAGGAAGAACTCCTGACGGCCCTGACCGGCGCGGCGTGCCACTGCCAAGCCAATGGCCACGCACACGACGCCGTACAGCGCCAGCACGATCCAGTCGAGGGGGTCGAGTCTCATGTCCAGAGCCGCTCCGGGTACTCGCCCGCGGCCACCAGCCGCCGCAATGCCGCCGCGACGCGCGGCCGGTCGTCCGGGTACGTCACGCCCAGCCAGCGGGCGCGCGTGCCCAGCAGCCGCACCCGCGCCTCGCCCCGGTGCACGGCGTCCCGGATCGCGTGTGAGATCAGGAACTCGCCCTGCCCCGCACCGGCCTGGCTCAGAAACTCAGCGAACCCGCGCCGCAACACGGTGAACACCGCCGGGGTGAAGGCCCACAGGTTCATCGAAACGAGCGCGTCGCCCGAGAGCCGCACCGGCCGGCCGTGAGCATCGGCCCCTTGGTACGTGCCGTCTTCCAGGCGTCGGATGTCCACGACCTCCTCCACGGTTTCGAGCCACCCGTCCCCATCGGCACGGCACACCGCGCGGTTCACGCCGCCGGCGGCGCTCAGCGTGTCGCGCAGCGGGTACGCGATGATGGCGAAGCGCTCGGGAGCGTCGCCTCCATGCCCAGCGTCGAGGAACTCCGCCGCCCGCGTGAAGGCGGCGCGGCCATAGAAGTCGTCCGCGTTCACCACGGCAAACGGGCTCCTGACCGCGGTTGCCGCCGCCAGCACCGCATGGCCTGTGCCCCACGGCTTGGTGCGCGCCGCCGGCATGGTCAGCCCGGCGGGGCCGGGGGGGCCGGCGGGGATGTCGTCGAGCCGCTGGATTGCAACCGTCGCGTCGATCCGGTCGAACGCCGTCGCGAGCTCGGGCCGGGTGACCACGACGACCGTCCCAAAGCCCGCGCGCCGCGCGTCGTAGATGCTGTAATCCAGCAGCGTGGCGCCGGCTGGCCCGACCGGCTCGATCTGCTTGGGTCCGCCGTAGCGGCTGCCGACGCCGGCCGCGAGGATGACGAGCGCCGGCGTCACGACCGGCTCGACGCCCGCTTGGTCCTCGCGTGCTCGACCACCCGTGGCACCCCTTCGCCGAGCGGCACCGACGCACGCCAGTCCCAGATGCGCCGCGCCGCCGCGGGGTCGAGACAGATCCGCGCGATGTCGCCCCGCCGGTCCCCGGCGTGGGTCGGTCCCCTCGTGTATCCGGTGGCGGCCGCTACCTCCCGGGACAGCTCGATGTCCGACACCTCCCGCCCCCACGCGACGTTGGCGACGACCCCCGAGGGTCCGGCTGCCGCCCGCAGCGTTGCCTCCACGACGTCGCCGACGTAGACGTAGTCGCGTGTGTTCGTGCCGTCGCCGAAGATCGTCACGGGCTCACCGCCGAGCATGCGTTGCGTGAAGATCGCCACGACGCCAGCCTCCCCGTCGCCACGCTGGCGCGGTCCGTACACGTTGGCGTATCGCAGCGCCGCGTACTCGATCAGCCCGCGGGCCCCGTGGGCACTGAGATAGTGCTCGAACGCGAGCTTGCTCGCACCGTACTCGGAAATCGGACGGGTCGCGTCGCGTTCGGAGACGGGCAGCCGCTCCGGGTCGCCGTACACGGCGGCCGACGACGCGTACACGATGCGTCGCGCGCCCGCGGCTATGGCCGCACGCAGCACGTTCAGGGCGCCCAGCACGTTCACCCGCGCATCGAAGTCCGGCTCCCGAATCGAGCGGCGCACGTCGGTCTGCGCCGCCGCGTGGAACACCACCTCCGGTCTGAAGCCGGCGACGATCTGCCGCAACGCGTCCACATCGCAGATATCGGCTCGCTCGAACCGAGCCCCCGCCGGCAGGTTGCTCGCCGATCCCGAGGACAGATCGTCCACCACGCAGACGGCATAGCCGTCTACAAGCAGGCGGTCGACAAGATGGGAGCCGATGAACCCCGCTCCACCCGTCACCAGCGCGCGTGGCCCCTCCCGGTCGGTCAAGCCGTGACGATCCCCAGCCGCGGCCACGTCTTCCAGCGGCCGCGCGTGAAGTCGGGGAACTCCGCCGGGCGACTGCCGTTCGCCACCGACCATTCGGACAGCGGCGTGACGGCGCTTATGGCCACCGCGTCGTACACGTTCATGTCGGTGGGCAGCCCTTCGCGCAGGCACTTGATGAGCCGATAGTCCTCGAGGTAGTCCATGCCGCCGTGACCGGCGCCCCGGCTCTTCTCTTCCATTTGCTTCCACAGCGGGTGATCGAACTCCGCGAGGTATGCCTCCGCTGGCTCCCAGTCGTCCGACTTGCTCCGCCCTTCGATGTAGACGCGGTCCGGGTAGCCCTGGAACAGACCGCGGGTGCCCTGGACCACGTGCACTCTGCTGTACGGGCGCGGCAGGTTGGTATCGTGGCCCACGCAGATCGTCCGCCCGTTTGCCGTCCGGATCAAGCTCCAGTTGACATCGCCCAGGACATACTGCTCCTGCCGCTGGGGGGAGCCATCGGCAAAGTGCTCGCGGGCATACAGCTGGAGCCCGCGGGAGGGGCTGCTCATCGAGACCAGGGTTGCAAACCGGTCGCCCCGGTTCACGTCCATGCAGTTGGCGACCGGACCGAGCCCGTGCGTCGGGTAGAGATTGCCGTTGCGCTTCATCGCATGCGCGCGGCGCCACAGCCCTTCGCCTTCGGGGCTGAATTTCACGGACCGCAGGTCGTGCAGGTACCCGCCCTCGGCGTGCAGGATCTCGCCCAACAGGCCCTGGCGGACCATGTTGAACACCATCATCTCCATGCGGCCGTAGTTGCAGTTCTCCATCATGACGCAGTGCTTGCCGTACTTCTCGGCGTGCTCGACCAGAGCCCAGCAATCGTCCAGGGTGTAGGCGGCCGGCACCTCGGTGGCGGTGTGCTTGCCGTTGCGCATCGCCGCGAGGCAGATCGGGACGTGCCACTCCCACGGCGTGGCGTTGAACACCAGGTCCAGCTCCTCCTGCTCGCACATGCGGACGAAGTCGGTGGGACCGCGCGAGTAGCCCGTTGGGCGCGGGAACCCGGCCTGCTCGACCAGGTCCTGGATTTTGGTCACCTTTTCGGGCACGATGTCGTCCACGGCCTTGATCACGCACCCCTCGACCCGCAGCAGGTTGTGCACGTGCGCGGTCCCCTGCCCGCCAACGCCGACGAACCCGATGCGGACGGTGTCCAGAGGCGGGGCGGCGAGGAACCGCTCGGGTGCGGGTCCCGGGCTCGGCCGTAGCGGGGACAGGGAGGAGGACGAGGCGGCGCTCGTCGCCGGTGCGCAGGCCGCGGTCCCGCCCAGCGCGGCGAGGCCGAGGCCGCCCGCGATCAGCTGCAATGCTTCCCGCCGGTCGATCGTCTCCGGGTCGTCGCTACTCGCGGTCATGTGAACCTCCCTCCGAAAGTCAGGTCGGGATGCGTGGTCGAGACGATACAGCACGGGCAGCGGGTTCTCCAGGAGCACCCCTTGCCGGTTCGCCGCCGCCCGGCTTAGCTTGGTTCAGCAACCGACACGATCCCAAGGATCCTCTTGATGATTCGTCTGACTCCCCCGTCGCCCACCCGCCGCCTCGGTGGGCGTCTTGCGTCCTTCGACGCCGCGGTGCGGCGGAAACGAACGCCCTAGAAGTCTAGGATCTTCCATTGCCGTGATCCGGCCTTCCGGGGTGCTCGCGAGGAGACCCCGGGAGGCCGTTCTGCTGTATGACCCTCGAATGGGATCACGGTATGACTACTGAGCTCCAGAGTCTCGATCACGAGATCATCGGCCGGTACACGGACCAACCGGCCCGGCTGCCGGCCGCCCTGCGCCGGCGCATCGAGGCGTCGTGGAACGGCGCTCCCGTGCAGCTGTACGCGCTCGCCGACCTGGACGAGGCGCTGCGGTTGACCGAGGCATGGGTCGCGCTCGGACCCGGACACGTGACGGTGGCACGGGCGACGGACGGACGGCACGAATGGGACCTCATGCGCATCGAGCGCGCCCGCATCGAGGCCGTGCGCGAGGCCCCCGGGCTCTCCGCGAGCACGCTCACGATCCTCGGCCGCCCCGGCGATCCGGCGCTCGCTGTGCTGCGGTACAGCCATCGCCAGCGGCG
>Ga0209056_10000057_pt1 | contig 107168 bp, 105 predicted proteins | sample GraSoiAngelo_114_FD_185876 | JGI IMG/M metagenome (GOLD analysis project Ga0209056, IMG submission 185876) | Grasslands soil microbial communities from the Angelo Coastal Reserve, California, USA - 14_0903_13_40cm (SPAdes) (version 2) | ecosystem: Environmental > Terrestrial > Soil >... | reverse complement strand
ATGCGGAAGACCTTTTCGTAGGGCTCGAGGTGGATGTCGGAGGCGCCGCGGCGGATGGCGTCGACGAGGACCATGTTGACGAGCTTGACGATGGGGGCCTCGTCGGCCGACTCCTTGAGTTCGAAGACGTCGACCTTGGCGCCCGCTTCGTCCTCGTCGAGGACCTCGACGTCGCCGACCCCGCCCTCGAGCTCGCTGATGACCTCGCCGATCGCGCTCATCTGGACGTCGTAGTTGCGCTCGATGGCCTTGCGGATGGCGCCCTGGGCGGCCACGACGGGCAGGACCTGGAGGTTGGTCATGAAGGCCACGTCGTCGAGGGCGAAGACGTTGGTGGGGTCGGCCATGGCCAAGGTCAGCACGCCGCCCTTGCGCTCGACGGGGACGATCTCGTACTTCCGCGCCATCTGGGCGGGGACGAGCTTGAGGACGTCTGGGTCGGTGTCGAGCTGGGAGAGCGTGACCGAGGGGATACCGTACTGCCGGGCGAGGAAGCCGACCAGCTGGTCTTCGTTGACCAGGCTGAGCCGCACGAGGAGCGAGCCGAGCTTCTCGGTGGTCCCCTTCTGCGCCAGGAGTGCCCGCTGGAGCTGCTCCCGGTTGATCAGCCCTTCGGCGACGAGGAGGTCACCCAGGCGCCTGCTGACGGGCTGTCCGATTTTGGTCTCGGCCATCTGCCCCGATTTTCATTGTACCCCACCCAAGTGCTTCAACACATCGGTAAAGGCCTTGTATGCCTCGTCCTGGTAGAGCACAAAAACCACACGTTTTAGGCTACTTGTGCCGCCCTTCAGGTGATCGAGAACGGTGGTGACCATCGCGTCGGCGGCCTTGGCCGGCGGAAATCCCCCTACCCCGGTGCCGAGCGCGGGAAAGGCGATGGACGTGATGCGGTGCTTCTCGGCCAGCTGCAGGGCGGACTTCGTGGCGGCGCCGATCTTGGTCGCGTCCGCCTTGAGGTCCGGGCCGAGGGCGGCCGCGTGAATGACGTGGGTCGCGGGAAGGTTGGCCGCGGTGGTGAGCACCGCCTCGCCGACCTCGATCGGTCCCTGGCGCATGGCGTCCTCCTCGATGATGACGCCCCCCTTGCGCTTGATCGCGGCGGCGACGCCGGTCCCCATCGCCAGCGTGGAGTTGGCGGCGTTGACGATCGCGTCCACTTCCCAGTCCGTGATGTCTCCGCGTTCGACGAGGACACTGGCCTGCTTGACTTTGAGCTTCATCGGGGCGACTCACCCCCACCGTGTTCGCGGGCCTTGACGGCCTGCCACAGGCGCTCGAGCTCCTCGGGCGTGGCGGACGCGGTGTCCTTCCCCCGCGCGGTCAGATCGGCCTCCATCTGCGTGAACCGGCGGCGGAACTTCTCCACGGCGCCCTGCAGGGCCTCCTCCGCGTCGATCTCGCACAGGCGCGCCACGTTGACGACCGAGAAGAAGACGTCGCCCAGCTCCTCCTGGATTCGGGCCCGCTCGCCCCGGGCGAGCGCGGCTTCGACCTCGCCCAGTTCCTCGCGGACCTTCTGCCAGGCCGCCGCCGCGTCGGGCCAGTCGAAGCCGATGCGCGCGGCCTTGGACTGGACCCGCTGCGCCCGCAGCAGGGACGGCAGGCTTCGCGGCACGCCTTCCAGCACCGACCGGCTGCGCCCCGCGCCCTCGGCCTCCGATTGCTTGATCGCCTCCCACTGCGCCAGTGCCTGGCGCGCGCTCGTCACCGCCGTGTCGCCGAACACGTGCGGGTGCCGGCGGATCATCTTTCGGGCGAGGTGGTCCAGCACCTCCCCCATCGTGAAGTCGCCGGCCTCGGCGGCCAGGCGCGCGTGAAAGATGATCTGGAAGAGCAGGTCTCCGAGCTCCTCGCGGACGGCCGGCGCCGACCCGGATTCGATGGCCTCGAGGACTTCGTACGCTTCCTCGACCAGGAAGGGCTTCAGCGAGATCGGCGTCTGTTCCCTGTCCCAGGGACAGCCCTCCGAGCCGCGCAGGCGGGCCATGATCTCAAGGAGTGATTCGAAAAGGACACCCGGAGAGTCGACCATGTGCGTCTCTGGACAGTAACCGAGTATACAACAAGCGTTTTCGGCTGTGCTACGCTTGCGCCGATGGCGCCCGCCCCCTCCGACGAGGGCTTCAGGATTACCGACCGGCGCCGCCGGACGGACGCGGAGCCGATCCGAGCGGACGCCGGTCTCGCCGCGCCGTCTTCGGGACCGGAAGCGCCGTCGGGGGCCGCCCCGGATCCGGGCCGGAGCCTCGCCGGGCTGTTCGTCATGTTCGCCAGCTCGGCCCTGATCGCCCTTGGGGAGTCGCCGGATCCGCTCACGGGGCAGGTGCAGACGAACCTCGAGCAAGCCGGCGAAGCCATCGACATCCTGGCGCTCCTCCGCGAAAAGACGGAGGGCAACCGAACCCCCGAGGAAACGCACCTGCTCGAGCAGCTCATCTACGACTTGCAGCTCCGGTTCGTCCGGGCTACGGGGCCCCGGTCCGGATGACGAGCCGACCGTCGCTGACGGCGACGTCCTGGACCACTTTCGGCACCGGGAAGCGGAAGACGTGCCGGCCCACCTGCCCGAGCATGAACGTCAGGACCCAGGCGCCGATGGGCTGGGTTCCGAGCGCGAATTCGGCGACCTCGAAGCGGCCGAACTGGCGGTCGCGGAGGACCGTGGCCCGCTCGAGCTTCAGCTGACCGCGGACCCGCACCCAGACCGGCTGGTCGGTCCGGCCGCGCGGGAGGTAGGGCGCGAGCTGCGCGAAGGGGATGCCCTGCATCAAGTTGCGCAGCGCGGTTCGGCCGCGGAACTCGATCGTGTTATCGGGGAGCAAGGCCACCGAGATCGGGGAGAACGACAGGCCGGCGGCGTCGATCAAATGCCGCGACAGGAACGCGTTCAGCTCCCGCTCCGTGAAGGCGATGGGGTCCGCGCGGCCCGACCGCTCGCTGTCGCGGAGGACGATCTCGTAGAGCTTCTGCTGGGCCCGGTATCCGTCCGCGGTCGTGAAGGGCTCGATGTGGATCTCGGGCTCGTCGAAGATGTTGACCGAGAAGAAGATCGCTCCGGCTGCCGCCACGCCGAAGATGACCAGGGCCAGAACGACGAGGAGGCATCCAACGCACCCCAGCCGCATGCGCCACCCTAGCATCCGATCTTTCGGACGGTCAATAAAAATTCAGTATTTAGCTACACTTCCGGCCAAAGGATAGCCTTCTGGCCTGACGTCCATGAGGTGCGTCTCGGCCGATACTTGACATGAGTCCACTCATACGATATAAAGCTAGTAGACTAAGATACGCCGGCATGAGGAACCGGCCAAAGGAGGAAAAGACTATGGCGATGGAGCGCTGGCGTCCCTTTGGATCTGCGTTGCGGTGGGAGCCCGCCGGGCATCTGGGCGAGATTCAGGCCGAGGTGAACCGCCTCTTCGACTCGTTCTTCGGGCGCCCGACGAGCGTGTCGATGAGCGAGCGCGTGTGGATGCCGGTCGTGGACCTGCAGGAGACCGAGAACGAGGTGATCGTCTCCTGCGACCTGCCCGGCGTTCGCGAAAAGGATGTCAATGTCTCGATCACCGGCGACGTGCTGACGGTGAGGGGGGAGCGGAAGGGGCAAAACGAGGTGGCCGACGAGAACCTGCATCGCCTCGAGCGCTGGCATGGCAAGTTCGAGCGGCACATCGCGCTGCCCGTCCCCGTCCAGGCCGATCGGGTCAAGGCGACCTATCGGGACGGAGTGCTCGAGATCAGGCTCCCCAAGGTAGAAGAGATCAAGCCGAAGGAGATCAAGATCGACGTTCTCTAAGGTGATTCTGGACGGACGGCCGGTCCTCCGCGCCGCCGGGCATGGCCGGCGCGGAGGCCGGCCGGGGTCCTGTTCGAACTAAGCGGGCGAAAGGGGAGAACATCGACATGGCGAAGGTAATCGGTATCGACCTCGGGACGACGAACTCGGTGGTGGCGGTCGTCGAGAGCGGAGACCCCGCGGTGATCGCGAACCAGGAGGGCAGCCGCCTGACCCCGTCCGTCGTGGGCTTCACGAAGGACGGCGAGATCCTCGTCGGGCAGGTGGCGAAGCGCCAAGCGATCACGAACCCGGACAACACGGTCTTCTCGATCAAGCGATTCATGGGGCGCCGTTACGACGAGGTGCTGCAGGAGATCAAGCTCGTTCCCTACAAGGTCGCCCGGGCCGAGAACGGCGACGTCCGCGTCGAGGTGCGGGGCAAGCCGTATTCGCCCCCCGAGATCTCCGCCATGATCCTGCGCAAGCTCAAGGAGGCGGCCGAGGCCTACCTGGGCGAGAAGATCACCCAGGCCGTCATCACGGTGCCGGCGTACTTCAACGACAGCCAGCGGCAGGCCACCAAGGACGCCGGGCGGATCGCGGGGCTCGAGGTCCTCCGGATCATCAACGAGCCGACCGCGGCCGCGCTGGCCTACGGCCTGGACAAGAAGAAGGAGGAGACGATCGCGGTGTACGACCTCGGCGGCGGCACGTTCGACGTCTCGATTCTCGAAATCGGCGACGGCGTGTTCGAGGTCAAGGCGACGAACGGTGACACCCACCTCGGCGGTGACGATTTCGACCAGCGGATCATCGACTGGATCGCGGACGAGTTCAAGCGGGAGAACGGCATTGACCTCAAGAAGGATCGCATGGCGCTGCAGCGGCTCAAGGAGGCCGCCGAGAAGGCCAAGTGCGAGCTGTCGACCACGCTCCAGACCGAGATCAACCTGCCCTTCATCACCGCGGACGCGAGCGGGCCGAAGCACCTCGTCCTGACCCTGACCCGGGCGAAGCTCGAGCAGCTCGTCGCGGACCTGATCGAGCGCACGCTCGGCCCCTGCCGTCAGGCGATGCAGGATGCCGGCGTGACCGCGAAGGACATCCACGAGGTCATCCTGGTCGGCGGCCAGACGCGTATGCCCAAGGTGCAGGAGATCGTCAAGGGGCTCTTCGGCCGGGAGCCGCACAAGGGCGTGAACCCGGACGAGGTCGTGGCGATCGGCGCGGCCGTGCAGGCGGCGGTGCTCACCGGCGAGGTGAAGGACCTCCTCCTGCTCGACGTCACCCCACTGTCCCTCGGCATCGAAACGCTGGGCGGAGTGATGACGACTCTGATCCCCCGTAACACCACGATTCCGACGAAGAAGAGCGAGGTCTTTACCACCGCGGCGGACAATCAGACCTCCGTCGAGGTGCACGTCCTCCAGGGCGAGCGGCCGATGGCGCGCGACAACCGGACGCTCGGGAAGTTCCACCTCGTCGGCATCCCCCCGGCGCCGCGCGGCGTGCCCCAGGTCGAGGTCACGTTCGACATCGACGCGAACGGGATCCTCAACGTCTCCGCGAAGGACACGGCGACCGGGAAGCAGCAGAACATCACGATTACCGCGTCGTCTGGGCTGACGAAGGATGAGATCGACCGGATGATGAAGGAGGCGGACGCGCATTCGGCCGACGACACCCGCCGCAAGCAGGAGATCGAGAGCCGGAACCAGGCCGACTCGCTCGTGTACTCCACCGAGCGCACGCTCGCCGAGCACGGCGGCAAGCTCGCCGAGGCCGACCGCAAGACGATCGAGGACGCGCTCGGCGAAGCGCGGGAAGCGCTGAAGGGTGAGGACTACGAGCGTATCAAGCGCGCCGGAGAGAACCTGACCAAGGCCTCGCACAAGCTGGCGGAGCTCATGTACCGCCAGGCGCAAGCCGGGCAGGGGGCCCCCGCCGACGGGCAGGCGCGTCCAGGCGCGCCGAAGGAGGGCGAGGTCGTCGACGCCGAGTTTGAGGACCTGGGCGACAAGAAATAAGGGGTCCCATGCGGCGTGATTACTACGCGGTGCTCGGCGTCGCGTCGACGGCGGACGTGCGCGAAATCCGCCAGGCGTACCGCCGGCTGGCTCGCCGCTACTCGCCGGACGTGAATTTCTGGGACGCCGGGGCCCAGGCGGTCTTCGAGGAGATCGCCGAGGCGTACCGTGTCCTCAGCGATGCCGGGGCCCGGTCGATGTACGACCGGTACGGTCACCTCCTCGCCGGTCGTCAGGCGGTTGGCCCGGGACGGCGTGGCGACGATCTCCACGTGGCCGTGTCGCTGTCGCTGGCGGACGCGGCCCGGGGGGTGACGCTGCCGGTCGAGCTCAGCCGGTTCTCGCCGTGCGAGGCGTGCGGTGGTGACGGCTGCGAGGAGTGCCGGGGACGGGGCGTCCGGCTCGCGACCGAACGCGCCTCGATCCCGGTTCCCGCGGGGGTGGACACTGGGGCCGAGATCCGCGTGACCGGTCAGGGGCACGCCGGCCCCTTCGCGGGGCCGCGGGGCGACCTCATCGTCAGCACGCGGGTGGAGGATCACCCGTTCTTCGTCCGTAAGGGCGACAACCTCCACTGCGACGTGCCGATCACGCTGGCGGAGGCGATCCTCGGCGCCCGCATCCAGGTGCCGGCGCTCGACGGCGACGCGGTGCTCGTCGTCCCCCCGGGCACCCAGAGCGGCCAGTCGTTCCGCCTGCGCGGGCGCGGCGTGCCCCACATGTTCGGCGCGGGCGCGGGCGACCTGTACGTCACCGCCCAGGTCGAGATCCCGAAGGGGCTCGACGCGCGGACCCAGGAGATGGTCCGCGAGCTCGGCCGCGTGCTCGCGTCCGACCCGCGCGCCGATCTGCGCCGGCCCGGCGGGGGCGCCGCGTGACCGATCGCGGCAAGCCACTCTACATGATCGGGGTCGTGGCCGACCTGCTGAAGGTCCACCCCCAGACGCTCCGGTTCTACGAGAAGAAGGGGCTGATCCAGCCGAGCCGGACGGAGGGGCGCACGCGCATGTACTCGGAGGAGAACGTCGAGGAGATCGCGCGACTGCTCAGGCTCACGCGTGACCTCGGCGTGAATCTCGCCGGGGCCGAGATCATCATAAAGATGCGGCGCCGGATGCTCGAGATGCAGCGACAGATCGAGAGCCTGCTTGAGTACGTACGAGACGAGGGTGAGGCAGCGGCGCGTCCGCCGCAGGAGCGGGCCCCGCGCGAGGCGCTGGTGCGGGCCGCTGCCGGCCAGCTGCGTCCGGTCGACATGTTCTGAGAGAGGCAGACGCAATGACTGACAAGCAAGAGCTGGAAGCTCCGGATATCGTCGCGGTTCTCCCGCTTCGCGAGACCGTGTTGTTTCCCCAGGCGGTGCTGCCGCTATCGGCGGGGCGCGCGTCGTCGGTGCGGCTGGTCGAGGAAGCGGTCCGGGCGAGCCGCCTCATCGGGGTCGTCACCCAGCGGGATTCCGCCGAGGAGGATCCCGGGGCAGACGGTCTCTACCCCATCGGGGTGCTGGCGCGCATCCACAAGGCGGCAAAGCAGGCGGACGGGACCGTCCGCCTCGTGGTGCAGGGCATCAGCCGCTTCCGGCTCGTGGAGGTGCTAGAGGACAAGCCGTTCCTCCGGGCGCGCGTCCAGCCGGTGGCGGATCCGTCCGATGCCGCCAGCGACGTCGAGTCCCAAGCGCTCATGCGGAACGCGATGGCGCTGTTCCGGAAGGTCGTGGCGCTGTCGCCGCTGCTGCCCGACGAGGCCGCCAATCTCCCCGTCAACATCCTCCACCCCGGCACGCTCGCCGACGTGATCGCGTCGGCGTTACCGACGCTCGCCACCGCCTTCAGGCAGGAGGTGCTCGAGACGCTCGACGTCAGGCTGCGTCTGCAAAAGATCGTCGCCGCGCTGACGAAGGAAGCCGAGGTGCTCGAACTCGGCTCGAAGATCCAGTCCGAGGTCCAGTCGGAAGTCTCCAAGACCCAGCGGGAGTACTACCTCCGCGAGCAGCTGAAGGCGATCCAGAAGGAGCTGGGCGGCTCGGACGAGCGGACGCAGGAGATCGAGGAGCTGCGGGCCAAGATCGAGGCGAGCGGGATGCCGGAGGAGGCCCACAAGGAGGCGACCCGGGAGCTCGACCGGCTGGCCAAGATGCCGCCGGCGGCCGCCGAGTACACGGTAGCCCGGACGTACCTCGACTGGCTCGTCGCGATGCCGTGGAAAGCGGAGACCGTTGACAACGTCGACATCGCCGAGGCCCACCGCGTGCTGGACGAGGACCACGTCGGACTTGATAAGGTCAAGGAGCGGGTTCTCGAGTACCTGGCGGTCAAGAAGATTCGCCCCGAGGGCAAGGGCCCGATCCTCTGCTTCGTCGGCCCGCCCGGGGTCGGCAAGACGTCGCTGGGGAAGTCGATCGCCCGCGCCCTCGGTCGGAAGTTTCACCGGCTATCGCTCGGCGGAATGCGCGACGAGGCCGAGATCCGAGGACACCGGCGGACCTACATCGGCGCGCTTCCCGGCCAGATCGTGCAGGGGCTCCGTCGGGCGGGGACCAAGAACCCGGTTCTCATGCTGGACGAGATCGACAAGCTGGGGATGGATTTCCGGGGGGACCCGGCGTCCGCGCTCCTGGAGGTCCTCGACCCCGAGCAGAACAGCTCGTTCCGGGACCACTACCTGGACGTTCCGTTCGACTTGAGCCGGGTGCTGTTCATCACGACCGCCAACATCCTGGACACCGTCCCGGCCCCCCTGCGCGATCGGATGGAGGTCATTCATCTGGCCGGGTACACGGAGGAGGAAAAGATCGCCATCGCCAAAGAGCACCTGGTGCCGAAGCAGGCTCGCGAGCACGGCCTCCAGGCCGGCACCGACCTGACCTTCGCCGAGGGGGCGCTCCGTGTCCTCATCCGCGGGTACACGCGCGAGGCGGGGCTGCGAAACCTGGAGCGCGAGATCGCGACGGTCTGCCGGAAGATCGCGCGGCGGCGAGGCGAAGAAGGAAATGCCGATTCCGTGACGGTCACGCCCGAGCTCGTGGCGGCCCTCCTCGGCGCCCCGCGCTGGGAGTACGAGGAGCTCCGGGAGCGGACCCGCCAGTCCGGTGTCGCCATCGGGCTCGCCTGGACGCCCGCGGGCGGCGATATCCTGTTCGTCGAGGCGACGCGGATGAAGGGCGGCAAGACGCTCACCCTGACGGGCCAGCTCGGCGACGTCATGAAGGAATCGGCGCAGGCGGCGCTCTCGTGGGTGCGGTCGCACGCCGGCGAGCTCGGGATCGCGCCCGACGTCTGGGAGACCTCCGACATCCATGTCCACGTGCCAGCCGGCGCGATCCCGAAGGACGGACCGTCGGCCGGGGTGACGATGGTCGCCGCCCTCGTGTCCCTCCTGACCGTGCGCCCCGTTCGGGGAGACCTGGCGATGACCGGCGAGATCAGCCTCTCGGGGCGCGTCCTGCCGGTGGGCGGCATCAAAGAGAAGATCCTCGCGGCGCGCCGCGCGGGGGTGTCGACGGTGATCCTCCCCCGGCGCAACGAGAAGAACCTGCTGGAGGACGTTCAGCCGAGCGTCCGCGAGAGCATGACCTTCCACCTCGTGGACTCGATCCCGGAAGTACTGGCGGTCGCCTTCGAGGAGACGCCGTGGCGACCGATTCTTGCCGTCGAATCGATCGCTTAGGCGTCTTGACAGGCGACCGCGGGGCTCCCTAAAATGAAGGGGTGTCCCAGCATCGCCTGGCAAGCATCGCCCTCTCCCTGATCCTGACGTCGCCGGCTTCGGCGGGCGCGGCCTCGTATCGCCTGGTCGCGCCGGACGGAACCGTCTACCTGACCAACGCGCCGAACGACCCGCGCTACCAGCGGCTCCGCGGCGTAACGGGCACGGAGGCGGGCTGGCTCCGCGTTCCGGACCCCCAGGCCCCCCAGTTCGCGGCCGAGATCAGCGAGGCGGCGCTCCAGTACGGCGTCCCGCAGCGGTTGGTCCAGGCCGTCATTCGGGCGGAATCGGCCTACAACGCCGCCGCCGTCTCCCGCAAGGGTGCCCGCGGGCTGATGCAGCTGATGCCGGCCACCGCGTCGATGCTTGGCGTGCGCGACAGCTTCAACCCGCGCCAGAATATCGACGGTGGAGTCCGCCACCTGCGCGGTTTGATAGACCGCTATTCGAACGACCTCCGCCGTGCGCTGGCCGCGTACAACGCCGGCGAGCAGGCGGTCAACTGGTACCGCGGCGTCCCCCCCTATCCGGAAACCCAACAGTACGTGGAGCGGATCCTCCTGGACTACGGCGGCGCAGAGGGCGCGGGCCTGCCCCGGTCTATCTTTCGCTACGTCGGGCAGGACGGGACCGTGACGTACACGAATATCCCGGTCGGGTCGCGGTCGCCCCGGTAGCGGCCGGCGCGCGCGCGTCAGACCAAGTCCCGGCGCCGTTCCTGCCGCCCGTCCACCGCCGCTGCCGAGACCCTCTCTCGAGGCCCGATCTCGCCGTCGAGTGACGGACGGGCCGTCAGGGCTACCGGGTCAGCGCGTCTCGACGGTCCAGGGCCTTGAGCCCGTCCTCGACCTGCCGGATCTCTTTGCGGAGCTCGCGGAGCCGCACCGTGTCGGTTGGCCCGAGCGGATTCCGCGCCGATATCGTGCGCGCCCGGTTCTGGAGGGTGGCCAGCCTCGACCGCTGGGCGTCGACGAAGAGTTCCTTGAGCGTCCGGGCGGGTGCCGGGCTGGCGGAGGCGAGCAGGAGGAGCACCAACAACACCCAGGTGTGCATCGCTGCCGGGACCAGAGCATTGTCCGCGCCAGTCCCCGGACGGGGGAAAAGCCGCAACCGACAAGCAAGTTAGGGACGGTCGAGCCCGGCCCCGGGGGCGTCGGTGACCGGAAATCGGACATGTCGGCGCGACATGTCATGCCCGACAGGTAGATGTGCCCGCCACTGTCCGCGGCGGGGTCGCCGCCGCCCCTCCCAGACGGCGCCCGCGCTCCCGTTCGGCGTGGCATTGAACGCCGCGCCTGCTGCGAGGTCCGGACGTTGTAGCCGATGAGCCAGCCGTGAAACGGATCGGTGTCGCTGTGGGAGGCCCACGCAATATAGACCACGCCGACGCCGGTGTCGTCGCTCCCGCTGGCGCACCGGCGACCGCCTGAGCCAGCGACCAAGTCTTGCCACACCTCGACCTACCGAACAAGACGATCAGGAGCTCACGGCCGGGCGGTGGGAAGCATGGAGAGTGGATCGCCTTCGATCACGATCTCTAGGATCTCCTCCTTGCGGGACCGTCGCTCGGCCCGCCGCCGCTCCCCTTCGACCGGCCGGGCGCCTACGCGCCGTTCGCGCCAGCGCCGATCGGCGATGACCTCGACGTCGGCCCGGCCCTCGAACGCCCTGCGGAGGCGATTCTCGAGATGGGCGTACGGTCTGCGGACGATGAGGCGCATCCTCGCCGGGTTATGCGACAGCCCCGCCACGCCGAGAATGCTCAAAACGAATGTAGGGACGAACTCCATCGCGGCGGGCTCTCAGATCGTCCGGCTCGCCCCTTTCGACCGATCGAGGCGTAAGGCCGTCGGCGGCTGGCCGGCGGAGAGTGTGTGTCCCGACGTCGGCCTCACCGGCGGGTGGACGACCTGGAAGATCAGCTGGACACAGCCCGCGAAGTCGAGGCTCGACAGGGCCTCCTCCGCGTCGATGATCATCCAAGCGGTCTCCCGAAGGTTCCGATGGGTGTCGTGCGTGCGGTCGAGGATTCGCCGGAAGGCCTCGGCTTCGGAGAGTCCGAGCCGCGTGATCAGCACCCTCTTGGCGCGGTCTACCAGCCTCCGGGTCTCCGGCGCCTCGTGCAAGTAGCTCTCCCCCGTCCCGACAATCCGGAGTTCTCTGAAGCGTTCCAGCGCGACGTCGATGGCCGAGAGAAGCTGCGGCCGGTCCACCGACGCGAGGTACGCGACGACGCCGGCCTCCCTCCCCCGCCGGACAAGATCGGCGCCGGCGTAGTCGGTGACGAGGATGACCGGCACTGGCCGCTCGGTGACGATCGCCCGTGCCGTCTCGATGCCGTCAAGGCCGGGGAGTTGGGCCTCCACGACAACGAGGTTCGGGTCGAGCCGTTGGGCGACCTCGACCGCCTCCCGCCCAGCCCGGGCCAGTCCGAGGACGTGATGGCCCAGGCTCTCCAGGTGACCCTTCAGGCGGGCCGCGACGGGGGCCCTGTGCTCGACGACGAGGACCTGGAGAGGTTCCGCGCTTGGGCGATCGAAGACCATCGCGCCTGCAGTAGAGCGCATCGAGACTCGGGTCGACAATCGGCTATCTCCCTCTACATCGAGGAGGGAATCACCCGACCGGGATGAGGGCGTATCCTCGCGCAGCGGGTGAGGCGGGCTCCGTCTCGCCGAGCGCGCGCTCGAATGCTCGCTCGCTCGGCCCGGCCCTTCGGCGTCCTGCCTCGCGTGTCGACGGTGGAACTGGGGATCTCACTGAAAGCCAGCCCGCGGTCGGCCCTGCCGAGCTTCCCGGCTCGGAGGGGCGGCCGGGCCCATCGGCCGGATTCCCCGCCCCGCCTGCCCTACCTGAAATCCTCCGTGTGCCCAGTCAGGGAATTCCCCCGACCCGTCGACGATGGTAGGTCCGTCCCGCGCTCGAGCGACCCGGGCCGGCGCGCGCGCCGGCGCCGAGGCGAGGATTGCTCCCGACCGAGCGACGCCTTCGGCCCCTCGCGCTCGGCGCCGTCGTTAGCGTGGCGAGGGAAACTGGTCCGGAGGGGGGCGGCGCCCGGGCTGATCGGCCCGCGCGGGGCCAGCCGTTCATGTTCGACGGGAAGATCCGGGGGACGCCTCCGGTCGCCGATGCCCCACGACCGTCGCGCCGGAGCCGGTGGCGGTGCTCAGCGGAGGCGGGGCAGAATCTCCGTCGCGATGAGCTCCACCTGATCCTGCTGGTAGCGGTAGGGGATCAGGATGATCCGGTGGACGCCGGCCTCGAGGTGCCGCCGGAGCTCCCGGACGCACTCGTCGACGCTACCGTTCACGGCATGGTCGATCGTCGACTCGCTCCACGCCGCGACATCCCACTCGGTCTCGAGCCACCGGCGCATCGGCGACTCGGTGTCCGCGCGCGAGCGGCCGACGTAGATCGCGAGCTGGTTCGTCGCGGTCAGTGACGCCGGGTCGCGCCCAGCCGCGCGAGCGTGGCTGAGGACCCGCTCCCAGGCGCGGCGGAAGCCCTCGGGCGTGTAGAAGTAGGTGAGCCAGCCGTCGCCGAGGGTCGCCGCGCGGCGGAGAACTGCGTCGACGTAGCCGCCGATGAGGATCGGCGGCCGGGGGGTCTGGAGCGGGCGCGGTCGCATCACCGCCTCGCGCAAATTGAACTCGTCGATGCGCGTCGTCACTCGGTCCCCCGTCCACAGCCGGCACAGGAGATCGAGGTTCCGCTCGAACAGGCGGCCGCGCTGCCCGAAGGGGACGCCGACGGCGTCGAACTCGCGCGCGTACCAGCCGGCCGCGACCCCGAGGATCAGGCGGCCTCGGGAGATGACGTCGAGCGTGCCGAGCGTCTTCGCGACCACGATCGGGTTGCGGAGCGGGAGCACGAGCACGCCCGTTCCCAGCCGTATCCGGCTCGTGCGGGCGGCGATGGCGGTCAAGGTGCCCAGGGCGTCCAGGATCGGGAAGGAGGGGTCGACGCCGAGGATGACGTGGTCCCAGGCCCAGAGCGACTCGAAGCCGAGCTCCTCGGCCCGCACCGCGTACCGGATCAGCCCGTCGATGTCCGGTGTCTCCGTCGGCCCGACGAAGTTCCTCAGCGCGAGGCCCCAGGCGGTCATGCCCGCCCGCTCGTCATGCGAGGAACCGCCGCTCCGGGTCGATGGCGCGCAGGAGCGAGAGCTCCTCCTCTGCTGGCGGCTCCGTCGCCTCGACGCGCTCCGGCATCAGGACCTCGAAGCCCGTCTCGGCGGCGACGGCGTCCCGCGTGATGCCCGGGTGGAGGGCGTCCAGCCGGAGGCGCTTGTCGTCGGGATCGAAGCTAAACAGGCCGAGCGTCGTCACCACGCGGGCCACGCGTCCGAAGAGGAGCCCGGCCTGCCGGCGGCTGTCGCCGCCGGCCAGGTACCCGGGGCTCGTGACGAAGTCGACCGCCTCCACGAAACGGCGCCTCTCGTGGACGGTGAGCACGATGGCCTCTTTGCAGAGCGAGACGATGTCGTTGGCGCCACCCGAACCCGGCAGCCGCACCGTGGGCTTCCAGTACTCGCGGCCGATCGCGCTCGTGTTGAGGTTGCCGTGGCGGTCGATCTGGGCGCCGCCGATGAAGCCGTAGTCGAGGAAGCCGCGCTGGGCGAGGAGGAAGGTGTCCGTGATGCCGGGCAGCATCGTCGCGTGCCGAGCGGCCCGCATCTCGTTCGTCGAGATCGGGAGCCGCCCCGGCTCGATCCGGGGCCCGATGATGCCGCCCTCGATCACCAGCGTGAGCCGAGGGGCATGGCGCCGCTGGGCGAGGACCGCGGCCAGGAGGGGGACGCCGACGCCGGCGAAGACGGTCGTATCGTCCCTGAGCTGGCGGGAGCCCATGACGGCGAGGAGCTCGGCCGGCGTGTACCGCGGCGCCGTCACCCCGCGAGTTCCCGCGCCCGCCCGGCCTGGCGCGCGAGGCGCTCGCTGCCGAACCGCTCGAGGTACTCCGCGTGCGTCGCCGGCCCGTATACAAACCGGTCGAGGTAATCGCCGACGGCGCGGGAGCCGATGGCGTCGATCGCGGCCACGTATTCGCCGAAGTGGTCGAAGTCGGCCTCGTAGAGGCCGTAGCACTCGTGGGGAAACGACCCGAACGGGACGTGGACGACGGCGTCCACGATGAAGCCCGGGATCACCGTGCGGTCGGGATGCCGTCGCACCTCCGCATCGGGGATGATCTCCTCCGCCGTCACCAGCACCGTGGATGCCGCGCGCGCGATGTCGGCGTCCATGTGCGGGTAGCCGTCGATCTGGCAGTTGCCGAAGCGGTCGGCCCGGTGGACGTGCAGGAGGGCGACATCGGGAAAGAGGGCCGGCACCAGGGCCAGCGTCTCGCCAGTGTACGGGCACCGCAGCGTCTGCGTCCCGCCGACGGCCATCAGGTCCGAGCCGAGCATCGTGAGGGTGGGGAGGAACGGCACGCCCATGGCGGCCGCGTGGAAGCGGAGCCCGAGGGCCAGGTGGCTCCATTCCTCGAGGGGCACCCGCCCGGATTCCACGTGCTCGCGCATGATCTTCGAGACGCCCCACGGCAGGCCGATCGACATCCACGCGGTCACGACCCGTTCGACGGCGCCGGCCACCATCATGAGCTCGCCCTCGGTGCACATGAGGTTCCGCACGAGCGTGAGGCGCCGGCGACGCTGGCGGAGGATCTCGCGGACGAGCGCCATCGGCGTGCGGGAGAAGAGGCAACCGCCGGCGGCCACGGTGTCTCCGTCCCGGAGCCGGCGGGCGGCGTCTTCGACGGAGCTGAGCTTCTCCCCCGAGGATTTGGGCTTGGCCTCGAGCCGGCGGCGCGCCTCGCGGAAGTCCCAGGGCGCCGCCCCCGCCATCAGGCCAGCACCTCCCAGCGGGGCTGACAGCGGTCCAGCTCCTCGAGCGAGCGCGCGTCCATCAGATGCTCGCGGACCGGAACGTCGATCGGCTTCCCCTCGCCGCACAGCCTGGTGGAGAAGTAGCGCTGGCCGGTATCGTTCGCCATTGTCACGACCGACGGGAGCTCGGGTCGGCGCCGCGCCAGCTTGATCGCGGCGGCCACGTTGCAGCCGCTCGAGATGCCGCAGAAGATGCCCTCCTCGGCGGCGAGCCGGCGCGCCGTCTCCACGCTCTCGCCGGTCGTGGCCGTGATGACGCCGCTCAAGAGCGACAGGTCGAGGTTCTCCGGGATGAACCCGTCACCGATGCCCTCGATCCCGTGCGGGCCCCACTCGCGCCGTGACAGGAGCGCGCACTCCGCGGGCTCGACCGCATAGAGTCGGACGCGTGCATCCCGCTCGCGCAGGTACCGCCCCACCCCCGTGAGCGTTCCGCCGCTTCCCTGGGCGGCCACGAAGGCCCCGACGACCCCCCCGGCCTGCTCCCAGACCTCCGGCCCGGTGGTGCGGTAGTGGGCGTCGATATTGTCGGCGTTCACGAACTGGCCGGGCACCCAGTAGCCGGCGCGGTCTCCCGCGCGGATCTCCTCGAGCCGGCCGAGGGCGAGGTCGACGTCGCTCTCGCCTCCCGGCGTCAGGACGAGCGTCGCCCCGTAGGCGCGGATGAGCTTCTTGCGCTCCTCGCTCATGCCCTCCGGCATCACGATAGTGCAGGAGTAGCCCTTGACGGCGGCGACGAACGCGCACGCGATGCCCGCGTTGCCGGTCGAGCACTCAAGCACGCGCACGCCCGGTCTCAGGTCGCCGCGCGCCTCGGCCCGCTCGAACATGTGCAGGTAAATGCGGTCCTTGAGGCTTCCGGACGGTCCGTACCACTCGAGCTTCAGGTAGATCGGCGGCCCGAGACCGGCGGTGATGCGGTTGAGCCTGACCATCGGCGTCCGACCGACGGCGTGCGCGATCGACGGGAGCGCGCTGCGGGCGCCATCCCAGAGCGTCGTCATGGGGACGGCGATGTTATCACGCTCGCGCGCCGAGCGCATCGCGTCGGGCCCGATCGCCCGATCGCGGCGGCGCCGCCCGCGGGCGCGCCCCCGGCTCAGCCGCCGGGGCCGCCGCCGTTGACGTAGACGACCTGGCCGGTCAGGTAGCTGGCGGCTTCGGAGACGAGGAAGCGTACGGCCGAGGCGATCTCCTCCGGCTGCCCGGTGCGGCCGAGTGGGATCGACTTGACGAAGGCGTCGGCTCGCTCGGGCCCCATGACCGCGAGGGCCTGCGCGAACATGTCGGTGGCGATGGGGCCGGGGGCGATCGCGTTCACCCGGATCCCGCTGGGGCCCTCCTCCTTGGCGAGGACGCGGGTGAGCGCGTCCACGCCCACCTTGGAGACGGTGTAGGCCCCGTAGGTGGCGGGAAAGCGCTGGGTGACGTTCGAGGAGAGGTTCACGATGTGACCGCTCCTCCGTTGCCGCATGTGCGGGAGTACCGCCTTGATGAGGTAGAACGGCCCGCTCAGGTTGATCCGGAGCATCCGTTCCCAGTCCGCCGCCGGCAGGTCGGCGATCGGGACGCCGGTCAGCGAGATCCCGGCGTTGTTGACGAGGACGTCGAGTCGGCCGAAGGCGGCGAGCGCGCCCTCGACGAGCCGCGCACACTCCTCGGGGCGGCTCACGTCCGCCCGGAAGGCGCGCGCCGCGCCCCCGCCGGCCCTGATCTTGTCGACCAGCTCCCGGGCCTCGAGGTCGCGGGTCAGGTAGTTCACCGCGACCTCGAAGCCGTCGTCGGCCAGCGCCTGGGCGATGGCACGCCCGATCCCCCGCGAGGCTCCGGTGACGATCGCCGTCCGGCGCACGTCGCTCATGCCGCTCGGGGGTCTACTTGTAGCTGAAGCCCATCGTCCGGCAGTGGTAGTGGAGGCCGCCGTCTTGGACGATCAGGAAGAGCGCCAGCCCGTCGCCCTCGTTGTGGTGCGAGTGGAGGTCGCCGGGGGGCGTGATCATCGCGGCGTGGCGGTGCCAGTCGACCCGCGTGCCGTCGACCATCGAGTAGCAGCGGTCCCCTTCGACCACGAGCGTCACCGCGACCGCGTTGTGGCGGTGGGCGCGCTGCGCCTCGCCCGGGGGGAGCGAGTTCAGGGCGAGCGTGAACGACGGCATGACCGTCCGCTGCCGCTCGAGGGCCTGGCTGCCCAGGTTGACGGCCTTGCCCGGCATCGCCGGCGTCGGCGGCAGACGGAGGATCCCCTCGAGGTGACGGCGGATCTCGTCGACCGGGTAGTGCACGGCCTCGATCGGCGCCGAGCCGGGCGCCGGCGGCTCTGCCCGCTCGAACGCCAGCTCCGGCTCGTTCGTGACGATCCAGAGGACGCAGTCGCGCGCGCCGGCCGCGTGGACGGCGGCGACGTCACCGGGGAGACAGAAGGCGTCGCCCTCGTCCCACGCGATCGCCTCGTCGCCCCACCGGGTCTCTCCCCCACCCGTGATCGCGTAGTAGATCTGGCCGCTCGCCGCGAAGCGCGTGGCCAGGCGCTCGCCCGCTCGGATCCGCGCGTAGCGTGCGAGGATCAGCGGAGTGGTGGCCGGGAAGTCGAGAGCCAGCGGCCCGCTCTGGTCGAGCGGGATGAGCCCCGTCGGCGCCGACGGGTCCAGGGCGCGATCCCGCTCCGGCAGGAAGACGTGCGCCGGCACGCGGGGACTTTTGATATTGAACCCGTCGAGCGACGAGTAGTAGCGGGCCCGGCGCGTGTAGCGGGTGTCGACTGTGGTGGCCATCGTTCACCTCAATCTTCGTCCTCGAGGAGGAAGAGCTCGCCTTGGCGCCAGACGCCGCCGAAGGTCCGTCGGTGGATCGGGCAGGGGCCGAAGCGATCGAGCGCGGTCAGGTGCTCGGGGGTGGCGTACCCCTTGTGGCGCGCGAAGCCGTAGGCCGGGTATCGTGCGTCGAGCTCGAACATGATCCGATCGCGGGTGACCTTGGCGACGATCGAAGCAGCGGCAACGGTCGCGCAGCGTCCGTCCCCGTTCACGAGGTTCCGCTGCGGGCAGGCGAGCACGGCGAGGCGGACGAAGTCGGTGATGACGAGGTCGGGCGCCAGGGAGAGCTGGCCGAGGGCGTGGAGCATGGCCTGCTCGGTGGCCCGCAGGATGTTGATCCGATCGATCGTCTCGTGATCCACGACGCCCACCCCGATCGCGACCGCTCGCTCCGAGATCCGCCCGAAGAGCTCCTCACGGTCGGCCGGCGCCAGCAGCTTGCTGTCGCGCAGGCCCTTGAGCCGGCGCTCCGGATCGAGGACCACCGCCGCCGCCACGACCGGACCGGCCAGCGGGCCCCGCCCCGCTTCGTCGACGCCAGCGACCCGGAACACGCCCGTGCGCCACGCCTGCGCCTCGTACCGGTACGAGGCCGACCGGAGCAACGTCATCGGGTGCGCCCGCTACTCGCCCGACTGGGGAACGAGCGCGGCGCGCTTCTCTTTCAGGCGCGCCGCCTTGCCCGCGAGATCGCGCAGGTAGTAGAGCTTCGATCGGCGCACCTGCCCGCGCCGCACGACCTGCACGGCCTCGATGCGCGGGGAGTGCAGCGGGAACGTCCGCTCCACCCCCACGCCGTAGGAGATCCGCCGGACGGTGAACGACGCCCGAGTGCCCTCGCCGCGCTTGCGGATGACGACGCCCTCGAACGCCTGCGTCCGCTCCTTCTCGCCCTCGATGACCTTGACCTGCACCCGCACGGTGTCGCCCGGGCCGAAGCCGTCCCGGTCCTTCCTGAGCTGCCCAGCTTCCACTACGCGGATCGCATCCATGACTCGTCTGGCCCCTTTCCCCGTCTGAATTCTTCCACGAGCTTCTGCTCGGCCGGCGTCAGCTCGGCCGTCTCCAGCAGATCGGGTCGCCGCTGCCACGTGCGCCAGAGCGCCTGGGCCCGCCGCCAGCGGGCGATCTTCTGGTGATCGCCCGACAGCAGCACGTCGGGGACCCGCAGGCCGTGGAACTCCTCCGGCCGCGTGTATTGCGGCCCTTCGAGCAATCCGCACGCGAACGAATCCTGGCGCGCCGCCGCGGCGTCGCCGAGAACGCCCGGGATCAGCCGGGCGACGGCGTCGGCGACCACCAGGGCCGGCAGCTCCCCGCCCGTCAGGACGTAGTCGCCGATGGACACTTCGTCGTCGGCCAGCGCGGTGCTCACCCGCTCGTCGACACCCTCGTACCGTCCTGCGAGCAGGATGAGGTGCGCGACCGCGCCCAGCTCGCGGGCGATCTCCTGCGTGAACCGTCGCCCGCGCGGATCGAGGAGCACGACCCGTGCCGTCGGGGTGCGGAGGGCCTCGACGGCGTCGAAGAGGGGCTCCGGCTTGAGCACCATCCCGCCGCCGCCGCCGAACTGGTAGTCGTCGGTCACCCGGTGCTTGCCGTCGGCGTACTCCCGCAGGTTGACGACGCGGATGTCGATCAGGCCACGCTCCCGGGCGCGGCCGAGGATCGACTCGGCGATCGGTCCCTCGACCATCCGGGGGAACAGGGTGACGATGTCAATCCTCACAGCTCCAAGAGCCCCTCGGGCGGGCGGATGACGACCCGCCGCGCCCCTAGGTTCACGTCGACCACGATCTCGGGCACCGCCGGGACGAGATGTTCGCGGACGCCGTCGGCGACGACCCACAGATCATGGGCGGGGCTCCGCTCGATGCCGGCGACCTCGCCCACCCGTGTGCCGTCCTCCGTCTCCACGCGACAGCCCTCGAGCTGCCACGGATAGAACTGCCCGTCGGCCAGCGGCACCGCGTCCGACTCGGCGACGGCGACGAGCCGCCCGACGAGCCCCCGGGCGGCGTCGACCCCGTCGACGTCGGACAGCTTCAGGATGATGTGCTCACCCTGGCGCCGCACCCGCTCGACGCGCCGCTCGAGCCGCACGTCCCGGTCGGAATCCCACAGGACGCAGCCGAGGAGCGAGTCAAAGCGCGCCGGCCTGTCTGTGAGCGCCCGCACCGTGACGTCGCCGCGGAGGCCGTGAGCCCGGACGACCGTGCCGATCGCGACGAGCCGCGGGCCGCGTCCGTCGGGCTGCGGGGCGCGCGGCAGGGCTCGCCGCGCCTGGCCTGTCTCGGGCCGGTCGGCCCGCCTCACCCCCGGGCGGCCGCTCATGCTCGGCTCCGCCTACTTGTCCATGCCGGCCCGGGCCAGGAGGTGCTTGACCGTGTTCGATGGCTGCGCACCCTTCTTCAGCCATGCGGCCGCCTTGTCCTTCTCGATGTGGATCGTCGGCGGCTCGGTGAGCGGGTTGTAGTGCCCGATGACCTCGATGAACCGGCCGTCGCGCGGCGCGCGCGAGTCGGCCACCACCACGCGGTACGCGGGCCGCTTCGTCGTCCCTGTTCTCCTCAGCCTGATATGGACCGCCACCCGGGGAGCCCTCCCTTCTTGAATTTGCCCTCGAGGCCCTTGAGGTCTCGCATCATTTTCTTCACCTGGGCGTACTGCTTCAAGAGCCGGTTCACGTCCTGCACCGCGGTACCGCTGCCCCGCGCGATCCGGGTGCGGCGGCTGCCACTGATGATCTGCGGGCTCAGGCGCTCCTCGCGCGTCATCGAGTCGATGATCGCCTCGAAGCGCTGGAGGCTCGTCTGCTCGTCGCCCAGGTCCGTCGGCGCCCGGCGCAACGCCTTGGCGAAGGGGAGCATGCCGAGGAGCTGGTCGAGCGGGCCCATGCCGCGGAGCTGCCGGAGCTGCTCGCGGAAGTCCTCGAGCGAGAAGGTCTCCTCACGGATCTTCCGGACGAGCTCCTCGGCCTTGTCGGCGGCCACCGCCTCCTGCGCCCGCTCGACGAGCGACAGCACGTCTCCCATGCCGACGAGGCGGGAGGCGAGACGGTCGGGGTGGAAGGGCTCGAGCGCGTCGACCTTCTCGCCCACTCCCACGAAGGCGATGGGGCGGCCGGTGACGTGGCGGACCGAGAGCGCGGCGCCGCCCCGCGAGTCGCCGTCGAGCTTGGCGAGGATGATCGCGTCGACACCGACGGCGGCATGGAACTTCTCGGCGACGGTCACCGCGTCCTGCCCGGTCATCGCGTCCACCACGAGCAAGACGTGGTGCGGCGTGACCCCGGCCTTGATCACCCGGAGCTCGTCGAGCATCGCCTCGTCGACGTGGAGGCGGCCGGCGGTGTCGAGGATGACCGGGCTCAAGCCACGCTCGGCCGCCTCGCGGACCGCCGCCGTGCAGATGTCGATGGGCGTCTGGCCCGCCCGGCCCGCCACCGGGACGCCAAGCTGGCCGCCGAGCGCGCGGAGCTGGTCGATCGCCGCCGGCCGGTAGACGTCGGCCGCGGCGAGGAGCGGATGCTGACCCTGCTTGACGAAGTACCGGGCGAGCTTCGCCGCCGTCGTCGTCTTGCCGGACCCCTGGAGCCCGATCAGCATGAGGACCGTCGGCGGGTGCGCGGCCGGCGCGAGGCGATGGGCGCCGCCGAAGAGCTCGACCAGCTCGTCGTGGACAACCTTGACGACCTGCTGGCCCGGCGTGAGCGACTTGAGCACGTCCTGGCCGAGCGCCCGCGTCTTGACGCGGTCGATGAACGCCCGTACGACCTTGAAGTTGACGTCAGCCTCGAGGAGCGCCACCCGTACCTCGCGGAGCGCCTCCTGAATGTTGTCCTCCGTGAGCCGAGCGTGGCCGCCCACCCGGTCGAGGATGCCCTGGAGACGAGTCGAGAGCGAATCAAACATGCGAAGCCCCTAGTCTAGGGGAAGCGCGGCACCAATACAACTAGCCGCGCACTTCCGAGGCGCTCCTCAGTTGCTTGACCGCTGCCCCGGGGTCAGGCGCGCTGAAAATCGCCGAGCCGGCCACGAGGGTGGTCGCGCCGTGGTCCACGAGGCTCGGAGCGAGGCCGACCGTGACGCCGCCGTCGACCGACACGTCGATCGCCCGGGACCCGAGGAGTGTGCGCACCGCCCGGACCTTGGCGAGCGCGGTCGGGATGAACTTTTGCCCGCCGAAGCCCGGGTTCACCGACATGACCAGGACGAGATCGACGTCGTCGAGCACGTACTCCAGGACCGAGGGATGGGTCGACGGGTTCAGCGCCACCCCCGCGCGGGCGCCCGACTCCCGGACCTGTGCGAGCGTGCGCTGCAGGTGCGGGCCCGCCTCGACGTGTACCGTCACGGCATCGGCGCCGGCGGCGACGAACGCGGGAATGTACCGCTCGGGCTCGACGATCATCAGGTGCACGTCGAGCGGAAGCCGCGTCCGCTTGCGGATCGCCTCGACGACGACGGGACCGACCGTGATGTTCGGGACGAACCGCCCGTCCATGACGTCCACGTGGAGCTGGTCGGCGCCCGCGGCCTCGACGATGGCGATCTGATCGCCGAGGGCCGCGAAGTCGGCGGACAGGATCGACGGAGCGATTTTAGGCATCGTCACCCATTCTATATGAGACGGAGTGCCGCTCGCGCGGTACACTCGATCGCGGAGAGCGTTGGGAATGCGTCGCGCGCTGACTCTCGGCCTGCTGGCCGCCCTCCTCGCGCTTCCGCTGTCCGCCCTGGCCCAGGCCCGCCGGCGCCCGGCGGGGCAGTCGCCGGCGGCTTCGCCCGCCGCGGCCGCCCGGGATGCCGAGCGGGTGGCCGAGGAGGCGACGGCGCGCGCGCGTGCCGAGCGGCTCCTCCGCGCGCAGGAGGTGCCGGGGGTGCCGCCGGCCCGCCATCCGGCCCTCGATGCGGACGTCGTGGGCACGGTCCAGAGCCGAGCCCTCCAGCATGCGCTCCGCCGGTAGCCCATCGCCGGAGCGGCCGCGCTAGTCGGCGCGGCGGACGCGGATCGCGGTGAAGCCGTCGGTGCCGTGCCGGTGGGGCAGGCACCGGAGGATGCCCGCCGCATCGAGCTCGATCGGCGTCTCGAGCGGTCGATCCACCCCGAACCCCGGATGCGCGGCCAAGAACTCCCGCACGACCTCGTCGTTCTCCTCGGGCTCGAGCGAGCACGTCGCGTAGACGAGCCGTCCTCCGGGCCTGACCATCACCGCCGCCGCGGCCAGGATCCGCCGCTGGCGCGTGCGTGCGCGTGCGAGGTCCTCGGGTACCCGCCGCCACTTGACCTCCGGGTTCCGCCGCAGCACGCCGAGGTTTGAGCACGGCGCGTCCACGAGCACGCGATCGCAGCCGCCGGCGAATCCCCGGGCGAGCTCCTCCACCTCGCCGGCATGCGGCTCGATCGCGTGCAGGCCGAGCCGCGCCGCGGCCTCGGCCACGAGCGCCAGTCGCCCGCGGTGGGGGTCGAAGGCGATGACGCGCCCGGAATCGGCCATCAGCGTCGCGATGTGGGTCGTCTTGGTGCCCGGGGCGGCGCAGACGTCCGCGACCGCCTCGCCCGGACGCGGCTCGAGGAGCCGGCTCACGAGCATGGACGCCTCGTCCTGCGGCACGACGTCACCCGAGCGGAAGGCCGCCCACGCGCCCGGCGGGATGCCGTGCTCGACGACGAGCCCCTCCGGCGCGTAGCGCGTCGGTCTGGCCTCGAGGCGTTCCTCCTGCCGGAGGCGCGCCCGCGCGAGCTCGCGCGTCGTGCGGGCGAGGTTCACCCGGACGGTGAGCGGCGGCCGCGTGTTCATGGCGAGCATGAGACGCTCAGCCTCGTCGGCCCCGTAGCGCGCGACCCAGCGGGCCGCGAGCCACGTCGGAAACGAGCAGCGCACGGCGAGGGCGTCCACGGGATCGGCCGGCAGGAGCGGCCGCCGTTCGGGCGCGCCGCGGCGGGCGAACGCGCGAAGGACTGCGTTGACGAACTCGGGTGCGCCAGGCTTCGCCCGCGGCGTCGCGAGCGAGACCGCGTCGTCGACGGCCGCCCACGCGGGGACGCGCTCGAGGTAGACGATCTGGTACGCCGTCATCCTGAGCAGGGTGAGGACGCGCGGATCAAGGCGGTCGAGGCGCCGCTTCGAGTGCGGCGCGAGGAGCGCGTCGAGCAGGCGCCGCCACCGGAGGACGCCGAGGACGATCTCGGTGGCGAGCCCGGCGTCGCGCGCCGAGAGGCCGGCGCGCTCGATCTCGGCGTCGAGTGCCTGGTCGGCGAACGCCTGTTCGGCGTCGACGCGCTCGAGGATCCGCGCGGCGACGCGCCGTGCGGGGGACACGGTCTTCACCGCGCCGTCAAGCGATCGCCGGCCCGGAGCCGGGCGCCCCGGAGGTACTCCGGCCAGGAGACGGTGTGTCGGCTCTCGGGCTGCACCAGGGTGGGCTCGACCGCGCCCGCTCCCGCGGCGACCACGACGCTGCCCCCGACCTCAACGAGCGTACCGGGCGTGCCGCCGTCGGTCTCCTGCGCCACGGCCCGCGCGCGCCAGATCGTAAGACGTCCCGCCGGCGCCTCCGTCGCGGCGCCGGGCCAGGGGTTGCAGCCGTGGACGCGGCCGACGATCGCCGGCGCCGGCTCTCGCCAGTCGAGCCAGCCGTCGACCTTCCGGAGCCGCGGCGCCAGCGTCGCCTCGGCGTCGCGCTGCGGGATTGGAGTCAGCGTGCCGAGCCGCGCGAGCGTCTCGACCAGCAGGCGCGCTCCGATCACGGACAGGCGGTCGGCGAGCTCGCCCGCGGTTTCGCCCGGCCGGATCGACGTGGGCTCGGACAGGAGGATCGGCCCCGTGTCCATGCCCTCGTCCATCTGGATGGTGGTGACGCCAGTCTCCGCCTCTCCCCGGATCAGCGCCCACGCGATCGGAGCCGCGCCGCGATACTTGGGCAGGAGCGAGGCGTGGACGTTGATGGACCCCCGCGGCGGGACGTCGAGGACCGCCCTCGGGAGGATCTGGCCGAAGGCCACCACGACCGCGACATCGGCGCGGACGCCGCGGAGCGGGTCGAGCCACCGGGGATCGCGCAGCCGCTCGGGCTGGAGCACCGGGACGCCCGCCGCCACCGCGCGCTCCTTCACCGGCGGGGGCGCCACGTGCCGGCCCCGACCGGCCGGACGGTCGGGCTGCGTCACCACCGCGACCACCTCGTGGGAGGCGAGCAGCGCGTCGAGCGTCGGCAGCGCGAAGCGCGGCGTCCCGTAGAAGAGCACTCTCATCTGCTAGACTCTCGGCGTTTCTGCCTGTTCTGACCGCCAGTTAGCGGCGTGTCAGGACTTTTCGGCGGGCCGCTGGCCGGCTCGAGTCGAAGACGAGTCGAAGACACGTCCGGGTCCGGAGTTGCTGGGGCCCGAGGGTTACCGAGATGCGGTTCACAGACTGAAGTATCTAGAAGTATCTCTTCAAAAATTTCCCCGTTCTACCAAGGCACCTGAGCCGATCTTCCTGCGGATCTGAGCGCCTGTTCGGCCGGACTGACTTCAACTTGACCACTATCGGGCCTCAAGCCGGCGGACGACGGGTCGAGACGCTTGAGGAGAACGCGCCGCGACCGCCGTCCCTTGGCGCCGAGCGTGAGCCGGCCGGCCAGTGCCACGAGGGCCATTGCGCAGAGGAAAGCAGTCTCCTACGGAGCGCGCCACGAGGTGGCCACGGGGGTCGATCGCCGTATGACGCCGGGAGCCTCGAAAGGAAAAAAGAAGAGTCGGACGTCTCCGAGCGTACCTACCCCAAACCGCGGGCACCACCGGGAGACGGTCGACAGGTTTGGGACGAAGTGCCTCACACGCAACCTCGAGTTCGGCCAAGCCCGCAAGTGGCGAGCCTGCTCAGATCGTCGGAGAGCCTGGATCCAGGCCCAGCAGCAGACGCCCGGCCAGCTCATAGGTATCAGGCGCAACCCACACGTGAGCGGCCGCAGTGTGGGCGTCGCGCAGGCACCGATCGAGGCGGCTCTCGGCGTAGATGGCGCTCGCGCCGCCCACGCTGTACATGAGGTCCACTGCCTGGACCGCGTTGGCCATAGCCTGCGCGATAGCCAGCCGGTAGACCGCGCGCTGTTCGGCCGAAGGGCGTTCGCCTCGGCTCACGGTCTCCCACGTGTCGCGCGTGGCCTCGCGGACGTAGGCCCGGCCGGAGCCAACCAGCGCCTCGGCCTGGGCGACCTTGGCCTGGATCGTCGTGCGCGCGGCGAGCCGCCCTTCGGCCGGGAGCCAGGTTGCCTGCTTGCCGCCCGCCAGCCGGATCAACTCTTGGATCGCGACCCGACCGATACCGAGGCCGAGCGCGGCGTGAGCGGCGTGGGTCCAGCCGACGAACTGGTACAGTGGCTGTGGACGGCGGGACTCCTCTGAAGCCCCGTGGACGCGGTCCTCGGGGATGAAGACATCGGTAATCGTGAAATCGTGGCTGCCAGTCCCGCGCATGCCGGTGGTGTGCCACGTGTCGGCGGCCTCGACTTGCGACGCGGGAAGCACACACCTCAGGTAGACGGGATTCCCGTCCGGCCCGATCCGAGGCTGGTCCCCTTCGTACAGATGGCACCCGACGTGTACCCAGCCCGCGATGAGGATGTTGCTGCCCTGAGACCAACGGCCGGTCAGCCGGTAGCCGCCGGGAACGGGCACGGCACGTCCCTTCGGCGGCCCCGAGCCAGCCATGATTGTCTGGCGCGGCGACGCGAACATCGGAGCGAGCGTCTCGTCCGGAAGGCCGCGCACCGTGATCGTCATCGTGCTGGTCGAGATGAGGACGCTCCAGGCCGCGGCGCTGTCGGCCTCCGCCAGCGCCTCGACCACGTCGAAGTACGTGAGTGGATCGACCTCGCCTCCGCCCAAGGAGCGTGGAAGAAGCAGACGGTACAGGCCAGCGACGGCCATGGCCTGCACAAGCGGCTCGGTCAGCGAGCGCCCCCTCTCGACCTCGTCAGAGGCGGCGCGGAGCCGGGGCGCAAGGGCCCGCACGGTGGCCAGCAAATCGTCACGCGCGTAGGAAGGGACGGCCGCGTCGGGCGAGGCCGTTGGCCCGTCGAGGCGGGGCGCGGATCCTGACGCGGCAGGCCGGGCATGGATGCTCATAAGGCCGTCATTCGGGTTGGGATTGACGAGACCGTCATCGTACGCTGATCACACCACCGAGGTTGCCGGGCCGTCAAGCGGGACGAGACCGGGCGAGTCGCCTACTCGTGGTGTCCCACCCCGGGCGACGAGGTTCGGTCGATCGTCGACCAGGGGCTCGGCGCGGGCTGGCGGGAGGGTGAGAGCGCGAGCCCGAGGGCTTCGCTATTCGGCAGGGCGTCATCCCGGGCGTCCGGCGAAGGGCCCGTCAGGGATGTGGATGGCGGTTCCACCACGAGGGGGGCTTCCCGAGAGTTCGGGCCAACAGTCTCCTCCCCGCCCGCGGCTCGCCCCCGGCAGAACGTCCAGGCAGCCTCCGACCGCCGCCTTGACAGTGGCTTTGTCAGCGGAGCAACATTCCCGCGAAGGTAGCCGCCTCATGCCTGGGAGGCCTCGAGGCCGTCGGCGATAGACGCGCCCGTGGATCGCGCGCTTCTGATTCCAAAGCCCTTCCTAGAGGCGTGACGCCGAACGGACGACACCGCTCCGCCGGACTCTCAAGGAAGAGAGAGGATCGATAATGCGACCCTGGAGAGGCTGGCGCACATTGTGCGCGGTCGCGGTAGTGCTCGGCATCGCATTCGCTCTCTCGAGTGTCGGGTCCGCGATGGCTGAGAGCGTGAAGCCTATCAAGATCGGCCTCGGGATGGCCTTGACGGGCGGCCTCTCTGCCAACGGGAAGCCGGCCCTGCTGGCTATGCAGATCTGGAGAGACGCCGTCAACAAGAAGGGCGGCCTTCTCGACCGGCCGGTGGAGCTCATCTACTACGACGACCAGACGAACCCGGCCACCGTGCCCGGGATCTACACCAAGCTCCTCGATGTTGACAAGGTGAACTTCGTCGTCTCCGGCTACGGCACGAACCTGATCGCGCCGCTGTTGCCCATCGTGATGGAACGCAAGCTCACCCTCATGGGGATCCTCGGGCTGGCCAACAACGAGAAGTACAAATATCCAAACTATTTCCAGATCCAGCCGTCTGGACCGGACCCGGAGGCGAACTGGGCGACCGGCTTCTTCGAAATCGCCGGGAAGCTCAATCCCAGGCCGCAGACCATCGCGCTGGTGGGAGCTGATGCGGAGTACCCGCGGCACGCCATCGCCGGTGCCCGTGAGCTCGTCAAGACGTTTGGGTTCAAGACCGTGTACGACAAGTCGTATCCGCCGAGTACTGTGGACTATACGCCCATCGCCAGGGCGATCAAGGCCGCCAATCCCGACATCGTGTTCGTGGCGTCGTATCCGCCGGACTCGGTGGGCATGATCAGAGCGGCGCACGAGGTCGGTCTGCAGCCCAAGCTCTTCGGCGGAGGCATGGTTGGCTTGCAGTACACCAGCGTGATGACGAGCATGGGGCCGATGCTGAACGGTATCGTCAACTATGACTTCTGGGCGCCGGAACGGACCATGATGTTCCCGGGCATTGAGGAGTTCTTCAAGGAGTACCAGGCGCGGGCCGAGAAGGCGGGCGTCGATCCGCTCGGCTATTATCTCCCGCCGTATGCCTACGCGGCGGTGCAGATCCTCGGCCGGGCCATCGAAGCCACCAAGAGCCTGGATCAGCAGAAGGTGGGCGACTACATCCGCGCGACCGAGTTCAGCACGATCGTCGGCAAGGTTAAGTTCGGACCGAACGGTGAATGGGCGAAATCCCGCGTTCTCATGGTCCAGTACCAAAACATCGAGCGCCGGGATGTCGAGCAGTTCAAAGGGCCGGGTCGAAAGGTCGTCCTCTATCCCGAGGAGTTCAAGTCCGGGAACCTGATCTACCCTTACTCAGCGGCGCAGAGATAGGCGAGCGTTCCGCGGGGTGTGAGGGGCCGCGTGCCGTACGGGACCCCCGCGTCTGTTCTGCGTGGGCAGGCGCACGACATGTTCTCCTGGGATCTGCTGGCCAACGCGGTGGTCGCCGGCGTGTTGCTGGGTGGTTTCTACGCCGCCGTCAGCCTGGGCGTCTCCCTCACGTTCGGGTTGCTCGACGTGGTCAATATCGCCCACCCTGCCTTCGTGATCCTGGGATCGTATGCGGCCTACGCGATGAACAGCTCCTTCGGCCTCGATCCGATTCTCACGGGGGTGCTCCTTACGCCGCTGTTCTACGTGCTGGGAGCCGCTGTCTATCAGATGTACTACGGCAGCTTCGAGCGGAGGGGTGAGGAGTCGCTGCGGGGGCTGGTGTTTTTCTTTGGTGTCCTCTTCATCATCGAGGTGAGCCTAAGCCTCACGTATGGCGTCGATTATCGGCTGGTCGAGGCCCCTTACATTGGCAAATCGATCAATTTGGGCGGTGTCGGGATCGCGGTTCGCCTGCTGGTGCCGTTCGCCGTCGGGCTAGCCATGACTCTGGCGCTCCACCTGTTCCTCTCCAGGACGTTTTACGGCCGGGCGATCAAGGCCGTGGCCCAGGATCGCCTGGCGCTCCGGCTCATGGGAGCGAATCCCGTCCAGATCAAGACCATCGCCTTCGGCATCGGGATCGCCGCGGCCAGCCTGTCTGGCGCGCTGCTGGTTACGATCGCACCGGTCGTGCCGTCCACCGACCGCGACTACATCGGCAGAGTCTTCGCCATCACCGTCCTGGGGGGCCTTGGCAGCATCGGCGGGACCCTGGTGGCGGCGATCATCCTCGGGGTGGCCGAGAGCCTCATGGCCACGTTCTTCGGGCCGTCCTGGTCGCTGGCGGTCTCGTTCGGGATCCTCTTGCTGGTGCTGGCCGTGCGACCGACCGGGCTCTTCGGGAGATAGACGTTGAGAACTGGCGGTGGGCTGCTGGCGGGTCTGGCCGTGATCGTTGGCGGGATTCTGCTGGCCAGCCTCGGTGTAAATCAATATCTCTACTTCGCGGGCTATGTCGTCCTCCAGTACGTCGTCGTCGCCACCGCCTGGAACATCCTCGGCGGCTACGCGGGCTACGTGAACTTCGGCACGTCGGCCTTCTTCGCTCTGGGAGCCTACACAGCCATCTTCCTGATCGAAGCGGTCCAGGCCCCCTTGCCGGTGCTGATCCTCGCCGGCGGCCTCGTCTCCGGCCTGCTAGGGCTGGGCATTGGCTACCTCACGCTTCGGTTGAAGGGGGTCTTCTTCTCCATCGCGACGCTCGCTTTGTCCGTCGTGCTGCAGACGCTGATCATGAACTGGGATTACGTCGGGGGCGCCAAGGGGGTCACTGTCATTCGCCCGGGCGGCCCCTTGTTCGGCAACTGGGTCACGTTGCTCTTCACCGTGATGGTTGGGCTGGCCGTCGCGGCGGTGACCGTCGCCTGGCTCATCGAGCGCTCGTGGGTCGGCAGGGGGCTGACGGCCCTCCGGGACAGTGAAGAGGCCGCCGAGTGCATGGGCGTGCCCACGCTGCGCCTGAAGCTCTTGGCCACGACGATCAGCGGCTTTCTCCTCGGCGTGGCCGGCGCCCCCTTTCCCTACTACGTAACGTACGTCGAGCCCTCGTCCGCATTCAATCTCGACTACGCTGTCAACGCGCTGGCCATGTCCATGATCGGCGGAACGACAACATGGATCGGGCCCGTCATCGGCGCGGTCCTGCTGGGGACCGCGCAGCAGGTGGCCACCGTCACGATCTCCTCGGAGCTCAATCTATTGATCGTCGGAGTTGTCCTGGTCGCGTTCGTCGTCCTCGCGCCCGAAGGGATCATGGGCCTCGTGCGGCGGGCCCGAGGGCGGTAGCGCCACCGATGGTCCGTGGGCTGCTGGAGGTCGAGGGGCTGACGAAGCGGTTCGGTGGCTTCACCGCCCTTAATGGGGTGAGTCTCGACGTAAAGTCGGGCGAGCGGTTCGGCCTCATCGGACCGAACGGATCGGGGAAGACCACCCTCATCAACTGCGTTTCCGGCGCGCTGTCGAGCGATGGCGGCCGGATTCGATTCGAGGGCCGCGACATCACGGCGATTCCGGCCCACCGGCGGACCCGGCTGGGGGTCGTGCGGACCTTTCAGATTCCCAGACCGTTCGCCAGCATGACGGTGCTGGAAAACCTGGTGATCCCGCTGGAGTACGCGGCCGGCGCGCGGGACGACGGTGCCGCGGAGGCCATGGAAATCCTACGAACCATCGGCCTCGAATCGAAGGCCCATACACGACCGGCGGAGCTCACCCAGATCGAGATGAGAAAGCTGGAACTGGCGCGGGCCTTGGCGGCCAAACCCAAGCTCCTCATTTCCGACGAAGCTATGGCTGGGCTGTCCAGTGGAGAGGTGGACCACATGCTGACGATTCTCTTCCGCCTGAACGAGCGGGGGATCACGATCATCATGATCGAGCACATCATGCGGGCGGTGATGCTCTTCTCCGAACGCGTCGTCGTCCTGGACGCCGGCGAGCGGATCGCCGAGGGGACGCCGGACGCGATCGTGAGGGACCCGGCGGTGGAGAAGGCCTACCTTGGCGATTAGGATCGTCGTCCACGACGTGGACGCCGGCTACGGGGCGGTGCGGGTCCTGCACCGCGTCTCGATCGAGGTGCGCCAGGGAGAGACCGTCGCCCTGCTGGGCGCCAACGGGAACGGCAAGAGCACCCTTATCAAATGCATCATGGGCATGGTGAGGCCGGAGGGCGGCGAAGTCTTCCTGGAGTCCGACGGCACCCGGATTGACCTCACGACCCGGTCCACGGAGGAAATCGTCGGTTTGGGCATCGCCATGGTCCCGGAGGGGCGCAGGCTCTTTCCGAAGCTGACGGCCGAGGAAAACCTCCTGCTGGGCGCCTACCGGACGGACGCTCGCGGCGATATCACCCGCAACCTCGCCTTCTGCTTCGAGGCCTTTCCAGTGCTCCGCGCGCGGCGTAAGCAGCTCGCGGGCAGCATGAGCGGCGGCGAGCAGCAGATGCTGGCGGTGGCCCGCGCCCTCATGTCCTCTCCGCGGATCCTCCTGGTCGACGAGCCTTCGGTAGGGCTGGCGCCGATTCTAGTGAGCCGGGTGACTAGCAAGATCAAAGAACTGAAGGAGCGCCACCACCTGACAGTCCTGATGGCCGAGCAGAATTTCAACCAGGCGACCAAGATCGCCGACCGGGGCTACATCATCGTCCACGGCAAGATCGAGTTCGAAGGACGGAGTACCCAGGAGCTACGGGAAAACGAGCTGGTGAAGAAATACTACCTGGGCCTATAGCGTCGCGCCCAGTCCGTCTGCCGCGGCGCGGCGACCGAGAGCGCAGCTGGATCTGGACTGATATTGAGGGTTCAGTACCTGACCATCAGCAAGCGGGATGCTGGCTGGTGGTTAGCAAGCACCCCCGGCGTGCCTACCTCCGGAATTCATCGCCTACCTGGCGACGGCCAAGTAGGCGACGGCTGGATAGGCCCCCTACGCCACTCCGTCGCGTCGGCGACGGAGCGGGGTAGGGAGCGCTCGGTCAGGTGACTACGCCGGCCGCCGGGCGATCCACCCGTGCGCTGCGTTGTCGCGCAGCGTGTCGAGCGTGCCTGCCGTCCGGTATTCCTCCTTGATCTGCGCGAACTTATCCTCGGTGAATCGTGGATAGCTCGCGCGCAGGTTGATGTTGTACATGCCGGCCGAGTTGAGTCCGAGGATCTGGTTCTTCACACGGCCGTTGGCCGCGCCGAGAGGAGCGAACCCGTACTTCCTCTGCATGTCCGCCGGGATCTCGAGCCGGCGCAAGGCCTCGATCTGCCACTGCGGCGAGCCGTGGAAGACCGAGTCGGTACCCCAGATCACATTGCTCGAACCGAGGCCCTTGATCCACGTGCCGAGCAGCGCCGCCGCGAACCGGGGGTCGATCACTGCAGTGGTGGCGAAGCTGGTACCCATCTCCGCATAGACGTTCTGGGTGCCGCTCTTCTCGGGCACCCGGGAGAGCTCGGTCGCCCACTTGATGTCACCCGTCTTCTCGAACTCGGCCAGGGCCGCCCCCGGCTGGTCCATGAAGGCACGGAAGCACCCGTGGTAGATGATGAAGTTGAGCTGTGGCCAGTCCTTGGCTACCTTGGGAAGATCCCAGGCGGTCTGGTACTTCCAGACGCCAGCCCAGCTCTCCTCGTAGTCCGACGGCATCAGCCCCTTGTGGATGCAGATATTCCGGATGCCGGCCTTGTCGATTTTCTCGTAGAAGCCGTACATCAGCTTCTCGTCATCGAGCCGGAACGGGTACTTGGTCTTGGCCGAGAGCGGGTCGCCGATCGTATACATCTTCCAGCTGGCCGGCGGTCGCTCGGCCAGGGCCTGGTCCACCTCGTCCATCCAGCCGGGCTGCCCCGGCCTGACCACGGCATGCCCGAGGATCCGCGTGCTGCCCGCGGTCTTGTTGACCATCTTGACGCCATCCGCGATCGCCTGGTTCGTCAGGAACTCCCACGAAGTGTCGTCGAAGGGCGCACCGCTCAGCACCGTCACCGACGTGTCGCTGTTGAGGAAGATCTGCCGGACGTAGTTCTCGAACTTAACGTCGTACACGCTGATCTTGCTGGGGTCGAGCCCGCTCCTCTCGAGCTGGTTGACTGACTTCAGGAAGCCGACGAAGCCCTCCTGGTTGTAGTCGTCGCGCACCCAGTGCGTCTGCACGTCCATGATGAACTGGCCCTTGGTCCCATCGGCGCGGGCCTGGGCCATCATGGGGTCGGCTGCCTCGGCCTCGGAGACGTCGAACACGTTGCCGAACACGTTGTTCATGGCCACGAAGGCCGCGGCCATGCCGCTCGCGGTCTGGAGGAACCGCCGGCGGTCCATGCCCAGCTTCGCGCCGTAGGTGTCGGCCAACTCCTTGATGCGGGCCTCGACCTGCTTCTGCTGGGCCGTCTGCGCGGGGGGATTGAATTCCCCGTTCGAGACGACCTGGGTGGGAATCGGCGAGCGAAACGCATTCTCCGCCGGTTCCACCTGTGCGAATTCACGCTCGCTGAAATAGGTGCCCATAGCACGCTCCTCTTTCCTTCGACCGCGATGGCGGCGAAGCAACGCCAAGCAGAGCAGAACGGTTTTCGCTCCAACGTGCAAGCCTATGACGAGGGGGGCTCCTGAGGCGGATCTCTCCGTCCGGTACTGAGCCATCCCATCGAAGCAATCGGGCACGGACGGGAGGGGAGGCAACACAAGGGCCCTCCCCGGCCAGCCGCGGCGGCGCTACGGCCCGGAGGGGCAAGGCGTCACCAGAGATCCGGGGCCCCCCTGGTCCAGTTGCTCCGCCCGGCATACCCCTCAATCCCCCGTTCCGGCTTGAGGAAGCGTTGTCACCCACCTGACCCCGCGCTGCGCGCAGAGAAGGACATTGCGCCGCACGGCCCCGCGTTGTCAAGGGCGACGGACAGCGACGGACAGCGATGTTTGGTTTCGTCAAGATTGACCCACGTTTTCTTGGAGTGGACGGAGCGCAGGCACCCGGCCATGAGGCGGCCTGGACCGGAGGGCGAAGTGCGGCGAGGTCTCGGCCGGGGTCCGACCCGGAGCGCCAGGGAGAAGCGTTCGTAGTTGTGCCTGGTCTCCCAGTCTCGAAGGGCGGCCGCGGCGATCTCAAAGTCCGGGAAGCGCTGGCGCCCCCAGAACTCCTCCTGGTCGATCCGATGGCTCCGCTCGACCTCGCCGTTCTGTTGCGGGCGCCGGGGCCGGATGTACCGGTGCCGGATCCCGGCAGCTTCGACGCCCAGTACGAAGGCGAACGAGAACTCTTGCCCGTGGTCGCACCGCAGCCGCTTGATGGGAAACGGGAAGGCCTGCCGGAGCTCGGCGAGGAACGCCAAGCTCGAGCCGTGATGAAGCCGCCGGTAGAGGCGCAGCACCCGGAAGCGGGTATAGTCGTCCAGGGCGGTGTACTGAAAGGCCCAGCGGCCCGCGATCTTCACGAACTTCACATCGACTTGAATGGACTCTCCGGGCTCCGCCTTCTCGAAGAGCTTCATCTGCCGGGGCACGCGCTTGCAGGTGCGGCGCAGGCGCGGCAGCCCGAGGTCCCGGAAGATCCGTTGAATCGTGCCCACGGCGAGCCGGACCCCGTGGGCGCGCTGGAGCCAGAGCCGGGTCCGCGAGGCCCCGTAGCCGAGCTCCTGGCGCGGGCCTCGCGGATCAGTTCGATCGCTACCGGCGTCACGTGCCGGAGCCGGTGCCGGGCATACGCCGGGACCAGCCCCTCGAGGCCGTCGCGCCGCCAGCGTCGTCGCCACCGCCGAATCGTGCGGGCGCTGATCCCATAGTGCCGGCCCGCGGCCGTGGGCCCATGCGCGCGCGTATTGAGCCGATACCGCACCCGCGTCCGATACTGCGGCCGGACTTTCACGTCGCTGAGCTTGATCATTGGCTCCCCATAAATAGGCTACGTGTGGCAAGGCCCTCGGTCTCCGTCCTCCGCCGTGAGCCTGAAATTTCATTTACGGCAAGCGAGGAATCTTGCGTTACCGCTGAGAGCTCGTCCGCGCGCAGCCGCGGGACCCCAAGACCGGGCGGCTCAGCCGCGGCAAGCGGGCGAACCTCGTCCCCGGGGCGATGATGCGCGACTGCAGGAGATCGCAACCAGACGTGCGGGAGGAGGACGCGCCGTGACCTTGCAGTCCGCTCTGGACCTCTCGCACGGTCTAGCGGAGTAGAGGAGTAGAGTCAGGCGGAGCGTGTAGGGAACCTCGGCCCCTCGCCGTTTGACCATCCCGCTCCCGCCGAGACCGCACCGCTCGACGAGTCGCCCGGGCTGGCCACGGACTCCCCGTCAGTGCCCCCGGAGTTTCGGATCCAGGAGGTCGCGGAGCGCGTCGCCAAGGAGGTTCGAGCCGAATACGAGGAGGCTGATCGCGATCCCCGGAAAGAGGACCAGCCAGGGTGCCTTCTGGGCGTATTCGGCCGCCGAGACGGAGAGCATACGCCCCCACGACGGAAGGGGCTCGGGCACGCCGAGGCCGAGGAAAGACAGGGCGGCCTCCACGAGGACGGCGCCCCCGAGCTGTGCGGTGGCAAGCACGATGAACGGGCCAAGCGTGTTCGGCAGGATGTGCCGGAAGGCGAGGCGGCCATGGCCGCCGCCGAGCGCGCGGGCCGCCTCCACGTATTGTGACTCACGAATGGTGAGCACGCTCGCGCGGATGACTCGCGCCGCCCGGGGGACAATCGGGACCGAAATCGCGACGATCACGTTCGGCAGCGAGGGGCCCAGGGTCGCCGACATCACCAGCGCGAGAACCAGGAGAGGCAGGCCCTGAAGGATGTCGAGCACGCGTTGGGCGAGAAGGTCGGCCTTGCCCCCGAAATATCCGGACAGCAGACCGATCAGACCACCGACAACGGAGCCGAGCACGGTCGAGAGGAGCCCGACGACCAGCGAGACCCGCGCGCCATAGACAATGCGGCTGTAGACGTCCCGCCCGAGATGATCGCTCCCGAGCCAGTGCCGGGCGCCCGGGGGCTCGAGCGTGTGGGCCGCATCCGTCTCGATCGGATCATAGGCGGCGAGCGATCCCGCGAAGACGGCACCGAGCGCCACGACGAGCATCAACGCCCCGCCGACCGCGCCGAGGGGTTTCCGCCGGCAGAACCATCCCAGCGCGCTCCACGCCGGCAGGCGGGGGACGGCACCCGTGACCGCGACCGATGCCGGACGCGCGACGGCGCCGCCGACGCCCCTACTTGGCATATCGGATACGCGGGTCGAGCCAGGCGTAGAGGAGGTCGACCCCGAGGTTGGTGAGGATGACGACGATCGCGATGAACATCACGAGGTTCTGGACGACGGGGTAGTCGCGCCAGAGAATTGCCTGCACGAGGAAGCGGGCGACGCCGGGCAAGTTGAACACCGTCTCCGTCACGACGAGGCCCCCGATGAGGAAGGCGAACTCGATGCCGACGACGGTGACCACCGGGAGGATTGCGTTGGCGAGCGCGTGCCGCCAGATTACCGCCGGGCCGCTCTGCCCCTTCGCTCGCGCCGTCCGGATATAGTCCTCGCGGAGGACCTCGAGCAGTGCCGAGCGCGTGAGGCGCATGATGAGGGCGGATGAGCGGTAGCCGACCGCGAGCCCTGGCAAGAGGAACTGGACGAGATGGAGCGGCAGGTTAGCGGCCGGGGACACATAGGTGACCGGCGGGATCCAGCCGATCCAGGCCACCAAGGCGAGGATGATGACCATGCCAAGCCAGAAGGAGGGCATCGACAGACCGGCCAGCGAGAAGATCCGCAGCGCGTGGTCAAGAGCGCTGTCCTGCCGCACCGCGCTGATCACCCCGGTCGGAATGCCGAGAAGCGCCGCGATCGCCGTCGAGATCAGGGCCAGTTCCACGGTGACGGGGATGAGCGGCTTGACGAGTTGCCAGGCGGGCAGGTCATAACGGTAGGACTTGCCAAGATCTCCGCTGACGACATCCGCGATCCACCGCAGGTACTGCGCCCAGATCGGGCGATCGAGGCCGAGCTCCGTCATGATCAGTCGTTTCTCTGCCTCATTCACGTAGCCCCCGGTCGCGAAGAGGATATCAACGATGTTGCCGGGGGCGAGTCGGAGCAGGACAAAGATGACGACCGACATGCCGAACAGCGTCAACACGGCGACGCCGAGGCGGCTGGCGACATACCTGCGCATGGCTCACTCCGCCCGCGTCGGCCAGGAGCAGGCCGCGCCTACCGGTCCAACCAGACGTCCTGCATGCGGCTCCAATTGTAGGCCGAGTGGTGGGGGACGAGATTTCGGACATATGGCCACTGCGCGAAGTAGTCGAGGCGCCAGCCCATCATCGGACGGGCCGCGTCCGCCTCGAGCTTTCTCTGGATCTGCCAGACGATCGCGAGGCGCTTCTTCGGATCGATCTCCCTTGACTGCTGCTCGACCAGCTGCATGACCTGGTCGTCGCAGTAGTCCCCGTAGTTCCGCGGCGACCCGCAGGCGTAGTTTTCGTACAGGTTCGCGTCCGGGTCGTCGACGCCGAGGCCGGTGAGATTCGCGGCGATCTCAAACTCCCGCCGGGTCACCAAAGGATGCCACTGCGCCGTCTCCACCTGCCTCAGCGTGCCGTCGATGCCGACCTGCCTGAGCTCGTTGATCACGAACGACGCGAAATCCACGTACAGCGAGATCGCTCGGGTAGCGACTTCGACGCGCAGGGGCCGGCCGGGGCCGTAGCCGGCGTCGGCCAGGAGCTTCCGGGCCCGCGCCTTGTCGTCCGCCGGCCGCCCGTAGCCCGGCAGTCCTTCAAGGTCCGCGGCCGAAAGGCCCCAGGCCCCCGTGGGCGGCGGGCTGAGCGCGGCCCCCACGACGGCGCCGCCCTGATGGACCGCTCGCACGTAGGCGCGACGGTCGACGGCCAGGCTCAGCGCCCGTCGGACCTGCACGTCGTTGAAGGGCGGCCGCTTGGTGTTGAGCAGCAGATTGTCGTTCACGCCGACGTTGATTTCGGAGACGACCATTCGGGGCGCGGCCGCCTTGAGCTGCTCGACGATGGTTCTCGTGCCCTCGGCCGGCATGGCGGCGTCGAGCTGCCCGGCCTGCAGCGCCGCAAACCGGGTGCCCCGCTCCGCGATGACGACATACCGGAGGCCGTCAAGGTACGGGCGACCCGGCACGAAGTACTCCGGATTCCGGACGTACTCGACATACTCGCCCTTGCGCCACTCTTTCAGCCGGAACGGGCCCGTGCCGACGCAACGAGTGCGGAACTCGGCGGGAGCGATGTGGGCGGGGTAGACGGGCGAATACCCCGACGCGAGCATCATCAGGAGCGAAGGTTGCGGGCGCCGGAGCCGGAAGGTGACGGTATAGGGATCGGGCACGTCGATGGCCTCGACCGCCGCATACCAATCCTTCCGGGGATTAATCCGGAGCCGGGCCGAGGCCTCCGGCGCCTCCCGAACCATGTCGAAGGTGTACTTCACATCTTTCGCAGTCAACGGCTGGCCGTCGTGCCAGCGGACGTGACGCCGAAGGGTGAAGGTGAGGGCTCGGTAATCGCTCGTCCATGCCCATCGCTCGGCGAGATCGCCCACGATGGTGTCGGGTCGCTCCACGGGTTTGAGCGGTTGGAAGGTAACGAGGTTGTTGAAGCAGGGAAGGCTTGGCCAGACCGTCGAGTTGGTCGCGGTCTCGTGGATGGCGAAGCCTTGCGGCAGGTCTTCGCGCAGCATGAGCCGAAGGATCCCGCCGCGCCGAGGAGCCGGCGTCGCACGAGCGGCCGGAGGACGCACGGCGTTGACCGCGGTGACGGCCAGCGCAAACGCCAGGAACGCGGACATCGCTGAGGTCACTTGTGAGCCCCCCGCCGCCGGAAACGACTCGGGCGATGGCCGAGTGTACGCGACTCCTCCGCTCGAAGACAATGGCGCGCATCGGATCAAAACCTCGGTTCGGGGCGAGGGCCGTAGATCAGAAATCACGGTTGCCAACTCGACGCGGGAGGTGCCCGTGATTCGAGACAGCCTTCGAGAGTACGCTGCCGTCCAGCGGGCGCGGTACCCGCAGGCGGCCCGCCGCGCTGAGAAGCCCCGGCCCGTGGACGAGGTCGCGGCGACGACCCGGCAGCGGCCGGGATCCCCCTCGTCGAGGACCGCGGCGCGGTCGGGGCGAAGCTACCGCTGAGTTCCGTTCAAGTTCGGGGGGCTCGCCAGGGATCACTCGTGGACTGCTCATACTCGCGAGATCGTCGCAGCGCGAGGGGCGCACCCCCTCAGAGCTTGTGTACTTTCTCGTTCCCGAGCGATCCAGCGCGGTCAGGAGCGTACTGCGGGTGACCGCTTTAGAAGACCACTCTCCTGGGGCGGACGGGCCCTCGACGCCTCTGCCGGTCTTCGCGGTCACATCCGTCTCACTCCGCTCGTGCCGCCGAGGGGCGACGGGTCTAGGGGCCGAGACCGCCCGATCCGGGGCGCGGATGGCCCCCTGGGCGCGCCACCTCTCCCGGCGCAGTTCCGCCGCGATGTCATGGTCCTCCCGCGGGATGTCAGCGGTTCAACACATCCGTGCCCCGAGGTTCTAGAAGTCATGCAAAGTCACACCTTTACGAGCGGGACCCATCATGGCATCCGCCCTGCAACCTCACCCCGGGCGAGTTGGAGAACCATGGGCAGACTGTCCCGATCATGCGCGTCGCTCGTATCGGGATTAGCAGGGGCCGTTGCCGAGCGAGCCTGTGGGCCCGGCACGGGAGGAGGAACAACATGACCCTTCGATGGATTGTGGCTCTTGCGGTCATGGCCGTCAGCCTTCCCGCGCTTCGTGCGGGCGCCCAGGCCGGGCCGCGATACGTGGACGACTACGGAGAGGTGCACGACGTGGCGGACGGGTCGATGGTGCCAGCGCGGTACCGCGGGCAGGCGGCGCCGTCCTGCCCGACCCCCCCGTGCCCCACGCGGGAGCAGATGACGGTCGCGCGGCGGCCTCGCGTCGGCCACTACAATTTGTCCGGTGTCTACATCCCCGGTGATGCCGAACTTCAGGACCAGATCGATCGAGAGGCGGCGGCCAAGGTCAGGGCCGCGCTGCCGGCCGACCTCGGCACGCCGGCGCAGTATTGGGAGCAGCGCCGGCGCGACCAGGAAAGCGAAGATCGGGCGTTCCGCAACAGGGCTATGTCCAATTGCTCCCAGTCCCTTGGCCGGACTGGCGGCTGGGCGGCGCCTGGTAGTTGCGGATACAGGTAGGCAGGCCCGAGGGACCGCAGCAGAAGTCGGCGCGCGCCCGCCGGCCGGGCGGGCCGGGGGGCCGGCCTAGAGGGCGAAGGCGCGGCGGGGAGCGTCCTCGCGGAGGCCCTCCTTCCGGATCTGGCGCTTCACCCGGTCTCGCTGGACGGGATCGAGTCGGTCGATGAACAGCACACCGTCGAGGTGGTCCATCTCGTGCTGGAGCACCCGGGCGAGGAGTCCGCGCGCGTCCAAGCCGAGCGGCTGACCCTCGACGCCCTGGGCCTCGACCCGGACCCACTCGGCGCGCGCGACCGTGGCGAAGATCCCCGGAATGGAGAGGCACCCTTCCTCGGCCACGACCCGCCCGCCCTCCTCCACGATCTCGGGGTTGATGAGCGCGAGGGCGCCGCGCCCCTTCTCCTCGTCGACGACCATCAGGCGGAGCGTCACGCCGACCTGGGGGGCCGCGAGCCCGATCCCCACCTCGTGATACATGGTGTCGATCATGTCGCGCACGGTCGCCTGGATCTCGGGCGTCACCTCGCGCACGCGCTCGGCGCGGCGGCGCAGGACAGGGTCGCCGTACTTCCGAACCCCGAGAATCGCCATCAGTCCACCGGGTCCATTTCCACCTCTATGATACCGCGGGCCCGCGGCAGCGTCGGCGGCTCCGCGACCGCCTGCGCGACGCGCACCGGGAGATCGGCCGGCCCCTTGACCACGAGCCGCCACGCGAGCCCGCGCCGGTCGGGCGTCGCCGGGTAGACGGTGAGCCCGGCCTCCCGCAGCCGCCGGCCGCACGCGTCCGCCAGCGCGCGCGCCGAGGGCTCCTGGCGGGCGCGCACGCTCACGCGGCAAAGGCGCCGAAAGGGAGGGTAGCCGAGCTCGGCCCGGAAGCGCAGCTCGTGCTTGTAGAACTCGTCGCGATCCTGGCTCAGCACCGCCCGGATCGCGTAGTGGTCGGGGTGCTGCGACTGGATCACCACCTGGCCGTCGGGGCGCACTCGCTCCACCGCCGCCCACATGAGCGCGAAGGCGCGTTCGCTGGCGCGGAAGTCGGCGATGCGGAAGAGCTGGTCCGGGGTGACGAACCCCGCGAGGCCGAGGGATGCGGGCGGGAAGAGCCGAAGCGCGCCTCGCGTGCCGACGACGATGTCGGCGCCCGCGGCGAGCCGCCGCTGGGTCTCGAGCCGCGCGCCGCGCGTCGCGTCGGGGTCGTAGCGCGCGATCCGGGCGCGCGGGAACCGCCGGTGGAGGGCGTGCTCGACTCGGTCGGCGCCCCAGCCGAAGGGCGAGAGGCGTCGCCCGCCGCAGGCGGAACAGGTGTCGGGGGCCGGATGGCGTCGCGCGCACTGCCGGCAGGACAGGGCCTTGTCGACCCGCGAGAACGCGAGGGCGAGGCCGCACTCAGGGCACCGCGGCACGGCGCCGCAGTCGTCGCACGCGAGCGTCGAGGTGAGGCGGGAGACGAGCAGGCACGCGCGGCGGCCTTGCGCGAGCGCGTCCTGCGTCGCGTGCGCGAGGCCAGGGGTGAGCGGCTCGCGGCGCAGCAAGCCGCGCGTGTCGGCGACGGAGCCGGCCGGCCAGCGCGCCGGATCCGCGGGCGCGAGCCGCGCGCGGCCATGGTCGGCCCGCCACCACATTTCGACGCTCGGCGTAGCGGAGGGCAGGAGGAGGCGACCGCCCTCGAGCGTGGCCCGGCGCAGCACCACGTCGCGGGAGTGAAGCCGCGGCGCGCCCGGCGGCTTGTGGGCGGCGTCGTGCTCGTCGATCAGCACGAGCATCGCGGGGTGGGGGACGGGCGCCAACAGCGCGGAGCGCGTGCCCACGGCGAGGCGGCGGCCGCCGCCGGCGAGCGAATTCCACGCGCGCCAGCGCTCGCGGTCGCCGACGCCGCTGTCGAGCCGCACCGCCAGGCCGGCGGGCGCCAGGAAGGCCGCCCATTCGGCGGCGGCGCCGACGTCGGCGGTCAGGACGAGCACGCCGCCCGGGTGGCGGTCGACCTCCTGCCGGACCCGCGCGAGACGATCGGCGCCGACGAGCAACTCGGGCAGCTCGGCCGGGCCGGCCGGCCGGTCGGGGGCGGCCGCCATCGGCTCTGTCGGGAGTGCGGGCGGCAGGAGCGCCGCGCAGGTCGAGCCGAGCGGCGAGCAGCTTTCCGCGGCGATCCACCGGGCGAGATCGAGCTGGCCGCCTGACAGGATGGACCGGGGCTCCAGCGTCCCGGCAAGCGGCTTCACGCGCGTAGCCCCGTCCTCGGCGAGGGCGATGACGAGACCCGCGCGCACGGCGCCACCGAGCGGTGCCAGGACGCGCTGGCCCGGCGCCACGGCGAGGTGGGCGGGGACGGCGTACGTGAAGGCCTGCCCCAGGGGGAGGTCGAACACCACTTCGGCGAGCAATCGCTACCTGCCGTGGAGTCGGTCGTACTCCCGTCGGGCGAGCTTCAGATCCTCCCAGGCCATGCGCTTGTACTCCTGTCCGGGGTTACGCAGGAGGAAGGCCGGGTGGAAGGTCGGCACGAGGAGCGCCGAGCCGTAGGGGTGGACGCGGCCCCGGAGCTTGCCGATCGGGTCCTTCGTCCTGAGCAGCGCCTGCGTGGCCACGGTGCCGAGGGCGAGGATCACCATCGGCTGAATCGCCGCGAGCTGCGCCGCCAGGAACGGACTGCAGGCGTCGATCTCGTCCGGCTCCGGGTTGCGGTTTCCCGGCGGGCGGCACTTCACGACGTTGAGGATGTAGGCGTCGGTCTCCCGGTTGATCTGGACCGACTCGAGCATCCGGGTGAGGAGCTGGCCCGCACGCCCGACGAACGGCTTCCCCTGCTGGTCTTCGTCGGCGCCGGGGCCCTCGCCGATCACGACGAGATCCGCGTTCGGGTTGCCGGAGCCGAACACGATCGTCGCGCGGCCGGCGGAGAGCTTGCAGCGCTGGCAGCCCTGGAGCGCCTGCTCCTGCCGACGGACCCGCTCCGCCGGGCTCCCCAGATAGTCGGCGGCGAGCGGGAGTTCCTCGAGCCCCATGTCACGCCAGTAGCGCAGCGAGTCGCCAAGCGCGCGAAGCGCGTCGGCCAGCAGGGGGGTGTCCATGCCTCAGCGGGCTCGGGTCGTCTGGGCGTGGGCGCGGAGCGCAAGGACGCGATCGAGGATCGCGTCGGCGATCATGGACTTCGGCCGGCGGGCCAGGGGCTCGGTCCCGCCCCACCGGTCGACGAGCAGGACCTCGTTGTCGTCCGCGTCGAAGCCGATGCCCTCGCGGCTCACGTCGTTGGCCACCAGCAGGTCGATTCCCTTGTCGCGGAGCTTCGCGACGGCGTGCGCGGCGACGTCGCTGGTCTCGGCGGCAAAGCCGACGACGAACGCCGAGCCGCGCCGGGCCGCGACCTCCTTGAGGATGTCGGGGTTCGGGCTGAGCTCGATCGAAAGCCGCTCCTGGCCGGAGCGGATCTTCGCCGGGGACGGGTGGGCCGGCCGATAGTCGGCCACCGCCGCGGCCTTGATCACGATCGTCGCCTCGCCGAGATGCTGCAGGATCGCCTCGCGCATGTCCTCCGCGGACTGCACGGGGACGAAGACGGCGCCGGGCGGCGGAGAGATCGCGGTCGGCCCCGAGACCAGCACCACGGCGGCGCCACGCCGGAGGGCCGCCGTCGCGATCGCGTACCCCATCTTCCCCGATGAGCGGTTCGAGACGTACCGGACGGGATCGATGGGCTCGCGCGTGGGCCCGGCGCTGATCAGCAGGTGCTCGCCGGCCAGGTCCGCGACGGGAGCGAGCAGCCGCCGCACGGCCTCGACGATATGCTCGACCTCTGGGAGTCGCCCCTTGCCGGCCAGGCCGGACGCGAGCGCGCCCGCGTCCGGCTCGAGGACGATCGCCCCGCGCGCCCGGAGCGTGTCCACGTTGGCCCGGACGGCCGGGTGCTCCCACATGCCCCCGTCCATGGCGGGCGCGAACAGCAGCGGACCCCGCGCGGCCAGGAGGAGTGTGGAGAGGAAGTCGTCGGCCAGCCCGTGGGCGGCCTTGGCCAGCACGTGGGCGGTGGCCGGCGCGACCACGATCGCGTGCGAGCGCTCGGCGAGCGCGACGTGCTCGACCGCCTCCTCGCCGTGCGGGTCGAACAGGTCGGAGAGGACCGGGCGGCCGGAGAGCGTCCGGAACGTCAGCGGCCCGACGAACTGCCGCGCGTGCTCGGTCAGGCAGACGGTCACCTCCGCGCCAAGTCGGGTCAGCTCGCGAAGGAGGTAGGCCGCCTTGTAGGCCGCGATCGACCCGGTGACGCCGAGGATCAGCCGCCGTCCGGCGAGCGGCTCCATCACGCCTTGGACGCTTCGCTCTCGTCCTTCACGCGGTATCCGACCTTTGCCTGCGCGATCTCCTCGAGCGCGACGCTGGTCGGCTTCTTGTGTTTCGACTCGACCTGGGCGGCCGCGCCGCGGTTGATCTGGCGGGCACGCTTGGCCGCCAGGACAACCAGCAGGTACCGGTTGGACACCTTATCGAGCGATTTGCCGAGGGACGGAAACGCCATCAGCTTCGTACCTCCAGATCGGGCATCGCGAGCGAAAGCCGGTTCGTCCGGCACCGTTCGGCCTGAATCACGGCCGCCAAATGCTCCGTGGCCTCCTTCACGTCGCGGTTGACGATCAGGTAGTCGTACTGCCGCCAGAGCTGGACTTCCTCCCGCGCGCGGTCGAGGCGGCGCCTGATCTCGCGCTCGGGGTCGGAGCGACGCTCGCGGAGCCGCTGCTCGAGCTCGGCCATCGACGGTGCAATGATGAAGACCAGCACCGCCGTCGGATAGCGCGCCCGTAGCTGCCGCGCGCCCTGCGTGTCGATGTCGAGCAGGATGTCGCGGCCTTCGGCGAGGGCCCGTTCGAGGGTCCCCGCGTGGGTTCCGTACAGGTTGCCGTGCACCTGCGCCCACTCCGCGAGCGCCCCTGCCGTTCGCAGCGCCGCGAATGCCGGCTCGGTCACGAAGTGAAAGTCCCTGCCGTCGACTTCGCCGGGCCGGGGCGGCCGCGTCGTGTACGAGACCGAGTACGCGAGGTCGGGCAGGCACAGGCGCACCTCGCGGCAGAGCGTCGTCTTGCCGGCCCCCGAGGGAGCGGACACGACGATCAGCGTTCCGCGGCGCGCGATCATTCGAGGTTCTGCACCTGTTCCCGGACCTTCTCGAGGAGGCCCTTCGCGGTGATCGCCGACTGCGACAGCTCGAGGTCGTCGGCCTTCGACGCCACGGTGTTGAGCTCCCGGTTCATCTCCTGAATCAGGAAGTCGAGCGGCCGCCCGACCGGGCCCCCGTCCTTGAGCATGAGGGCGAACTGCTCGAAGTGCGCGCGGAGCCGCGTCAGCTCCTCCGCGATATCCGTCTTCTCCGCCCACATGGCGACCTCGGTCAGCACGCGCGACTCGTCGACCGAGTAGACGCCGAGCAGCGCCCGGAGCCGCTCCTCGAAGCGCTCCCGGCGACGGGCGGCGGCGAGGGGGACGCGGGACCCGATCCGCTCGACCTCGCGCACGAGCGCCTCGTGGAGGTCTCGGAGCGCGGCGGCGAGCGCCTCGCCCTCGGTCTCGCGTCGCTCGACCAGCTCGTCGAGCGCGCGCCCGAGCGCCGCCTCGAGGAGAGGCCAGAGGACGTCGGCCGCGGGCGGCTCCGCGTCCTCGACCTGGACCACGCCCGGCCGGTCCAGCACCCAGGCGAGCGGCGGGTCCGCGGCGATCGCCAGCTCGGCGGCCAGCCGCCGGCTCGCCTCGACGTAGGCACGCGCGAGCGGCACGTCGAGCGTCACCTGCTGGGCCGGATCCCGGGCGACCGCGCTGACTCCTGCCGTGACGTCGATCCGGCCGCGCTGCAGGCGCTCCTGGATGACGCGGCGGACCTCGCTCTCGAGCGAGGCCGCCAGCCGAGGGAGCTTGATCGAGACGTCGAGGTGACGGTGGTTGACCGATCGGGCCTCGACCGAGACGACGAGCTTGTCGCCGGCCACTTGCGCCCGGCCGAATCCCGTCATGCTCCGGATCATCGGGGCGCGCCCATTACGGAATGATAGGCTAAAATGTGCTGTAGTGTCAAAGTGTTGCGCGCGGAGTAGCTCATCAGTCAGGGTTACCTCCGGCGCGTTGACACCCTCGCCCCCGCCGTGTAGAGTGCCGCCGCCGTGAAGCGTGTCCTGGCGGCCCTGCTCGTGATCCCCCTGGCGGTCGCCACGGTCCTCGGGGTGCTGGGCTGGGTCTTCCGCGGGCGCCGCTCGAGCTTGCCCGTGATCGCCTCCGTGGCCTCGCAGTGGCTCGTGGCGTATATGCTCTGGACGCTCGCCGGCGCGCTCGCCGAGGGTTACGGGCTCCCCGAGCCCAAGGGGTACGTCGGATACACGCGGTACGGGTTCGGCCTGTTCGCGATCGTCGTCGGCGTGTGGCAGTTCCGCCTGGCCCGGGCCGGGGCCGTGAGACAGGCTTCGCGCGTGTTCGTGTGGAGCCAGCTCGGCTGGCTGCTGCTAGTGCTGGCCGAACACGGCGCTCTTGGCTGAGCCCGGCTCCGGTAGCCGAGTCGGCCGCGCCCGAGCCGAACCTACCAGCGGCTGCCGCCGCGCGAGCCGCCTCGGCCCCCGCCGCCGCCGTAGCCGCCGCGTCCGCCGGGGCGATGGCCACCGCCCCCGCCGCCGGCCGTGCCCGACTTGGCCACCTCGACCTTGATCTGCCGGCCGTCCAGCTCGGTGCCGTTCAGGCGCCTGACGGCCTCGTTGGCTTCCTCCGACGTCGCCATCTCCACGAAGCCAAAGCCCCGCGACCGGCCGGTGTCGCGGTCGGTGACGACGCTGGCCGACTCCACGGAGCCGACGGCGGCGAAGGTTTCGCGGAGGCGCTCACTGGACGTGGAAAATGACAGCCCACCGATGAAGAGTTTGACGGCCACGGGGGACCTCCTGCGGCTTCCGTCTCCACGCACGGCCAGAACCCGGAAGAAGCTCGGGACGCGGCCTGTCGGCAAGGTGGGTTCGCGGTGAACCGACGATTCACCCAGGCCCCTTGAGTGTACACGAGGGGGGCCTGGTCCGCCGGGGAGGATTTGGGCACCGGCTCCGGAGGGGCGGGGCCCGCGGCGGAGGGGTATCGCCCGTACGGGAGAACGGCAGGAAGGGTCTCCCGCCGCGCCGGTCGCGCATGCCGTCGGCCGGGAACCGGGGGCCGTCACGCCAACGACCCCGGGAGAGGTCCGGCCCCGCGACCCGCGGAGAGCCGGCTGGTCAGGCGCGACTTCCGGGCTTGGTCGGCCGGCTCCCCGCCCTGCAGAGCGGGCAGTCTGCCGGCTTGAAGGTCGGGACCGCGATCGTCGCGAGCGCGGCATACCTCACCGGGAAGGCCGCGGCGCCGCCGCTCCGGTCGATGAGCGCCCCCACCCCGACGACGCGGCCGCCGGCCTCGGCGACCGCCTGCATGACCTCCCGGGTCGACCCACCCGTCGTCACCACGTCCTCTACCACGAGGCAGCGCTCGCCCCGGGCGACCGCGAAGCCCCGCCGGAGTCGCATGGCGCCGTCCTCGCGCTCGGTGAAGAGCGCGCGCGCTCCGAGGGCGCGCGCGGCCTCGTGGGCGACGAGGATGCCCCCGATCGCGGGGGCGACGACGACCTGCACCCCCTCCTCCTTGAAGGGCGCGGCCAGCTCGGCGCCGAGCGCCGTCGCGTACTCCGCGTGCTGCAGCACGAGCGCGGACTGGAGATACGTGTCGGAGTGGAGCCCCGAGCTCAGGAGGAAGTGGCCGCGCAGCAGGGCCCCGGTCTTCTCGTAGAGCGCGAGGGTCTCGGCCTCAGACATGCGGCGCGGCGTGGATCTCCGCCAGGATCGCTCGGGCGGCGGCGGCGGGGTCGGCCGCGCCGGTGATCGAGCGGCCGACCACGACGTAGTCGGCGCCGGCGGCGATCGCCGCCGCCGGTGTGGCCGTCCGCGCCTGGTCGTCGGTGGCGCCGCCCGCGGGGCGGACGCCGGGTGTCACGATGATCCAGCTCGGGGGCAGCAGGTTGCGGAGCGGGCGGACCTCACGGGGCGAGGCAACGCACCCGTCGAGCCCCGCGGCCCGCGCTCGCTCGGCGAGGTGGAGCACGTGGGCTTCGACGGACCTCGCCAGACCGAGGTCCCGCTGGAGCTCGGCGCGGTCGAGGCTCGTGAGGACCGTGACGCCGAGACAGAGGGGGCGTGGGACGCCGGGGCCCTCCGCCGCGGCCGCGGCCGCCGCCGCCCGCATCATCGTCACCCCGCCGCTCGCGTGGACGGTGAGCATGCGCACCCCGAGCCGCGTCGCGGCGCGGACGGCGCCCGCCACGGTGTTCGGGATGTCGTGGAACTTCAGGTCGAGGAAGACTCGGAAGCCCCGCTTGCGCGCGTGCTCGACCGCCGCCGGGCCGGCCGCCGTGAAGAGCTGGGCGCCGATCTTGCAGGCGCCGACGAGGCCCGCGAGCCGGTCGAGCAGGCGGTCGGCGTCGGCGAGCCCCTCCACGTCGAGGGCGACCAGGAGCCGCTCCTCAGCGGTCACGGTGGTACTCCTGCAGCGAGCGGACCGTGTGCTCGCTCTTCCGCATCGCCTCGATCCCGCAGATCGCGGCCTGCGCACCCTCGGGGGTCGTGTAGTAGGGGATGTTCTGCATCACGGCGGTGCGGCGGATGAGAGAGGAGTCCTTCCGGGCCCGGCCGTCCTCCGGCGTGTTGAACACGAGGGCGATCTCCCCTCGCCGCATGAGGTCGATCACGTTCGGGCGGTAGCCCTCGCCCACCTTGTTGATCACCTCGACCTCGAGGCCGTGGAGCTCCAGCACCTTGGCGGTCCCCGCCGTCGCGACCAGGGAAAACCCGAGCTCGGCGAGCCGCTGCGCCAGCGCCGCGATCAGTCGTTTGTCCCCGTCCTTGACCGAGAGGAACACCTTGCCGCCGGTCGGCAGGGGCGAGCCGGCCGCCAGCTGCGCCTTGCTGTACGCCCTCCGGAAGTCACTGTCGAGGCCCATGACCTCCCCCGTCGACTTCATCTCGGGGCCGAGGACCACGTCCACCCCCGGGAACTTCGCGAACGGGAAGACGGCCTCCTTGACCGCGACGTGCCCCACGGCCGGCGCCTCCGTGAAGCCGAGGGACCGGAGGGAATGACCCAGCAGGGCCTTGGTCGCAAGCTTCGCCAGCGGCCGGCCGATCGTCTTCGACACGAACGGCACCGTGCGCGAGGCGCGGGGGTTCACCTCCAGGACGAAGATCTGCGCGTGGCGGATCGCGAACTGTACGTTAATGAGGCCGACGACGCCGAGGTCCGTCGCGAGCGCCTGGGTCTGCAGCTTGAGCGCCCGGATCTGCTCCTCGCCGAGCGAGTACGGGGGGAGCGCGCACGCCGCGTCACCCGAATGCACCCCCGCCTTCTCGATGTGCTCCATGACGCCGCCGACCACCACCGCCTCGCCGTCGGCGACCGCGTCGACGTCGACCTCGATCGCGTCCTCGAGGAACTTGTCGACGAGCACCGGGTGCTCGGGCGAGACGAGGACCGCCTCGCGCATGTACTCCCGCAGGTCCTCCGCGTCGTAGACGATCCGCATCGCGCGCCCGCCGAGCACGTAGGACGGGCGCACGAGGACCGGATAGCCGATCGCGGTGGCGATCCGCTCGGCCTCCTCGTACGAGCGCGCGGTCGCCCCCGGTGCCTGGGCCATCCCGAGGTCACGGAGCAGCGCGCTGAAGCGCTGGCGGTCCTCCGCCCGGTCGATCGCGTCGGGGGGGGTGCCGAGGATCGGCACCCCCGCCCGCGTGAGGGGCACGGCGAGCTTGAGCGGCGTCTGGCCGCCGAACTGGAGGATCACGCCGAGCGGCTTCTCGCGATCGAGGATGTTGAGGACGTCCTCGAGCGTGAGCGGCTCGAAGTAGAGGCGGTCCGACGTGTCGTAGTCGGTCGAGACCGTTTCCGGGTTGCAGTTGACCATGATGGCCTCGATGCCCAGCTCCCTCAGCGCGAACGCGGCGTGGACGCAGCAGTAGTCGAACTCGATGCCCTGGCCGATGCGGTTCGGGCCGGAGCCGAGGATCACGACCTTGGGCCGCGGCGTCGGCGGCGCCTCGTCCTCCTCCTCGTAGGTGGAGTAGAGGTACGGCGTGTGGGCGACGAACTCGGCCGCGCACGTGTCCACCATCTTGAACGTCGGGCGGATGCCGTGGCCGAGGCGGAGGGCGCGGATGCCGGCCTCGTCGCGGCCAGTCAGATCGGCGAGGCGGCGGTCGGCGAAGCCCAAGCGCTTGGCGCGGCGCAGGACGCCGGGGTCGGCGAGCGCGCGCTCGCGAATGACCGGCTCGAACTCGACGATCTCCCGGATCTGCTCGAGGAACCAGGGGTCGATCGCGGTGAGCGCGTGGATCTCGCCGGTGGCGAGCCCGCGCCGGTAGGCTTCGCCGATGGCGAACAGCCGGTCGGCGTTCGGCACCGCGAGCTTCGCCTGGAGCTCGTCGAGGTCGGCCACGGGCAGGCCGAGACCCCATCGGTCCTGCTCCAGCGAGCGGATGGCCTTCTGGAGCGCCTCCTTGAACGTGCGCCCGATCGCCATGACCTCGCCGACCGACTTCATCTGGGTCCCGAGGGTCTGGTCGGCCTCGGGAAACTTCTCGAAAGCCCAGCGGGGCACCTTGACCACGCAGTAGTCGAGGGTGGGCTCGAAGGAGGCGGGCGTCTCGCGCGTGATGTCGTTCCGGAGCTCGTCGAGCGTGAAGCCGACGGCGAGCTTGGCCGCGATCTTGGCGATCGGGAACCCCGTCGCCTTGGAGGCGAGCGCGGATGAGCGCGACACGCGGGGGTTCATCTCGATGACGACGAGCCGCCCGTCGGCCGGGTTGACCGCGAACTGGATGTTGGAGCCGCCCGTCTCGACCCCGATCTCCCGGATGATCGCGACGGCGGCGTCGCGCATCCGCTGGTATTCCTTGTCCGTGAGCGTCTGCGCGGGCGCCACCGTGATCGAGTCCCCGGTGTGCACGCCCATCGGGTCGAAGTTCTCGATCGAGCAGATGATGACGACGTTGTCCCGGAGATCCCGCATCACCTCGAGCTCGAACTCCTTCCAGCCGATGAGCGACTCCTCGACGAGCACGGAGCCGAGCGGCGAGAGCTGGATCCCCCGCTCGACCGCGGCCGTGAGCGCGTCGGGCGTGCGGGCGATCGCTCCCCCCGAGCCGCCGAGCGTGAAGGACGGCCGGATGATCGCGGGGAAGCCGATGTCCGTCGCGATCGCGCGCGCCTCCTCGACCGAGCGCGCGTAGCCCGAGCGGGGGAGCGCGAGGCCGATCCGCCCCACCGCCGCCTTGAACAGGTCCCGGTCCTCGGCCGTCCTGATGGCGGAGAGCGTGGCCCCGATCAGCTCGACACCGCACCGCTCCAGGGTGCCGTCCTCGGCGAGGGCCACCGCGAGGTTCAGCCCGGTCTGCCCACCCAGGGTCGGCAGGAGCGCCTGCGGGCGCTCGCGCTCGATGACCTTGGCGAGGATGTCGGCCGTGAGCGGCTCGAGGTAGGTCCGCGGCGCGGTCTCCGGATCCGTCATGATCGTGGCCGGGTTCGAGTTCACGAGGACCACCTCGAACCCTTCCTCGCCCAGCGCCTTGCAGGCCTGCGTGCCCGCGTAGTCGAACTCGCACGCCTGCCCGATGACGATCGGCCCGGAGCCGATGATCAGGATCTTGCCGAGATCACGCCGTCGGGGCACTCAGTCCTCGATGATTCCGTAGACGATTGAGGTCTCCGGCGTGGCTTCCTCGCGCTTGTACAACACCGTGTCGATCCGCCCCGAGCCGATCCACACGACTTCGCCGTTGCCCCACAGCCGCTCGCCGAGCACGCTCATTCGCTTGTCGACCCGCTCGCGGATGGTCGCCGGCTCGAGCATGCCCTCGTCGGACGTCGTGAACGAAGTCCATTCGGGTTTCTGCCCCATCTCCTCGGTCTTCCGATACGACACGAGATACTTCGGCATATGGCCGGATCAGCCTCCCTTCTCGCTCATCAGCTCGGTGAACCGGGCGAACAGGTGGTTCGCGTCGTGCGGTCCCGGCGACGCCTCGGGGTGGTACTGCACCGAGAAGACCGGGTGCTCGCGGTGACGCATGCCCTCGCACGTTCCGTCGTTCAGGTTGACGTGGGTCACCTCCCAGCCGCGCGCCTCGACCGACTCCGGATCGACCGCGAACCCGTGGTTCTGCGTCGTGGTTTCCACCCGGCCCGTGGAAAGGTCCTTGACCGGATGGTTGGCGCCGTGATGGCCGAACGGCAGCTTGTAGGTGGCGCCGCCCGCCGCCAGGGCCAGGATCTGGTGGCCCAGGCAGATCCCGAAGATCGGGACGCGTCCGAGCAGCTCCCTGACCGCCGCGATCAGGTAGGGCACGGCCTCGGGGTCCCCCGGTCCGTTGGCGAGGAAGACGCCGTGGGGCCGGAGCTCCCGGACCCTCGCGGCGGGCGTCCGGGCGGGCACGACCGTCAGGTCGCACCCCGCCGAGGCCAGCTGGCGCAGGATGTTGAACTTGATCCCCGAATCGTAGGCGACGACGCGAAACCGCGCCGGCGTCGCCTGGCTGTAGCCGCCCGCGGGGTGCCACACGCCCTCCCGCCACGTGTACGGAGCGTCGGCGGTGACCTCGCGGACGAGATCCCGACCGACGAGCGGGGGCAAGGCGCGCGCCCGTTCGGCGAGCCGCGCCGGCTCCAGATCGTCGGTCGAAACGATGCCCTCCTGGGCGCCGCGGTCGCGCAGGTGCCGGGTCAGGGCCCGCGTGTCGATGCCCTCGATGCCGACCACTCGATGTCGGACCATATACTCGTCGAGCGAGACGCGCCCGCGCCAGCTCGAGACGACCCGGCTCGCCTCCCGGACGACGAAGCCGTTCACCCACGGTCGGCGCGACTCCGCGTCCTCGTCGTTCAGGCCGTAGTTGCCGATCAGGGGGTAGGTCATCAGGACGATCTGTCCGCGGTACGACGGGTCCGTGACGATCTCCTGATAGCCGGTCATCGACGTGTTGAATACGACCTCGCCCGACGCCTCGCCCGTGGCGCCGAGCGCCTCGCCCCGGAAGACACGCCCGTCCCGGAGGGCCAAGAGAGCCGGCCGGCGCTCACCCATCGTCAATGCCCTCGGGCCCCGCCGCGCGGCGGCCTCGCCGGCGCCGCGCGCCATCCCGGATTCATCGGCCCGGCTCGCCCCCGGCGGCGGCGCGCCAGACGATTGTACCGCCCACAATGGTCGCGACCGGCGCGCCGCGGACTCGCCACCCCCCGAAGGGTGTGTTCCGGCCCTTCGACCGAAACGTCGCGGCGTCGACCGTGAGCTCCCGGTCGAGGTCCAGGATCGTGATGTCGGCCGGCGCCCCCGGCGCCAGCGTGCCGCCGGGGAGGCTGAGGAGGCGGGCGGGGCCGATCGACATGCGTGCGATCAGCGTGCCCAGATCGAGGCGGCCCGGCCGCACGAGCCGGTCGAGCAGGACCGGGACGGCCGTCTCCAGCCCCACGACACCGTTGGCCGCGCCGTCGTATTCACCCTCCTTCTCGCTCTGCGCGTGCGGCGCGTGGTCGGTCGCCACGCAGTCGATCGTGCCGTCGACGAGCCCCTCCACGAGGGCGTCCACGTCCCGCCGCGTCCGGAGCGGCGGGCTCATCTTCGTATTGGGATCGTAGCCGCGGACCGCCTCGTCGGTGAGGACGAGGTGATGCGGGGCGGCCTCCGCTGTCACCCGCGCGCCGCGCGCCTTGGCCTCCCGCACGAGCCGGACGGCGCCGGCGGTCGAGAGGTGGGCGATGTGGACGTGGGCGCCCGTGAGCTCGGCGAGCAGGATATCGCGCGCCACCATCGTGTCCTCGGCCGCCGAGGGGATGCCTCGGAAGCCGAGCTCGGTCGACACCGCCCCCTCGTTCATGCACCCGCCGTGACTCAGGTTCGTGTCCTCGGCGTGGCTGATCACGGGGCAGCCGAACGGCAGCGTGTACTCCATCGCGCGGCGGTAGAGCTCGGCGTTCATCACGGGCCTCCCGTCGTCGGAGAACGCGACGCAGCCTGCCTCGGCCAGCTCGGCCAGCTCGGCCAGCTCCTTTCCCCCGAGCCCCCGGGTCACGGCACCGATCGGATAGACGCGGACCGCGCCCGCGGCCCGCGCCTGGGCCAGGATGTAGTCCGTGACCGCGCGGGTGTCGTTCGCCGGCTCCGTGTTCGCCATGCAGCAGACGGCGGTGAAGCCGCCGGCGGCGGCGGCGCGGGTGCCGGTCTCGATCGTCTCCTTGTACTCGTGGCCGGGCTCGCGCAGGTGCACGTGCATGTCGATGAGCCCCGGGCAGACGACCTTGCCGCCCGCGTCGAGGACCTCGGCGCCGGCGACGGTCCGCTCGAGCCGCGGGCCGCTGCGGGCGATCAGGCCGTCCTCGACGAGCAGGTCCTGCTGGAGGTCGGTGCCCGAGGCGGGGTCGATGACCCGGCCGTTCCGGATGAGGAGCTTCATGGCACCTCCTGCGACGCCTTGGCCCCGGCGAGGAGAAAGAGCGCCGCCATCCGGACGGCGACGCCGTTCTGGGTCTGCTCGAGGATGACCGAGTAGGGGCCGTCGGCGACCTCCGGCGAGAGCTCTATGCCGCGGTTCACGGGGCCGGGGTGCATGATGACGACGTCCGACCGCGCGCTCGCCCGGAGCCTGTCGAGCGTGAGCCCCCAGTAGCGCGCGTACTCGCGGAGCGAGGGAATCAGCCCGGCGCTCATGCGCTCGTGCTGGAGGCGGAGCATCATGATCACGTCGACGTCGCGGATCGCGTCCTCGAGCCGGTGGCTCACCTTGACGCCGAGCTCCTGGACCTGGGGCGGGATGAGCGTCGGCGGCCCCGCGACGGTGACCGTCATGCCGAGCTTGCGCATGCCGTAGATGTTGGAGCGCGCCACCCGGCTGTGCGCGACGTCGCCGACGATGGCGACCTGGAGCCCCTCGAGATGCCCCTTCCGTTCGCGGATGGTCAGCAGGTCGAGGAGGGCCTGGGTCGGGTGCTCGTGGGCGCCGTCGCCCGCGTTGACGACCGAGCAGCGGAGCGTCCGGGCGAGCAGCTCGGCCGCGCCGGCGGACGAGTGCCGCACGACGACGACGTCCGGACGCATGGCCTCGATGTTCCGCGCGGTATCGAGCAGCGTCTCGCCCTTCCCCGCGCTCGACGTCGAGGCCGAGAAGTTGATCACGTCGGCGGAGAGCCACTTCCCCGCGATCTCGAAAGACGTGCGCGTGCGGGTCGAGGGCTCGTAGAAGAGGTTGACGATGGTCTTGCCGCGGAGGGTGGGGACCTTCTTGATCTCCCGCGTCCCGATCTCGCGCAGCGAGGCGGCGGTGTCGAGGAGCAGCGTGATCTCGGCCGGGTCCAGCTCGCGGATCCCGAGCAGGTCCTTGCGCTTCCAGGCCATCGCTACCCCTCCTCCGGCTCTTCGATGACGACCCGGTCCTCGCCGTCGTGTTCCCGGAGGCGGACGGCGACGCTCTCGCGGCGGGAGGTCGGCAGGTTCTTGCCGACGTAGTCGGGACGGATCGGTAGCTCCCGATGGCCGCGGTCGATGAGGACGGCCAGCTGGATCATCTTCGGCCGGCCGAGGTCGATCAGCGCGTCGAGGGCGGCGCGAATCGAGCGGCCCGTGAAGAGAACGTCGTCGACCAGCACGATGGTCCTGCCCTTGACGGGGAACGGGATGTCGGTGCCGCGGACCCTCGGCTGGTCGGTCTTGAGGCTAAGATCGTCACGGTAGAGCGTGATGTCGAGCGTTCCGACCGGGACCTTGGTGCCGTCGATCGCGGCGATGCGGTCGGCCAGCCGCTCGGCCAGGGTCACCCCGCGCGTCCGGAGCCCGACGAACGCGAGGTTGATGGCGCCGCTGTTGCGCTCGAGGATCTCGTGGCTGATCCGCGTGAGGGCCCGCTCGAGCGCCGCCTCGTCGAGGACCTGGGCCTTGATCACACCTCGGCCGTCCGGTGGGCAAAAAAAACGCCCCGGGCGGGGCGTGGCTGGGTGCGCGCGGTGCTCGGCTGTCGCTTCATGGTTCCCCTTGCGGGCCTCGCAGGGCTCGCTTAAAGGAGGTGCCCGACGTCTTCCCGACTCTACACGCGCGGCGCGCGGCCTGTCAAGGCGAACTCTGGCCCCGCTGGCCCCGGGTGGTCCGCTCCCCGGATGTCCGCTCCCCGGATTGACCCTCATGGCGTCGAGCGAGTGTCATCGGGCCGTGGGGCGTACGGTCATGTCGACGCGCCTGTCCCGACAGTACAGCGAGTCGCCGCCGAGCTCGGCGTGTCGCCGGCTCGTGTTCGCTGGCTCGAGCGGTTGATGGACGGGATCGCTCGCAGCAATGGGATCTCGGTGTCGCGGGCGACCCACGCTCGCTCAGGCCGACGCCCGGCCGCGGGGGCACGGATGAAGAGCGTCTCTCGGCGTCCGTTCAGGCGTTCGCGGCGTTCCCCGCGCTGACACGTCGCGCCGGCTGAGCTCCCTGGGGTCCAGCCTCTTCCTCGGCCTCATGTCGCCACGCTGATGGCGCGCCGATGCCGTCCCCGGCGGCGAACGGCGTAACGCGTTCATCGACATCCCGTACGATCGGACGTCCGAGCAATGTACGTTGCCTTCGTCGCCGGCCTCAGTGCCTTCGGCCTCATTCCGCGAGCGACAGTTGAAATTCCCGGCAGCGCTCGCCGTCTGGACCGGATCGTCGGCCTTCTTCGCCGTCGCCGCTGCCGGTACTCGTTCCACGACCTGAGCCGAGTCGGAATCGACCGGGGGCCGCCCCCGACGCCCAGGTTCAACACGCCGTTCGAGCTTGGACTCGCCGTCGCGCTCGAAAGAGTCGGGCATCCGCACGACTGGTTCGTCTTCGAGGCGCGCCCCCACCGGATGACGAAGTCCTGAGCGACCTCAACGGCACCGACCCGTACGTCCACGGCGGGCGACCGGAAGGCGTCATGACGGCCCTGGCGAACGCGCTGGTTCGGATGAGGCATCGGCCGACGGTGTCTCAGCTTCGGGCGACGGACCGGGATCTCCGAGCGGCGGTCGTGGCCATCAGACGGGATCTTCGGACGGGGACCATGTTCGAGGCGCGGGCGTTCAAAGAACTGGTCGTGGCGGCCCGCGTCAGCGCCGAGAATCGGGTCCCGTCATTGAGGCGTCGCCGGGGCGCATCGCGCCGCGTGCGACGGCGTCACTGAATCCTCCCGACTCCGTCCTGCCTCGGTCAGGAACGCGGGGACGATCTCGTGCACCGCCTTCGTCGGCTGAAATCGCTTCTCGGCGGAGACTGGCTCCTCCGGATCACGGATTCACTTCGGCGGCGTGATCGAGTAGGTCTTGAGCTTGCGATAGAGGTGGCTGCGCTCGATGCCGAGCCGCTCCGCGGTGCGCGTCATGTTCCACTCGCTGGCGCGGAGCTCGCTCAGGATGTAGGCGCGCTCGAACGCCTCCCGCGCCTCCCGGAGGGTCCGCTCCTTGGCGTCGCCGCCGGAGGCCAGATCCTTGGGTCGGAGCGGCACCGGCAGGTCGTCGGGGCCGATGATGTCCCCCGGGGTCATGATCACGAGCCGCTCGACCATGTTCCGGAGCTCGCGGATGTTGCCCGGCCAGTCGTAGGAGAGGAAATAGGCGAGCGCCTCCACCGAGACGGTCTTCGGGCGCTTGCCGTTCTCGGCCGCGAACCGCGCGATGAAGTGATTGATCAGCAGCGGGACGTCCTCCTTCCGCTCCCGGAGCGGAGGCACCTCGATCGGGATCACGTTGAGCCGGTAGAAGAGGTCCTCGCGGAAGCGGCCCCGTGCGATCAGCTCGTGCAGGTCGTGGTTGGACGCGGCGATCACCCGGACGTCGACCCTGATCGTGTCCTTGCCGCCCACGCGCTCGAACGCCTGCTCTTCCAGCGCGCGCAGCACCTTGGCCTGCGTCTTCAGGCTCATGTCTCCGATCTCGTCGAGAAAGAGGGTACCGCTGTTGGCCGTCTCGAACTTTCCCTTGCGTCGCGCCACCGCGCCCGTGAACGCGCCCTTCTCGTGCCCGAACAGCTCGGACTCGATCAGCTCCTCCGGGATGGCCGCGCAGTTCACCTCCACGAACGGCTGCTCGACGCGCGTGGAGAGCTGGTGGATGGCCCGGGCGACGAGCTGCTTGCCGCTGCCGTTCTCACCGTGGATCAGCACTCGCCCGGTCGTCGGCGCCGCGGTGGCGATCTGCTGGCGGACGGCCTGCATCACGGGACTCTGACCGACGATGTCCCACTCGAGGTCGAGGCGCTCCCGGAGCTGGGCGTTCTCGCGCGCGAGGCGAGCGTGCTCGAGGGCACGGGCCGCGGTCAGCAGCGTTTTCTCCAGCGAGAGCGGCTTCTCGATGAAGTCGTAGGCGCCGAGCTTCGTCGCCTTGACCGCGGTCTCGATGGTGCCGTGCCCGGAGATCATCACGACGGCGGCCTCGGCGCGCAGGCGCTTGATCTTCTCCAGCGTCTCGAGGCCGTCCATGCCCGACATCCAGATGTCGAGGAAGACGAGATCAGGCCCGTCCTCAGCGACGCGCGCGAGCGCCTCGGCGCCGCTCCCGACCGCGCTCACCCGGTAGCCCTCGTCCTCGAGCACGCCCTTCAGGGTGCTCTGGATCGCGGGCTCGTCGTCCACGATCAGGATGTGCTCGCCGGCCATGCGGGACTAGGTGGCGACGGGCGCCGCGGCGGGGAGGGCCGCCGCCGGCAGCTCGACGACGAAGCGACTGCCGCGGGGCGGGTTGTCGTCGACCCAGATCGTCCCGCCGTGGTCCGCGACGATCTGGTGCACGATGGAGAGGCCGAGACCCATCCCGGTCGCCTTCGTCGAGAAGTACGGGAGGAAGAGTTTTTCCTTGTCCTCGGGGGCGATGCCGGCGCCGTTATCGGTGACGGAGAGGCGCACGCGCCCCGTCTCCGGCGAAAACGCGAGCTCGACCGCGACCGTCCCCTCGCCCTCGACCGCCTCCACCGCGTTCTCGATCAGGTTCAGGGCGGCGCGCTTGATCTGGTCCGGGTCCACCGTCAGAAGCGGTAGGTCGGGGGCGCAGCGCGTCGTCAGCGAGAGCCCGGGATGCGATTCGCGGTAGAGGCTCACCACGCCGTCGACCAGCGCCCTGAGGTCGGTCGGCTTCGGCGTCAGCGCCGGCATCCGGGCGAAGCGCGAGAACTCGTCCACGAGGCGCTTGAGCCCCTCGACCTCCTGGATGATCGTCGCGGTGCACTCCTCGAGCAGGCGCTTCTCATCCTCGGCGCGGCTGGCGAGCCGGCGGCGCAGGCGTTGGGCGGAGAGCTGGATCGGCGTAAGCGGGTTCTTGATCTCGTGCGCGATGCGCTGGGCGACCTCGCGCCACGCGGCCAGGCGCTGCGCGCGGAGCAGCTCGGTCAGATCGTCGAAGACGAAGACGAGGCCTGCGTACTCCCCGTCGGGACCGCGTAGCGCCGTCGCCGACGCGAGCAGGGTCGTGGCGGCGCCGCCCCGCCGGAGGTGGAGCTCGCGCTCGATGGTCTCCCCTTTGCCGCGGCTCAGCCGCGTGGCGAGGGCGACGATGTCGTCGAAGTCGTGACCGGCGAAGATCTCCCGGAGCGGCCGGCCGGGGCTCGCCGCCGCCGGCAGGCCGAGCATGCGGGCGGCGGCCCGGTTCATCGTCGTGAGACGGCCCGTGACGTCGAAGGAGACGACCCCGGTGGCCACCGCCTCGAGGACCGTCTCCGTGTAGCGGCGACGCCCCTCGAGTTCGGCGTGCTTGGCCTGGAGGTCGAGGTAGGCGGCCTCGAGCCGCGTCTTCGACTGCGCGAGATCCGCGGTCATCCGGTTGAACGAGTCGACGAGGATGCCGATCTCGTCGTCCGCGCGCGCCTGCACGCGGTAGCTCAGGTTGCCGGCCGCCACCTCCCGCGTGCCCTGGGCGAGCTGCTCGATCGGGACCGTGATGCCGCGGGCGAGGTAGAGGCCGAACCACGTGAACGAGAAGACGATGATCAGCGTCATCAGGAGGAACATCAAGATGTAGATGCCCTTGATCGGGTTCTTCAAGAGCTTGAGCTGCTTGTACTCGGTGAAGGCCTGGGAGATCCCGCGGACCTTGGCCTCGAGGCGCTCGGCCACGTGCGTGGCGGCGACGACGGCGCCGATCACGTGGCGACCCGGCTCGCCCGCGGGCACCGACCACACCGGGGTGACGGCCTGGATGAGGTCGCCGGCCTGGATCTCGCGTACGGTCGTCACCTCCTGGCCGTCGAGGCCCTGGCGCACCAGCCGCGCGCTGATCTCCGCGGTGGGAAGGTCCCCGAGGACCGGGTCCTTGACGTGCACGAGGTCGTGGCCGCCGGTGTTGAAGACGGTCAGCGCACTGAGGCCGAGCTGCTCCTGCTGCTCGACGAGGTAGGCCGCCAGCGCCACGCGCCGGTCCTCGGCGAGCAGGCCGTCGCGGGCGATCGCTCGGGCCACGTGCTGGCCGTGCCGGAGCGCCGTCGCCTCCAGGTTCTGGTAATACGTCTGCGCCACGGACAGCGCCTGGTCGAGCGGACGCTCGACCTGGGGCTTGAACCAGCCCTCGATCGAGGTATTGATGAAGTTCGACGCGATGATGAAGATCAGGATCGCGGGCGCCAGCGCCAGCAGCAGGAAGGCGAGCACCAGCTTCGCCTTGAACCTCGACCCGATGACCTTCTGACGGCGCTCGAAGGAGAGCTTGACCAGGTTCCGGAAGAGGAGGACGAGCAGCAGGAGGAAGACGATGAGGTTCAGGTTGAAGAGGGCGAAGACCACGATGGTCGAGGCGACCGGGATGTCGGGGGTGCGAATGCCGAACTCGAACGCGGTGGCGACGACGAGCAGGATGAGGAACGCGCAGATGACGATCAGGTTCCGCTTGCGTCGGTCCTGGTCGCTCAGGAGCGGCATGTCACTGGGTCCGGCTCACCGTGAGCAGGGACGACGTCACCCAGGGGGTTTCGTCGGCCTCGCCCGACAGGCGCGTCAAGAGGGTGTTGGCCCGGCCGTTGAGGGCGGCTTCCGCGTGGACCCGCACGTAGAACAGCTCGGTCGGCTGGAGCTCCGTCGCCGGCAGGAGCTTGAGCCCTCGCAGCTCGGAGAGCACCCGCTGCGCGTCCCGGAGCTCGCGCGAGGTGTAGGGCTCGCGGGTCTCGCCGCTCAGCGACGCGACCTTGAATTCCTTCGTGAGCACATTGTAGAGGAGCTGGCGCTCGATCGTCCGGGCCTTGAGGAGTCGATCCGGCCACATCCGTCGGTACTGCCAGAGCTCCACGGTGAAGCGCACGGTGGTGGGGATGCCGCTCTTGACGCTCTCCGTGAAGCCGGGCGGGATGGCGCCCAGCACCGCGACCTGGACCGTCACGTCGGAATCGTTCAAGTAGACCGAAAGGTTGCTGATGGTGAGCTCGGCCGATCCGGGTCTGGTGGTTCCGGCGACCAGCAGCACCGTCAGGGAAAGGCTGAGAACGGGAGGAGGCACGCGCATACCGACCCCGCATTATAGCGCGTCGGGAGCGTGGGCTCGCCGCCGCCGGGCCGCCCTTCCCGTGGTCCAGGGCGCCCGAGGCGGCCGCGTCGCGGACGGGACGGGCCCGGCCTAGAGCGCCGCGACGCCGGGGGCGGGCCGCAGCGCGGCCGGGAGCGGGACCAGTTCCCGCACGGAGCATGCGGCGGCCCGCGCCGCGCCGTGGGCACGCTCGATCGCGGTGACCAGCGCGAAGTTGAGGGCGTGGCCGGCGTTGCGCGCGATGACGTGACCGAGGACCGGCCGGCCCAGCAGCGCGAGGTCGCCGATCAGGTCGAGGACCTTGTGGCGGACGAACTCGTCGCGGTAGCGGAGCTCGTTCAGGACGCCGCGCTTGCCGACGACGATCGCGTTGTCGAGCGAGCCGCCCTGGGCGAGGCCGTTCTTCCTGAGGTTCCCCACGTCCTTCAGGAACCCGTAGGTGCGGGCGGGGGCGAGCTCCTCGACGAACACGTGCTCCGTCGGCTCGCACGAGACCGCCTGCGTGCCGACCACGGGATGGGTGCTGTCGAGCGTGTAGCTGATGCGAAACACGTCGCAGGGGACGATCTGGAGCCAGCGGGCATCGGTGCCGACCCGGATCGGCTGGTCGATGACGAGCGGCTGCCGACGGGCCGCCAAGGTCATGCGGCCGGCCGAGTAGAGCAGCGCGACGAAGGGTCGCGCGCTGCCGTCGACTGCCGGGATCTCGGTCCCGTCGACCCCGACCTCGAGGTTGTCGAGCCCCAAGCCGGCCGCCGCGGCCATCAGGTGCTCGACCGTCTGGACCCGTGTCCCGTTGACGCCGAGGGTGGTCGCGTAGTGGGAGTCCACCACGCTCGAGGCGAGCGCGGGGATGGCCGCCTGGTGACCGGCGACGCGGAAGACGATCCCGCTGTTGGCGCGGGCGGGGGAGAGGGTGATCCGCGCGGCTCGCCCCGAATGTAACCCGATCCCGTCCAGGGCAACCCGCGTCTTGATCGTCTGCTGGAAGTCCATTGGGCCGGAGACGATATACAGCAAGCGGGATGCCACGGTGGCGAGTAGGTCGATTTGCTCTATCTTCCCTCACGTTTCACGAGAGCCAGCGCGGGCTCCCGGGCAACCCTGTTCCAGGAATGACACACGGGATCGACCCCCGCGTCTCCTTTTAGAGACGGCTCGCTGAGTTTTTGGGCGGCGGGGCCTTAGTGGGCAAAGCCACGGCTCGGCGCCTGGCTCCCCAGGTCACCCAGGCGCGACTGAAGGACGGCCACGACCGCCGGTCCGGCCGTCTCGGTCCTGAGGACCCGGGGGCCGAGGCTCGCCGAGAGAAAGCCGTGGGCGACAGAGAGCTCAACCTCGGCGGCCGCCAGCCCTCCCTCCGGTCCGATCAGCGCGATGGCGGCGGAGACCGGGCCCCCGAGCTCGGCCAGCACGGCTCCGAGGCCCCGGCCCTCCCCCTCCCAGAGGCAGAGGCGGAGGCCGCCCGCGGGCAGGTCGGCGAGGAACTCGGTCAGCGGCCGGGGTGGCTCGACCGGCGGGATGACGGCCCGGCCGCACTGCTTTGCCGCCTCCGTGGCGACCCGCTGCCAGCGTCGGACCCGCTCGCGCGAGCGCGCGGCCTCGAGGCGCACGACCGTGCGCTCGGTGAGGACGGGGACGATCCGCGCGACCCCGAGCTCGGTGGCGGCGCGGATGATCGTCTCGAGCTTGTGGCCCTTCGGCACCCCCTGGGCCAGCGTGATCGCGAGGGGGGACTCGGCGGCGCTCCGCGTCGCGGACAGGACGGTGCCGACCGCGGCGTCGGCGGTGACGCGCTCCAGGCGCACCGTGTACTGGCGCCCGTTGCCGTCGACGGCGGCGACCAGGTCGCCGGCGGCCAGCCGGAGAGTCCGCGCCATGTGCCGCGCCTCCTCGGCCTCGAACGTGAGACGAGTGCCCTCGACCGCGTCGGGACGGACGTGGAAGCGGCGGAGGGTCACAGCCGCCGAAGGGCGAGGCTCGCCCAGCCGTCGACCATCTCGCGGTCGTGCGGGACCAGCCCGGCGGCCGCGAGCGCGCCGGCGACGGCGCCCGCCTCGTGTTCGAGGATCCCCCCGAGGATCAGCGTCCCGCCCGGGCTCAGGAGCCGCCGGTACCGCGCGCCGAGAGCCAGATGCGCGGTCGCGAGCAGGTTGGCGAGGACGAGCGGGAAGCTGCCGGTCACGAGCTCGGCGGCGTCGGCGACCGCGCACCGCACGCGGTCGGGGACCCCGTTCCGCGCCGCGTTGGCGATGGCGGCGACGATCGCGTCGGGGTCCGTGTCGACGGCGAGCACCTCGGGCACGCCGAGCCGCGCCGCCGCGATGGCGAGGATGCCGGAGCCGGTCCCGAGGTCGAGCGCCCGCGCGATCGGCTCCGGGTGCGGCTCGCCCGGGCCGGCCTCCGTCTCGGACTCGCCCGCTCGGCTCGCCTCACTCGGGCCGGGCGGGGAGGCCACGGTGCAGCTTCGCCCCCGTGGGCTTCGTGGGCGCGGCGCGCCCGGCGGTGGGGCGTCGCCCGGCCCGGGCCGACCCTGCCCGGCTCGCGCCGCTGCCGGCGCCTCGCACAGCCGCTCGAGCAGGACGAGGCAACCGGAGGTGCTGCCGTGGTGGCCGGTGCCAAAGGCGCGTCCGGGCTCGATGACGAGCGTCAGGCGCGGGGTGGCGGGGGTGTCCCACGGCGGCGCCACCAGCAGCCGGCGGCCGACCTCGATCGGGCGGAAGTGGGCCTTCCACGCCTCGGCCCAGGCCTCCTCGACCACCGGGAGCACGGTCGGCGCGACATCGGCCACGGCGTAGCCGAGGGCGCGGAGCCCGTCCAGGTACCGGCGGACCCGGGCGCGGAGGGCGCGGGGCGCCACGTAGGGCGGGAAGAACGCGCGCAGGACCTCGTCCTCGACGACGCCGAGCGCGCCCAGCTCCCAGACGAGGTTGGTGAGGCCTTCGGAGATAGGCGCGGTGACGGGGACGGTCAGCTGCCAGAACGGCGCCGACATCAACCGCCGAGGATCTTCTTGACCCAGCCGCCCTCGTCCTTCATCGCGGCGTCCAGCGCCTCGATGGCGGCGCGCTGTCTCGCGGTCAGCTTCTGGGGGATCTCGAGCGCCACCTGGTAGCAGGCATCGCCGTGCCCTCGGCCGCGCAGGCGGGGCAGGCCCTTGCCGCGCAGCCGCAGCACCTCGCTCGGCTGGGTGCCGGCCGGGACCTTCAGCGTGGCCGACCCGCCCAGTGTCGGGACCTCGACCTCGGCCCCGAGCGCCAGCTCGGGAAACGTGAGCCGGAGTTCCGCGTAGAGGTCGGCCTCGCGCCGGACGAACACCGGGTGCTCCGGCACCCGCACGACCACGTAGAGGTCGCCGGGAGGACCTCCGCGCGCGCCGGCGCCGCCCTCGCCGCCGAGCCGCATCTGCATGCCGTCCTCGATGCCGGCGGGAATCTTCACCTGCAGAAGCCGCTCGCGGCGCACGCGCCCCTCGCCGTGGCAGGTCTTGCACGGGTTGGTCACGATCTGGCCCTGCCCTCCGCAGCGCGGGCACGGGCGGCTCACGGTGAAGAGGCCCTGGCTCAGGCGGACCTCGCCGCGTCCCTGGCAGGTCGGGCAGGCCTCGCGCCGGCTGCCGGGCTCGACGCCGCTGGCGCCGCACGCCTCGCACGGCTCGGCGCGCGGGATTTGGAGCTTGGTGTCGACGCCGCTCGCGGCCTCCTCGAGCGTGATCTTCAGCTCGTACTGGAGATCCTCGCCGCGCGCGGCGCGGCTCCGCTGTCGGGCGCGGCCGCCGCCCGCGAAAAATCCTTCGAAGATGTCCTCGAACAGCGAGCCGAAGCCGACGTCGGCGAACCCCCCGGGGCCCGGCGGCACCGTGCCGAACCGGTCGTAGTGCGCCCGCTTCTCGGCGTCCGACAGGGCCGCGTAGGCCTCGTTGAGCTCCTTGAATCGGTTCTCCGCCTCCGCGTCGCCGGGATTGCGGTCCGGGTGGTAGCGCATCGCGAGCTGCCGGTAGGCCTTCTTGAGCTCCGCCTCGCTGGCGTCCCGGGAGACCCCGAGCACGTCGTAGTAGTCGCGCGCCACGCGCTAGGCGTCCCCGCCGGGCGCCACCGCCACGGCGACCAGCGCCGGGCGCAGGACGCGCCCGTGGAGCAGGTAGCCCCGCGCCGTCTCGCCGACGACGGTGTTCTCGGGCTCGGTCGAGCTGCGCACCTGCGCCACGGCCTCGTGGCGCGCGGGATCGAAGGTGGCGCCGAGGGCCGAGTAGCGCTCGAGGCCGAACTTCTCGAGCACCTTCAAGAGCTCGCGCTGGATCAGCTCGATCCCCGCGACAATCGAGGCCGCCTCGCCGCGCTGGCGGGCGGCGTCGAGCGCCCTGTCGAAGTTGTCGAGCACCGGCAGCAGGTCGCGGATCAGCGATTCGTTTGCGTAGCGGACGTACTCGTCGCGCTCGCGCTGCGCCCGCCGCTTCACGTTCTCGAGCTCGGCGAGCGCGCGCAAGTAGCGGTCGTGCTTCTCGTCCCGCTCCCGACGGAGCTGCTCGACGCCCTCCGCGGACCCCTCCCCGGGCTCGCGCCGGAGGTCGGTCTCGCCCGCGGCGGATTCGGAAACCGAGGGCCGCTCGTCTGTCATGGCAGCAAAAATTATAGCAGGCCGCCGGGGGGCGTCAGGAGGGCAGGTAGAGATCGCGGCGGACGCGGGACAGGCGCTCGCTCATCTGGAGCGCGGCATCCTCCACGATCGAGATGACCTCGGGGTAGCGCATGCGCCGGGGGCCCACGATCCCCAGGATGCCGAGGACCTGGTCGCGGTACGAGTACGTGGAGGTGACGAGCGTGCAGTCCTGCAGGTCGGCGACGGGATTCTCCTCACCGATCGTCACCTGCAGCCCGCCCCACCGGGAGAGATTCGACAGGAGCTCGATCAGGTGGTCCTTGTCCTCGAAGGTCCGGAGCATCTGGCGCACGGCGCCGATGTCCAGGAATTCGGGCTGCTCGAGCATGTTGATCGCGCCCTTGACGTAGAGGGTGCGGTCGCGCAGGAGGTCGAGGATCTGCTCGACGAGCGCGCCGACGCGCGTCCGCAGGGGATCGAGCGGGTCGGCGGGCGCCGCCCAGTCGTCGAGGACGGTCTGGACGGTCTTGCCGCGGACGCGCCGCGTGATCTCGCGGCCGATCTCGCGCAGGTCGTCGGAGGCGACCGTTGGCGGCAGGCGGAGGGCGCGGGCCGTGAGCCAGCCCGCCTCGGTGGCGATCACGGCCAGCACCCGATCGTCCTCGAGCCGGATCAGCTCGACGCGGTCGAGCGTCGTGTGCTTGAGGGGGGGCGCGAGGAGCAGGCCCGTGAAGCGACTCGTCTCGGAGAGGTGGGCCGTCGTCTGCTCCATGAGGCGGTCGATGCCGTCGCGGTCCTCCCGCGGCTGCGCGTCGCGCGGCGGGGTGGGCGCCGGCGACGGGAACGACTCGACGTAGAAGCGGTAGGCCTTGTCGGTGGGGACCCGGCCGGCCGAGGCGTGGGGCTGTGACAGGTACCCCATCTCCTCCAGATCGGCCATGGTGTTCCGGATCGTGGCCGGCGAGAGGTTCGGCATGTGGCGCTTGGCGAGCGCCCGCGAGCCGACGGGCTCCGCCGAGTCGATGTACTCGCGAATGACCGCGATCAGGATCTCCCGATGTCGGGCGTCCATAACCACCTGATTTCTATCACACCTGGACGAGCTCGACAAACAGAGCGTCCGAGAGCAGGAAGCCGCGCTCAGTGAGGCGCAGGCGCCCCTCCGCGCCTTCGAGCAGCCCGGCCGCCTGCCATCCTTCGAGCCGCGCCGCGAGGGCGGGGTCGGTGGCCGCGCGCGCGCCGAGCCAGCCTTCCGGCACGCCGTCGCGCGTGCGCAGGCCGAGGATCAGACGCTCGCCCGACGCCTGCCGATCGGTGAGCACCTCGTGCTCGGCGACGGGCAGGACGGCGCGCTCGAGCAGCTCGCAGTAGCGCTCGGTGGACCGGACGTTCGAGTAGCGGACGCGGCCGAGGAATCCGCAGGCGCCGGGCCCGAGCGCCGCGTACTCGCGCCACCGCCAGTAGACCTGGTTGTGACGGGAGCGGCAGCCGGGGAGGGCGTAGTTGGAGATCTCGTAGTGCTCGTAGCCGCGCGCGGCCGCGCTCCGCGCCAAGGCCCAGTACTGCGCCACGACCGTGTCCTCGGGCGGGAGGCCGGGGACGCCGTCCGATCCCCACCGGCTGCCCTCATCCAGGGTGAGCCCGTAGGCCGACAGGTGGTCCGGTCGCCAGTCGAGCACCTGGTCGACGGTCTGCTGCCAGCCCGCGACGTCGAGCCCCGGCAGGCCGTACATGAGGTCGACGGAGACCTGGGGCACGCTCGCCTCGCGCGCCGCCGCGAACGCCGCCCGCGCGCCCCGCGCGCCATGGAGCCGGCCAAGGTGCCCGAGGATCGCGTCGTCGAGCGACTGCACGCCGAGGCTCACGCGCGTGACGCCGGCCGCGCGGTAGGCCTCGAGCTTGGCCCGGTTCACGCTCTCGGGGTTGCACTCCACGGTCACCTCCGCGTCCGCCCCGATCCGGAAGCGGGCGCGCAGGCCGCCGAGGACGCCGGCGAGCTCGGCGGGCTCGAGCACCGACGGCGTGCCGCCACCGAGGAAGACCGTCTCGAAGACCGTCGTCCGCCTCCACGGCGCCGCGGCGAGGAGGTCCATCTCCCGAGGCAGCGCGCGCAGGTAGCGGTCCTGCAGCCCCTCGCGGAGCGGGGACGTCGCGAACGAGCAGAATGGGCAGCGCTTGACGCAGAAGGGGACGTGGACGTAGAGGCCGAGCGAGGTGTCGCCCGGCGCCACGCCGGTGAGCGGACCGAGCCGGTCAGCCGCCACCGGGCCCCCGCCGGTCAGGGCAGGTAGTGGCCGAGGCGCTTCCAGCGGAGCCAGTGACGGTCGCTGTCCCATGACCAGTAGATGAGGAAGGCCTTGCCCTTGATCTCGTCGTGCTTGACGAAGCCCCAGTAACGGCTGTCCTGCGAGTTGTCGCGGTTGTCGCCCATGACGAAGTAGGAATCGGGCGGGACCGTGGTGGGTTCGCACCCGTACGAGTACCCACAGTACCCCGGGGGATCAGAGCGCGGGAACGACGGCGGCGTCACCCGCCGGTAGGGCTCGACGAGCGGCTCGTCGTTCACGATCACGGTGTGCCCGCGGATGAGGACGCGGTCGCCCGGGACGCCGATGACGCGCTTGATGAAGTCCCGCCGTTCGTCCTGGGGGTACTTGAACACGATGATGTCGCCCCGGCGGGGGGCCCGGATCCCGGGCAGCGGCCAGCCCGTGAAGGGCACCGTCGGACCGTACAGGAACTTGTTGACCAGGATGTAGTCGCCGACCAGCAGCGTGTCCATCATCGAGCCCGACGGGATCGTGAAGGCCTGGACGACGAACGTCCGGATGACGAGCGCCAGGAGGACCGCGATCGCGATCGCCTCGACGTACTCCCGGACGAGGGACTTCTGGCGCTTGCCGACGCGGACGGGCGGCGGGGCCTCTTCCATCTTTTCCTCGAGGTCCATCGTCAACTCTTCAGTACCGACAGGAACGCCTCCTGCGGCACCTCCACCTTTCCGACCTGTTTCATCCGCTTCTTGCCCTCTTTCTGTCTTTCCAGCAGCTTGCGCTTGCGCGTGATGTCACCGCCGTAGCACTTCGCGGTGACGTTCTTGCCCATGGCCTTGACGGTCTCGCGGGCGATCACGCGGCTGCCGATGGCCGCCTGGATGGCGACCTCGAACATCTGGCGCGGGATGACGGCGCGAAGCTTCTCGACGAGCGTCTTCCCCTTCTCGTAGGCCTTGTCCCGGTGGACGATGACCGACAGCGCGTCTACGGGATCGCCGTTGAGCAGCACGTCGAGCTTGACGAGGTCGGCCTCGCGGAATGCCGCGAACTCGTAGTCGAACGACGCGTAGCCCTTCGAGATCGACTTCAGCTTATCGTAGAAGTCCACGACGATCTCGGCGAGCGGGAAGTCGAACTGGATGTGGACCCGCTTGCCGACGTACTCGAGCGAGCGATGCTCGCCCCGCTTGTCCTGCGCGAGCTTGTAGATCGGCGCCATGAACTCGGTCGGCACGAAGACCGACCCCCGCACGTACGGCTCCTCAATGTGGTCGATGCGGTCCGGCGGCGGCAGCCGGGCGGGATTGTCGACCTCGACGACCTCCCCCGCGGTCGTCAGGACCCGGTAGCGCACGCTGGGCGCGGTGACGATCAGCGAGAGCGAGAACTCGCGCTCCAGGCGCTCCTGCACGATCTCGAGGTGGAGCATGCCCAGGAATCCGCAGCGAAAGCCGTAGCCGAGCGCCAGCGACGTCTCCGGCTCGAAGCTGAACGCAGAGTCGTTCAGCCGCAGCTTCTCGAGCGCGTCGCGGAGGGCCTCGTAGTCGGTGTCCTCGATCGGGTAGAGGCCGGCGAAGACCATTGGCTTGGCCTGCCGGTAGCCCGGAAACGGCACCGCCGCGGGGCGGAGCTGCTCCGTGATCGTCTCGCCGACGCTGGCGTCGGCGATCCGCTTGATCGACGCCGTGATGAACCCCACCTGTCCCGCCGAGAGCTCGTCCACCGGGCGCATGTCGGGGGAGAACACGCCCACCTGCTGGACCTCGAAGGACTTGCCGTTGGACATGAAGAGGATCCGGTCGCCGGGCCGCACGCGGCCGTCGAACAGCCGGACGTAGACCACGACCCCCTGGTAGGAGTCGTAGAAGGAGTCGAAGACGAGCGCCTTCAGCGGGCCGGCGGGATCGCCGGTCGGCGGCGGGATCCGCTCGATGATCGCCTCGAGCACCTCCGGCACCCCGGTCCCGTGCTTGGCCGAGATCGTGAGCGCCCCGTCGCCGTCAAGCCCGAGCACCTCCGCGATCTGGCGGCGCGTGCCCTCCACGTCGGCCGAGGGGAGATCGATCTTGTTGATGACGGGCACGATGGCGAGGTTCGCGTCCGCGGCCAGGTAGAAGTTCGCGAGCGTCTGCGCCTCCACGCCCTGCGCGGCGTCGACGATGAGCACGGCGCCCTCGCAGGCGGCCAGCGAGCGCGAGACCTCGTACGAGAAATCCACGTGGCCCGGCGTGTCGATGAGATTCAACGTGTATTCGTGGCCGTCGCGCGCCTTGTAGAGGAGCCGGACCGTGTGGGCCTTGATCGTGATGCCGCGCTCGCGCTCGAGGTCCATCGAGTCCAGCACCTGGTCGACGGCCTTCTTGGCGTCCATGGTGCCGGTGAGCGAGAGGAGGCGGTCCGCCAGCGTCGACTTGCCGTGATCGATGTGGGCGACGATGGAGAAGTTGCGGATCCGAGCCAGCGTCATCGGCTCAGAATAGCACGTCAGCGGACGGCCCGCGTCCCGTCGGGGACGACGGCGGCGGCCTCGAGCACCACGCCGGGGGCCACCTCGACGTGGGCGCCGATGACCGCGTCGGCGCCGACGATGCAGTCGCGCAGCACGGCGCCCTCGCCGACGGCGACGCCCTCCCACAGGATGGCGCCCTCGATGCGGGCGCCGGCGGCGATGCGGGCGCCGGCGCCGACCACCGCGAGGGGCCCCAGGCGGGCGCCGGCCCCGACGCGGACGCGGGCGCCGATCACCGACGGCGCCACGAGCGTCGCGCCGGGCGCGAGCCGGGTGCCCGCGCCGACCCAGCAGCCCTCGCGCAGCGTCCCGGCCGGCCGGACCGTGGTGGCCACGCGCCCGCGCAGCAGATCGACCTGCGCGTCGCGATACGCGGCCGGGCTGCCGATGTCGCGCCAATAATGGTCGCCGAGCGCGGACCCGAAGACTGGGACGCCGCTCGCGAGGAAGGCGGGGAAGACCTCCCGCTCGATCGAGACCGGGCGGTCGGCCGGGATGCGCCCGAGGAGCTCCGCCTCGAGCACGTAGATCCCGGCGTTGACGAGGTTGGTCGTGACCTCCTCGGGCCTCGGCTTCTCGAGGAAGCGTCGGACGGCCCCGTCGGCGCCGGTCTCGACGAGCCCGTACGAGGTCGGGTCCTCGACGGGGACGAGGCCGATCGTCACGCCGGCCTGGCGCGCCGCGTGGACGCGCAGGACCGCCCCGAGGTCGGCGTCGGTCAGGACGTCGCCGTTGAGCACGACGAGCCGGCCGCGGGCGAGCGCGGCGGCGTTCCGGAGGCCGCCGGCGGTGCCGAGCGGCGTCGCCTCGACGACGTAGCGCAGCCGGACGCCCGCCGCGTCCCCGGTGCCCATCGCGGCGCGGATGTCCGCCACCCGGTAGGAGCAGGACAGGATGACATCCGTGATCCCGTGCTGCCGGAGGAGAGCGAGCTGATAGTGCAGGAACGGCCGGTCCAGCAGCGGGACGATCGGCTTGGGCCGCGTGTGCGTGAGCGGACGGAGGCGGGTACCCTGCCCGCCGGCGAGGATTACGGCCTGGACGTCCACGGCTCCGCTTCGCTGATCAGCATGACCGGGATGCCGTCGCGAATGGGGTAGGCCTTCTGGCAGCGCGGGCAGATGATGCGCGTCTCCTCGAAGATCAGGTCCCCCTTGCAGGCCGGGCACGCCAGGATGGCCTTCAGCTCCTCGTCTATCATCGCGAAACTCCTCCTCTGATGAATTCGAGCGTCTTGCGGAGGCCCAGGTCGAGTGGCGTGGCCGGGGCCCAACCGAGCAGCCGCTTGGCGAGTCCGGCGTCGAGCGCGCTCCGACGCTGCTCGCCCGGTTTGCCCGGCCCGTGGCGGGCGGCGGGCGTGGCCCCGGCGACGGCGGCCAGCCGGCGGTAGAGGTCGTTCACGCTCGACTCGACGCCGGTGCCGATGTTGATCGCGTCGGTCGTCTGCGGCACGCCGAGCGCCAGCAGGGTGGCGTCCGCGACGTCCTCGACGTACACGTAGTCGCGCGTCTGTTCGCCGTCGCCGTTGATCAGGCACGGCTCGCCCGCCACGAGGCGGCTCGAGAAGATCGCGACCACGCCCGCCTCGCCCAGCGGGTTCTGCCGCGGACCGTACACGTTCGCGTAGCGGAGCGCGACCGCCGTCGAGCCCGTGAGGGCCGCCCACGCCGCGATGTAGCGCTCGGCCGCGAGCTTGGCCACCCCGTAGGGCGACGCGGGCCGCGTCGGCTGGCTCTCGGGCGTCGGGACCGTCTCGCAGTCTCCGTAGATCGCGCCGCCGCTCGACGCGAAGACGAGCCGGGCCACCGCCGCGCGCCGGCAGCATTCGAGGACGTTGAGGGTCCCGAGCACGTTCACGCTGGCGTCGAAGAGCGGGTCGGCGACGGACCGGCGGACGTCCATCTGCGCGGCGAGGTGGACGACGGCGTCGGGCCGCGTCTCGGCGAAGACCGCGCGCAGGCGAGGGCTTCGGATGTCGACGGCGTGGAGCCGCGCGGCGGGATGGGCGAGCTCGCGCCGGCCGGTGCTGAGGTTATCGACGACGTCGATCGCGTGGCCGGCCGCCAGCAGGCGGTCGACCACGTGGGACCCGATGAAGCCGGCTCCGCCCGTGACCAGGGCCCTCATGCGGCTCGGGCGCGCCGCCCCGCGCGCCTCATGCGGAGGCGAGGCGGGTCCGGAACCAGGCGATCGTCCGCTCGAGCCCCGCGTCGACGTCGACGCGGGGCTCCCAGCCGAGCAAGGCCCGCGCCCGCCCGATGTCGGGCTGACGCACCTTGGGGTCGTCCTCCGGCAGCGGCTCGAACACGATCCCGCTCGGCGAGCCGCTCAGCCGCCGGATCTTGTCCGCCAGCGCCAGCAGCGTCATCTCGTGCGGGTTGCCGATGTTCACCGGGACCGTGACCGGCGCCTGCATGAGTCGCCAGATGCCGTCGACCAGGTCCGAGATGTACTGGAACGAGCGCGTCTGCGAGCCGTCGCCGTAGACGGTGAGCGGCTTGCCGGCGAGGGCCTGCGTGATGAAGGCGGGGATCGCGCGGCCGTCGTCCAGCCGCATGCGCTCGCCATAGGTGTTGAAGATGCGCGCGATGCGGGTGTCGACGCCGTGGAAGCGGTGGTAGGCCATCGTGAGCGCTTCGGCGAAACGCTTGGCCTCGTCGTAGACCCCGCGGGGGCCGATCGGGTTGACGTTACCCCAGTAGTCCTCGCGCTGGGGATGGACGAGCGGATCGCCGTACACCTCGGAGGTCGAGGCGAGCAGGAACGCCGCCCGCTTGGCCTTCGCCAGCCCGAGGGTCCGATGGGTGCCGAGGGCGCCGACCTTGAGGGTCTGGATCGGCATCTCGAGGTAATCGTGCGGGGAGGCGGGGCTGGCGAAGTGCAGGACGTAGTCGAGCGAGCCCTCGACGACGAGATAGCCGGTCACGTCGTGCTTGACGAATGAGAACCGCGGGTCGGCGGAGAGGCGCTCGATGTTGTCGGTGGCGCCCGTGAGGAGGTTGTCCATGCAGACGACCTCGTGCCCGCGGGCGAGAAGGAACTCGCACAGGTGCGAGCCGATGAAGCCGGCTCCGCCCGTGACCAGGATGCGCATCGAGGGGTTACGCCAGGAGGACGGGCTTGCGGCCGATCGAATGGTACTCGAACCCGAGGCGCCGCATCCGCTCCGGCTCCCAGACGTTGCGGCCGTCGAAGACGAGCGGTCGGCGCATCACCGACCGGAGGCGCTCCAGGTTGAGGAACTTGAACTCGTTCCACTCGGTGACGAGGGCGACCGCGTCCGCGCCGTCGGCGGCCTCGTAGGCGGAGGCGGCGTACCGCACCGCCGTCGGCAACACGGCGCGCGCGTTGTCGATCGCGACCGGATCGTACGCGCGCACGGTGGCGCCCGCCCCGAGCAGCTGCGCGATCACCTCGACGCTCCGCGCCTCCCGCATGTCGTCGGTGTTCGCCTTGAAGGCGAGCCCGAGCACGCCCACGACCTTGTCGTCGAGCGGGGCGAGGACCTTGGCGATGTTCTCGACGAAGTGCTGCGGGCGCTCCCGATTCACCTCGACGACCGCCCGCAGGAGCCGGAAGTCGTAGCCGAGGCGGGCCGCGGTGTGCACGAGCGAGTCGGCGTCCTTGGGGAAGCAGGAGCCGCCGAAGCCGAGGCCGGCCTGCAGGAACGCCGGGCCAATGCGCGAGTCGAGGCCCACGCCCTTCATCACCTGCGTCACGTCGGCGCCGGCGAGGTCGCAGATGTTGGCGATCGCGTTGGTGAAGGAGATCTTGGAGGCCAGGAACGCGTTCGACGCGTACTTGATCATCTCGGCCGATGGGACGTCGGTGATGATCATGGGCCGCTCGAGCGGCGCGTAGAGCTCGAGCAGCGTCATCGCCACCAGCTGGTTGGGGGCGCCGATCACGATCCGGTCCGGGCGGAGCGTGTCCTCGATGGCCGAGCCCTCGCGGAGGAACTCCGGGTTCGACACGACGTCGAAGGGCACCCGTCTCGCCTGGTGCCGCGTGATCACGTCGCGCACGAACTCGCCGGTCCCCACGGGGACGGTCGACTTGTTGACGATGACCGTGTAGCGTTCCATGGCCTGGCCGATGGCCTTGGCCACGGCCTCGACGGCGCCGAGGTCGGTCTCGCCGTCCCGCTTGGAGGGCGTGCCGACCGCGATGAAGACGATCTCCGACCGCCGGACGGCGGCGCCGAGCTCTGTCGTGAAGGCGAGCCGGCGGTCGGCGGCGTTGCGCGCCACCATCTCCTCGAGCCCGGGCTCGTAGATCGGCATGCGACCGGCGGAAAGGGCCGCGATCTTGTCGTCGTCTTTGTCGACGCAGATGACGTCGTTGCCGAGATCGGCGAAGACCGCCCCCGTGACGAGCCCGACGTACCCGGTTCCGGCCACGCAGATGTTCATTCGGACAGGTGGAAAAGACTATAGCAGAGCCCACCGCCGCGGTGCAGGCGCAAAGTTGACGGCGCCGCGCGCCGCGCCGGCGCGGGTGTCGACGGGGGCGGCCGCGCACCGGGCGCGGGGATCCGCGTCGCTCCGGCGGGACGGCCCGGCCGCCGCCCCTATTCGTCCGGCTCGGCGGCCGCCCAGCGGAAGAAGACCCCCGTGAAGGCGGCAAGCGGCGCGATCGCGGCCGGCACCCACATGATCACGCCGCCGAGCCGCTGGTCCTCGAGGGGGGAGAGCGGGAAGACGCGGGGCGCCGCGGCGTAGAACGGATAGAGCGGCGCGGGGGCCAGCGTGACGAACGCCGCGACCACCGTCATCGGCACGCTCATCAGGAACAGGTAGAGCAGCTGCGTGCCGTACGCCGGGCGCGGGAGCACCGGCTCCGACGAGAGGATCGGCCACCACGCGAGCACGGCCGTCGCGATGAGGGTCAGGTGCTCGACCACGTGGAGGGCGTGATGCTCGAGGGCGGCGTTATAGGGAGCGGGCAGGTGCCAGGCGACGAGCGCGGCGTTGTAGAGCCCGAAGGCGACCGGGAGCCCGGTGAGGCGGCGGAGCAGCGGGAGCAGCCCCAGGCGCGGGAGCAGGGGGGAGAGCAGCCCGGGCGGGACGGCGGCCAGGAGGAGCGGCGGCGCCGCCAGGGTCAGCAGGAGGTGCTGCACCATGTGGGCGCTCAGGAGGGCGCGGTCGCTCAGGTCGTGGAGCGGCCCGTTGAGCGCGCCCCCGAGCACGGTCAGCGCGCCCGCGAGAGCGAGGAGACGTCCGGGGGAGAGCCGCCGGCCCTGCGCGCGCGCGGCCCACAGGTAGAGTCCGGCGAGGCCCGCGAGGCCCGCGAGGACCTCGGCGTGCCATTCGCCCACTACGCGGGCGCCATGCCCGCGCCGATCAGCGCGATCAGGGCCAGGAAGACCGCGAGCGCGATCAGCAGGGGGCCGACGAAGACGACGGAGAGCGTGCGGGTGTCGTAGCGGAGGTGCATGAAGAAGAGGAGGACCAGGGAGAACTTCGCCAGCGACAACACGAGCAGGGTCGGGATCAGGATCGGGGTGAGGGCGCGGATGTAGATGGCGCCGACCTCGATCGCCGTGAGCGCCGTGAGGACCAGGGCGACCTTTATATACGTGGCGACGCTCGCGTGCTCCCCGTGCCCGGGGTCGGACGTGCTCATCGGCGCCTCTCGTCGTCCCGCCACCGGCGGGTTCAGGGGATCAGGTAGATCAGCGTGAAGATCGCAATCCACACGATGTCGACGAAGTGCCAGTAGAGGCCCGCGACCTCTACCTTGACCGCGTCGGTGGCGGCGAGCCGACCGCGGAGCGAGAGGATCGCCAGCGTGAGCAGCCAGACGACGCCCAGCGTGACGTGCCCGCCGTGGAACCCGGTGAGGACGAAGAAGGTCGATCCGAACAGGTTCCGCTGCAGGGTCAGCCCCTCGCGGACGAACGAGGTGAACTCGAAGGCCTGGAAGCCGAGAAAGATGAGCCCGAGGAGCGCCGTCCAGGTGAGCCAGCGCCGCGTCTGCCGGGCGTCGCCGCGCCGGACCGCGGCGAGGGCCAGGACCATCACCAGGCTCGACATCAGCAGGTCGAAGGTACTCACGGTCGTCACCGGGATGTTCAGAATCTCGTGGGGCCGCGGGCCGACCACGCTCCGGCCCTTGTAGGCGAGGTAGACCGCGATCAGCGTGCCGAAGAACATGCACTCGGAGCCGAGGAAGGCCCACATGCCGAGCTTGCGGTGATCGACGCCGGTCACCCCGTCCTGGTGGGCGTGCGCCAGGTTGGCGTGGTGCTCGAGGGCGAAGCGGAAGAGGGCCAGGACCGCGAACCCCAGGCCGGCCACGACGATCCAGGCGCTCACGAGGGCGCCGGCCGCGGCGACGACGAGGCCCACGGCCACGAGGATCGGCAAACGGGACGGGCTCGGCAGGTGCGAGGGCCCCGGGGGCGGGGCGGGGGCCGGCGTCGGCCGCCGCCCGTGACGGTCGCCGTGCTTCTCGCGCCAGAAGGTGTCGCGCCCGTAGACGGGCGGGAGCGCCGCGAAGTTCTCGACGGGCGGCGGCGAGCTGGTGCGCCACTCGAGGGTGCGGCCGTCCCAGGGATCGTTCCCCGCCGTCGCCGCCGCCCGGAGGCTTGCCACGGCGACGACCAGCAGGAGGAGGAAGGAGAGGGCCAGCACGAAGGCGCCCACCGTCGAGACGAGGTTCCAGAACGCCCACCCGGGCTCGGCCGCGTAGGTGTAGATCCGCCGCGGCATGCCGATCGCGCCCAGATAGTGCTGGGGGAAGAAGGTCAGGTTGAAGCCGACGAAGAAGAGCCAGAACTGGAGCTTTCCCAGCCGCTCGTCGAGCCGGCGGCCCGTGATCTTCGGCCACCAGTAGTAGAGCCCGGCCAGGAGCCCCGACAGGCTGCCGCCGATCAGCACGTAGTGGAAGTGAGCCACCACGAAGTAGCTGTCCGTCTGCTGGAGGTCGACCGGCGGCGAGGCGTGCATGATCCCGGACAGCCCGCCGATGGTGAAGAGCGCGATGAAGCCGAGCGCGTAGTGCATCGCGGCGGTGAGGCGGAGGGCGCCGCCCCACAAGGTCGCCAGCCAGTTGAAGATCTTCACCCCCGTCGGGATCGCGATGAGCATCGACGACACCGCGAAGGCCGCGTCCGCCACCGGCCCCATGCCCGCCGCGAACATGTGGTGGCTCCACACCCCGAACCCGAAGAACCCGATCAGCGCGCCGGAGTAGATCACGACCGGCGCGCCGAAGAGCGGCTTCCGTGCGAACACCGGCACCACCTCGGACACGATGCCCATCGCGGGCAGGATCAGGATGTACACCTCGGGATGACCGAAGATCCAGAACAGGTGCTGCCACATGTGGAGGTCGCCGCCGGCGGCGACGTCGTAGAAGCGGGTGCCGAAGAAGCGGTCGAACATCAGCATGATCATGGCCACGGTGATCGTCGGAAAGGCGAGGATGCTGAGGAACTGCACGACCAGCGCCATCCACACGAACACCGGCATCCGCATCAGGGTCATGCCCGGCGCCCGCAGGTTCAGGATCGTCACGATGAAGTTCACGCCGGCGAGCATCGACGACACCCCGAGCACCTGGAGGCCTAACATCCAGAAGTCGACGCCGAGGCCCGGCGAGAACTGGGTCGACGTCAGGTTCGCGTAGCCGAACCAGCCGGCATCCGGTGGCGCGCCCACGAGCCAGGCGGCGTTCAGGAAGAGGCCGCCGAAGAGGAAGATCCAGAACGACAGCGCGTTGAGGCGCGGAAAGGCCACGTCGCGCGCGCCGAGCAGCAGGGGGATCAGATAGTTGAAGAAGGCGTTGCTGGCCGGCATGACCGCGAGAAAGATCATGGTGGTGCCGTGCATCGTGAAGAGCGCGTTGAAGGTCTGGGCACCCAGCACGTGGCCGTTGGGCTGGGCGAGTTGGAGCCGGAGCAGCAGCGCCTCGAGGCCGCCCAGCAGAAAGAAGGCGAAGGCGGCCACGCCGTAGAGGATGCCGATCCGCTTGTGGTCGACGGTGGTGAGCCAGCTCCGGATGCCGGCCGCCGGCGGCGCGCCGGGCCCGGCCGACCGGGCGGCCACCCGCTCCGTGAGGGCGGCGACCGTCATCTACTTGAGGCTCGCCAGGTACCCGGCGACGGCGCGCGCCTCGGCCGGACTCAAGCCAAGCGCGGGCATCTTGACCCCCGGCTTCACCGCGGGCGGGTCCTGGATCCAGGCGAGGACGTTGGCGGGCGTGTTGGGCAGGAGGCCGGCCGCGAGGGTCTGGCGGCTTCCGAAGTGCGTCAGGTCGGGGCCGACGACGCCCGCCGCGACGCCGCGGACCGTGTGGCAGCCGACGCACGCGCTCTTCGCGAAGACCGCCGCGCCCTCCGTCGCCGCGGCGTCGGCCGCGGGTGGGGCCTGCTGGAGCCGGACCCACGCCTGCCAGGCCTCGGCTCCGTCGACGATCACGCGCAGGCGCATGTTGGCGTGCGAGACGCCGCAGAACTCGGCGCACTGGCCGAGGTATTCGCCGGGCGCCTCCGGCGTGAACGTGAGCCGGTTGAGTCGCCCGGGGATCACGTCGCGCTTGCCGCCGAGCTGCGGCACCCAGAAGCTATGGATCACGTCGGGCCCCTCGAGGCGGAGCGCCGCCGCCCGGCCGAGCGGCAGGTGTAGCTCGTTGGCGGTCACGATGCCGAGCGCGGGATAGCTGAACTCCCACCACCACTGGTGGCCGCGGACGGTGACCTCCAGCGCGCCCTCGGGCTCGACGGTGGGCTGGGTCCGGAAGACGGTCTGGATCGTCGGGATCGCGATGACGAGCAGCACGAGCGCCGGCGCGATCGTCCAGCCGATCTCGAGCAGGCTGTGCCCGCGGATCTGGCGCGGGAGCTCCCCCGGGCCGCGCTCGCGGTACCGGACGAGCGCGTAGACCAAGAGCCCGACCACGATCAGGAAGATGCCGAGCGCGATCCAGGCGATGAGCCCGTAGATCTCGTCGGTGGCGCGCCCGTAGTCGGACTTCGTCAGCACCGTGCTCATGGGTTTGCGCCACATGGCGACGACGATAGACAACTACGCCGGCCGCCGCAAGCGGAAGCGCGCCGCGGGCGGCCGGTGCCTTGACTTCCGCGGAGAGCGCCCCCTAAAATGGCGCTGAATCGTCGTTCAGTCTTGCGCCGGGCCGCCGGCCAGGAGGGGTCATGGAGCTCACGCCGACGCCCGAGCAGCGATCGTTCCGCGACGAGGTCCGCGCCTGGCTCCGGCAGAACATGCCGCGCGAGTGGACCGCCCGCCTCGCGGCGTCGTCGGATGTCCCACGGGCCGAGGCGTACGACCTGCTGCGCGACTGGCAGCGGAGGCTCCACGCGGCCGGGTTCATCGGGCTCACCTGGCCCAGGGAGTACGGCGGGCGCGGGCTCACCTTCATGGAGGAGATGATCCTCGCCGAGGAGATGGCGCTCGCGAAGGCGCCGCCCGTGCTCAACATCCTCGGCATCGGCATGGCGGGCCCCACGATCATGGCCTACGGGACCGAGGAGCAGAAGCAGCGCCACCTCCCGAAGATCCTCTCCGCCGACGAGATCTGGTGCCAGGGCTACTCCGAGCCGAACGCCGGCTCCGACCTGGCGTCGCTCCAGACCCGCGCCGTCCGTGACGGTCGGGATTACGTCGTCGACGGTCAGAAGGTCTGGACCTCGCTCGCCCACACCGCCGACTGGATGATGCTGCTCGCGCGCACTGATCCCGACGCGCCCCGGCACAAGGGCATCACCTACTTCCTCCTGGACATGCACTTGCCCGGCGTGACGGTGAAGCCACTCCGGCAGATCACCGGCGACGCCGAGTTCAACGAGGTCTTCTTCGACGGAGTCCGGGTCCACGACTCGCAGGTGCTGGGCGGCGTGAACAACGGCTGGGCGGTCGGCATGACGACGCTCATGTACGAACGGCTCGCGCTGGGCTTCGGGCTGCAGATGCGGCTCCGGATCGCCCTCGACGGCCTGATCGAGATGGCGCGGCGGGCGGAGAAGGCCGGCCGCGCCGTCACCAAGGACCCGGTCATGCGCCAGAAGATCGCGCAGCTCTGGATCGACACCGAGTGCCTGAAGTATACGGGCGCCCGGGCGATCACGCGGCTCCTCAAGGGTGAGATGCCGGGGCCGGAGGCGTCGACCGGAAAGATGGGCTGGGTGGAGACCCACCAACGACTCCAGGAGCTCGCGATGGAGGTCCAGGGCCCCTACGCGCAGCTCGTGAAGGGCAGCGACTGGGCGGTCGAGGACGGGCTCTGGCAGCACGCGTTCCTGCGTTCGCGCGCCAACTCGATCGAGGGCGGGACCACGGAGATCCAGAAGAACATCATCGGCGAGCGCGTGCTCGGCCTGCCGAAGGGATAGGCCCGCGTGGACTTCGGCTTCACCGAGGAGCAGGAACTCCTGCGGGCGACGGCGCGCAAGTTCCTCGAGAACGAGTGCCCGTCCCCGACCGTCCGCAAGCTGATGGACACCCCCGAGGGCACGACCCCGGAGTTCTGGGCGAAGCTGGCCGAGCAGGGGTGGCTCGGTCTCATCTTCCCCGAGGTGTACGGCGGGGTCGGCCTCGGCGTCGTTGACCTCGTGGTGCTGATGGAGGAGATGGGGCGGGTGGTCATGCCCGGGCCCTACCTCTCGACCGTGCTCCTGGGGGGGCTGGCGCTCCTCGAGGCGGGGAGCGAGGCCCAGAAGAAGCAGTGGCTTCCGAAGGTCGCGTCGGGGGAGACGCGGACGACGCTCGCGCTCACCGAGCCGAACGCCCGCTGGGACGCGCAGGGCGTGACGGCAACCGCCGCCCCGACCGGCGGCGACTTCACGCTGTCGGGGACGAAGCTGTTCGTCCCGGACGCCCACGTCGCCGACCTCCTCGTCGTCGCGGCGCGGACGGGGCCGGGCGCGGGGGCGGCCGGGTCGGAGGACGGCGTGAGCCTCTTTCTCGTACCGCGGCCGGCGCCGGGCCTCGAGGTGACGCTCCTGCCCACGATGGACCAGACGCGGAAGCTCTGTGAGGTCAAGCTGGCGGGCGTCCGGGTGCCGGCCGACGCCCTCCTCGGGGTCCCGGGCCAGGGCTGGCGGCCGCTCCGGCGCGTGCTCGAGCGCGCGACGGTCGCGCTCTGCGCCGAGATGTGCGGCGGCGCGCAGCGGGTGCTCGAGATGACGACCGAATACGCGAAGATCCGCGTCGCCTTTGGCAAGCCGATCGGCGCCTACCAGGGGGTAAAGCACAAGGCCGCCGACATGCTGGTGGAGGTGGAGAACGCCAAGTCGATCACCTACTACGCGGCCTGGGCGGTCGACGAGAACGCGCCGGACGCGACCTTGGCCGTGTCGATGGCCAAGGCGTACGTCAGCGACGCCTACCGGCGGGTGGCGGGCGCGGGCATCCAGCTCCACGGCGGCATCGGGTTCACCTGGGAGCACGACCTTCACCTCTACTTCAAGCGGGCCAAGAGCTCGGAGTTCACGTTTGGCGACGCCACCCACCACCGGGAGCGGGTCGCCCAATTGATAAATCTCTAGCCGCGCCCTATCATGGCCGGAATGAAGCGACTGCTCGGTCGTCTTTTCGGCCGCCGCTCCGGCCTCCCCGACCTTGCCGGGCTCTCGCCGACGCCGCCCGAGGAGATCCCGCTCCTCGTCAACCGGCTCACGACCTTGAAGTCGGAGATGGACCGCTCGCTCTACGACCTCCGGAGATGGTCGCGCGATCTCGCGCTGCGCCTCGGCCGGCGGGAGGACGAGGGGGACCGGACCCGGAGCCTGGCGACGCTCGGCGACACGGTGGGCGGCCTCGCCCACAACTTCAACAACTCCCTGGGGGCGATCCTCGGCTACACGGAGCTGCTCCTGCGGGAGGCCCAGGACGACACGACGCGCCGCCGGCTCGCCATCGTCCGCCAGGTCGCCCTCGAGGCGGGGGCGACCGTGCGCCAGCTCCAGGAGTTCCTCGCCCGCGAGCCGCAGGTGGCGTTCGGCCCGGTCGCGCTCCTGCCGGTCGTCTCCGAGGCGCTCGCCCTCACCGAGCCCCGCTGGCGGGACGACGCTGAGCGCGAGGGCGCCACGATCACGGTCACCCGGCAGTTCGGCGCGGCGCCGCCGGTGGACGGCAACTTCGTCGAGCTGCGCGACCTGTTCGTTCGGCTGATCTTGGATGCGGTGGCCGCGATGCCGTGCGGCGGCGCGCTCGCGATCCGCGCCTGGGACGAGGAGTCGGGCTGGGTCGTGATCGAGGTCGCCGACACCGGGGCGGGGGACCGGGAGCTCGGGGCCATGGCGGGCATCGTCGAGCGCCACGGCGGCTCGATCGGGGTCTCCCGCGACGACCGCGGGGGCACGATCGTGCGCGTGCGGCTGCTCGCCAGCCCGTACCAGGTCATCCCGGCGGCGACGGCGCCGGCGCCCCTCCCCGCCGAGCGGGCCCGGCGCATCCTGCTCGTGGACGACGATCGCCGGCTGCTGCGCGCCCTCGCCGACCTGCTCCAGGGGCACGGCCACGCCGTGCTCAGCGCGGCCTCCGGCGCGGAGGCGCTCGCGCTCTTCGATCCCGTCGCCGTGGACCTCGTCGTCACCGACCTCGGCATGCCCGGCCTGACGGGCTGGGAGGTGGCGGCCCTGGTCAAGTCGCGGGCGCCGCACGTTCCGGTGTTCCTGCTGACCGGCTGGGGCGAGACGGTCGCCGCCGACGAACGGAGCCGGTACGTCGACCGGGTCATCGCCAAGCCCGTGAGCGCGGATGCGCTGCTCGCGCCGCTGGCGGAGATCGCCCGGTCGGACGCCGGTTCCGCGGCGTGCTGAAGCACCGGCTGACCCTCCCCGTGCGGTGGAGCGAGTCCGACCCCGCCGGGATCGCGTTCTACCCGCGCTTCTTCGAATGGTTCGACGTCGCGACCGCCTCGCTCTTCGCGCGGATCGACGAGCCCTGGGAGCGCTGCTTTCGCACCCACGACATCCTCGGTGTACCCGTCGTCGAGGCGGGCGCGACCTTCCGCGCGCCCGTGCGGTTCGGCGACACCCTCACGCTCGAGTGCGAGGTGACGGACATCACGGACAGGACCTTCCGGGTGGAGCACCGGATCTCGGTCGGTCCGACCCTCTGCGCCACCGGCTTCGAGCGGCGCGCGTGGGTCGAGCGACCCGGTGTGCCCGACGGGCGCCTGCGGGCGCGGCCGATTCCCGACGCCGTTCGGCGGAAGCTCGGCGGCGGATGATGTCGCCGCGGAGGGAGCGATGGGGCTGACACGGCGGCGGTTTCTCCGCGGAGTGGCGACCACGGCGGCGGGGGCGGTCCTGGGCGGGGCGGCCGGGCGGGCCCGAGCCGCGCCGGCGCCGATCAAGATCGGGCTCTTGCTGCCGTACTCGAACGTCTACGCGGTGCTCGGCGAGAGCATCACCGACGGCCTCTCGCTCGTGTTCGAGCAGGCGGGTGGGACCGTGGCCGGCCGGCGGGTCGAGCTCATCAAGGAAGACGACGAGGTCAACCCCCAGGTCGGACTCCGCAAAGCCAAGAAGCTCATCGAGAGCGACGGCGTGGACTTCCTGGTGGGCCCGGTGTCGAGCGGCGTGCTGGCGGCGATCCGCGACACCGTGCACCAGGCCCGCCAGATCCTGATCGTCGCCAACGCCGGCAACGACGAGATCAGCCGGGACCGCTGCTCGCGATACATCTTCCGGGCCTCGTTCTCGAACTGGCAGCCGAACGCGCCGATGGGCAGCTGGGTCGCCGCCCACGTCGCCAAGGAGGCCTACCTCGTCGCCCCCAAGTACGCGGCCGGATTCGACATGATGCGGGCGTTCAAAGAGACCTTCGTCGCCGCGGGCGGCAAGGTCGTCGGCGAGGACTACACGCCGTTCCCCGTCAACGAGGACTTCGCGCCGTTCCTGACCAAGATCAACCAGGCGGCCCCGAAGGCGGTGTACGCGTTCTTCTCCGGCTCGCAGGCGGTCCGCTTCGTCCGCCAGTACGACGAGTTCGGGCTCCGGGCGCGCTCGAGACTCTGCGGGGCGGGCTTCCTCACCGAGTCCGACGTGCTCCCCGCCGAGGGCCAGTCCGCCCTCGGGATCATCACCGGCCACTTCTACTCGACGCTGCTCGATAACCCGGCCAACAAGGCGTTCGTCCGCGCCTTCCGGGCGACGTACGCGCGGACTCCCGACGGCTTCGCCGTACAGGGCAACGACTCCGCACAGGTGATCGTTCATGCGCTCACGGCCACCGGCGGCGACACCCGCGACAAGGCCCGGCTGCTCGAGGCCCTGCGCGGGGTCGAGTTCGACAGCCCGCGCGGCCGCTTCCGGTTCGACCCGCGGACCCAGAACGTGATCCAGCCCTTCGTCTACGTCCGCGAGGTGCGGGAGGTCGGCGGCGAGCTGGCCAACGTCGTCGTCGACCGGATCGCGAACGTCCGGGACCCTGGCACCGGCTGCACGCTGCCCGGGTGAGCGTCTGACCCTCCTCGCGGAGGTCTTGGCCCAGGCCCTGAACGGCCTGGAGTACGGGATGCTGCTGTTCCTGCTCTCGGTCGGGCTCACGCTGATCTTCGGCATGCTCGGGGTCGTCAATCTGGCGCACGGCTCCTTCTACGCCCTCGGCGCCTATGCCGGCATCGCGGTCGCGGTGTTCACGCGGAGCTTCTGGCTCGCCCTCTGCCTGGCGCCCCTGGTCGTCGCCGGCGTCGGTGCCGCGATCGAGCGGAGCTGCCTCCGCCCGCTCTACGCTCGCGGCCCCAACGCCCAGGTGCTCCTGACGTTCGGCTTCATCTACGTGTTCGACGACCTGCTCCGGTGGCTCTGGGGATCGCACGTCCGCTCCATCTCGCCGCCCGCCGCGCTGGCGGGGGTGGTTTCGCTCGGCCCCGGGCGATTTCCCGTCTACCGGCTCTTCGTGATCCTGTTCGGTCTGGCGGTGGCGCTCCTGCTCTGGCTCGCGCTCGAACGGACGCGGCTCGGCGCGATCGTCCGCGCCGGCGTCTGGGACGCGGAGATGACGGCGGGCCTCGGCGTCAACGTGGCCCGCGTGTTCACGGCGGTCTTCGCCGCCGGCGCCGGCCTCGCCGCCCTGGCCGGCGTGGTCGCGGTGCCGATCCAGGCGGCCTATCCGGGGATGGGCGTGGAGATCCTTGTGCGCACGCTCATCGTGGTCGTGATCGGCGGCCTCGGCAGCCTCGAGGGCTCCCTGGCGGGGAGCCTGATCCTCGGCCAGGCGGAGACCTTTGGGAAAGCGTGGCTGTCCGACTCCTCGATGTTCATCATCTACGGGGTGATGGCGGCCGTCCTCCTGCTGCGCCCGACGGGGCTCTTCGGCCGTGCGCTCCGTTAGGGGCCCGGCCCTGGCCGGCCTGGTCGCGGTCGCCGCGCTCCCGTGGCTCGTCGGGAGCTATCCGGTGAAGCTCGCGCAGGAGATCCTGATCTGGGGCATCTTCGCGATGAGCCTCGATCTCCTGATGGGGTACGCCGGGATGCTCTCGTTCGGGCACTCCGCGTTCTTCGGGCTCGGCGGCTACGTGGCGGCGCTGGCCCTCCGCGGCTGGTCGCCGTCGCTCGTGTCGGCGCTCGTGCTGCCGGCCGCGGCCGCGGCGGCGGCGGGCCTCGTCGTCGGCTTCCTGTCGATCCGCGTGAGCGGCGTCTACTTCATCATGCTCACGCTCGCCTTCTCCCAGATGTTCTACGCCGCCGCCTTCAACGCGGAGTGGCTCGGCGCCTCCGACGGTCTGCCCGGGATCCCGCGGCCGCGCCTGCCCGGGCTCGACCTCGACCGCACGGAGGTGTTCCACCTCTACCTTCTGGCCTTCTTCGTCCTGGCCGCGGTCGCCCTCGCGCGCGTGGTACGGTCGCCCTTCGGGCGGGTGCTCCGCGGGATCGAGGACAACGAGCGGCGGATGGTCGCCCTGGGCTACGCGGTTCATCGCTTCAAGGTGGCGGCGTTCGTCGTCGGCGCGACGATCGCGGGCGTGGCCGGCTCGCTCGAGGCGCAGTTCAACGGCTACATCTCGCCGGAAGCGCTGTTCTGGACGACCTCCGGCGAGGCGCTGCTGATGGTCAGCATCGGCGGCGCCGGCACGCTCGCGGGCCCCGTGCTGGGCGCGGCCGCCTTCATCGGGCTCCAGAGCCTGCTGAGCTCCTACACCGAGCACTGGACGCTGATCCTGGGCGCCGCCTTCATCGGCTTCGTCCTGTGGGCGCCGGAGGGGCTCCTCGGGCTCGCGCGCCGGGAGGCGGGAGGGGGGGCGTGAGCGCCCCCCTTCTCCGGTGTCACGCGCTCACCCGGCGCTTCGGCGCGCTCGCCGCGCTCAACGGCGTGTCGCTCGAGGTGGAGGCGCGCGAGCGCCGCGCGATCATCGGCCCCAACGGCGCCGGCAAGACCACCCTCTTCGACCTGATCACCGGCGAGCTGACCCCCTCGGGGGGCCACGTCGAGTTCGCGGGTCGGACGGTCAGCGGCCTCGCCCCGCACGCGGTCGCCCGCCGGGGCATCTCGCGCTCCTACCAGCGCACCAACGCGTTCAGGCACCTCACGGCCGGGGAAAATCTCCGGCTGGCGGCGGCCGCGGGCTCGCGCGAGAACTTCCGCCTGCTCGCGGCGCCGCCGCCCCCGGCCCCGAGCTCGGCGGCGGTGCGCGAGGTGGCCCAGGCGGTCGGGCTCGGCGCCCGGCTCGACACCCTGGCCGGCCGGCTCTCCCACGGCGAGCAGCGGCAGCTCGAGCTCGGCATCGCGCTCGCCACGCGGCCGCGGCTCCTGCTGCTCGACGAGCCGACCGCCGGCATGTCGCCCGCCGAGACGCACCGGATGGTCCGGCTCCTGGCGGCGCTCCCCCGCGAGGTCACCTGCCTGATCATCGAGCACGACATGGACCTCGTGTTCACCCTCGCCGATCGCGTGAGCGTGCTGCACCAGGGCGAGGTGCTGGCGGAGGGCCTGCCCGAGGCGGTCCGAGGCGACCCCCGGGTCCACGAGGTCTACCTGGGCAGCGCGGGGGAGGCCTGATGCTGGAGGTCGACGCGGTCCACACTTTCTACGGCGAGAGCCACGTGCTCCACGGCGCCAGCCTCGAGGTGAGCCGGGGCGAGGTGGTCGCCCTGCTCGGGCGCAACGGCGCCGGGAAGACGACGCTTGTCCGCAGCATCATCGGCTTCGAGCGTCCGCGGCGCGGGCGAATCGCCTGGGAGGGGGCGGCGATTCAGGGGCAGCCGCCGTACGCGATCGCCCGCCGGGGCGTGGGCCTCGTCCCGCAGGGGCGGCGGCTCTTCGCCCCCCTGTCCGTCGCCGAGAATCTGGTCTTCGGCGCTCGGCCCGGTCCCTGGACCGCCGACCGCGTGTACGCCCTCTTTCCGCGGCTCCGCGAACGCGCCGAGCAGGGGGCCATGACCCTCTCGGGCGGCGAGCAGCAGATGCTGGCGATCGGCCGCGCGCTTCTGACCAACCCGCGCCTGCTCCTCCTCGACGAGCCGTCCGAAGGGCTGGCGCCCCTGATCGTCCGCGAGCTCGGCCGCGTGCTCGCGGCCCTCAAGGGCGAGGGCCTCGCGATGCTGGTCGTCGAGCAGAACCTGCCGCTTGCCCTCCGGGTGGCCGACCGCGTGTACGTTCTGAGCCGCGGGCGGGTCGTGTACCATGGCTCCCCGGGCGAGCTGGCGACGGACGAGGACGTCAAGCGCAGGTATCTGGGAATTCAATGAGCCCCGGCGGAAGGGGGGCGCGGTGAGCTGGATCGATCCGGACTTCCCGACGACCGCCACCCCGAGCGACCGGGTGGGGCGGGTCCTCGGGCTCAACCCGGGCCTGTTCACGGGCCCCGGCACCAATACGTACCTGGTCGGGGCGCGAGAGCCGGTCCTGATCGACACCGGCGCCGGCGTCGCCGGCTATCCCCCCGTCCTCGACGCGTACCTGAAAGCGCGCGGTCTCGGGCGTCCCTCCCGGATCGTGCTGACGCACCGGCATCGCGACCACATGGGCGGCGTCGCCCAGCTCCGCGCGCGCTTCCCCGGCATCCCCGTCGCCAAGCTGCGCCACCGCGATCCGGCGCTGCCCGAGCCGGTGGACCACCTGTCCGACGGTCAGGCGGTACCGGCCGACGGCGCCACGCTGATCCCGCTCCACACCCCGGGGCACGCCTCGGATCACCTCTGCTACTACCTGGTCGAGGAGCGGGCGCTCTTCACCGGGGACCTGATCCTCGGCGGCTCGACGACGGTGATTCCCCCCGACGACGGCGACCTCGGCGACTACCTCCGCTCGCTCGAGCGCGTCCGCGCGCTCGACGTCCGGCGGATCTATCCCGCCCACGGCCCGGTCATCGAGGACCCACGCGCGACCATCCGCGAGTACGTCGAGCACCGCCACGCGCGCGAGCGGCAGATCCTCGAGCGGCTCGGGGGCGGGCCCGCCACGATCCCGGAGATCGTCGGGGCGATCTACGCGGGCGTCTCCCCGGCCCTCCACGGCGCCGCCGCGATGTCGGTCGAGTCGCACCTTCGCAAGCTCGCGGGGGAGGGGCGCGTGCGCGAGCAGCTCCGGCCGGGCGAGGCGTCGCGCTGGGGCCTCGTCTAACCCTCGCCCGTGGCGGGCCGGCCGGGCGTGCGCGTGGCCCTGGGCGGCCCGGCCTCGCCCGTCGCGGGCCGACCCGCGGTCCTCGGCGGGTCTACGCGGTGCGGGTGCGGGACGCCTCGATCAGGGCCTCGAACAGGCGACGCGCCGGCTCGTCGTGGGACGCCATCTCCTCGGGATGCCACTGCACCCCGAGGACGAAGCGCGACGGGTCCTCCAGCTCGGCGCCCTCGATGAGCCCGTCCTCGCCGTGCGCGACCGCCCGGAGGCCGCGCCCGAGCGCCTTGATCGCCTGGTGGTGGAAGCTGTTCACCCGCAGCTCGTGGACGCCGAGCACGTGGGCGAGGCGGCTCGACGGATCGACCTTCACCGCGTGTGTCGGCTGGTGGCGGGGCGCCCGCTGGCTGTGGGCGACGGCCGTGCCGGGCTCGCTCCCGACGTCCTGGTAGAGGCTCCCGCCGCGGGCGACGTTTAGGAGCTGCACACCCCGGCAGATCGCGAGCACGGCCAGGCGTCGTTCGAGGGCCCACGCGACGAGCGCGAGTTCGAGGTCGTCGCGCGCGGGCGACACCTCGCTGGTCGTCGGATGCGCCGGCTCGTTGAAGCGCGCCGGATCCACGTCGCCGCCCCCCGTGAGGAGCACCCCGTCGAGGCGCGCGAAGAGTTCGCGCCGCGCGGCGCCGTCGAGCTGGGGCGGGAGCGCGACGGGGACGCCGCCGGCCTGCTGCACCGCGCTGAGGTAGGCGGCGTTCACGTACGCGCGCTCGGGCTTCCGACCGACGGTGACAGAGGTGCTCACGCCGATCAGGGGCGCCGTCGCCATGCGGGTACGGTACCACACGCGGGCGCGCTTGACCCTCCCGGGGCTGCGTGGTTCCATGGGCGCGCATGGCGCTCGACGCCGCCCACGCCCAGCCCAGCGCGGACGCACCGACCCACACGGTCGAGGCGATCGGCGCGCGCTGGGCCGTCGCCGCCGGCCATCCGCTGGCGGCCGCGGCCGCCGCGCGCCTGCTCCAGGCCGGCGGCAACGCGGTCGACGCCGGCGTCGCCGGCGGGCTCTGCCTCGGGGTCGTGCACCCCGACATGGTCAGCTTCGCGGGAGTCGCGCCGGTCCTGGTGCATCTGGCGCGGGCGCGTGAGACCTGGCAGGTCTCGGGCGTGGGCCCCTACCCGCGCGCGGTCACGCTCGAGTACTTCCGCGACCGCCACCGCGGCGAGATCCCGCCGGGCGTGCCGCGGACCGTGGTGCCCGCGGCGCCCGCCGCCTGGCTCACGGCGCTCGCGCGCTGGGGCACGATGGCGTTCGCCGACGTCGTCGCCCCCGCGCTCGAATGCGCCGAGCGCGGCTTTCCGATCTCGCGCTTCACGGCCCACCAGATGGCGGGGCAGGAGGCGACCTACCGGCAGTGGCCGACGTCGGCCGCGCTCTTCCTCCGCGACGGCCGCCCCCTCCGCGCCGGCGAGATCCTCGTGCAGTCGGAGCTCGCGCAGACGATTCGCGCCATGACGCGGGCCGAGGCCGCGGCGCGCGGCGGGCGCGTCGCCGGCGTGCGGGCGGCCCGTGACGCCTTTTACAAGGGCGACGTCGCCCGCGCCATCGCCGCCTTTCATCAGGCGCACGGCGGGCTCCTCGCCTACGACGATCTCGCGTCGTTCGACGTGGAGGTGGCGCCGGCGCTCCAGACGGCCTTTCACGCGTACGAGGTCGCCGCCTGCGGCTTCTGGTGCCAAGGCCCGGTGCTCCTGCAGATGCTGAACCTGCTCGAGGGGGACGATCTCCGGGGGCTCGGCCACAACTCGCCCGCCTACCTGCACCGGCTCATCGAGACGATCAAGCTCGCGTTCGCCGACCGTGAGGCCTACTACGGTGACCCGCTCTACGTGAAGGTGCCGGCGGCGGGACTCCTCTCGAAGGCCTACGCCGCGGCGCGGCGGACGCTCATCCGCGAGGGCGCGGCGTGGCCGACGATGCCGCCCGCGGGCGATCCCGACGCGATGGCGGCTGTCCGCGCCGGCCCGCCGTGCCGCCGGGTCACGCGCTCGACACGAGTTACGTCGCCGTCGTGGACGCCGACGGCAACGCCTTCTCGGCGACCCCGAGCGACTTCAGCGTCGACGGCCCCGTCGTGCCGGGGGTCGGGTGCGTGGTCTCGCCGCGCGGGTCGCAAGGCTGGCTCGATCCCGCCCACCCGAGCGTGGTCGCGGCGGGCAAGCGGCCGCGGCTCACGCCCGCGCCGGCGATCGCGTTCCGCGGCGGCGCGCTCCTGATGCCGTTCGGCACGCCGGGGGGCGATGTCCAGCAGCAGGCCATGCTCCAGGTCTTCCTCAACGTGGCGGTCTTCGGGCTGTCGATCCAGGACGCCATCGAGGCGCCGCGGGTCGCCTCGCGCAGCTTCCCCGACTCCTTTTGGCCCCACCCGATCGCGCCCGGCCGGCTCGAGGTCGAGGGCCGCATCCCGGCGGCGACCCGGGCGGCCCTCGCCGCCCTCGGCCACGAGGTGAGCGCGTGGCCGGACTGGGAGTGGCGGGCCGGGGGCGTCTGCGGGGTGCTCGTCGACCGGACCGGCGCCCGCCGCGCCGGAGCCGATCCCCGCCGCGGCTGTCACGCGATCGCCTGGTAAGGCCCGCCGGAGCGCCCTCACTCGCTTCGCCGCGGGCCGGCACTCCGCGCTACACTGGACCCCCGTCAGGCGTGGGGAGAGTCGCACCACCCTCATCGGACCAGGGAGAGAGAACCATGAAGATGTACGTGGCAGGCCAGTGGATCACCAAGCCCCAGCAGATCGAGGTGCGCAACCCGTACGACAACTCCGTCGTCGACACCGTGCCGCGCGCCGACCTCGCCGACGCCGAGCGGGCGCTGCAGTCGGCCGAGCGCGGCGCCCGGACGATGGCGAAACTCACGGGCTACGACCGCTACAAGATCCTGATGAGGGCGGCCGAGGTGATGGCCCGGCGCCAGGAGGAGCTCGGGCAGACGATCTCGAAGGAGGAGGGCAAGGTCATCGCCGAGGGCCGGCTCGAGGCCAACCGGGCCATCGAGACCATCACCGGCTCCGCCGAGGAGGCCAAGCGACTGCACGGCGAGACGGTCCCCCTCGACGGGGCGCCGGGCGGCGGCGGAAAGTTCGGCTTCACCATCCGCGTCCCCTGCGGCGTGGTCGTCGCGATCAGCCCGTTCAACTTCCCGCTCAACCTAGTCTGCCACAAGGTGGGACCGGCCATCGCGGGCGGCAACGCCGTCATCGTGAAGCCCGCCACCGACACGCCGCTCTCGGCGCTCAAGCTCACCGAGATCCTGCTCGAGGCGGGGCTGCCGCCCGAGGCGATCAACACGCTGACCGGCTCCGGCGGAGAGATCGGCGACCGGCTCGTGGCCGACAAGCGGGTCCGGAAGGTCACCTTCACCGGCAGCCGCGACGTCGGCGAGCACATCTGCCAGACGGCCGGGATCAAGCGGGTCACGATGGAGCTCGGCAGCAACGCGCCGGTCATCGTGATGCCGGACGCGAACCTCGAGAAGGTGGCGGCGGCCGTCGCCGCGACCGGGTACGCCAACGCGGGGCAGGTCTGCATCTCGACCCAGCGCGTGCTCGCCGCGGGGCGGGTCTACGCGGACTTCCTCGAGGCGCTGCGGCCGCGGGTGGCGGCGCTCACGGTCGGCAACCAGCTCGACGAGTCCGTGAAGGTCGGCCCGATGGTCCGCGAGCGGGAGGCCGTCCGCGTCGACGAGTGGGTGCGGGAGGCGGTGGCGAGCGGCGCGCGGCTTGTGACCGGCGGCCGCCGCCGGGGGGCGATCTACGAGCCCACGATCGTCGCCGACGTCAAGCCCGACATGCGGATCTCGAGCGACGAGCTGTTCGGGCCCGCCGTCGCGGTGACGCCGTTCGACGACCTCGACCAGGCCATCGCGCTGGCCAACGACACCAACTACGGCCTCTCGGCGGGGATCTTCACCGAGAGCCTGGAGAGCGCGATGAAGTTCGCCCGCGAGGTACAGTCGGGCAACCTGCACGTCAACTGGGGGCCACAGTGGCGCGCGGACCTGATGCCGTACGGAGGCCTGAAGGAGTCGGGGTTCGGCAAGGAGGGCCCCGCCTACGCGATCCAGGAGATGACGGAGCTCAAGATGGTGGTCTTCCACCTGCCGGGTTAGCGGCGTGCGGTCGACGGTCAACGCCGAGCTGTGCTGGATGGCGGCCGCGGACCTCGCGGCCGCCATCGCCCGCCGGAAGATCTCGCCGGTCGAGGTGGTGGACGTCGTCCTCGCCCGCATCGAGGCGCTCGAGCGTCTGAACGCCTACGTGACGCTGGACGCCGAAGGCGCCCGCCACGCCGCCCGCGCCGCGGAGCGCGCGGTCATGCGGAAGGGCGCCCGGCTCGGACCGCTCCACGGCGTGCCGTTCTCGGTGAAAGACCTCGTCGTCACCAAAGGCGTCCGGACCACGTTTGGCACGCCGATCTACAAGGACAACGTGCCGACCGAGGACGCGCCGATGGTGGCACGCCTCAAGGCCGCCGGCGCCATCATGATCGGCAAGACCAACACGCCCACGTTCGGCTGGATCGGCGCCACCCACAACCCGCTCTTCGGGGCGACCCGGAACCCCTGGAACCTCGAGCGCACGCCGGGCGGCTCCTCCGGCGGCGCGGCCGCGGCGGTGGCGGCCGGCCTCGCGCCCCTCGCCGTCGGGACCGACGGCGGCGGCTCCATCCGCATCCCCGCCTCGTTCAGCGGGATCTACGGCCTCAAGCCGACGTTCGGGCGCATTCCGATCCACCCGCCGAGCGCGGCCTGGAGCCTCTCGCACGTCGGGCCGATGGCACGCACGGTGAGGGACGCCGCGCTCATGCTCCAGGTCTCCGCCGGCCCCGACGAGCGCGACGCGAGTTCGCTGCCGGCGCCCGGGGTCGACTACGTCAAGGCGCTCCGGGGGGGCGTCAAGGGCCTGCGCGTCGCCTACAGCGACACGCTCGGCTACGCGGAGGTCGTGGATCCCGAGGTGCGCGAGGCGTGCGGCAAGGCCGCGCGCGCCTTCCGCGAGCTCGGCTGCCGGGTCGAGGAGATCGACCCCGGCTGGCCATCGCCGTTCGCCGCGTGGCGGGCGATCTTCGCGGGGGGGATCGCGACGCGGCTGGCGTCCTACACGAGCGAGCGGGACAAGATCGACGCCGGGCTCCTGCGCATCGTCGACGAGGCGCTGAAGAGCCCGCCGACCGCGTTCGTCCAGGCGTTCTTCGACCGCCTGGCCTGGCTCGACCACCCCCGCCGGCTCTTCGAGGGGTACGATCTCCTGCTCACGCCGACGCTCGCGCGCCCGGCGTTCGCGGTCGGTCTCGACAACGCCACCGAGATCGCCGGGCGGCCGGTGCCGGAGTGGGCCTGGAGCCCGTTCACCTACCCGTTCAATCTCACGGGGCAGCCCGCCGCGTCGGTCCCGTGCGGCTTCACCAAGGGTGGGCTGCCGATCGGGCTGCAGGTCGTCGGCCGGCGGTTCGACGACGCTACCGTGCTCCGGGCGTCCGCCGCCTTTGAGGCGGCGCGGCCGTGGGCCCAGAACCGGCCCCCGCTCCCGTGACGACCGCCGACTTCCGCCGCGCGCGGAGCTGCTACCGCCACCTCGCGGGCGAGCGCGGCGTCGCCCTCCTCGAGAATCTGCTCGCCCGCGGGTGGGTGGCCCGGGCGCGCCGCGACTACGTGCTGACGACCCTCGGACACATTGAGCTCACCCGTCGCGGGTTCGCGGTCGCGCCGGCGATGCGGGGACGCGGCTGCACGGACCTGACCGAGCGGCGGGATCACCTCGCGGGCCCCCTCGGTCGCGCGCTGCTCGATGCCCTGGTGGCCCACGGCCGCGTGGCCCGCCGCCCGGGGTTCCGCGCCCTCGTCGTCCGCCGGCGCATCCTCTAGCCGCGCCAGTCGAGGACGTCCGTCGCGTCCGCGTGGTGGGATAGCCGAGCGGGTGGGGAGCCTTAGAGGACCGACGGGACCGGAAGCTCTTCGCTCACTTCGAGACCCACGCCGTGCTCACCCGTCCGCCGCAGCGCGGCCGCGTAGGTCCGCCGCTCCCCCGTCTCCAGCTGCACCTCGACACGGTACACCCGGCCGGCTCTCAGCGTGCCCGAGGGAAGCCAGTTGACGCGCACCCAGAGGCCGTGCGTGCTCGCATCGGCGGCGCGCCCGCCGATCGAGCTCATGTCGTTGAGCCACAAGCGGACGACCCAGCTGACCGGGCGGCGTACCGCGTGTCGGCGCTCGTCCATGTGGCCGCGACTATAACAGAGCCAACGGGGCGTACGGTCAAAAGTTCCGCGCCCGGCAGGAGCTGTGAGATCCTTAGGGGTAGCTCGATCGCCGGTGCGGCGTTGGCGCCCTGTCCGCGAGCGAGGAGGGAAGATTGACGCGGCTTCTGTTCGTCGTCTCTCGGGACCACCCTGGCCGCTACGACCATCTCAAACGGACGTTCGCTGACGACGCGCACGTCGAGGTCATCCTCGACCGCCGACGTGGCGCGCAGCGGCGGCGCGAGCCGGAGCCCCCCCTCGCCGGGCGACGGACCGAACGCCGACTGACCGCGACCGCCGGGGACCTGCACCAGCTTGGCTGGACGCTCGTGCGCCCGGGTCTGCCCCGTGCCGACTGACACGGTGTCCCCGAGGGCTCGACCGTGACGAAATCCGGCCTGATCGAGGCGCTGGCGGGGCTGGCGAGCCTCACCCAGAAGGAAGCCGAGACCGTCGTCGACACCGTCTTCGACCGGATCGCGGAGGCGCTCGCCAAAGGCGACAAGGTCGAGCTCCGGGGATTTGGGAGCTTCCGCGTCCGGCACCGGCGGCCGCGGGTCGGACGGAACCCGAAGAAGCAGACGACGGTCGAGGTCCCCGCCAAGGTGGTCCCGTTCTTCAGGGTCGGCAAGGAACTCGCGGCGGCGGTCAATAAGCTGGAGTAAGCGTCCCGGTCGGGGTCTCGCCCGCGGCGGACCTGCTAGGTCCGGGTGAGCGTGCTGACCGACTCGTCCCCGCTCGCCCGCCCGGGACCACCCGGGGCGCACCCGGGCGGCGTCGCCGGCGCAAGCCGACCGCGGCCGGCCGGGCCCGGCTGGAGGGCGACCTCGTCCGGCGCCGTCCGGCCCGGCCGCTCCCGCCCGAGGACCGCGTCCGTGCGCCCACGGGGAGGACAGCCCGCATGGCTCGACGACAGGAGACACCCCAGGCGGTCATTCCAGCCCGCACCGACCCGATCCGCATCGTGCCGCTGCACATGCCGGCGGCCCTCGCCGCGGCACCGCCGGCGCCGCCGCCGCAGCTCTCCTACCGCGGCGGTCCGCTGCTCACGAACGTCGAGGTCTTCACGGCGTTCTGGGGGGTCGCCTGGCAGCAGCAACCGCAGAGCGGGCTCGCCCAGAACCTGAACCAGTTCTTCGACGTCATCCTCACGAGCGCCCTGATCGACCAGCTGGACGAGTACAGCGTCCCCGGGAAGACGATCGGTCATGGCGAGCACGTCGGAACGGCCATCGTCACGTCCCCGGCGCTCGGGCACTCGGTCTCGGATCGCGCGGTCCAGCACATGCTCCAGCAGGAGATCTTGACGAACACGGCCTTCGCCAAGCCGACCCCGAACACGCTGTATTTCGTCTACCTGCCGCCGGGGGTGGCCGTGGTTCAGGGGGGGGCGCGGTCGTGCCAGGCGTTCTGCGGCTACCACAACGACGTCAACGGGCAGATCGTGTACGCGGTCATGCCGTTTCCCGGCTGTCCCGGCTGCACCGGCGGCTTGTCGACGCTCGACGCGCTCACCTCGACGAGCTCGCACGAGCTCTGCGAGGCCATCACCGATCCGATTCCGGGCCAGGGCTGGTATGACGATGTTCACGGGGAGATCGGCGACATCTGCGCCTGGAAGACCAAGCGGGTCGGCGCCTATACGGTCCAGCAAGAGTGGTCGAACCAGGCCAACGCCTGCGGATAGGGCCCGCGCTGGAACCGGGCGGGGGGGAACCGGCCGCGCCGAGAGTCTTCGCCACGGCCCCCGAGGTCCGTGCGGTCGCCCGGGCGGCGGCCGGCTGCTCCGAGCGCGCCCCGGACGGAGGTTCGGCCGCCCGGCGGCATCGGCCCTGCTGAGCTCGCCACGCCAGCCCAGGCCCCGGCGCCACCGGAGGCCTCCCCGGCCGTCACGCGGGGTCCGACCGTGTGCGCCGCCGCCCGCCGCCATTTGCTAGACTGACCCCACGGCGACCCGCAGTCCGCCGCGCCCCCGCGGCGGGGCGCGCGAACGTCCGGTCGCGTCTGTTCCCAGGCGTCCGAGGAAGGGGAGTGTGCGGATGCTCCGCTCCAGGCGGGTCGTCCCGGCGGCCGTGCTGCTGCTCGCCGCCTGCGAGACCGTGCCCTACACGGGACGCTCTCAGCTGAACCTCCTGCCGGAGGGCAGCGAGCTCCAGATGGGGCGCCAAGCCTACGCGGAGGTCCTCCGCCAGAGCACGATCAACCGCGACCCCGCCGCCAACGGGCAGGTCGAGGCCGTGGGGCGCCGGATCGCCGCTGCCACCGGTCGCACCGACTATCAGTGGCAGTTCACGCTGATCGAGAGCCAGGAGGCCAACGCCTTCTGCCTGCCGGGGGGCCGGGTCGCGGTCTACACGGGGATCCTGCCGATCACGCGGGACGAGGCGGGGCTCGCGGTGGTCCTCGGCCACGAGATCTCCCACGCGATCGCCCACCATGGCGCGGAGCGCCTCAGCCAGTCGCTGCTCATCCAGGCGGGGCTGGCCGCCACGCAGATAGCGCTCGCGACCGGGGACCCGGCAACGACGCGGCAGGTGACGTCCCTGCTCGGGGCGGGCGCCGCCGTCGGCGTGATGCTCCCGTGGAGCCGGGCCCAGGAGTCGGAGGCCGACCACCTCGGCCTGATCTTCATGGCCAAGGCCGGCTACGATCCGCGTGCGGCGGTCGCCTTCTGGCAGCGGATGATGCAGACGGCGAAGGGGCGGCGCCCGCCCGAGTTCCTGTCCGACCACCCGTCGGATGAGACCCGGGTTCGCCAGATCGAGGCCTGGATCCCGGAGGCGATGGGGTACTACCGGCCCGCGGGCTAGGCCCCTCGACACGGCTGGCGACGGCCGGCCCGAGTGGCCCAAGCCACGGTGGGAAGGACGCCCACCAGACCCCACCAGTCGTTCCGGCTCGACCGTAGCGAATCTCCTTTAAAAACTTACGGTTTTTACTTGACTCGATTTCTTGCCCTGTGTAATGTTCACCCATCAAGTGGGACGAAGTGGGATGAAGTGGTGGCACCACTCGGGCGCCTAATGTTTCGAGGACGCTACTTACACACGATCGACCCAAAGGGGCGGCTCAGCATCCCGGCGAAGTTCCGGGATGCGCTCAAGGACGGCTACGACGACCGGCTCGTCGTCGTACCCAACGAGAGCTGCCTCGAGGTGCACCCGCTCGAGGAATGGCAACGTATCGAGCAGAAGCTCGGCGAGAAGTCGCTGTTCGATCCGGACGTGCGGAAGCTCGGCCGCCTCTACATTTCGCGCGCGAAGGATACCGCGCTCGATCGCGCGGGCCGGATCCTGATTCCGCCGGACGTGCGCGAGCAGGCCGGGCTCGCGAAGGAGGTCACGCTCGTCGGCGGCGGCCGTCGGCACTTCGAGGTGTGGGACCGGACGCGCTTCGAGGAGTTCGAGCGGATCAATCAGGACGAGCTGCCGTCGGTATTCGACAAGCTGTCGAGCCTGGGAGTGTAGCGGTTCACGTCCCGGTGCTGCTCGACGAGGTGCTTTTTCTCTTACGCCCCCGCCGCGGGGGCTGGGTGATCGACGGAACGGTGGGCATGGGCGGACACGCCGAGGCGATGCTGGAACGGACGCCGGACGAGGTGCGGCTGCTCGGGATCGACCGCGATCCCGAGGCGCTGGCGCGGGCGGGGGCCCGTCTGGGCCGCTTCGGCGCCCGGGCCGTCCTCCGGCGGAGCGACTTCCGCGACCTCGACCGTGTCGCCCGCGCCGACGACGTCCGCGTCGCCCAGTCCGTCCTGCTGGATCTCGGCGTCTCGTCCCCGCAGCTCGAGCAATCCGGCCGCGGGCTCTCCTTCCAGACGCCGGCGCCGCTCGATATGCGGCTCGACCCGGCCGGCCCGCAGACCGCCGCGGACCTGCTCAACGGGCTGCCCGAGGCGGAGCTCGCCCGGATCATCTTCGAGCTCGGCGACGAACGGTACGCCCGCCGCATCGCGGGGCGGATCGTCCGGCGCCGCCCGCTGCGCACGACCGACGACCTCGTGGCCGCCGTGCGGGCGGCGGTGCCGCGCGCGCGGTGGCCCCGCCGGACCCACGTCGCGACGAAGACGTTTCAGGCCCTCCGGATCGCGGTCAACGACGAGCTCGGCGCGCTCGCGCAGGCCCTCCCCCGCGCGGCCGCGTTGCTCGCCGTCGGCGGCCGCTGCGGCGTCATCAGCTTTCATTCGGGTGAAGATCGCGTCGTGAAGCGGACATTCCGGGCTCTGGCGTCGGAGGCGTATGCCGAGCTCATGCCCGCGCCCCTCGTCCCCGGGGCGGACGAGGTGCGCGCGAACCCGCGCGCCCGGAGCGCTCGACTCCGGGTGCTGGAGCGGATTTCCTCATGACGACCGGGCAAACTCTCCATCGGGAACCTGATCCACGCTTCCGGCGCTCCATGGCCGCGGCGCTCGGCCTCTCCGCGCTGCTGGTCGGCGCCACGCTGGGTCTCGTCGCGCTCCGGGTGGAGCAGGTACGGCTCTCGTACCAGCTCGACACCCTGCGCACGACCCGCCGGGGCCTCGAGGAGCTGACCCGCGAGCTCCGCGTCGAGGTCGCGACGCTCCGCTCGCCCGCCCGCGTCGAGGCGCGCGCGCGGGCGCTCGGCTTGACGGCGCCCGCGCGCGAGCAGGTACGCCTCGCCCGCGAGTTCGTGACGGGCGACACGGGGACGGTTTCCCTGCGGGTGGCCGAGGGCCGTCCGTCGGGCGGGGCCGGGGTGCGTTGAGGGAGCCGGGGCTCCGCGCGCGCACGCTGATCCTGGCGGCGCTGTTCGCGTGCGCCTTCACGGGGCTCGTCGGGCGGCTCGCCTACCTGCAGGTGCTCCGGCACGCCGAGCTCGCGGCCACCGCCGAGCGACAGTACGCGAAGACCGTGACGATCCGCCCGCGGCGCGGGCCGATCCTGGATCGCAACGGTCACACCCTGGCCGCGAGTACGCCCGCCGAGTCGCTCTACGCGCAGCCGCGCCGGATCGTGAACCCGGCGGCGGTCGCGCACCGGCTGGCGCCCATCCTCGCCGAGCGCGAGGCCGACATCCGCCGCCATCTCGCGAGCGACCGGAGCTTCGTGTGGCTCCGGCGCCGGCTCTCCCCGTCGGCCGCCGACGCCGTGCGCGCCCTCGGCGAGCCGGGCCTCGACCTCGCCCCCGAGACGGTGCGGTTCTACCCGAACCGGGAGCTCGCCGCGCACGTGCTCGGCTTCGACGGCGTGGACGGGAGCGGCCTCGAGGGGATCGAGCGCGTCTGGGACGCCCACCTCGGCGGTGCGGCCGGCAAGGCGCTCGTCGAGCGCGACGCGCTCGGCCGCGACGTGACCACGACCCCGGTCGTGATCAAGGCGCCCACGCCGGGGGCGGGCGTGAGCCTCACGATCGACACGACCATCCAGTATCTCGCCGAGCGCGAGCTCGACGCCGCCTATCGGCGGACGGGCGCGCGGGCCGCGACCGCCATCATCCTGGATCCCCGGACCGGGGAGCTCCTTGGGCTCGCGGTGCGGCCGACCTTCAATCCGAACACCTTCGCGCTCGCGACCGCCCGGGAGTGGCGGGACCGCGCGGTCACCGACCCCTTCGAGCCGGGATCGACCTTCAAGGTGGTCCTGGCCGCGGCGGCGCTGGAGGAGGGTGTCGTCAAGCCGACCGATCTCGTCTTCGGCGGCAACGGCTCGATCACGGTCGCCGACACGACCATCCGCGACTGGAAGCGCTACGGCTGGCTCACCTTCGGCCAGGTGCTCGAGCGCTCCTCGAACGTCGGCGCCATTCGGGTCGGCCTCGGGCTCGGCCGCGACCGCTACTACCGCTACATCTCCGACTTCGGCTTCGGCAGCGCGACCGGGGTCGGGCTCCCGGGCGAGAGCCGGGGCGTCCTGCGCGACCCGCGCCGCTGGTCGGGGCTCTCGCTCGCGACGCTGTCGATCGGCCAGGAGATCTCGGTCACCGCGATCCAGCTCGCGGACGCGGTCGCCGCCGTCGCCAACGGCGGGCGGCTGATGCAGCCGCAGGTCGTGCGCGCGGTCCTCGACGCCGAGGGCCACGAGCTCCGCGGCTTCGAGCCCCATCTCGTCCGGCAGGTGATCTCCCCCGACACGGCGCGAACGCTGACGCGGCTGCTCGTCAACGTGGTCGAGCGGGGCACGGGGCAGCTGGCGGCGATCCCAGGCTACGAGGTGGCGGGCAAGACCGGCACCGCCCAGAAGCTCGACCCCGCGACCGGTCGGTACTCGCATACGCCGGGCGTGCTCTCCTTCGTCGGCTTCGCGCCCGCCGACGATCCGCGCTTCGTGATGCTCGTGCTCCTCGACGAGCCCGCGACCGAGCAGTGGGGCAGCGAGGCGGCGGCCCCCGTCTTTGCGGCGATCGGCCGGGAGGTGCTGCGCTATCTGGGCGTGCCCCCGGGCAACACGCCCCCCGTGCAGGTGGTGGCCGCCCCGGCTCCCCGGGCGCGCGACCAGCGGCCCCGGGGCGACGAGACGCCGGCTCGCGATGAGCCCCGGCCGGCCGGAGCGTCCGCCGCGTCCAGTGGCGGCGGGGAGTCCGGCGCCGGCCGGCCGCCCGCGGAGGCCGCGGGCCCCTCGATGCCCGACCTGGCGGGAAAGACGCTCCGGCAGGCGCTGAGCCTCTTGGCCACGCGCCAGGTCGAGGTCCAGATCCGCGGCCGGGGCGTGGTGGTCGGCCAGATCCCGGCGGCCGGCGCGACCCTCGGATCGAGCACCGTCGCCCGACTGGAGCTGGCGCCGCGATGAGCGGCGGACGCACGGTGCCGACGAGTCAGCTCCTCGAGGAGTTGCCGGAGCGGACGCTCCAGGGCGAGATCCCGGCTCGGGTGTCGGGCGTCAGCGCGGACTCGCGCCAGGTCTCGGCGGGCGAGTGCTTCGTCGCCGTCACCGGGTTCAAGCAGGACGGCCGCCGCTTCATCCCCGACGCCCTCTCGCGCGGCGCGGCCATGATCGTCGCCGAACCGCCCGATCCGCTCCCCGAGGAGCGCGTGCTCCGCGTGCTCGTGCCGGCCGCGCGGCCGGCGCTGGCGACGCTCGCCGCGGCGTATCAGGGCCATCCGTCACGGGCGCTGACCGTCATCGGGATCACGGGCACCAACGGCAAGACCACGACCTCCTACCTCTGCGAGGCGCTGCTCGCCGCCGTCGGCGCGCCGGCGGGGGTGATCGGGACGATCCAGTACCGGGTCGGCCCCGAGACCTTGCCGGCCCGGCAGACCACGCCGGAGGCGGTCGAGCTCCAGGCGCTGCTGGCGCGCATGCGGGAGCGGTCGGTCGGGGGGGTCGCGATGGAGGTCTCCTCCCACGCGCTCGCGCTGCACCGCGTGGACGGGATCGACTTCGACGTCGCCGTCTTCACGAACCTCACCCAGGATCACCTCGACTTCCACGGGACGTTCGACGCGTACCGGCGCGCCAAGCGTCGCCTCTTCGAGCTGCTCGCCGTCTCCTCGAAGCAGCGCCGCACGGCCGTGGTGAACGCGGACGACGCCGCCGGCGCCGCGATGGTGGCGGGGCTCGACCTGCCGACCGTGACGTTCGGCCTCGGCCGGTCGGCCACGGTGCGTCCCCGCGAGTACGCGTCGACTCTGGCGGGCATCCGGATGGCCGTGGACACGCCCGGGGGGGTCGTCGACGTGTGCTCGCCGCTGATCGGCGAGCACAACGTGCTCAACCTGCTCGGCGCGGTGGGGTGCGGCGTGGCGCTCGGGCTGCCGGCCGCCGTCATCGGCCCGGCGCTGGCGGGGGTGCGCGCGGTGCCCGGGCGCTTCGAGCGCGTGGACGCCGGGCAGCCGTTCCTCGTGATCGTTGACTACGCGCACACGCCCGACGCGCTCGAGCGGGTGCTCGCCACCGCGCGCGCGCTCACCGCGGGCCGGCTCGGCGTGGTGTTCGGCTGCGGCGGCGACCGCGACCGGGGCAAGCGCCCCCTGATGGGCGAGATCGCGGCCCGCCGTGCCGACCGCGTGTGGGTCACCTCCGACAACCCGCGGAGCGAGCGGCCCGCGGCGATCATCGACGAGATCGTCGCCGGGATCCGCCGCGCCTCGCCGGAGCCGGGCCGCTATGTTACGATCCCGGAGAGGCAGGGGGCAATCGAGGACGCGCTCCTCTGGGCCCGCGCCGGCGACTGTGTCGTCATCGCCGGCAAGGGCCACGAAACCTATCAGCTGGTCGGCCCCGCAGTGCTCCCCTTCGACGACCGTGAAGTCGCGCGGGCGATCTTGAGCCAGAGGCAACCGGCGTGAACCAGACCGTGTCGCCGCCCGTGCTGACCGTCCAGGACGTCGTCCGGGCGACCCACGGCGCCCTGGTCGGCGGCGACCTGGGCGTGCCCGTGCAGGGCGTCTCCATCGACTCGCGCACGCTCGCCGTCGGCGAGGCGTTCTTCGCGATCTGCGGGCACCGCCTGGACGGGCACGCGTTCGCGCGGGAGGCGATCGGGCGCGGCGCCGCCTGTCTCGTCGTCCACGCGCTGCCCGACGACCTGCCGGGCCACGTGCCGGTCGTGCTGGTCGACGACACGACGACGGCCCTCGGACGGCTGGCGGCGGCGTACCGGCGCCGGTTCGACGTCCCTGTCGTCGGCGTGACCGGCTCGAACGGCAAGACGACGACCAAGGAGCTGATCGCCGGCATCCTCGGCACGCGCCGCCAGGTCTTGCGCTCGGCGGGGAGCCTCAACAACCAGTGGGGCCTCCCGCTGACGCTCCTCCAGCTCGGCCCCGCCCACCAGGCGGTCGTGCTCGAGATGGGGACCAACCGGCCGGGCGACATCGCCTACCTCGCCGAGATCGCCGCCCCCACGCTCGCCGTCGTCACCACCGTGTCGCCGGCGCACCTGGAGGAGCTCGGCTCGATCGAAGGGGTCGTGGCCGAGAAGAGCGCGCTCGTCCGCGCGGTCCCGGCCTCCGGGCGCGTCGTCCTGAACGCAGACGACGCGCGAGTGGCGGGGATGGCGGAGGCCGCGGCGGCGCCGGTCCTGGCCTACGGGCGCCGGCCGTCGGCGGAAGTCCGGGCGGTCGGGCCCGTCCGCGAGTCGACGGGCGGGGTCGAGTTCACGCTCGCCATCGGCGGCCGTGAGCACCCGGTCCGCCTGGCCCTCGCCGGGTCGCACAACGTGACGAACGCCCTCGCGGCGGCCGCCACCGGGCACGTCCTCGGCCTCGCGCTCCCGGACATCGTCCGCGGCCTCGAGGCGGCGCGGCCGGTCCCGGGGCGCTGCGTCTGGCGCGCCGCCGGCCCCGTGCGCATCCTCGACGACAGCTACAACGCGAACCCGGCGTCGGTGCGCGCGGCGCTCGAGACGGCGCGGGCCGCCCGGGGTGCCGGCCGCCTGCTCGTCGCGCTCGGCGACATGCTCGAGCTCGGGCCGCACGCGGTCGACGCGCACCGGGAGCTCGGCCGGGCGCTCGCGGCGGCGGGGGTGGCGGAGTTCATCGGCGTCGGCCGGCTGGCCGGAGAGGCCGTCGAGGCGGCGCGCACGGCGGGGCTCGCCGCCGCCACGCGCGCCTCGACGTTCGAGGACACGGTGGCCCACCTGCTGAAGCGCCTCGTCCCGGGCGACGTGCTGCTGGTCAAGGGCTCGCGGGGGATGCGCATGGAGCGCGTGGTCGACGCCCTGATCGCGCGGTTGCGGCGGGAATGACCGATGCTCTACCTTCTCCTGGCACCGCTCGGCCGGGACCACATCATCTTCAACGTGTTCCGGTACCTCACGTTCCGGTCCGCGATGGCGTTCATCTCGGCCCTCGTGCTCTCGCTCGTCATGGGGCCCTGGCTGATCCAGCGCCTCCGGGAGCTGCAGAAGGGCGGCGAGACGCTCCGCGAGGACACGCCGGCGCGGCATCGCGCGAAGGCCGGCACGCCCTCCATGGGCGGGATCCTCATCCTGGGCGCGCTCCTGGTGTCGACGCTCCTGTGGGCCAATCTGAAGAACCGCTACGTGTGGCTGATCATGGCCGGCACCGCGGGCTTCGGCGCCATTGGGCTCTGGGACGACCTGACGAAGCTCCGGACGCGCAAGGGGATTCCCGCCCGCTTCAAGTTCGCGGCCCAGGCGCTGCTCGTCCTGGTGCTGCTCGAGTACCTCTACGCGTTCCCGGCGGACGGCTTCACGACGCTCCTGGCGATCCCCTTCCTGAAGGGCTGGCTCGTGCGCCTCGGGTGGTTCTGGATCGTCTTCGCGCTCCTCGTGATCGTGGGCACGTCGAACGCGGTGAACCTGACCGACGGGCTCGACGGGCTCGCGACCGTGCCCGTGATCACGGCCGGCTTCGCCTTCGGGGTCATCGCGTATCTGACCGGCAACTTCCGGGCCGCCGACTACCTGAAGATCCTGAACGTGAAGGGCGCGGGCGAGCTCTCGGTCTTCTGCGCGGCGCTGGTCGGCGCGGCCATCGGCTTCCTCTGGTTCAACTGCTACCCGGCCGAGGTCTTCATGGGTGACGTCGGGTCGCTCTCGCTCGGGGCGGCGATCGGCATGCTCGCCGTGCTCACCAAGACGG
>Ga0209056_10000055_pt1 | contig 109464 bp, 105 predicted proteins | sample GraSoiAngelo_114_FD_185876 | JGI IMG/M metagenome (GOLD analysis project Ga0209056, IMG submission 185876) | Grasslands soil microbial communities from the Angelo Coastal Reserve, California, USA - 14_0903_13_40cm (SPAdes) (version 2) | ecosystem: Environmental > Terrestrial > Soil >... | reverse complement strand
TTTGGCACGATCACGCAAGTCAAGGTGCTCGGCCACGCCTACGAAGTAGGTCGATAGTTGCGCCGAGCTAAGCCGGAGCGCGCTTCCATTTCGCAACCGCTTCGCCTTCCTGCTGGAAACCTTCTTTCATCATCAAATCCATCGCTTCTTTTTCGCTCATGTTTTTGGCGTGAATCTCCTGATCGATGATGGATCTCCGCGAGACCGGCGTCGCAGAGCTCCGCCCTCCAGCGGGACGAGAGCTTTAGTTTTATTCATAACCAGTTTTTGAGACCTCGCGCGCGCGCATCACGTGGGCGTGCCGTGGGCGAGAATCGGCTCGGTGTCAATCTCATCCAAACTCGGCCGCTGCTATGCCTCCGGCTGGACTACAAATCCAATCGCGGGTTCAGCCGCAGGGGGAGCCTCCGCTTGGTCCTGCAAGTAGGTGCGGCCTTTGTAAAACGGAGTGACGACGGCAAATAGCACTGCGGTACCCAGCATTACCCAAACGAAAAACATGAAGTAGCTAGTTCCCTGCAACTTCACTGTGCCGTCAGGATTTTGGATGAAGAAATTGACCGCAGCGGTGAACACGTTGCCGAGCGAGACAGCGAACAAATACGTGCACATGACGAGCGATTTGAGTTTGATTGGCCCTTGGGTGTAGGAGAACTCGAGGTGCGTGGGCGAAACCAGCGTTTCGCCTGCGGTCAAAATCACGAACGCCCAGATCTGCCAAATTATGCCCGGTCGCTGGCCAGCGTCGATGCGCGTTTGAATCATGGCCACGAGAAAAAACGATGCCGCCGTGACAAATAATCCGGCACCGATTCTCCGCAGCGGCGTCAAACGAACAACCTTCTCAACCGCAGGATAAAGCCAGTAAGAGAAGAGCGGCAGCATGATCAGAATGAAAATCGGATTGACCGTCTGAATTTGGGACGACAGCCACTCAATACCGAACAGATGTCGATCCATCGACTCCGCCTGAACGATCCAGGAAGAAAAATTTTGCTGCCACAAGGCCCAGAAGATCGCGATAAAAGGAACTGGAATTAAAATATTGAGCAGGATCTTCCCCGTCTCTTTGTTGAAGATTTCGCGGCCATATGTGCGCAGGCCGACCGGCGGGATGTGGACAAATTTTTTGCGACCAAGCCAAAAGATAAATGTGGCGATAGCCATGAACACACCCGGAAGTCCGAAGGCGATGTCCGGACTATGCAGGCGTGGACTCTCAAGAAACCCGACAAGGGATGGCGACAGTTTAGCGATGAATCCATCCGGCGCAGCTTGGTATGGTTCGAGCAACCAAGGAATCAGGAGCGTCGACAGGGCCGAGCCGGCATTGATGGAAAAATAAAACCAGTTGAAGACGCGCGTCAGCAAATGCCTGTTCGATTCCCCGAATTGATCGCCGACGTTTGTTGAGACGCATGGTTTAATTCCGCCGGCGCCGAGCGCGATCATCAGAAGACCGACAGCGAGTAAGTAGCGCGGCTCGATCGCATGCGCGACGGGCGATCCTATTAGTGCCAGCGTGACGTGGCCGCCGCAGTAGACAATCGACAACCAGAAGACGACCCGAAACTTCCCGAAAACCGCATCGGCTAGGATCGCGCCGAAGATCGGCAGAAAATAAAGCGTCGAAACAAAGGTGTGATACCACGCTTCGGCGTTCGCCGGCTGCATGACGCTCAAGTGCCCCATCTTGTCCAAAAGATATTTGGTCATGAAGATGGTCAGGATGGAGTTCATCCCGTAATAAGAGAAACGCTCGGCGGCCTCATTACCGACGATGTAAGGAACGCCCGGCGGCATGGTGGCGATTTTCGGCGGGGAGGTCAGGTATTTGTGGTCGGCCATAATTCCTCCAGCTAGGGTCGTTTCTCAGGGAAAAATTTCACTGGCGTGGCTGTAGCTGAGCCACCCGGTGAAGGACCGGGCTCGGGGTTGTTCGCCAATGTCATCAGTTCTCTTTGCACTTCGGGATATTCGCCAACTTGGTGTTTTTCACAGGAAATGGAGAGGAGAAGAGCAGCGCCGGTAAAGAAAATGCCTATGCGTGATGCGAGCCCCATGACGTAAGGAGGCACACACTAACGAGCAATGCAGCTGTTGCGCAACCAAAACGTACGTGTCCGGTGATCAGGCAATCGCTGGGAAAAGCGGCTCGTCTCGTTCGAATGCATCAACCCGAGCAGAAGGTCCTGCGCAATCTCTTCCCTCGCCTCCGGCGGCAGAATATAGACTTCGACCAGAGCGTTACCGGTGGTGTTGTTTTTCCCGCGAACAATCGCAGTGGTGTTAGCAGCGGGACGAACAATGATGATGCCCGATTCATTGCTATTGGGCTCAAAGCGCCAAAAGGCTGGCGCACTCCACGGCGCTTCGCGAATTAGAGGCTGCTTCGATCTTGCGCCAGCTTTTGGGTACGGCGGTCTTCTGCCGCTTTCTGATGGGACGTGCAATGGGGGGTCGATCCTCACTATTTGCATTTTTTGATTAATCCGTACGAGCCTCGACAAAGGTTGGAATCAAGTACGAAGGAAATTGAAACGTGCGCCCGTGGGTTTACTATCGGCACGGTGGCTCGCTCAGCAAAGAACAGCGCGTGGAATGAAGTCTTCGCCATCATTCTACTTTTCGCTGGGACCCTGCTCTTCTTCGCGCTGATTTCGTATAGCCCGCGCGATCTCCCCTCGTGGGTGCCGTGGAGTTATTTGTCACCGCCAAACCGGCCGCCGCAAAATTTCATCGGTCCGTTTGGCGCCATTTTCGCGAGCGTGTTCTATCTTCTCATTGGAGCGGCATCCTATTTCCTCGCCGCGGTGCTGCTCGGCTTCGGCGCCGCCAAACTCTTTTATCCACGTTTGCGGGTGATTGCGCGTCTGCCGTGGATCATTCTCTTCATTGTTTCCGGGGCCTGTCTGTTGCAACTACAAACGCGCTACTTCTTTGATTGGAAAAAACTAAACATTCAGGGACCGGGCGGATCGATCGGTTATGTCTTCGGCAAGAAACTCTTGCTCACCGCTATGGGCGACGTCGGTTCAATGATTCTTCTGGCCGGCATTTATCTGAGCGCGCTCATTCTCATGACCGGTCTGCGCCCGATCCATCTTGTGCGCGAAACCGTCGGTGGCATTCGTAATGGCGCCGCTCGTTTTCGCGACTGGCGTTTACGCCGTGAGATGCGTCACGCGGATATCAAGGAGCAGCTGGCGATCAGCGAACGTGAGCTGGCAAAGCAACGGCGGTCGCTTGAAAAACAGCTGAAGAAAAAGGGCGCAGCCGTTCCAGAGAGAATACTGATCCCGCCGGAAGAACTGGCCGGTCGCCCGAAACCGAAAGTAGTCGATACCACCGCGCTCCCGGAGGAGGCACTTACGGCGCCGCGCAAAAAACCTTCCCTGGCAGAATTGCGTCCGGCGAAGTCGAAACCATCGATCGCGGTGGCCGAAGCGCGAAGATTCGATGCCGAAAATTATGTACTTCCAAGCATTGATTTGCTGGACGAACACGATCCCGAAGGCCGCGGTGGGGCGGATCCGGCCGAGCTCGAGCAGGTGCAGGCGGTTCTGATCGAAACACTGGGGCAATTTGGTATTGCCGTGGCTGCGGGCGACATTACCAAAGGACCGACGATCACGCGTTACGAAGTTTATCCGGCCAAGGGTGTGCGGGTGGACAAAATCGTTTCGCTCGAACGCGATCTGGCGCGTGCGACCCGAGCGGAACGCATCAACATTCTGGCCCCAATTCCGGGGAAAGACACGGTCGGGATCGAGATCGCCAACACGCGCAAAATCAAAGTGACCTTGCGCGAATTGATGCAGTCGGCCGAGTGGGAAGAAGGAAAGAGGCGTTGCAAACTTCCGCTGGCGCTGGGTAAGGACGTTTACGGCAACGTCATCATTGCGGATCTGGCGCAAATGCCGCACCTGCTCATTGCAGGTACGACCGGGAGCGGCAAGAGCGTTTGCATCAACGCCCTGATCGCGAGCATTCTCTTTCGTTTCACCCCCGAAGAGCTGCGTTTCATCATGATCGATCCCAAGGTGGTGGAGATGCAGATCTACGAAAAACTGCCCCACCTCGCTTTCCCGGTGGTGACGGATCCGAAAAAGGTGTTGATCGCTCTGCGGTGGTTAAGCGACGAAATCGATCGGCGTTATAAGATTTTTGCGCGCGTCGGCGTACGGAACATTACCAGTTTCAACGCCCGGCCACCGAAGAAGACACAAAAGGAGTTGGATGATGACATTGTAGCCGGCGTCGCTGACGCCGGCCCCTGGTCAGCGACCGCGGCTACAGAAATCCATGTTCCGCGCGAGGGCGAACTGGTCATTCCGGACAAGCTGCCATACATCGTACTCATCATCGACGAACTGGCCGATCTGATGCAGACCGCGCCAGCCGACGTGGAAAGCAGCATCGCACGAATGGCTGCCATTGCCCGGGCCGCCGGAATTCACCTCATCCTGGCGACCCAAACGCCGCGGGCCGACGTCATCACCGGCGTGATCAAGGCGAACATCCCAAGCCGCATCGCCTTCCAAGTCGCAAGCAAGATCGATAGCCGCGTCATTCTTGATGAAAATGGCGCGGACCGTTTGCTTGGCCAGGGTGACATGCTTTATCTGCCTCCGAGCACGTCACGATTAATCCGCGCCCAAGGCGTGCTGGTGACAGACGATGAGATTCGAGAGCTGGTCGATTTTGTTTCCGGGCAAGGAGGTCCGGCCTTTGACAGCGCGATGCAGGACAGATTGCAATCGGGTGCAACTCCGGTTGAGGAGGTTACCGAGGAAGACGAAGAACTGGTGGAGAAATGTCTTGAGGTTATTCGCCAGGAAAAGCGAGCCTCAACTTCCCTGTTGCAGCGCCGGCTTCGACTTGGGTATACCAGGGCTGCGCGCATCGTTGATATTCTTGAGCAGCGCGGTATTTTAGGTCCCGGCGAAGGCGCGAAGCCGCGCGAGATTCTGGTCGATCTCGACGCCGCTGTTTAACCGGCAAGAGATAAAATGTCCATCGAAGGACTAGGCAGAAAATTTCAGGAAGCGCGGAAGGCGCGCAATCTCTCGCTTGAGGAAGCGGCGAGGCTAACGAGAATTAGACAATCGCGCCTGGCGGAGATCGAAGCGGACGATTTTTCGAACTTTCCCAGTCTGGCTTACGCCAAGGGGTTCCTGCAAATCTACGGCAAATTTCTCGAAGTCGATGTTTCGCCTTATCTCGACGCTTTTGAAACCTCCGGCCACCTTACGGTCGATGGCTATTCCTATTTGCAAGACGCGCTGGCGCCCAAGGCACCGCGCACAGCGGTGACACGCCGAACCGAAAATACTCGCCCCTCGTTGCTCCCTTTCCTGATTGGGATTGCGATTCTGGTCGCCGGTTTTTCGTTTCTGCGCTTTATCTCGAAGCTAAATCAAATCGCGCCCCATTCGCCCGAAGCAGCGGCCAGCGCTACCCCCAGCCCGACCGCGGCCGTGGCCACGATTGTTGCGCCGCACGCGCTACCGGTTGAATCGCCCGCTCGCGTGGCAGCGACTGCTCCACCCGTGAAAGGCGCCCCGACCATCGCGGCGCCGGCGGCAACGCCCGTACCAACGGCTATTGCGGTCGAAACGCCTGCCCTGCCAGCTCCACGAGCCGTTGAGCCGGAAGTTCGCCGCGCCGTACCGGTACGGCCCGATGAAGTTGCTGCGGCTCAGGCCGACAACGAAGCGATTGATGCCGAAGGCCCCAATCGGATCGACATCAAGCCACTAAAAAGAACCTACATGCAGGTAACGATCGACGACGATCCGACCAAGCCGGCATTCGAACGCTGGGTTTCGCCGTCCGACGGAACAGTCGAATTCCGCGGTCACCGCTTCAGCGTGCGCGTGCTCGATCGCGAAGCCGTCCAGATTCGCAAGAACGGCAAAATCGTCTCCAACGGCGACACCGATTTGCGAATAACAGCTCAGTGAGACCGGCGAAAACCTCTTCTGCAGTGGCCGCCGTGTCGGCGGTAATTCCGCAGCCCGCGCAGGCAACACGCCTACCGCCACAGCGACTACAGCGGCCAAAGGTCGGAATGATCAGCCTTGGCTGTGCGAAAAATCTGGTCGATGCCGAAATCATGCTCGGCAGCGTGTTGGAGCGCGGCATGGAAATCACCTCCAGCGCAGACGATGCCGACGTCCTCGTAATCAATACCTGTGCCTTCATCGATTCGGCGAAGGAAGAATCGATCGACGCCATTTTAGAAGCGCATCAACAACGCAGCCCGCACAAACGCACGAACCAAAGATTGATCGTGAGCGGTTGCATGTCGCAGAGGTTTTCGGAGGAATTGCGGGCGCAGCTGCCGGAAGTGGACGCCTTCATTGGTCTCGATCAGGTGCGCGAACTGGGCACGATTGTCGAACGCCTCGTGGCCGGGATCGGTGATCCTGGAAATTCCCGAGATAAGATCAATGCGGCCGGTGTCACCAATGCCGGCTACAACTTCGTCACGCCACGGCCCACTTACATCCCGGATTACGACACGCCACGTTTTCGTTTAACCCCTCCGCACTCGGCGTATTTGAAGATCGCCGATGGGTGCAATCATCCGTGCAGTTTTTGCGTCATCCCGCAAATGCGCGGGCGTCACCGCAGCCGCACTCCGGAATCGGTCCTCACCGAGATTCGCGCGCTTGTGGCTGAAGGAGCGCGCGAAATCAATTTGATCAGCCAAGACACGACCTATTACGGGATGGATTTGTGGGCCGAAAAAGCCGGTCCGCGTCAACCGGTCGATTCCGCGCGGGGGCTGACACTGGCCTCGCTCCTGCGCGAGATTGAAACAATCGACGGCGAATTTTGGATCCGATTGCTTTACACTCATCCGGCACACTGGAGCGACGAATTGATCGCAACCATCGCCGAGTGCCGCCACGTCGCGCGTTATATCGACATCCCGTTGCAGCACATCGATGAGTCGATGCTTCGGCGAATGCGACGCGAAACTAGTCGCGCGCATATTGAAACATTGATCGCGAAGTTGCGTCTGGGCATTCCCGGAGTCGCATTGCGCACAACTTTCATCGTCGGCTTCCCCGGCGAAACGGAAACGGAATTTGAGACGTTGCTGGACTTTATCGAGCGCGCGCGATTCGAGCGGCTTGGTATTTTCAAATACTCGCGCGAGGAAGGATCGCGCGCCGCGAAAATGCCAGGACAAATATCGGCGAAGGTAAAAAACGAACGCCATCGTCACGCCATGACTTTGCAGCAGAAAATCGCGCATGAAGTCGCGGCGGCCAAAATCGGAAGTGAGCTAAAATTATTGGTCGACCAACCACTGGTCGCCCGTACCGAAGCGGACGCACCCGACGTGGATGCGCGGGTCTTATTGTCCCAACCAGCGCCCGTAGGCGAATTCATTACACGAAAGATTCAAGGGGCCCGGGGTTACGACCTCCTCGTGTAAGACGGGTTTTTATTGTCCGAGCGTCAATTGAGGGGTGACAAAGCGCGAAATTTTTGACAGACTCTTTGTTTCACCCGTCAAAATGACCATGGCTGAAGCGAACGAACCAAAAAAAGAAACTGTCCGAATTACTCTTCCCCCTGGCCGTGGAGACGCCGCCGCGCCCGAGGAGCACGATACCGTTCGAATCAATCTTCCGTCGCGGCCGCCTACCTCGGAACCTACGCCAACCGCGGTGCCCCCCTTGGTATCAAGGCCAGGCACAGTTCCAATTCCCAGACCGCCGGTGGCGCAGAATCCATTGCCCACACCCCCGGTCGGAGGCGTCCCTGCACCGCGCACGGTACTGCCACCGCCTCCTCCTCCGCCAGTTACCAAAACACCTTTGCCTCGGCCGAGTGGAACAACCGCCGGAGCGTCAGCGCCAAGGCCAACTGCAGCCACAACTCCTCTGACCAAGGAAACGGCGCGCATTAGCATCCTACCCGATCCGCCGAAGCCAATGCCGGCGAAGATGTCAAAGACTCAGCCGCTCATTACCGCTACGGCCACACCAGTTGCGCCGCCGACCGCGCCTGTGACCATCGCCCCTGCAGCACCACAGCCGGTCCTCAATGTCATCCCAGTGCCGCTTTGCTGGGGATTGGTGGTGGTGTCAGCCGCCATTTTGATCATTGAGATTTGGAATTATATTTCGTGATGGAAAACACCGTCACGCTTACCGAATCGAACTTTGATCGCGAAGTAAACAACAGCGAGAAGCCCGTCCTGGTTGATTTCTGGGCGGAATGGTGCGGCCCCTGCAAGCTAATCGCGCCGCTCATCGATGAAATCGCGCGCGAAAAAGGCGACGCCATCAAAGTGGGTAAGGTGAATATCGACGAGAATCAGAATCTCTCCTTCAAATTCAACATCCGCGCGATTCCTACCCTCCTGATCTTCAAGAACGGGCAAGTGCGCGATCAGGTCACTGGCATGACGAGCAAGAAGGATTTAGTCGGCCGGATCGAAGCGCTGTCGTAAAATTTCGCGCTGCGAAATTTTACGGTGAGAGGTGGGGCGCGCAAATCTTTTACTTCTCACTAATGACTATTCACTTCTCACCTTTGAAGAAATGCGCCCGGCGCGGCTTGAACGCGCAACCTTCAGCTCCGGAGGCTGACGCTCTATCCAGTTGAGCTACGGGCGCTGGTGCGGGACGTGACTATAATTGGCGGCCGGGGCGATCACAACATCGCAACGAATACCCCCTCATCCCGAGCGACAGTCGCTTGCCACGCCGTAGCCTTACGCGAAGGGTGGGAGGGATCCCGCCAAGTTACCTTAAAGGTTTCGCCTCGGGATCCCTCGGTCCGAGCCGGACTGGCGGTGTTGCTCGGGATGACCGAAGACTACTCCCGCACCGCGGTCGCTTCCTTGCCTTTGCGAGTGCGCAGATAGTTGAGCTTGGCCCGGCGGGCGCGGCCTTCTTTTTCCACTTCTACTTTGGCAATGCGCGGAGAATGGAGCGGAAATACACGCTCGACTCCTTCACCATAGGAAATACGGCGGACGGTAAAGGTTTCGTTCAGACCGCGACCCTTTCGACCAATGACAATGCCGGCAAAAATTTGAATGCGTTCCTTGTCGCCTTCCACCACTCGGGTATGGACGCGGACGGAGTCGCCCACTTGAAATGCCGGCAATTCCGTTTTGAACTGGTCTTTCTCGATGGCGTCAATGATGCGGTTCATGGCAGCTCCTTTCGCGGGCGCTCAATCTCCGCAGATGCGCGCCAAACGCAAGTACCGTCATCCCGAGCTGTCCTGTAGCGGCGGTCTATGACCGCCGAAACCTTAGTAAACGGCGGTCATAGGCCGCCGCTACAGAAGATCCCGTGGGGTCGGCTTAAAGGTAATTTCATCAGGATCCCTCCCAGCCTCCGCGTAAGGCTACGGCGTCGCAAGCGACTGTCGCTCGGGATGACGAGTTACTGGCACAAAATAAATCTGTAGATAATCTTTGGCCGATGTACCGGCGCTGCGGTTTTCGTTACGAAAAAAAACTGCGCACCCTCGGTATCCTTCGCATCGCGGGAATTGATGAAGCGGGCCGCGGCGCGCTAGCCGGTCCGGTGGTGGCCGCGGCCGTGATTTTGCCAGAGAAATTCCGGCATCGAAAATTAAAAGACTCGAAACAACTCCTACCCGAGCTGCGCCAGGAAATCTACGACGAGCTGGTGTCGCGCGACGACATTATTTGGAGCATCGGGGTAGTCGACTCCATCGAGATCGATCAAATTAATATTTTGCGCGCGACCCACAAAGCGATGCGCTTCGCCCTCGAGGGGCTGAGCGGGCCGCCCAATCATGTGCTAATCGACGGACTTCCGGTCTCGCCCTTCCCGCTCCCTCAAACGGCGATTATCGATGGTGATTGCATTAGTCTCTCCATCGCCGCTGCCAGCGTGATCGCGAAAGTGACGCGCGACCGTTTAATGCGTGAGTTTTGCGCGCGATTCCCGGAGTATTGTTTCGGCCAGCACAAGGGCTACGGCACCGAACTTCACCTCATCAAACTTCATGAACACGGGCCTTGTCCAATCCATCGCCGATCTTTCGAGCCGGTGGCGCAGCCGCTTCTCGCGCTCGAGTTAGTGTCATGTCGAGCAACCATGCCAGTCCGGCTCGGACCCGAGACATCTCTAATTTCTCGCGAAGAAAACTAGAGATTGAAAGCCTGGCCTCACCGACTGCGTCGCCTGCGTTGCAGCCTCCACTTCGGTAGGAATGACAGATCGCTTGATACTGCACCGCAGGTTCGCTTGAATTGCCAATCGCATCCGATGAATACCCGCTTTAGCCGTTCTCTCGCCGATCTTTCGAGCCGGTGGCGCAGCCGCTTCTCACGCTCGAAGAAATTATCTGAGCATCTGCGGCTCGGTGCGCGCGGGGAAAAACTGGCCTGCGCCTTTCTCCGGCGGCAAGGCTACAGAATTCTTTATCGCAACTTCCGGGCGCGCCGTGGCGGCGAAGTTGATATCATTTGCCGCGATCGCGACACCCTTGTCTTCGTCGAAGTAAAAACGCGCACTCGCGAAGATTTTGGGCGACCGGTTGAGGCGGTCAACGCTGCGAAACGCAAATTGATTTCACGCGGGGCCCTGGCCTGGTTGCAGTTGCTGGACAACCCCGACATCCTCGTCCGGTTCGACGTCGTCGAAATTGTACTGGCCGAAGATGGGCAACCGCGCTTCGAACTAATCCGCGACGCCTTTCCCCTTTCCGCGCCTTACATTTACTAACCGTTCAGTCGCTCGGAACAGAGGTCTGAAGACCTGTGCGCCACACAGGCTTTCAAACCTGTGTTCCGCTGGGTTTAGCTAGCAATTCGTAGGAAAGCACACTCAAACAATAAATCGCCGCTGTTTCTACCCGCAGAATAATCGGGCCGAGGGTGATGGGGCGACAGCCGTTGCTCCGGGCCAGATTGAGCTCCGCCGGCGTAAAATCGCCTTCCGGACCGATGCACATCAGGACGCTGGCGGGCCGGGCGTGATGTTCGCGTTCGTAATCGGCCAACACCGCCTTCAAATGCATCGCGTCGGATTGAAGGGAGCCGATTAAACGAAGTCGTTGCAGTCCCGCGTTAGCGAAAAAATCGCTGAGCTTCCTTGGCGTTTGCACCGCCGGCAGCCAGTTTTGTCCAGATTGCTTGGCGGCTTCGATCGCGACCTGTTGCCATTTCGCTTGTTTTTGCGCCGCTTCCTTGGCCTCGAGATGCACGATGGTGCGCTCGGAAATAAGTGGCGCAATCTCGGCCGCTCCGATCTCGACCGCTTTCTGCACGATTAAATCCATGTTCTTCCCTTTCGGAATGGCCTGCGCCAGTGTGATCTGACAGGGCAGCGGCGGGACCCGCGCCTCGTGCATTTTGCGCAAGAGAATTTCCTCGCGTGTTACCTTCGCAATCTCGGCGGTGATTTCATGACCGCGACCGTTGAATACCACTACGCGTCCGCCGGGTTGTAGCCGCAGCACATCGCGCGCGTGATGCGCTTCCGGTCCCCCTAAAACGAGCGAGTCAGGATTCCAATTTTCCGGGGCGATGTAAAAGCGATGCATGAGGGAAGTTTGATGGTGAGGATTGATGTAACCGAACAACCTCTCAACAAATCAAATCTTACTACCGCGGATTACGCGGATGACACGGATCGAACCAGAAAATCAGAATTCTTATCTGCGAAATCCGCGCAATCCGCGGCTGATTCAATTAGCGAAAGAAATCTTTGGCACGATCGAAAAACCTTTTGTGCAAGGGGGTGTTGTCTTCGCCGACGAGGGCGGAGAACTCCTCCAGTTTGCGGCGTTGCTCCGAATTCAATCGCGTCGGCACTTCCACAATCACCCGCGCCAGCAAGTCACCGCGTCCGCGTCCTTCAACGTTCACAACTCCTTTGCCGCGGAGTTTAAAAATCTGTCCGCTTTGGGTGCCAGCTGGAATCTTCACATTCGCCTTACCCTCGAGCGTCGGAACAGGAACCTCGCCGCCAAGCGCAGCTAACGGAAATGAGATTGGCACCTCGCAATAGAGATCATCTTCATCGCGCTGAAACACCGGGTGCTCCTTAATGTGAAGCACGACGTAGAGATCGCCCGGCGGCCCGCCGCGGATGCCGGCTTCGCCATTTCGCGAAGACCGCAGGCGCGAGCCGTTGCCGATACCCGCTGGGATTTTTAATTTGATCCGGCTGGAATTTTCGACCCGCCCTTCGCCGCCGCATTTGTGACATGGCTTTTCAATAATTTGTCCGGCTCCCCGGCAGCGCGGACAGGTTTGCGACACCTGGAAAAAACCGCGAGAACTGATCACCTGCCCGCGTCCGCCGCAGGTTGGACAATTGATCGAGCGCGAGCCGGGCTCGGCGCCGTTGCCGTTGCATTGATCGCAGGTGTCCAGCTTGCGAATTTCGATTTCTTTCTCGGTGCCAAATGCGGCTTCCTCCAGCGTGATCTGCATATCGTAACGCAAATCGGAACCCCGCTGCCGCTCTTCCGCGCGACCGCCGCCGCCGCCGCCGCCACCAAAAAAACTCTCGAAAATTCCGCCGCCACCGCCGCCGAAGACCTCACGGAAAATATCGAACGGATCGTGGAACCCACCACCGAACCCGGCGGCGCCTTGCGAAAAAGCGGCGTGTCCATATCGATCATACGCGGCACGCTTATCGACGTCGATCAGGACATCGTAGGCCTCGCCTAGTTCCTTAAATTTTTCCTCGGCGTGCGGATCATTCGGATTCTTGTCCGGATGGAACTTGACCGCGAGCTTGCGATAGGAGCGCTTGATTTCGTCCTCATGCGCGCCTCGGGCGACACCGAGCACTTCATAATAATCGCGTTTGGTTGTAGGCATTTAGAATAGTGAGCAACAGACAGATAGTGACATGAAAGCAAGGTTTCTGCCGACCGGTTCTAAGTTCGCACCTCTCTTTTCGCTTCTCTCTTGTTCAAGAAGCGCGCCACGCTATGCCCACAGGGTGCGCGCGCTACCCTCTCACTCATCATTGCTTCCAACGCGCCCGCTCGAAACCACTACCGCCGCTGGCCGCAGAAGCCGATCTTTCAAGCGATAGCCGCGGCGGGTTTGTCGGATGACCCGACCTTCGGGAACTTCGTCACTTGGTTCATGGCCGATCGCCTCGTGCAGGTTGGGATCAAATTGTTTTCCAACCGCATCAATTGGTTGCAGTCCATTGTCCGCTAGAAAATCGGTAAGTTGTTTAAGGACCATGCTCATGCCGGAATAAATCGGCGAGTGCTTGCCCTCCTCCCGAGCGGCGGACAGTCCGAGCTCGAAATTATCGACAATCGGGACCAGGCGTTCGAGCAACGAACGATTGGCATACTTAATCCCTTCATCGCGCTCGCGGGCGGCGCGCTTTTTGTAATTCTCAAAGTCAGCCTGAGTTCGCAATGCCAGATCGCGAAAGCGATCAAGATCGCTTTGCAAACTCGCAACCAGATCCTCCTCCGTAGCTTCTGCCTCATCGGAACTGTTTTCTGTCGGTACTGGAGGGGGAATTTTGTCTTCTTCGCGCGGTTCAGGGCTGGTCTTTTTCATGTTTACGAATGGTAATTAGAGTAATGTCGTCGTTCTGTGGTTGCGCGCCCACGAAATTGCGCACGTCATCAATTAACCGCGCGATAATGGCCGAAGCGCCGTGAGCCGCGCTCGCCCGCACTGATTGAATCATCCGGTCTACGCCGAATTCGAAACCCTCGGCATCCAAAGCTTCCGTCACGCCGTCGGTGTAAAGGACCAGACAATCATCCTGCTCGAGCGAGATGGCAAAATCGTTCGTGATCCGATCGAACACACTCCCGCTGTCGATGCCGACGACCATTCCAGGTGGCTTAATTAGTTCGACTGTTTTCTGCGCGCGACGATAGAGCAATGGTGCATCATGGCCAGCTCGCGCGATCGTGACCGAACCGACGGAATGGTCCACCACCAAATATGCCATGCTAATGAACATGTCCTCTTTGATGTCGGGATAAAGCTGGCGATTGACTGCCTTTAAAACCTCCGCCGGCGATGGATTTTGCGGCGCCTGACTACGCAAAACGCTTCGGCAGATCGCCATGATCAAGGACGCGGGCACGCCTTTGCCGGAAACATCCGCGATCGCCAGGCCGAGGCGATGTTCGTCCACCCGAATGTAGTCAAAGTAATCGCCGCTGACCTGCCGCGCCGGAATGTTGAGACCGGCAATTTCGAAACCGGGAATGGCCGGCGATTTTTCCGGAAGCAGAATTCGCTGAATGTCGCGCGCGATTTCGAGATCGTGATCGAGCCGCTTTTTTTCATTCGCTTCGGAGTAAATGATGGCGTTGTAGAGGGCGAAGGCGGATTGCTCGGCGATCGATTTGAAGACGACAAAATCACTCGGCGTGAATGGCGCGCCCATCGGGCCGTTGCCAACCGCGAGCACGCCCATGTTTTGTTTGCCATAAAGCAAGGCCGTTGCCATCAACGAAGCGGTTCCGAGAGGTGTCTCACGCAAGCGTGCCAATTCCGGCACGTCCCGCACATCGGCGAGCGAAACCGGTTGCGTCGTCTGCCAGACGGTGCCGATCAAACCTTCGCCAGGTGGAACAGTATGCATCCGCAAAAATCCTTCCAAGGCAGCGGGGGTAGTCGCGGCCTGGTGCAAAATGTGGCCCGGCACCGGCACGAGTGGCGGACAACCTTTGGAAAGAAACATCGGCACAAGCTTGTTCCCGCTGCGATCGGTGAGATAGAGCGCGCCCCCGTTAGCGTCGAGAATTCGGGTGGCTCCTTCCACGATCAGCCGATGCAAATCATGCGGCTTGATCGTTTCTCGAAACGCTTCACCCAGCCCGTGTAAAAAATCGAAGACAAGCGTTTCTTCGACCTGGATTTCCTCCTTCGAGCGCTCGAGCGCGTGCACCTTGCGCCGTTGGCGGAAGGTGGTAAAAACCCAACCGCAAATCGCAATAGCCAAGAGCGCGTAGAGAAGAGTCGGCCACATGAAGTCGGCGGCCAACTTACTTCTTTACCGGGTTGTCGTGAAGGTCTTGCTTGAGGTAATCGAGAACGTCTTTGAACCGCAAAAGATTTTCCGGCACCGCTTCACAGAGCGCTTCGTGAGCTGCCAGCATTTCCTTGGCCTGCTCCTTTTTTCCCGGGGTTTTGGGAGCAAGCGCGCCGCATTCCGGAGCGCGCGCGCCGTTGCTGGAGATTTGGAAAAGTTGATCGAGACCAAGGCCGGTAAGCAATTGGCGGCTGCGTTCGCCGCAATGCACCACCCGAAGATGTCCCTGTCCAAGTTCCTTTAACCGCAAAGCCAGTCCCGCCATTGTCCCCATGAAAGTGGAATCCATCATCGCGCAATCGAGCAGATCGACCACGAACTCGCGATAGCCGCGGTCCACCATTTCGCGGGCAAACTGCTTGAAATTGCCGCTGTTCAGAAAATTGCCTTTGCCCTCCACCCGGACCCAGACGGCAGGGCCGCTTACTCCAACCTGAATCGACGATTCCACAGTTAACTATAGAAAGTTATGAACTTTAATCCTGACAGTCAAACGGACTAGTCCCATAGAAAAGAGCGTTTCTCGGCTACGATCCGGCCGTGTTCGATGAGTAAACAACGCCAGGCCAGCACTTGTCCATCATCAAAATACTCGTCGCCCACCACTCGAAATTCGCTGCGATTCGTCCCGTGCACGTTCTGGTAGGCTTGCTCTTTTGCCTGCACAAAAGCGCGAAGTTTCTCCTGCTTGTATTCAAACCGGACGGTCACATCCGATGGCCGCTTCGCCCGCCAGAAAAAATCAAAGTATTGCCCGAAGCGCTGCCGTTGATCCAGCGCAGTCACCGCGCCATACATGCGATAGGAGCGTTCAAAATTTAGCGAAGCTTCCTGAATCGCACTACTCGATTTGAAACTGGCCTTGCTCGTCTGAGTCGCGGGATTGTTCCCTCGCTGTCCTTTGTTGCGGGGAAGATTTTGCGACAGCGTGTAAATCTTAGCTTTACGAAACTGGAAATCGGGATTGAGCGCCAGTGGTAATTTCCCTTGCTCGGGATCGGCTCGCGCGAGAGAGCTCACGCTAAGCAAAAGCGCGACTGCGCAGGTAAATCGCATTAGCCATATCAAACCGGCTGCGTGCGACCCTGTCAATGCAGAGCGAATGCCGATATGGAACACGGGCCGCTGGCCTGTGCGCCCAGCGGGTTTCTAAAGCCGCTGCTCTCAGCAACTCGCGCAAGGACCACGTCAGCGGAGTAAAACTCCGCCGGGCGCACAGACTGGAAAGTCTGTGTTCCTATTCTGCCGTTCAAAATCAGGACACTAAGCGAATCCCGGTTTCCTGCGGAAACAGGCGGCTAGCTGCGGAAGGCAGGCGTCTCGCCTGTTAGAGCCGTACCGGCTGTTGAACAGACGGACCGACAGGCCAGAATTCCTGTGTGATCGATGTTCGATACGAGCGTGGCGTTTTTTTGCCGCAACAAAATCTCTGGCTCGACCCGTGGGAAGCTAAGGAGTTCGCTTTCGTTTCTCACGCCCACATCGATCACATTGCACCGCATCGTGAGATTATCGTCTCGGAACGGACCGCGCGCTTGATGCGAGCGCGGCTGGCGGGAAAACGCAAGGAAATCATCCTGCCATTCGGCCAGGAAAAGGATGTCCGGGGAATGCAGGTGACCCTGTTTCCGGCCGGTCATATTTTTGGTTCGGCCCAACTCTTTTTGCGCACTGAGAATGATTCGCTGCTTTACACCGGCGATTTCAAATTGCGCCGGGGTCAATCGGCCGAGCCCGCGGAATGGACGGCGGCCAGCACCCTGATTATGGAAACAACCTATGGCATTCCGCGTTATCGCCTTCCGCCGACCGAGGAAGTGATCGCGCAAATTATCGCTTTTTGCCGCGATGCGATCGAGAACGATGAAGTTCCGGTGCTACTCGGCTATTCGTTGGGCAAAGCGCAGGAAATCCTTTGTGCCCTCGCCGGAGCCGATCTCACACCGATGCTGCACGGTTCGGTTTATCAAATGACGCGTATCTACGAACAATACGACCAGGAATTTTGCCAATACCTTCGTTATCATCCGAATGATCTCGCCGGCAAAGTTCTGATTTGTCCGCCGAGTGCGAATCGCTCGCGCATGCTTGAGAAAATTCCGCGCAAACGCGTAGCCATGATCAGCGGCTGGGCGGTCGATCCGAACGCGATTTATCGTTATCAGGTCGACGCGGCATTCCCACTGTCCGATCACGCCGACTACGATGATCTGCTGCGCTACGTCGAGCTGGTGGGACCGAAACGGGTTTTCACTTTGCACGGATTCGCCGCGCAATTTGCGCGCGATCTACGCGCGCGCGGGATCGAGGCGTGGGCGTTGACCGAAGAAAATCAGATGGAGCTCACGCTTGGGACGTCTCCCGCGCAATTACCCGACATCGCCGTCACCGTCTCAATCGCAGAATCAAATGGTCTGCCGCCAGTGATGGCGGCAGCTACAACGGCAACTCCGTCGGAATTTCTCGGGTTCGCGAATGTTGGCCAGGCCATTGCAGCGACCCCGGCGAAGCTCGAGAAGGTCCGTCTGTTGGCAGAATATTTCTCGTCGATCGATGACGAGCGACTCGCCATCGCCACGGTTTATTTTACCGGTCATGCCTTTCCGCAAACCGATCTGCGCACGTTGCAAGTGGGGGGCTCCGTCATTTACCGCGCCCTTGGCGGCGCGGCAAAAATCAGCGACGCAGAATTTCGACGCATTGCTCACAGTCATGGCGACGCCGGTAAAACTGCGTTTGATGTACTCGATGGTCGCACCGTTTCGGAGCCTTTCGGTATTACCGATTCCTACAAGTTTTTTGAACAACTCCAGAAACTGCGTGGACCTGTAGCGAAAAAGGAGGCACTGCAAAATCGCCTGGCGCAACTCTCTGCGCGGGAAGGTCAATATGTGGTCAAGATTCTCACCGGCGATCTACGCATCGGATTACGCGAAGGCCTGGTCGAGGAAGCAATTGCCAGGGCGTTCAATGTTCCGCTCGATGAGGTAAAGGAAGCGAACATGCTCCTCGGCGATATCGGACGCACCGCGGTTCTGGCAAAAAATAACGAGCTGGAGCGGGCGGAGCTTTCGCTCTTTCGCCCCATCAAATGCATGCTCGCCAGTCCTGAACCAACCGCCGAAGCAATCTGGAAACGATTCGTCGATGTAGCCGCGGTCGCTGACCGCGGCCCGGCCTCAGCGACGCCGGCTACAACGGGGGAAAAAATGCCAGTCGTTTACGTCGAAGACAAATTCGATGGCATTCGCGCGCAACTGCATGCCAGCCGGACACGTTCCGAAATCTTTTCACGCGATCTCAAGCGTATCACCGGCCAATTTCCCGAAATTGCCGAGCAGGCGCGCCAATTTTCAGAGGAAGTAATTCTGGATGGCGAGATCATCGCCTTTGCCGAGGATCGGAAGCTGACATTCTTCGATTTGCAGAAACGACTTGGGCGAAAAACCGACGCGCTCGAGTTATTTGAGACTTCCTCGGCCGACGTGCCGGTAATATTTGTTGCCTTCGATCTATTGTTTTTGGACGACCGTTCCTTGTTGAGAACTGCGCTGCGGGAGCGACGGGACCTTTTGCGCGGTTTAAAGCTGCCACCGAAATTTCAGATCGCGTCCGTGGTGGCAGCGCATTCCGCTAACGAGATCGAGAGCGAATTCAAGCGCGCGCGGCTGCGTTTGAACGAAGGGCTCATGGTCAAGAATCCGCAAAGTTTTTATTCGCCGGGACGGCGCGGGATGTTCTGGTTCAAGCTGAAGAAGGAGCTGGCGACGCTCGATGTCGTGGTCGTGGGAGCCGAGCTTGGCCACGGAAAAAGAAATCACGTGCTCAGCGATTACACCTTTGCCGTGCGCGATGAAAGCAGCGGCGAATTATTACCAATCGGCAAAGCTTATAGCGGACTGACCGATGCCGAAATCGCCGAGCTGACCGAGCATTTCAAAGACAACACCCTGGTTGAGCACGGGCGCTATCGCGAAGTGAAACCAGACATCGTCCTGGAAGTTGCCTTCAATTCCATTCAACCAAGCACGCGCCACTCCAGCGGACTCGCCTTGCGTTTTCCCCGGATCAAAGCCATTCGGCGCGACAAAACGATCGAAAATATCGACACCCTAGCATACGCGCAGCAGTTAGCGGCGGAACAAAATCACCGTCATCCCGAGCGTAGTCGAGGGATCCCGCCGCGAAATCTTTAAGGGTAGTTCAACGGGATCCCTCGACTTCGCTCGGGATGACGAACTCAAGGCGACGAAGATGGCGAAACCGATGGCGTCGCTCGCTTTTTACCGCTGGCGCTGCGAATCCATGATGCGGTCGCGGACGTTGAAGCTTCGGGTTTTGCGGTTGTTTGAGCCCGCGACCCAGTCTCGGCTGGAACAGTCGGAGCAACCGATGAGGCAGGAGAATTGGATTCGGCCGACGCGCTCGCTTGCGGGAATGGCGTGCCGGTCGATAACGGGTTAAGGCGCAAGCGCGGCGTCGACGTGGCAACTGGTTTTTTGCCAGCCTCGGGCGTTTGCACGGTCGATTTCGGTGTGGATGAAATCGCAGGCGTCGGTGTCGGCGATAAAATCGGAGTCTCCGTCGCAGTAGGAGTCACGCTTGCCTCCGATTGCGGTGTTATCGATTGAACCGGGCTCGGCGTTGCTGCCCTGTTTACTGGAGTCGGCGTGTTCCCGATTTCTTTCGGCGGTCTTTCCGCCGGCGGGGGCACGTCGGGTTGAATCTGGGCAAGCAGCTCGTTATCGGCTTGCTGTTTCTGACACGCAAAAAAACACGCGCTCAGCGCCAGGAAGCAAAAAGCCTTTTTCATCAACTTGTTTAGGTATTCAAGAAACAGCGATGCGCTTCGAAAAGGGATGTTACAAGCAATCTCACCGAGCACCTTTCCCGCCAAAGCCTTACTCTGAGAAAACCACTCCTAACTGGCGAGGGGCGACTTCTAAGTCGCCCACCTAGGTCAGCCCTACAGGAAGGCCGTACTAACAAAGCCTGTTTCTGCGAGACGCGGAAACCAGCACGCGAGACGCGTGCGCTACCCAGCACCGCGCGGTCCATACTGCGCTTAAGGTGTTGGTGAAGCCGAAGCTTCCGGGGTAAAGCGGGTGACGGTTGTCGTTTCAATAAGATCGCGATGCGCATTTTGCCAGTTGGCATAGCTCGCAACTACGATCAGACTAACAATAATCGCAATCATCGCGATCAATGCGCCTTTCGAAATACGCTCTTCCTTTTCCTTACCCGTTTCCATCGATCGTTAGTTTAGCGATTTCGTTCATCACCCGCTCACTCAAACGTTGATACACGTCTTTTCCTCGCTCGGCGATGTCTGCTTGCGTAAAGAAAATTGGATGCCCGACGACGATGGTTATGGGATGAAGACGAATCTTTTTGCTGCCACGTGCCCAGGCCTCATGCGCGCCGAAGATGCGCATCGGCACAACCGGCGCCAGCGTTTTGGCAACCACCAACCCAATACCGGGCTGGGCTGGTTGCAAGTTACCGTCGAGCGTGCGCCCGCCTTCCGGAAACACCAGCGTCGTTTCTCCCGCCCGTAAAATTCGAATCAATGCTTTAAGCGCGCTGCGATCACTGCCCTCCTGATCAACTGGAATGACGTTCAGCTTAGGCAGAAGCCAGCCCCAAAACCAGTGATCGAGCAACGTTTTGCGGGCGAGAAAAAAAATCGCGCGATCAGAAGCGTTGCCCGCCAGCGGTGGATCGAAAAAGCTCTGATGATTCATCGCCAGAATCACTGGCCCACTTTGGATCATGCGTTCGCGATGCAGAATACGAAATCGAAAAAAGATTTGGGCGAGCAAACGGGAAAGCCAGTAGCCCAGCCAATAGTAGGGATTCATCCGTTGCCGACGCGGTGTCACTATCTGGGAGTGAAGCGGCAAACCTTTTGCCACCAATCGCTGCATGATTTGATCGACCACGCCATCGATCGTCAGCGCAGAGGTATCGATGACCGCGGCATCTGGTGCGGTGACAAGCGGTGAAACGACGCGCGAGGAATCGGCGCAATCGCGCGCAGCGATTTCATCGCGTTGGCCTTCAGCCTGCCGCCGTTGCACCCGCACCTCCGGGGAAGCGTCGATATAAAACTTGAAGGGCGTTTCCGGAAAAACGACCGACCCGATGTCGCGACCTTCCATGACCAGGTTGTCTTTCTTTGCATATTCGCGCATGCGAGCGACGAGAATCTCGCGAACACGCGGCACACTGCTGACGAGAGAAACAGCGCGGTTGACATCGTCGTCGCGCAAATGCGGAGTCGGATCGTGATCATCAATTAAAATGCGCGATTGGTTATCGACGAGATCGCAAACGATTCTGGATTGCTCGATGGCGTTGGCAACAGCAGCTGGTTGGTGCACGTTCACGCCGCGTTGCAAAACGTGCCACGTCACCGCGCGATACATCGCCCCGGAGTTGACGTAGGAAAATCCAAGTCGCTGCGCCAAGGTGCGGGCAACGCTACTTTTGCCGGAAGCAGCCGGACCGTCGATGGCGATGATGTGATGGGTGGGCATGGCGCTTGCGCAAGTTCTTCATTGGAAATGGCACTGAGGCAAGCGGCGCCTAACGATTATTGGTCAACCGGGGCGAGCGAGCGCGATCCGATCACAGGCGTGCTTCCCGGCCCGCGCTTTGTCGTCATGAATTGTTCGAGCGCGTCTTTGAAACCGGGATAGGAAATTTCCACGCATTCAGCGTCCTCGACGATGGTTTCGCCGTCGGCGAAAAGTCCGGCAACGGCAAATGCCATGGCGATGCGATGGTCGCCGAAGCTGGCGACGCGTCCCCCGCGCAACGGCGCCGGACCATGAATCTCGAGCCCGTCGCTTAACTCGAGCACTTGCGCGCCCATCACTCGCAAGTTGTGCGCGATCGCAGCAATCCGGTCGGTTTCCTTTACCCGCAATTCCTGAGCTTGCCGGATAATGGTTGTGCCGTTGGCAAGGGCGCCGGCCACTGCCAGCACCGGAAGCTCGTCGATCAATTGCGCGACCTCTTTTCCTTGAATGACAGTTCCTTTCAACATTGCACCGGTTATTTCCACGATGCCGCGCGGCTCGAGTTGGTCCACATCTTCAATCGCTTCGCGAACCTGGGCTCCCATGCGAACCAGCACACCGAGCACGGGCGTGCGCGTCGTATTCAAACCGAGTTCGCGGACGAGTAAATGTCCTCCGGGTTGCGCGGCCGCCGCTGTCAGCCAATAAGTGGCTGAGGAGAGATCACCGGGAATGCGGAAGTCGCGCGACTCCGGAACCTGATCGCCGAAAATCGCGATCGTGCCGTTTTCGTCCCGCGTCGTGCGAACGAAGAAATAACGCAGCATTCGCTCAGTGTGATCGCGAGTCCGCGTCTCCTCGACAATTGCGGTTTTTCCTTTGGCAAAAAGACCGGCGAGCAAGATTGCGCTCTTTACCTGGGCGCTGGGGACCGGCATTTGATAGCGAATTCCGCGCAATGAGCCGCCGTGAATGCGTAGTGGCGGAGTTTCCTCCGGGCCCTCCGCGGTAATGTTTGCTCCCATTCGCTGCAATGGAGCGATTACGCGATCCATCGGCCGCTTGGAAAGGGAAGCATCCCCCACCAGGCGGCTCTCGAATGTCTGTCCAGCAAGAAGGCCCGCCATCAATCGCATGGTGGTAGCGGAATTGCCGCAATTAATTTCCGCGGCTGGCGGATTGAGCACGCGCTTTTTTCCATGGACGATAATGGCATTGGGCTCCGCCTCATCGATACGAATCCCCAGCGCGCGCAAGGCATTAACGGTACGCATGCAATCGTCACCGATGAGGAATCCATCGAGACGGCAAACTCCATTGGAGAGCGCAGCGATAATGGCGGCCCGATGCGAAATGCTCTTGTCCCCCGGCACGGTGATTTCCGTGTCGATGTGAGGTGCGCGTTTGACGCGAAGTTCCATTTAACCTTTCGAATCCCCAGCCGCCCCAAAACTGGAAGGAGGAATCATCCGATATCCGGCGCGCTTGTCCAGCAACGCGACTATTTCACCCAAAAGAAGCGGGATGCCTACGGCACCAGAAAGATTTTGTTGGTGTAGGGATCTTTCACTTCGGTTCCTGGCGGGAAACCGCGAACATCCACATAGCCCTGATTGGGCGCGTAAGGGCTGGTCACAAATCCAGCTTTTCCCGGGACCGGAATACCGTAAGGCAGATCGCCCTTGGTTGTCCTCGCTGCGGGTGACGCGGAGGCTTCCGCCGGAGGGTTTTGCTCTGTTGTCTCGGGCGGCGCCGGCGGCTGGTTGGGGTTATAAGGCTGCGTCATCGGTTGCTCTTCGGGCGCATTTGGATAACGCGCCACGCGATGACGCACCGGCGGCTCTTCCTCGGCGCAGGATACGAAAACAAAGCCGGCGAGAAAAACGAGCCACGGTGAACATTTCATAAAATCGATTCGACGAAACCGTCCCTTTCTAATTCAACCCTAATATACTGACAATCGAAAAGCGCGCTCTTCGATAAATGAGCGGCCATGCTATATCGTCTCGCGGATACACGTCGCGCACGATTACTTTTCGATTCTATTTCAAAGGATGACGTGCGCGGAGAATCCAATCCTTGTGGTTGATGACGATCGGGCGAGTCGGCGGTTGCTGGCACGAACGTTGACCGCCGCCGGCTATGCCTGCGCCGAAGCTGAGAGCGGCGAAGAAGCGCTCGAACTTGTCCGCAAGCAGCCGCCCTGTCTTCTCCTCCTTGATTACGACATGCCCGGCCTCGACGGCGCTGATGTTTCAAAACAAATTCGGGCCGATCCTTCTCCGGCGGTGGCGCGGATACCGACGATCATGCTTACTGGTCACGGCGGAGAGGAAAGCGAGGTGCTATGTCTCCAAGCGGGAGCGGATGATTTCGTGACCAAGCCCATTCATCCCGAGGTGCTGCGGGCACGCATCGAAACCCAATTGCGTTTGCGTTCGATGCGCGAACAACTGCTCAAGCAAAACGAAGAATTGGAAGCGTGGCGCGGAAATTTGGAACAGGACCTTGACGCGGCGCAACGAACGCAACGCTCTCTGATTCCAGCCACACCACCAGTGTTGCCCGGGTGGGAGATTGCGGGGTTTTATCGGCCGGTCATTCAAGTGGGGGGCGATATTTACGGCTGGCTTCGCATGCGCGACGGCCGGATGCTTTTTTGGATTGCTGATGCCACCGGCCATGGCGCGGCCGCGGCGTTGCTGACCACGTTGGCGAAATTGCTTTTTCATCACGCGAACGCCGAAAACGAAACCCCGGCGGAAATCATGCGTGCAGTCGATCGCGATTTTCGCAGTATTCTCGGCGCCCGCTCCTTCATGACGGCGATGTGCGTGGCGCTCGATCCGCAAAGCGGCGCGAGCAGGATCGTGGGCGCAGGCCATCCGCCGCTGCTGGTGGCACGACACGACGGACAAACAGAATCAATCGCTTCCACCTCGCCGCCGCTGGGGTTGGTCGCCGGCTCGAGCTTTACCGAGACGCCAATGCGATTGAGCAGCGGGGATTTGTTTCTGCTTTACACTGACGGTTTGTACGGCGCGGGCGAGAGTGACCAACGCCGACTCGCGCCTGCGCTGGTGGCGAAACAATTACTTGCCGCGCCAGGCGATGCCCAGTCGTTCCTGCAAAATTTGTTGCACGAACCCGCGTCTTCCCCGGCCGGTCCTGTCCCGCCGGATGACATCGCGGCATTGGTCGTCCGGCGTCTCAATGGAAAAAATTAATTTCTCCGAGGCAAAAAATATATTGCCCTGCTCGTTGCTTCGGTTTTAATCAGCGGTCATGCCGAAAACCAAAGCCAAAAAGTCTAAACGCAAGCCGAACGCCGCATTCATGCGCCCCGTCCAGCCTGATGAAAAACTCTCTGCCATCGTTGGCTCGAAACCACTACCGCGTTCCGAGCTCACGAAAAAACTGTGGGACTACATCAAGAAACACGGTTGTCAGGATAAAAAGAAGCGAACCCAAATTAATGCCGATGATGCGCTTCGTCCCGTTTTCAACGGCAAAGGACAGGTTAGTATGTTCGAGATGACCAAGCTCGTCTCCGGACATATCAAATAAGATCTTCTGGTGAAGGCCCGGCGTTTCCCGCGCCGGGCTCTCTCCTTTCCTGCGGGGCAATTAGGGGCAAACTTGCGCAAGCCGCTTCGTTGGCGGAAACTTGTGACGTGAAGAAACTGCTCTTCCTCTGTTCCATAATTTTAATTTCCGCCGGCTTCGCCTCGGCCGAAGTTAACTGGCTGACTGATTTCGATGCAGCCAAGGCAAAAGCGAAATCGGACCACAAGCTTGTCTTACTCGATTTTACCGGCTCGGATTGGTGCGGCTATTGCAAGCGCATGCAGGCGGAAATTTTTTCCAAACCGCAGTTCCAGGACTACGCCGCAAAGAATCTGGTTCTGGTCGAACTCGATTTTCCTCGTGCCAAACCGCAAAGCGACGCGGTCAGAAAACAAAATATGAAGTTGGCTAGCGAATACGAAATCGAAGGCTTTCCGACCCTGATCGTATTGGACCCTGAAGGGAAGCGAGTGGCCAATTTCGTCGGCTACATGGAGGGCGGACCGGACGCCATCATTGCCGCGCTGGAAAAGTTGCGCAAGAGCTAGCGGACGAACGCAGGCTCGGTTTTCGAACTCGTAACGGCGCGTTGCAATACATCCGCCAGATCGCGCCGCGTAAACGGCTTCGGTAATGCCCCCCGGAATCCGTACTGCAAAAATTCCGCCAGCGCCGCTTCGTCGGAATAGCCGCTGCAAATAATGGCGACGACGCTTGGATCGATATTGCGTAAGCGCGAGATCGTGGCCAATCCCCCCATACCGCCGCGAATCGTCGCATCCAAAATCACCGCCTGAAAATTTTCGCCGCGTCGCATGGCGCGCTCGTAGGTATTGACCGCTTCCACGCCGTCGGTCACGGCCGTGACTTCGTAACCGAGCGTATTGAGCAATTGCGAAGTGAGTTCCCGAATTCCCTCCTCATCGTCCATCACCAGGATGCGTTGCAGAGTAGATGGCAATCCAGAACCCGCGACCGTCCTTACCACTGCTGGTTCGGCCCTGGCTGCTGGAAGATAGAAGGCAAAGGCGGCGCCCGCAGGAGAGGATTGTTCGAGGTGCAACATCCCGCCGTGTTTCTTAACAATAGAAAAGCTAATCGAAAGGCCCAACCCGCTGCTTACCGGTTTAGTGGTGAAATAGGGATCGAAAATTTTCGTCTGCATGTCCACTGGAACGCCACCCCCGTGGTCCGCGATCGCAACCTTGATGTAGCGACCGCCCGGCAAGAGCGCACCCGGTTTGTCGTCCAGTTCTACATTGCGCGCCGAAATATCCACTGTGCCGCCAGAGGGCATCGCTTCGCGAGCATTGATCATGAGCGCGTTGATCACCTGCTCGATTTGGGTCGAGTCGACTTCGGTCGGCCAAAGATCCGGCGGAATAACCATTTCCGCGCGCAGATTCGAGCCGTGCAGCGAAAAATGGGCTGACTTCGCCAATAGCTCGGGCATTCTCACAACTTTCTTTACCGGTGAGCCCCCTTTGGAAAAGGTGAGCAACTGGCTCGACATGTGGGCGGCTTCCTGCGCGGCCTGTGAGGCTTTCGCCAGGCAACCAAGCAAACTCTTTTCCTCCACCGGCGCTTCGAGCTGGGCCAGGCCGATGTTGCCGGAAATGACGGTGAGAATGTTGTTCAAATCGTGGGCAATTCCGCCGGCCAGCGTTCCCAATGATTCGATCTTGCCTTTGGTCAGCCGATCATCTTCCGCGCGCTTACGTTCAGTGACGTCACGAAAGAAAGCCGAGACGCCTCCACCGCTGGGATAGGCGTGAACTTCGAACCACTTCGTTCCGCGCGGATCGCACGCTTCAAATTCGACGGGCGTCTGCTCGGCCATAACCTGCCGATAATTCTGTTCGAAAGCCGTGCCGCGAAGTTCCGGAAACGCCTGCCACAGCTCGCCTCCCAGAAGCTCTTTGCGCGAGCGTCCGAATAAAGCCTCCGCTTCCCGATTCACATACGTAAAGCGCCAGGCGTAATCGAGGGCGAAGAAACCATCGGTCGTATTCTCGAGAATATCCGTCAGCGTTCGGGCCGATTGCTGGAGTGCAATCCGAGCCTGGTTGCGTTCCGTGAGGTCGCGAATTTGCCGCTCCGCCACCGCCAGGCGGACGTTCAGCAACGACAGGTCGATTGGTTTGGTAAGGTAATCATTTGCGCCCACTTCCAGTGCCATCTCCAGATCTGCGCGATCGGTTTTACCGGTCACGAGCAGAATAAACATTTTGTCGCCGTCCTGGCGCGCCCGCAATTCGCGACACAAGTCGATGCCACTCTTTCCCGGCAGCATCCAATCAAGAATAAGGAAGGGGAAACTGTCCGTTGCTAGCGCGCGCTCGGCCTCTTCGGCGGTGGCGACTTGCGTCACTTTATGGCCGCGCATTCCGATCAGCCTGGAGAGCGTTTTCCGGCTGTCGTCCTGGTCTTCGACAAGAAGAATATTCATCACGCGATATCGGCGTCAGTGCGGCCTCTCGGCCTCGCGCCGAAGTTCGATGAGCCCCAACATCCCTCCATCCCAAAGCAGCAGATTAGTTGCCAAATTCGGCCCCGCGGCGGCTGTAGCCCGGCTTTCTCTCCTCCAATTTTCGGGGACGCGGTTGCGCCGCCGGTGCTGCCGCGTTAATAAGGCAATCTGTCGCGCTTCTGAGTCTCATGCTGCGAAAATTCCGCGCCCTTTTTTTTCTCATTCCGGTCACGGTTGCTTTTGCCCAGCAACCCTCGCCCGCGCCTGAAAAGCCAAAATCGCCGCTGGTCCCGGAACAAAAAATAACGGTCAGCTCGGTGCACGTCAATAGCCCCTACATCGCCCTCACTTTTGACGACGGCCCCAGCGAAAAACTCACGCCACGGCTGCTCGATTTACTCGCGCAATATCACATTCACGCCACTTTCTTTGTCATCGGCGAAAACGTGTCACAGCATCCCGAAATCTTGCAGCGCGCCGCGCGCGAAGGCCACGAGATTGGCAACCACTCCTGGTCGCATCCTAATCTTGCGAAGATGTCCGACGACGGCGTCCGCAGCCAGATCAAGCGCACCGAAGAGGCGATAATCGGCGCGATTGGTTCGCGTCCGGTTTTACTTCGTCCGCCCTACGGTTCGCTCACGACGCGTCAAAAACATTTTATTCACGATGACCTCAGCTATGAAATTATTCTGTGGGACGTGGATCCGCTCGACTGGAAGGAACCCGGTCCAAATATCGTTAGTAGTCGTATTCTGAAGGAGACGCGCCCGGGATCGATCGTGCTATCGCATGACATTCATGCGCAGACGATCCAAGCGATGCCGGCAACTTTGACCGAGCTCGAAGCTAAAGGATTCAAATTCGTCACCGTCTCCGAATTGTTGAAGCTACGGACGCCCGTCGCACCGCCGCCGCCGAACCCGGTAGGGACGCCAGCAACTACCCCGTCGCCCCCCGTCGCGCCGTCACCGAACGGTTAACTCTCGCGGCATGATCGCCGATAATTATTTGCAGCTTCGAACTGATCTCGAAACTGCGCTGATCCGATTGCTGCGACTCGGCGCGGATCTGCACCGCAGCCCAGGCTCATTGGAGACGCTGCATGCCCTTCTCATCGATATTCGCCAACCGCTTCTCTTCGTCGTCGTCGGCGAAGTGAAAGCGGGAAAATCCTCGCTCCTAAACGCGCTTTTCGGCCGCGAATTCGCCAAGACCGGCGTCCTGCCAGCGACAGATCGCGTCTGCATTTTTCGGTACGGCGAGGTAGAAAAAACGGTCGATGTATCTCCCCAATTGATCGAGCGCTTCCTTCCGATCGATTTCCTGCGCGACTTCAATGTCGTCGATACACCCGGGACGAATACGATGGTGGCAGAGCATCAACGCATCACCGAAGAATTCGTACCCCGGGCCGATCTCGTCCTCTTCGTTTTTTCCGTGGTCAATCCCTGGACGCAATCGGCGTGGGATCTTCTCGCTTTCGTGCAAAAGCGTTGGCTAAAAAACATCGTTTTCGTTTTGCAACAGGCCGACTTGCGCGACCCCGCCGAGATTGCTGTTATCCGCCGGCACCTTCAAGATACCGCTCTTCAGAAACTCGGTACCACTCCCCCAATTTTTGCTGTTTCCGCGCGTCAGGCGTTACTCGCGCGCACGGGGGCGCCCGGAGCGGCTAGCCTCGAAGAAAAGAGCCAGATTATTCCGTTACAAGAGCACATCGATTTGATCATGGCGGATGCGAGCGCGCACGCGCTGAAATTGCGATCGGCCTGGCAAACGGCCCAGGTTGTTTTGAAAGAGATCGCCTCGGAAGTGCGCGAGGCGTTTCGCACCATTAGCCACGACGAAGAACGGTTCGATCGCCTGATGCACTTCCTGCAGGCGCGCAAGGAGCAAACGTTGCGGCAAGTGCACGGTTTTGTCCGGGGAATCGACCAAGCCTGCCGTGACTGCGCTGTCGAGGGAACCCGATTTCTGGAGAGCAAACTGACTTTCTGGACCACGGTGAACATGATTTGGCGACGCGATTATTGGCAGCGCGATTTTCAGGAGGAAATGGAAACGAAACTTCGTCAGATCGTGCAGCCGCAAATCGAAAATGCAGTGCAATTACTTGAAACCGATCTGCGCGGAATCTGGCCGCAACTACAGGACATGATCGAAACGCACTTTGGTGGCGAAGTGAAATCTCAGGCACCACGGACACTACCGGATTTCGCGCGCCAACGCCGTGAGTTGTTGCAATCCATTCAACTGACGCTGGCGGAGCGAAGCGGCGGAAACGCCATTGAAGACCAAATGGGAGAGATATTTCGGGAAACGTCGGACCGCTTGCGAATTCCAGCGGGCGTGGCGGCGGCGGGTGGACTCGTGGCGCTGGTCGCGGCCATGAGTAGCGCCGCCGTGGCCGACGTCACCGGTGTGCTTGCGGCTTCAGCCGCAATCATTGGAACCTTGCTAGCAAAACGGCAGCGCGGAAAAATTCTCCGCGTTTACGCCGAGCAAATGGAAGCAAAACGCAGCGAGCTCGTGCTTGCGATCGAGAATCAGATCTCGCACACCATCGATTTGTTCTACGGTGAGATCAATGCGGCAATACAACCGCTCACTGCCTTCTGCACCGCGCAACGAGCGCATTTTCAACTGCTGGTCGATCGGATCGGAGAACTCGACGCGACTTTTGAAAAACTGCGTCCGCGCGTGATGGGAAGCCGGTCGAACTAGTTCGGCGGCTCGACGGAGTCTCGCCCTAACCACGCGTCGTCGCCAAATTTCATTGGTAGGGCGACGCTCTGCGGAGCCGGGTCGGAGCAAACGTCAGTCCGGCTCGGACCTAGCGCGAGGCAGCGCCGTTCTGCTGGACAAGGCGCGCCTCAGCCTGGCGTTTGGCAATCACGAAATGGTTGTTGTCGCCATAACTGCGCCACGGTCCGGGCGGGACATCGCGCACTTCCACAAATTGCCAGTCGGTCACATCGGTTGGGCCGAGCCCGAGGTAATCGCGCACTGCTGGCGAGACATCGAGACCGGCGCCGTGATTCAAGTTCGGTTTCGGTCGTTCATTCTGAAAAACATACTGGAAATGGTCGGTACGGAACGGTCCGCAATCTTCCCATTGGGCGTAGCAAACGCGACCGCCTTTGCGGATTGCCAGCCAGCGGTCTTTGCAAACGGAGCGGCCCGGTTCCGTATAGGCAGTCCTGAACCAGGGAATCACCAAGGGCGCTTCCGGCTTGAACTGTCCGTGCGTGACGTCGTTATAGGGGAGAGCGCAGTAAAACGGATTCTGCCGCGGAGTAAATGAAGCCGGAATGTAATTCCTGCGCGAGGACGGTTCGGGAGTATCAAAGCCACCGTAATTCGAGGTCCAGTTCGCGTCCCAGCAACTCTTGTAATTCGGGACCGGATTATTTCCGCCAGCTTGCTCGCCAACCCAAAAGACCGTTGTTACGATATTCGCCTTCCATGGGTAACGGGTGGCCGTGCCAGTCCGGGAAGCGGTAGGGACAAAAACCTGCGGCTCGACTTTGAGCAAGGCCTGTTCGCGCAATTTGCGAGCGTATTTGGCGAAATCGGCCGCGCTCTCGTAAGGCGATTGGGCCATCCCCACCCCCGCCCCAAGGACCACTAGAGCGACAGCGGGAAAACCTTTTCTCATTGGCGTGGCCTTGTTTTACCGAAAACTTGCCGACAGGCAAGGTTTTTCCTCTTTTCAAGGAATCCTGCCCGGCTGGCGATTTACCATTTGCAGCAGTATCCATTCCAACCATTTAGCCACGTGAGACCACGGTATCGTGCCGAAAATTAGCTTCGTCGGTCTGCGGATAATCCAAGGTATAATGCAGTCCCCGGCTCTCTTTGCGGAGTAGGGCGCTATCCACAATCAGGGCCGCGACCGTGGCTAGATTCCGCAGTTCGAGGAGGTCGACCGAGACCTTGAAATTCCAATAAAATTCGCGGATTTCCCGCTGGAGATTCCGTAAACGTGAGGCTGCGCGTTGCAGACGTTTGTCAGTCCGAACCACCCCGACGTAGTCCCACATCAAGCGCCGGATCTCGTCCCAGTTGTGATAAATCACCACCAGTTCGTCCACATTTTGGACGTTACCGGAGACCCATTCCGGCAACGCAATTTTGTGGTCCTGCTCCTTCGGAAACTCGCGCGCCAGCGCCGCACAAGCCCGCCCCGCCACCACCACCCCCTCGAGCAGCGAATTGCTGGCCAGTCGATTTGCCCCATGCAGACCGGTACAGCCCACTTCGCCGATGGCGTACAAACCGCGCAGACTGCTCGCGCCGTTGACGTCGGTCTTGATTCCACCGCATTGATAATGCGCCGCCGGCACCACCGGAATCGGCTGCCGGCTCATGTCGATCCCAAGCTGCAAACAGGTTTCGAAAATGTGCGGAAAACGTTCACGCAAAAACGCCTCGGACTTATGCGTGATATCCAGATAAACGCATTGCGCACCGCTGCGTTTGATCTCGGCATCGATCGCCCGCGCCACCACATCACGCGGAGCCAGCGAACCGCGCGGATGATATCGCGGCATAAAATCTTCGCCGCGCCCGTCGCGCAAGATTCCGCCTTCGCCCCGGACTGCTTCCGAAATCAGAAACGAACGCTGTTCGGCGTGGAAAAGACAGGTGGGATGGAATTGAACAAATTCCATGTTTGCGATGGCGACGCCAGCACGCCAAGCCATGGCCACGCCGTCGCCCGTCGCAACCGCAGGATTCGTCGTATAGAGATAAACCTTCCCGCAGCCCCCGGTCGCTAGCGCGACCCGATCGCTCCGAACCGTCTCAACTTCGCCCGTTTTCTCATCGAGCGAGTAAAGTCCAAGACATCGATCTTCCCTGGCGAATCCAAGTTTGGCCGCGGTGATCAAATCAATCGCGGTATGGTTTTCCAGCAATTGCACCTGTGGCGATCGACCGAGTGCTGCCAGTAGCTTGTTTTCGATCTCGCGCCCGGTCACATCCTGTACGTGCAACACTCGCCGCTTCGAATGCCCGCCCTCGCGCCCAAGATCGAGCTCGCGATGGCCCGAAACCTCGCGTTCGTCGAAATGGACGCCGACCTCCATCAACTCCCGGATCGCCTCCGGACCTTCCGTCACGATCGTACGCACAACTTTTTCGTCGCAAAGCCCGGCACCGGCTTCGAGCGTGTCGCGCACGTGCAACTCGAATGAATCTTCATCGCTCGTGACGCAGGCAATCCCGCCCTGCGCCCACGCCGTGTTGCTGTCGGCCCCTTTGCGTTTCGTGATCACAGCGACGGAACCGTGCTCCGCTGCTTTCAAGGCAAAGCTCAAGCCCGCGATCCCGCTTCCCACCACAACGAAATCGAATTCCTTCACGTCAGTCGCAAGTTATCGATCAATCGCGTTTTGCCGATGAAAACCGCGAGCGCAATGAGCGCGTTCGGTCGCAATGTCTCCAGCGGCTGCAAGTTCTCCCGATCGACGATGCTGATGTAATCAATGCGCGCGTCTTTGGCTGACTCGATTACGCTCCTCGCGGCGTCAATCAATCTGGTGACGGAATTTTCTCCGTCGGCGGCCAGTTCTTTCACCCGCAGCATGGCCTGATACAGCACCGGCGCCGCAGCTCGCCCGTCTGTGTTCAGATATTGATTGCGTGAGCTTAGGGCCAGCCCGTCTGCCTCGCGCACCGTCGGCACGCCTATGACTTCGATCGGAAAATTCAGGTCGCGCACCATGCGCCGGATGATTGCCAGTTGCTGATAATCCTTCTCACCGAACACCGCGGCGTTCGGCGCGAGCAAATTAAAAAGCTTCGCCACCACCGTGCAGACACCGCGGAAATGTCCTGGCCGCGAGGCGCCGCACAGACCGGCGGACAATCGTGTTTCCTCAACGTAAACTGAGCGATCATCAAAATACATTTCGCGCGGGCGAAAAAGCAGATTGACTCCCGCATCCTCGCAAAATTTTGCATCCGTAGATTCCGGCCGCGGATATTTCTTAAAATCCGATCCCGGCTCGAACTGCAACGGATTGACAAAAATACTGACCGCAACTTCCCCATCTTCGCCAGCGTGCTCACGCGCGACACGAAGCAACTCTAGATGCCCACGATGCAACGCACCCATCGTCGGCACGAGTACGGATTTGGCCCTTCGCTCGCGCACGTGTGACTGGGCCGCGTCAGTCGATTCGATAATTTTCATTCAGAAAACTCGTCATCCCGCGCGCAATAGTTTACCCGCCGTGGCGGGGGGATCCCGTCATGGAATCTTTAAGGTAAGGCAGCGGGGTCCCTCGACTATGCTCGCGATGACGATTCGATCCAAATCGCTTGGCGGCCAACGGCAAATTTTTGGTGCCCGAAATTTCTCCAGCCGGCGCACTCAGCCAGCTTGCGCATTTCACCGAAACTGAAGGCACGCACCGCTGATAGTCGTGCATCAGTTTTCGTCATCGCATCGCGATAGATTGTCGCCGTCACAAAATAAACCGCGCACGTTAACAAGCGTGCCCTCCGCAAATCGGCAACTAAAATTCGCGCACGCGACAGTTCGCGACATTTTTGCAGCACGCGCACAGCGTCATCGTTGCTGAAATGGTGAAGGGTAAGTGAACAAAGCACAATGTCGTAAAGCTCAGGCGGATTCCATTCGAACAGGTCCACGCAACAAGAATCGATCTCCGGATAAGCAGCGCTCAGTCCTCGCGCAATTTCAATGGTCGACGCCTGTTGATCGATCGCGTCGATGTGAACGGAAACATTTTGTCTGCGCGCATGATCAACGATCAGGCGTGGGATGTCGCCTGAGCCGGTGGCTACGTCCAAAATTCGCGCTTTGCCATTTGGCTTGAGCCAGCGTCGCAAAAAATGTCGCACCAAGCGATGGCTACCAAACCAGCGATTGAGGGAGCGTAGGTTGGCAAGGTCGCGTTTCAGCTCGCGCGTGACCGGCTGCGGCCGGTCCATCAATTCCGGCAACGCCGGATCGAACTGCCGCTTCACTTATTCCGCCAGAAAACTCCGCCAGCTTTCCGGCAAAAGCGCCGATTCCACCTCGCTCGCAATCCGGCCTTCGAACGCCGGCTGAAAGTTCGTGCTGGTGCCGTAGACCATGATCGCCTCCTCGCTTCCCTCCACCCGCACCGCATGCGCCACCCCCGGCGGAATCACAACCGCGACATTGTTCGGGCCGCGATGATTGTCGCCATCAATAAAAAAATGCATGATGCGGCCACGAAAACCTTCGCGGACGTCGCGCAAAATCATTTCGACTCGGCCCTGCACGAAAAACATTACGTCCCACTGTTCCGCCTCGTAGTCGATAGTCGCTTTCCTGGTGAACCTGCGCCGTAATGATTTCGTCGGGTCTTCGCCCTCGGGAATAAATGGAGGATGAACATGAAAGCCTTTGGCGGTGTTGGCGAACATGCGGGCAGTCGCCCATTGTCGTGGCCAGAATTTTAAACTCCCGAGCACGCCTTCATCCCGCCGGGCCAGTTCTCCGAACAATCCACGGTGCCGTTGCACATGGATGGTGCGCGCGAACATTTCGACACCAGGGATCCAGACCGCCGCGAGGGAACGGCGGTTCGCCGACACGATCTGACCTGCTTCCACGCCCCCGCCCGCAAGCCGTTTTGCCAGCGCCGGGGCTCGATAATCGCGCGTGCTCAACGCGGTCACCGCGGCTGGCTGTAAACCGCGCCAAATATTTTTCCCGGATTTTTTCATTTGTAGTGGCGGTTTATGACCGCCGATCTCACGTCGCCCAACTACCTCCCTAGCGAGAAATCGGCCCGTTCGCTAGAAAGATTTGGATTATAATAAGGATCGCGTCGAAACATTTCCGGCCAGCGCTTCTGTAGATCTAGGCACATCCCGCTCGCATTTTCCTTCTTCGAAGTGCGACGCAGTTCCGCGTAGGGAACCGAAACCGTTCGCAATCCTAGTTCCTGGAGCCTTAAACAAAACTCTACCGCCGCGCACGCACCGTCATCCCGACCGAAGTGGAGGGATCCCGGGGTGTTACTGGAAGCAATCTTCTCGAACAGCTCCCGGCGCGTCAGCAAACACGACGCACTCACCGCACTGTAATTGCGCACCGCCTGCAATTGCCGATTCGCTCCCCGGAAATCACGCGCGTACCCTGCAAAAGCAAAACGGACACTCCCATCAGGCAACAAAATCAATCCGGCACTTTCAACCGTATCGTCCGACGAAACGATGCGCGCGCCAACCGCGCCAATCTTCGGATTCGATAATTGTTCCGCCATCGCCGTCAGCCAATTCTCGTCGAGCGGCTCAAGATCGAAATCGAGCAATAGCACGTATTCTCCAGTCGCTTCCTTGAGATCCGTTACGATTTCGAAATTCGGAGAATTTGTTTTCGCCCGAATCCGATCAGCCTGCCCGGCCTGAGCGGAGTCAATCGCCCTGCGATCGAGCTCGCCATTGAAAATGATCGAAATTTTCTCCGGGCCGACCTCGCGGCGAACCCGGTAAAGATGCGTTCCCCAATCTATCGCCACCCGCGCATTTTCTTGTCGCCGCTCGAGATGCCCCTCAATCGCGCTTCGCCCCGCTTCCAGCGCGCCCGGTTTGCGTCGGATGTTATGCGCGGTTGATTCGGCCGTCCGCCGCCAATGATAAAGCACCCGCGGAATATGCCGGATACGCTCAGTCTTTTCCGAAACCCGCAGGAGCAAATCGTAGTCTTGGGCACCGTCGAACTCGCTGCGAAACCCATCCCGCGCCAGATCGCGACGGATGATTACGAAATGTCCCAGGTAATCGTGCGTGCAAAAAAATTCGGGGGACCAATCGGGTTTCGGCATTGGCGCCGACAATTTCCCGTCCACGATTTTGTCTTCGTCCGAATAAATCACATCGGCTTCGCGGTCGTTTTGCAAAAGTTCGATTGCACGAAACAATGCATCTGGTTCGAGCAAATCATCGTGGTCGAGCAGTGCGATCCAGCCACCGCGCGCCCGCGCAAGCGCTGTGTTTAAGGCCGAGGAGATTCCGCCGTGATCCTGAAAGCCGGTTTGAATGCGGGCATCACGTTGCCCCAAATTCTCCAGCAGCCCGCGCACGCGTGTGTCACTCGAGCCATCATCAATTAAAATCAGCTCCCAATTCTCGTAGGCCTGCGCAATCACCGATTCGACCGCGCCCATCAGAAATCGTTCATCAGCGTTAAACGTTGGGGTCAAAATCGAAATGAGCGGCCGATAGGAAAAGGTTCGCGATTGCTCGCGCAACTTCGCCGCTTCCTCCGCGGAAACGCGATGCCGCGCAAACCAGCGGCCATATTCATCTTGCTCGACGGCCTCAGTTGATTGCCGCCGCCGGAATAACCGGAACGGCGCGGAAAGAATTTTCGCAACACGCCCTTCCGCGCTGCGGCGCAACCGTCGATGTTCCTCGCGCAGCGCCTGGAGGTCGCGCTTCACATCTTTCAGACGCAACAGCTCTTCCTCCAGCCGCGCGATGTGCGCTTCGGCTGCTCGCAATTCCTCGCCTTTCATCGGCATAGTATATTGATTGATGCCGCGGGCGGGCAAACGTAGCGTGCCCGGCCGAATTCATGTTCGATTATCCCGTTTATCTTTTTTACCGGGCGGGAACGGATTTGCTCACCTTGTTGCCGCTGCCGTTCTTATTCGCGATGGGGCAAATCAGCGGCGCCGTTGCCTGGCTAGTCCTGCCGCGCTACCGAAAGCTGGCTCTGCGCAATGTCCATATCGCTTTCGGGGACGAACTTTCCGAGAAACAGATGCGCCGGATCGTGCGCCGACATTTTAAACAACTGGGAGCGAACTTGCTCTGTAGCGTGAAGTTCACTCGCATGCCGACGGAAAAAATTCTCGAGCGGGTGCGCCTGGAAAACTTTGAATACGTCGAACATTGTTTCCGGCAAAAGCAACCGTTCGTGCTGTTCTTGAGCCATATTGGTTCCTGGGAGTTTTGCACGCGACTGTTCCCGCATTTCTCGCACGGGCAGCGCACTGCGACCGTTTACCAGCGCATCCGTAATCCACACATCGATCGGCACGTTCGGGAGGCGCGCAGCCAATTTGGTCTGGAAGTCTTTGAGCGCAGCGAAGGTTTCGGAAAAGCGATCGAGCTGCTGCGCAGTGGCGGCGGCATCGGCATTTTGATGGACCAACATGCCGGTGACGGCGGCCTCTGGACGCCGTTCTTTGGCAGACTCGCCTCGACCACCCCATTACCGGCGCTGCTGGCGCGGCGGACCCACGCGAAGCTGATCGGATTTGCGGTTCACACCGAAGGATTCGCGCGCTGGCGCGCGGTGGCGGAAAGGCCAATTGAAAATTCTGGCGAATCGATTGAATCACTCACCGCGCGTGGCAACGAAATTTTGGAAAAACAAGTCCGACGCGCGCCGGAAGATTGGTTTTGGGTGCATAATCGCTGGAAAACGCCGCGGCCAAATTTCCTGCTCGCGAAATATAAGCGCGGTGTCTTTTTGCCGGAGAACACCCGGCTAAAGCCATTCCGCATCTTGATCCGAAGCAGCAATTGGCTGGGCGACGCAGTCATGAGCGTCCCGGCGGTACGCGCCATCAAGGGTGGACGCCCAGACGCACACCTGACGGTAGCTGTCCCAAGGAAACTTGCGGCCTTTTGGAAAATTGTTCCGGAGGCCGATGAGATTATCATTCTGCCATCGAAATCGGCTTTTGTGGCGGCGCGCTTGTTTCGTCGAAAACCGTCGTTCGATGTTGCGATTCTGTTTCCGAATTCGCTACGCAGCGCGCTCGAAGTTTTTCTGGCGCGCATTCCCCGGCGCGTTGGTTTAACCGGGCATTGGCGCCGCTGGCTGCTGAATCAACAACCGCGGGAGACCTTCTTCCGTGGCATCGTTCACCAGACCTACAAGCATCTGGAGCTAGCCGGCACGATGGGGGCCAACGTGCGGCCGCAATTTCCGTCGGCTAATTCGATTAAAGGCCGCCGCGATCAACTCAAATTCGCGCTTTGTCCCGGCGCGGAGTATGGCCCCGCGAAACGATGGCCACGTTTCGCGGACGTGGCGCAGGAAATTGCAGCGCGATTTCCGGTGCAATGGATTCTATTCGGCACGACCGGCGATGCCGCAGTCGGCTTAGAAATTGCAGAAAAACTGGGCGAGAAGTGCGTGAATCGGATCGGGCAGACGACGCTCGAGGAATTGATCGATGAGCTACGCGATTGCGATTTGTTACTTACTAACGACACCGGGACAATGCATCTCGCGGCCTTGTTGCGGATCCCTACGATCTCGATTTTCGGATCGACCGAACCGCTGCGCACCGGCCCGCTCGGCCGGGGCCATCGCATTTTTCGGCATCATGTCGAGTGCAGCCCCTGTTTTCTGCGCGAATGTCCTCTCGATTTCCGCTGCATGCATGCGGTCACGAGTGCGGAGGTCATTGCCGCTATTCAACAAATGATTTCCGGGCAGGCTGAAGCGGGGAAATCGGGTAGCGTTGCTTTCACGGCCACATTCCGAAATCATAAGCCGGTATGACGGCAATCGGCGCGCCCCGCATTCGCACCGACGCGCAGGTGATGTTTTTCGATACCGACTGCGGTGGTGTCGTCCATAACATCGCTTATTTGCGCTTCATCGAGATCGCGCGCACTCTCCTGGTGGAGCAACTCGGACTCACCTTGCCGGAAATGGCGGCAACGCAAAAATATCCTGTCGTGGTCCGGACAGAGATCGACTACCGCCGCGCTGCAAAACTTGGCGACCGCCTCACGATTGAAGGTTGGCTCGATCAACTCGAACGCGTGCGGTTTTGGTGCGCTTTTCGGATCGTGCGGAACGTGGACGATGCGCTAATCACCGAATGCCGCCAGACGCTGGCGTTGATCCAAATGCCGTCGGCAAAATTGCTCCGCCTGCCCGACAGTTGGGACCGATATCGGGCTGCGGCGGTAGACGCTCACTAAGATGGTCACGGGCACCGGCGCGCTTAGCATTGAAGAAACGTTTCTCGGACCGCAGGCATTACCGCCGCCGCCGACCCGACACGCGCTGTTTGCCATTCTGATTGCGCTGGCCGCGCTGGTGCATTTCGGAACAATCGGCATAGGGGATCTTTACAGCGAGACCGAGGGCCAGTACGCCGCGGCCGCGCGCGAAATGATTCAGAGCGGTCAGTATTTGTTGCCGACGAATGACAGTATTCCGCGTCTGCAAAAACCGCCGCTGCTCTACTGGCTGATCGTCGCCAGCTATAAGCTTTTCGGGGTCAACACCGCGGCCACGCGCGTTCCGATCGCGTTTTCGGTTGTGGCAACGGTAGCATTCACGTTTCTGATCGGCGAACGGCTGGCCGATTATTGGCGCGGATTCGCTGCCGGACTGATCTATCTCACACTCAGCGGCACGTTCATTTTCGGTCGCATCGTCATGCCGGAGCCCCTCTTTGCCGCGCTCTTTGCCGGGGCGATTTATTGCGGGTTGAGCGGGTTCCAGCAACGTCATCAGCGGCGCGCCTGGTTTGCCGGATTTTGGATTTGCGCCGCATTCGCGTGTCTGACGAAGGGTCCGCATGGATTGCTTTTTCCGGCGGCGACCCTTGCCGCGCTGGCGATCTTTTATCGTGAGGCGCGGATGCGGTTTCGCTCGCTTCTTTGGTGGCCCTATCTGTTACTTTTTTTGGCCATCATCGGACCCTGGTATCTCTGGATCGAAATCCATTTTGACGGTCCGTTCCATCGCCTCGTCGCTGACGAATGGACCAAACACTTGCTGGGCCGGTATCCTAGCGGGAATTGGTACGACGACGTTCCACGCTGGCAGTTTCTCGCCAGCCATCTCGCCTGGTGGTTTCCCTGGTCGCTGGCGATTTTGCCAGGACTGATCTTTTCCTGGCGACGGGTGATGCGACCGCGCGAGATTAGTCTCCAGGATGCTCTTCCGATGGCCTGGGCCATCGTGGTGTTGGGACCGATCTTGGCCATCGGGCAGCGACAGGATTATTACGCGCTGAGCATGTTCAGCGCATTCGCGCTCTGGGCCGCGATGATTTTCGAGCGCGCGCCAAATTCTATGCGCAATCTCGGCGCCGCTGCTGTTGCGCTCGCCGGAATCGCGATCGGTTTCATCGCCGTCGCGCTTCCGCGTCGTCTTCCCAAAAACGAGAGCGAGTGGGGCGAAACGGATCTTCGGTGGACGGCGTGGAAGGCAGTTGCCGACATGCCGGCGAGCGCCTGGCTGCATTTTCGCCCACTTCTCGCCATCGCCGCAATCGGGCTCCTGACCGGTGCAATCACCACGGTTTATTTGCTTTGCCGCCGACGCGAAAAAATCGCAACGGTTGGTCTCGCCTTCGGAATGATTGCGGTCGGTCTTTGCATGATCAGCGGCGTGGCGCGAATTGCCCCATTTTTTTCCCTGGCGGATGCAGCCCGCTTCTTAAACAGCCGATTGGGCACGAACGGTCAGGTGCTCTTTGAAGGCCCCCCTGACATCGCCAGCAGCCTCGGGTTTTATCTCGAACGCAAGTTCGTCATGGTGAACCAAGAGCCCGATCCGCGAATACCGCTTACTCCCGAACAGCGCAGCCTCTTTCTCGAAGAAAAGGCCGCGCTCGAGCAATGGCGCGCGCCCCGCCCGGTGTTTCTCATCATCGAAGAAAAGCGGGTGGTTTATTGGCGTGGACTACTGGTGCAGCACTTCCACGTTTATCATCAGGTCGCGAGTTTCGGCACCTACATCATTCTCTCGAATCAATTGTAGGGTTGTTTGAAAAAGAGGCGGAACACGCTACCGTGCGAACCTGTTTTCACGATTCACGATTTAGCTATTTAACGTTTTACCTTTTCACCTTCACAATCCATGTCGCAGCATCGCAGTCTTAAGGGAGCCAGCACCATCGCAGCCAAGCGCAACGTCTTGAAACGCTTCGAGCGCGTCGATCTGCTCAAGAAACGCGGGCAATGGAAGGAAACAAGCAAGGTGATCGGGCTACCCAAGACGAAGCCTGATGTGTGATTGCGGAGGTGATTAGTTAAAAGAGTTACAACGTTACAACGGAGGGCGCCGGTCCCGTTGTAACTTTTTAACCTTGTAACTTTTTTAACCTTCCTTGCGCCTCAATCGCTTTCTCGCTGCCGCCGGCGTGGCTTCGCGTCGCGGCGCGGACGAACTGATCGCTGGCGGTCGCGTCACCGTGAATGGAAAACCGTGCCGGGATTTTCATTTCCGGCCAACGATAAACGATCACGTCAAGATCGATGGCAAACTCGTTCATCAACCCGCGCCCATATACATTTTGCTCAACAAACCGGCTGGATTCGTCTGCACGCGACGCGATCCATACGTAACCGATACGATTTACGATCTGCTTCCGCTGAAATTTTCTTCGCTCGCCAACGTCGGCCGGCTCGACGCTCAGAGCGAAGGCTTATTGTTGCTGACGAATGATGGTGAATTCGCGCAGCGATTAACGCATCCCAGGTTCAAGGTCGAAAAGGAATACGAAGTGGTGCTCAATCGCGCCGTCACCTCGGATTTGGCGCAGAAACTTTTGCGCGGAGTTGTTCTCGATCGGAAGCGCGCTCGTGCTAAACGCGTGCAGCAAATTTCGCCAACGCGACTGCGCATTGTGCTTGAACAAGGAATTAATCGCCAGATCCGGCGCATGCTCGAGTGTTTCGGATTTCACGCGAAAAAATTGACGCGAGTTCGAATGGGCAATCTAAGACTGCATGATCTTCCGCGCGGGAAATGGCGACACTTGAGCGCCCAAGAAGTTCGCGTTATCCCGACCAAAACCGCCAGTCCGGCTCGCACCGACGGACCCCGTCGCGGCAGCTTTGAGGTTGCGCAACGGGATTCCTCGACTTTCGCTCGGAATGACTATGAATCTCGATAATTGCTCTGCCGTGGTCACCGGCGCGTCGGCCGGGATCGGTCGGGAATTGGCGCGGCAACTGGCTACGCGTGCGAAACTTCTCCTTCTTGTCGCCAGAAGGCGCGATCGACTCGAACAGTTGCGTACCGAATTAGTCGCCAGGAATCCGGCGTTACGTGTCGAGATCCGCCAGACCGATCTTTCAAATCTCGAGCAGACGATGCAACTCGCTGCCTTGCTCACGAACGAGCCAATCGATTTCCTGATCAACAATGCCGGCGTCGGCAATCACGGTTCCTTTGCCACAGCCGACCCGATTCATGTCAATGAGCAGGTGCTGGTGAACGTGCTGGCGTTAACCGCGCTGACTCGCGCGTTACTGCCGCGGATGATCGCGCAAAAACGAGGCGCAATTTTGAACGTGAGTTCCTCTGCTGGATTCCTCCCGCTACCGGGCATTGCGGCTTACGCGGCCACGAAGGCCTACGTTACCAGTTTTTCCGAGGCGATCCGGGCCGAAACACGTGGTTGCGATATTACTGTGACCGCGCTCTGCCCAGGGCCGGTCGATACTGAATTTGCAGAAGTGGCCAATCGGGAATCGCGCGGGGAAAAACCTCGCTCCGGTCTCATGCACGTGGCGGTAGAAAAAGTGGCACAGGCGGGGTTAAGCGCCATCGAGCAGGACAAGGCTTTAATCATTCCTGGCCTTGCCATGAAAATCGTCATGGCGATTACGCGCGCGTTACCGCTGTCTGCCATACGCGTGGCGCTGCGATTTACCAGTTACAGCTAAACCCTGGCGGGGGGTCCGTAATTGGCAAATCACGAAAACGGAAATTTCTGATCGATCGCGGTCTTGTCTGGCATAATCCCAATTTCTCCCCCCACGTCCGGGACGTAGACAAAGGCGTAGCGGCGCCTCGGCATTTGCCAGCCAGTAGCCTCGCCGACCACTCCCTTTTTCCGTTTCTCGACATAATCGAAGAATTCCGAGGCGGGTTTGACGGACCAGTTAGAGTATTTTCCGATTTGCATCAGTGCCGCTCGCAAATCACCCTCCCCCCATGGCGTTCCGGTCCGTTTTTTGAAGGCGACATAACGCGCTTTGCCGTTGAAGAAACCGACGGTGATCTCAAATCCTTCGCTCATGTCGCCGGTCAGGAACCCAAACGCCTCTTCGCCCTGGCCGACCATGCCCAGAAGATTCGGCGCCATCGTAGCCGATTTTCCAAAGTGCGCTTCAATCTCTTCTTTTGTCTGCAGGAGAATGTTCATCTTTGCGGAGTGATCGCGGCGACCCACTAGACAACGGCGCGATGCCAATGTCGACCCGCCAAACACACGAAATACGCCAAAACGGATTTTGCCGGCGAGCTCAAGGAGCGGCGGTCTCAAGACCGCTGTTTGTTGATTCGGCGGCTTTGGAAGCCGCCGCTCCTTGACGGCAGGCTGGCCGCCTGCGCTCCCCGAGCGTGCAGACAGTCTCCGCGATCAGCGCGCGCGGTTACAAGTCATTTGTATTTGACGGAGCAGCCGTAGGGACGGGTATTTGCGTTCGAGACCGGCTTGCCGCTCATCGATTCATCCAGCGCAACTTTCACGTAATTGGTTGAACTCGGGATGTCGGCCGGATTCGGCGAAGCTATGCTGTCGATCGCGCCTTCGTAAATGATTTTGCCCTCGGGATTGATGACAAACATGTGCGGGGTGTTGCGCGCGTTATAGACGCGCCCAGCCTTGCCGTCAGGATCGAGCAAAAGCGCGGTTTGCTTCGTTTTCCAATCTTTCATCACCTTCTGCGCTTCTTCTGGCGACAAGTTTCCCTCGTAACCCGGGGCATTGGAATCGATCGTCAGCCAAACCACGCCTTTGCCGGTAAATTCGCCCTGCAACTTTTGCATGTTGCCACTGCCGTAATGCTTTTTCACAAACGGGCATTCGGGGTTGAACCATTCCAGGACTACGTACTTGCCTTTGTATTCGGACAGACTGTGTGATTTTCCGGAAGCATCCGGCAGGCTAAAATCGGGCGCAGCCGCGCCGACGGGCGGTGAATCGGCAGCGAAAAGAGTGGTGGCGACGAGCGAACTCAATGCAAGAAGAAGTGTTTTCATATTTATTGTGATGCGATTGTGCGGTTAACGGTTTCCAGTTTTTCCAAAACGATGTTCTTGGTGAGCAGTTCCGGGAAGACATACGGTTGCGCCGTGCGCCCGGGATAAAGCACATAAAGTGGGACACCCGGCCGGCCAAATTGTTTCAATAATTTCGTGATCGCGGGATCGCCATTGGTCCAATCCGCTTTCAGTTTAACAATTTGCCGCTCGGAAAATGCAGCCTGCACGGCTGCAGTCTCGAGCACGGTCGATTCGTTGAATTTGCAGGTGATGCACCATTCGGCGGTGAAGTCGATGAAGACGGCGTGACCCTGCTGAAGTTCGGAAGCGAGCCGTTCAGGGGTAAATTTTTCCCAGCCGCCACCAGAAGCGGTGGGGGTGGCGACCGCGGCTGCGCTCTGGAATTTATCTCCGATGAAATAAATCCCGCCTCCGATTACGAGCACGAGCATGAGTACGAGCACGAGACCACGGGTCTTCGCCGAAATGAGAGGTGTGAGAAATGCGCCTTTCATCCAGCAGGCGATGCTAAGGACAAGAAGAAAAGCGCAGGTCCAGATCAGGGAAGCAACCCCGCGTTGGGCGCCGAGCACGGAAAGTAAAAAGAGCAGGGTCGCGATCAGCAAAAAACCCATGAGCTGTTTTACTCGCACCATCCACGGGCCCGGCTTGGGCAAGAATTTGAGCCAGGCCGGTTGCGCGCTAAGCAGAAAATAAGGAGCGCTCATTCCGAGCGCGATGGAGCCGAACATGAGCAAAATGACAATCGCAGATTGCGTAAAAGCGAAGCCCAGGGCGGTACCAAGAAATGGCGCAGTGCATGGCGTAGCCAGTACGGTAGCAAAGACGCCCTGGAAAAATGAACCGGCATCGCCATGCATCGACCCTTCAGCGGCGACGGCACGACGGCTTAGCCATTGTGGCAAATTAATTTCGAAAACGCCAAAGAGGTTGAGCGCGAAGACCAGAACGACCGCGCTCATGAAAAGCACGAAATAGGGATTGGTGAATTGCGCTGCCCAGACGGGCTGGCCTCCCGCAGATTTAATGATCACCAGGACAAGCGCCAGGCCAAGAAACCAGACGAAAATTCCGGCGATGAAGGCGAGGCCACTGCGAAAAATGCGGGCGCGGCTCTGGCCGGCTTGCTGCACAAAACCGAAAATCTTCAGTGAGATCACCGGCAGAACACACGGCATCAGGTTGAGAATGAAACCGCCGATGAAACCGAAAATAAGAAAGCGAACAACGTCTCTCGATGTCGAATTCTCGTTAGCCGTTGCCTTTTCCGAGCCAACCGAAACGTCCCAGGCACTGCGATCTGGTGCGTCGGTGGCATTTCCGAAAACGATCAGGCCGGGCAGCGATTTGAAGTCTTGTTTCGCGTTATCGAGAGGGATGCGAAAGGTGTAGGCACCTCCTTCATGTGATTCTAGGCGCGGGTGACCAACGGCCACATTTTCCGGGGGCGATGGAAAGAATTCGACGGACGGAAATTTCGCCAATTCAGGCTGGGTAACATTCAAAACCAGTCCGGTCGCATCGCTTTTCCAGGAAGCGGAAAAGTTGGTCCCGGGCGACCCCGGTAACTGCTTTTGAAAACGCGCGAAAAGGTCTGTATTTGCCGGCGAATTGGTCGGGGCGCTTGGAAGCGACAATGTCACGACTGTATCGCCCGGAATGCAGATCTTCTCACAAACAAGCCAGTTCACTTTCGCCGACAATTTCACTGTCGGACTGGTGAAGTTTTTTGCTGGCGCGATCTTTTGAATCAGAAGGACTTCATCGTGATAGCCGTAAATTTGAATATCGCCCGGTTCCTGAAGCTTCAGCGGGATCGGCCATTGAATGCTGCCCGCGCGCCAGCCTTCCGGCAATTCCCATTTGATGTCGGTGGGAATTCCAGCGTCGCCCGGATATTTCCAATAGGTGTGCCAATGCGGTTGCATTTTTAACCGCACGCCCACAAGAAACGGCTCGCCGGGAACGACGGCGCTGACATTTGCCAGGGCATCGGCCTGAACGAGCTGTTTGCCCTGGTAAATCTGCCCCTGTGCCCTCATTGCCATCAGCACTGACAGCCACAGGAAAAACGCCGAACGCCGAATTGCGCTCATGTGGTTACTTATCACTTCGCATCGGTTCGGGCAACGGCTGGAGCTGGCTCGTATCGTGCTGATAAAGGGAGAATGCGTTACTTCGTCGTTGTTGCGCTGATCGTCCTAGGCGTGATTTTCCTGCGACAGAAAAAGGCGGAAGATTCTGCGCCCCAAAAAACGACTGAAGCGGTGGCTCAGGCAGCATTGACGCCGCGCCCGGCCAGCGAGCATGATTGGGCAAAGGCCGCAATTGATCGGACGAACGAAGTGAAGCAAAAAGTGAAACGTGAACGTGCGTCGAACGAAGTGCCCTAAATCAGGGATAACGTTGGAAACCTCGATCAAGCCAAACACGTGGCGCCGGTCGGACGTTTGGGATTAGCGATTTAATTGGTCGCGACGCCAGCTTGGTGAACAGAGCCGCCTTAATGGCCGGCTTGCTCGCTCTGCGCCTGGGCCTTGCTATGGATTGCCTGCTTAAGTTCCTGCGCTGAGATGGGTCGCCCGGCAGACGCTGCGGCCTCATTTTTGCCAAGCTGGGTAACGTCGCTCAAAGGCGATCCCTCGTTTGTAAAAACCGCGTCGCGCCCAGTCTCATCTTTCTTAACTCGAAAACGCCCATGCATGATGCCGACGAGTGGAATGAACTGGGTGCCGTTGTTTTCTACAAACAAGATGTCGCGATCACCGACCTTGAATTTCGGCGCATCAGCTACCTCCATCGTCTCGGCGCCGACCGTGCCGCCCAGCATACGCAGAGTCACGCTCGCACCAGGATTGCCCTTGATGGCTTCCTCTACTTTAACCGTCACGTAGCTCATGATGTGACGTTGCGCGCCCTCACCGGTCCATTCGGAGCGGACGTCAGTTACGGTGCCTTGAAAAATGATTTCGGCCCGACCGACCAAATCATCAAACGATGGCGGGATAACGGTGGTGGCCAGAGCCGCGCAGGCAATAACCAAAAGACTGCCAGATACTGATAAACGGGAGAACTTTTTCATGTGGAAGAACGCTAAATTTAGTTCGGTTCGGTACGGGATTCAATCGGCGAGCATTTGAACCTAAGTGCGCAGCTTTCGTTCAATTTATGGATCGAGATCATATGCATCTACCAGCGCGATGCCGGTGCCGTCATTAACGCCGCGAACAATGGCAGTATAGTTGCCGCTCGCCAGCGTCGCAATAATCGCGGACTCCTTGGCATTTGATGGCTGGTACCCGCTAGCAGAGATCGCCGCCGCCTGTGTGCCACTGCCCCAGTCGTCATTGCTCGCGAGCAGGTTGCCGGAACTGTCATGCAACTCCAGAGTTGGATTGGAGAGCGGACCGGAGAGGGAAAATGGCGGTGAGGCTAGCGACGGACCGATGGCGCGTACAATCAGTTTCTTTGATGTCGAGCCATTGATGATGAGACCAGCGATAAGGACATTTTGGTTTGTGCCAACCTGTCCGCGAGTGGAAATGTTAGATAAACGCGTCGATAAAGTATCTAATTCATACACTTCGACCAATGCGACCCCGGTCGAATTGTTGTAGCCGCGCACGATTGCGGTGTAGGCGCCGGCTGCCAGAGTTGCAATAAGGGCTGGTTCGTTGCTGTTGTTAGGGGCATAGCCGCTGCTGCTGATTTGCGAAGCTTGCGATCCGGTCTGCCAGTCATCATTGGTCGCGACCGTGGCATCCGAAGAATCGTGCAACTCAAGCATTGGATCGCTCAAGGCGTTTGCGACGCCGTAACTGCCAAGAGTCGGCCCAAGCGCACGGATTATTACTGTTTTTGATTGCGAGCCAGAAACGATAAAACCGGCGATCATCACATTGTTTCCAGTGCCGACGTCCATTCGCGTCGAAATATTGGCAAAATGACTCGCAGACGGACTCGGCGGTGGCGTCGGTGTTGGAGTTGGTGTCGGAGTAGGCGCCGCATACATCGATTGAGCGCCGGAAATATCGTCGGCAGACAACGTCTCGCGATTGCTTGTCACTGAGTTCATGATCGCGTCCACATGTTGCCCATGATCATCTGGATGATCCAAGCCGAGGGCATGACCAAGTTCATGGATAAGGACTCGCCGAATATCGCCGATGCACCACCCGTTCGTACCGAAACGCAGCGGCCCGCGATATGAGTCGAACTGTTGATTTCTGTTAAAGAGAATGTCAGCCTCGATAATATTGCTGCTGGAAGAACGCCAGTACGTCACTGCCAGCGTGCCTGTTCCGAACTTTTGCCCGAATATGGTGTTGGAGAAGACGACCGCGTTGACGCCGTCACCGGAGGAGACGGGAGGACTGGCTACATTGCCAGTATATCGCAATCGGGCCATGACGTTGTCCCACGCGGTGAGTGCGGGTGCGGCCGCAGTATCCCACGAAGTATTGCCATCAATGAGCGTGCGCCCAGCCGAACCGAGACCCATTTGGAAAGTCACGAGGGTGCCGGCTGGCCAGTGTTGACCCTCAAGCGCGTAGCCGCTTGCACGCCGCGAAACCACCAGGAAAATGGCCCAAACAATCAGAATTGATAACAATTGCAAACGTGCAAACGCTCTCTTCGACGCGGAGTACCGACGCGGAACGCGAAACAGGGTAAATCCCATAATAACCATAAAAGCACGAAGTATGCGAAGAAATAAGGAACGCCAACAGCGCAGGCAATTTCACGGTCGCAACAATGCGAAACTTACGCACTTAGTACGCTATATGCGTAACTGCCGCGGAGCTAGCCAGCTTTTTTCGCAAATTTGCGCTGCCTAGACCACCCCGCACGAGCAGCTTAAGCGAAATATACGCCAGCCTAGCGTCGCTTGGGACAGCGAATCAGGCCGGATTGAGCTGGCTACCGCACCAACCCGCTGGCAAGGTCAGGGGACGAGGAAAATCTTCTGCGAGTAGGGATCCTTGACCTTGCTACCCGATTGGTAGCCCGTCACATCGACGTAACCGCCGTTTGGATCGTAAGGACTGAAAACATACCCGGGTTTGCCAGGGACAGGCTTCGCCACCGGAAATTGCGCCGCCGCATTTGATGAGGAACTCCGCGGCGTCGCACTCGGCCATGGCGTGACTGCGGTTGACGGTCGCGTTTCGTCTGGCTGGGACGGCGGCGAAGCGCTGGTCGTGGATGTCACAGTCCGTGAGGGTCGGAAAGGTGTCGCTGAGGCCTGCGGAGGCATTGCCTCCACCGGTTGCCCTTCGTAAACTGTCGTCTCTGTTGTTGGTTGCTCGTCGCCCCTCAGCTTGTTTCTTACGAAATGCGCTGGCGCGGTTACAACCGCCGCGGAAGTGGACGCGACGTTTTCCGCAGTGCGACACCCAGCCGCGACTAGCGCCAGCACGAAAGTGAGTGCCGCGAGCCGAATCATTGTACGATGTTATCAGCGCGCCGCGGAGACGCAACTTTTCGCCGCCTTGAAGTCGGAAAGCAATGCCGAGATGGCTTCCCCCGTTGCTGACCACGCGCATCTCAAGCGATAAATGTCCGGCTCGATGAATTTGTAAAAATCCCATCCGCGCTCGCCCAACTTTTGCGCAACCGTCGCATCGAGGCGAAAAAATACCGCGTTCGATTCGACCGGAAACACAATCTCAGCGCCGCAGTTTTGCAGTCCGCTGGCTAATTTGAGCGCCGCCTCATTCGCTTGTCGCGCGTTTTTGAGCCAGACTTCATTCTCCAACAAGGCGAGCCAGGGTGCGGCCAAAAAACGCATTTTGGACGCAAGATGTCCGCCCTGTTTTGCCCGGTAATCGAAATCGGCGCTGCGCTCTTTGTTGAAGAAAACGACCAACTCGCCCGCTGCCAGACCGTTCTTCGTTCCGCCGAAGCAAAGGACTTCCACGCCGGCTCGCCAGGTGATTTCCTTCGGTGCGCATCGAAGTGCCGCAATCGCATTCGCGAAACGCGCACCGTCCATGTGCAAAAACATCCCGCGCTTTTTTGCAAATGCTGAGATCTCGCGAATCTCATCAGGGCCATAGATGGTTCCCAGTTCCGTTGCCTGCGTCAGGCTGATCACGCGCGGCTTATGCGAATGTAATTCGTGTTGCCGTGTCAGGGCCGCTTCGACTTCGCGCAAATCAATCTTGCCCTTCGCGCCGCGCGTGGGGATCAGTTTGGATCCACCAGTGAAAAATTCGCACGCGCCGCACTCGTCATTGTCGATGTGCGCATGCTCGTGGCAGATGACGCTGTGAAACGGCTGGCAAAGTTGTGCCAGGGCTAGGGCATTGGCCGCTGTCCCGTTGAAGAGGAGAAAGACATCGCAGTCGATTTCGAAAAGCTCACGGACGCGATCACACAGACGCCAGGTCCATTCATCGTCGCCGTAAGATGCTGCTGCGCCGGCATTCGCGTCGGCGAGCGCGGTGGCTGCTTCCGGGCAAAGGCCGCCTGTATTGTCGCTCGCGAATTCCTGACGCCGCTCAGTCACACTGCCAGTCGCTACCCGAGTTTTCTGTTTCGAGCAATCGAATGATGCCGGTCTGGCCTTTGATCACCTGCCATCGAATGTTGTAGCAGTCGCCAGATTTGCTCGTATCGCCAAGCGCTATATGCGGCCATCAGCCGCGACTTTGCCAACGGCGAGGCGCGGTTTACAATCGGACATGAATCTCTTGCAGGCCGAGGTCGAGCGATGCGGCGCCCAAATCTTTGATCTGGTCGATCGCCATCCGGAATCGATTTTTAGCAAGGCCGGGTTCTATCAGCGAATGATGGAGTTCTCGATGCGCGACGAGCATTTCAAAGTGCAAATGTTCCGTTTCGTTGATGTGCTCGCTTCCCTCCGCCGCGGCTCCGACATCGTGCAACATCTCGATGAATATTTTGCCGACACGCGCAATGGATTCGCCCCGTTCATCCGCACCGGGGTATCGCTCGCGCGCATCGTCCCGATCATCAGTGGAAAATTTCTGCGCTGGAACGTCTCTGGCATGGCGCGGCAGTTCATCGCCGGGCGCAATCCGGATGACGTAATGAAAACGCTGCGCAAAAAGCGGCGCCAAGGAATCGGATTCACCGTTGATCTGCTTGGCGAAGCAGTCGTCAGCGAAGAGGAAGCTCGCGAGTACGCGGCGCGTTGTCAGCAATTACTCGAACATCTCGCCCGGGAAACGCGCGGCTGGACCGATCCGCTGGGCAAGAACTCCGAGCTGTTCCCAGTCGTAAATGTGTCGGTAAAAATTTCCGCGCTCTATTCGCAAATGAATCCGGCCGATCCGGCTGACGCAATTGCGCATCTTGCGCCAAAGCTTCGCCCGATTCTACGCCGCGCGAAGGAGTTCGGCGCTTTCATCAATCTCGACATGGAAAGCTACGCGCACAAAAATGCGACCCTCGAACTTTTTCGCACCCTCTTCACCGAGCCGGAGTTTCGCGACTGGCCGCATGCCGGCATTGTCATTCAGGCTTATTTGCGCGACGCCGAAAACGATTTGCATGATCTGATTGCGTGGGGACGGGAGCGCGGGACACGTTTTACTGTTCGTCTGGTCAAAGGCGCGTATTGGGATTACGAAAAAATTAAGTCCACCCAAAACGGCTGGGTCATTCCGGTATGGCTGCAAAAACCGGAGAGCGATGCCAATTTCGAAAGGCTGAGCCGCATTTTACTCGAGAACGAATCGATCGTCACTTCCGCGTTCGGTTCACACAACGTCCGTAGCATCGCGCACGCGCAGGCATTGGCGGAGGAGCTCGGGATCGATCGCAGCCGTTTCGAATTTCAGTTGCTCTATGGAATGGCCGGGCCGATCAAGCGCGCGCTGGTCGAGATGGGCTATCGGGTTCGCGAATATTCACCAGTGGGCGAACTGTTGCCGGGGATGTCGTACTTGGTGCGTCGCCTCCTTGAAAATACCTCTAATGAAGGATTCTTGCGCGCGAAGTTCTCTGAACATGTTTCGGCAACCCAATTGCTGCGTGATCCGCGTGATTTGGTGAACGGCGAGAATCCGCCTTCGACCACGATCATTCCGAGCGCCGCGGGATCCCTCGGCCCGAGCCGGACTGGCATTTTCGCTCGGGATGACGGAGCGGGTCGCAACGGCGCCAACCGCGAGATGCCACCCAGCGATACCTACAAGAATGCTTCGCTGACAAATTTTGTTTATCCCGAGTCCCAGGAAAAAATGCGCGCCGCTGTGCGCGAAGTGCGTGCGCGTTTCGGACAAAAGTACCCACTCGTGATTGATGGCAAAGAAGTTTGGACCGACAAGCTGCTGCCGTCGCTGAATCCGAGCGCGCCAGATCAAATCGTTGGCTTGGTTGCTGAGGCCGGAATTCCCGAAGCCGAGAGCGCAGCGAAAGCGGCGCGACGCGCGTTTGAGTCGTGGAGCCGCACGCCATTCGAAGAACGCTGCGAGTTGCTCGAGCGCGTGGCCGCCATCCTCGATCGTCGCCGGTTTGAACTTTCTGCGGTCGAAATTTTCGAGGTTGGCAAAGCGTGGGCCGAAGCCGACGCGGACATCCGCGAAGCAATGGATTTTTGTCTCTTCTACGCGCATCAAATGCGACTCCTCGGAAAGCCCCGGCTGACCCAACACGTTCCCGGCGAGGAAAGTTACCAGCATTACTGGCCGCGCGGGGTCGCCCTCGTAATCGCTCCTTGGAATTTTCCGCTCGCGATTCTCTGCGGAATGGTCACCGCCGCACTCGTCACCGGCAACACCGTGATCATGAAACCGGCCGAGCCTTCAGCGATCCTCGGGGCGCTGCTGATGGAGATTTTCGAGGAGGCAGGAGTTCCACCCGGCGTCCTGAATTGCCTGCACGGCCGCGGCTCGGTCATCGGGGCGTATTTGGTTGATCATCCCGATGTGGAAATGATCGCATTCACCGGCTCGCGTGAAGTTGGCCTGCAAATCTGGGAATCAGCCGGCAAAACGCGACCCGGCCAACGCGAACTCAAGCGCGTTGTCTGCGAGATGGGCGGCAAGAACGCCGTCATTGTCGATTCCGACGCCGATCTCGACGAAACGATCGTCGATACTATTTATTCCGCTTTCGGTTATCAGGGGCAAAAATGTTCCGCGTGTTCGCGTCTGATTGTGGTCGAGGAAAATTACGAGCGTGTGATGCAGCGGTTGCTTGCAGCCGCTGCCAGTTTGCGCGTTGGCAATCCAGAGGAGCCGGGAATTACTGTTGGTCCCGTGATCGACGAGACCGCCTATCGGCGCATTCAGGAAATTATCGAGCGCGGCAAAAACGAAGGGACTCTCGCTTTCCAGGCAACCAGCATACCAAAGAAGGGTTATTTCATTCCGCCCACCATTTTTACCGACGTAAGACCGGAGATGACGCTAAGCCAGTGTGAAATTTTTGGGCCGGTGTTGAGTGTGTTGAAAGCACGCGATCTGGACGACGCCATCAGAATTGCCAATGACACCGATTACGCGCTCACTGCCGGATTCTTCTCGCGTAGTCCCGCTAATATCGAACGAATCAAAGCCGAGCTCGTAGCCGGGAATGTTTATGTCAATCGCTCCTGCACCGGCGCGGTGGTCGGCCGCCATCCTTTTGGCGGATTCAAAATGAGCGGCGGCGGAACCAAAGCCGGCGGCAGCGACTATCTGCTCAACTTCCTCGTCCCACGCGTTGTCACTGAAAATATCATGCGCCACGGCTTCGCCCCCGAAGCTCCGCCCGAATACCGCGACGAATTTCTTTGGCCACCGCGCTGAGTGGGCAACTTCGGCAGGTAAATTGCCAGGTAATAATTCCGGGTAGCCCGCGGCTCCGCGATGATCGTCGTTAATCCAGTGGGTGGCCTTTGAGCAGCAGTTTCACGACAGTCACCACCATGTAGCCGACCGGCCACGCGGCGGCGAGAACGACGAGGGCGAAAACAAACATCTCTTTGGCTCGTTCACGCTCGGACTCTAGCAAAAACTCGCGCGTGAAATCGTAAAATCTGCGCTGGGCGGATTCTCCCTCATCGCCAGGAGTTGACCAGTAGCCACGCCACCCACCCATATCCGAGTGAAAGAAATAGTCCGTTCGCGGAAACCGGCGCTTTCTGATTTCGCGCGGACTTTTCGGTTTCATCGCCTGCGATCCTTAGCTTGATTTGTTCCAAAATATCACATCACACGCAGGTTTAAAGTCGCGGGAAGAGGCGGTGAGGATGCGGAAGGTCAAAACTCGGGGTCGCGCCAAAGTTCAGTTGTTCATCCAACGAATGATTTGGTCGTGGGCCTCGGACAAGACGCTCACATGGTTCGCGCCCTCAACCGGAAAGAAGTCGATGAACGGAAATTTTTGCGCGAGGTCGCGGCCCATAACCACAGGGATAACCTCGTCGTTAGTGCCGTGGAAAATCGCAATTTTTGCTTCGCGATTGCGTTTCCGAATTTCAGCAATGCCAGCGCGGTTATCATAGCTCTCGATCAGCAAATAGGACAACGGACTAGTGATAACGCGGGCGGCCTCTTCTCGCAGAGTGGTGAAGGGCGCGATGGCGAGAACTCGCTGCACGCGATGACGCGCTCCGAAATCGATCGCGACCGCGGAGCCGAGCGAATGACCGATGGTGCAGAGTCGCGATTCCATTTCTTCCTCGGAAAGAGCGAGACGTTTCGTCAGCGTCTTTAACGCGGCATCGCTCGACGCCCGCATACTGGCGATGGTGGCGTGGCCCTGGCATTTTCCGTAGCCGGGATAATCCACCAGCAGGAACGCATCGTGAGAATTTGGATAGCCCTCTAGGATTGTCGTCCAGTCGAGCGCAAGAGAACCATTGCCGCAAAATGCAACCCAAAGTCGCACCGGTAATTGCCCGCTATCCCGCGGCGGAATGTAAAACGCCATCTGCTTCCCGAACGACAGGGTGTACGAGATTTCCTCGCCATTTGCTGGCAAGGCTTGTGCGTATCCCGCGCGGTACGGCCGCGGATGATAAACCATCGAATGCTGCTTGAAATAGATTAGCGCGATGAACAGGAAAAAGCTCAGAGAGAGCGCAACGAGTCCCCGAACAACAAGACGCTTCAGATGGTCGTATGGCGCGTAGGATCGATGCACGTGAAGGCAAGAACGCGTTCACGGCAACGTCGAGCAAATCGATTCCTTTTGCGATACACTCGATTTTGTCGATCGCCTGGAATTCTTTTACTGCCAGTGACCGGGAACCCAAGCCCACCCGCCGGAGTGGCGCACCCAGCGACCCTCAACCCAGACCGCGGCCGGTCGCGGACGCTCGACCCAATGTCCCGGCACCCATGCATAGCGCGCGCCAGTCCATTGCCAATAGCCATTCGTCCAAACGTAGGTCGGCCCTGGTGCAACTGTTCTCGTCTCTACGCGAACTGGCGGCGGCGCTTGGGTAACCAAAACCTCTCGCGTAACCGGTCGGGTTGCGACGGAACCAGTGGTCACAGTCTCGCGCGTGACTTCAGTCGTTGTGGTCGTGACCGGCGTTTCCGCGACACAGCCAGCTAATCCTAACAGCGCCAGCAAACAAAAAGGCATTCTCATATAATTCCTCCACCCTTAAGTTCGTATTGCCCGAGCAATTCGGCTTTGTTGGACCGTTCAGCTGGCCAGGTCCTGGTACATCGAATGGCACGAACCCAAATCTCATCCGATGATCACGGAATGCTCTACATCGTGGCCACGCCGATCGGAAACCTCGGCGACATTACTTTGCGCGCGATTGAAGTTTTGAAATCCGTCGACGCGGTTGCTGCGGAAGACACCCGGTATTCAGGCATGTTGCTGAAACATTTTGGAATCAAGAAACCGCTCGTGAGTTTTCACGAGCACAATGAAGCGATGCGCACTGCGCAACTGATCGATCGCCTCGCTGCCAACCAGAATATCGCGGTGATTACCGACGCCGGAATGCCGGGATTGTCCGATCCCGGTGCGCGTTTGATTCGTGAATGCATTCGACGCGATATCCTCTTCACCATCGTGCCAGGGCCCTCATCGATTTTGACCGCGATTGTTGGCTCGGGATTCTCGACGGAGAAGTTCTTTTTTGGAGGCTTTTTGCCGGTAAAAAGCGGCGGTCGCGAGCGCGAGTTGAGGGCTGCCGCCTCGCGCGATGAGACAACCGCCTTCTTCGAATCGCCCTATCGATTAACGAAAACGCTTAGTGCCGCCGTCGACATCCTGCAGGACCGGCAACTCTGTGTCGCTCGCGAGTTGACCAAAAAGTTTGAGGAATTCCGACGGGGCAGCGCGGCCGAGCTACTCGCACATTACGAGGCGCATTCGCCAAAAGGCGAGATCGTTCTGCTGGTTCAAGGAGCGGCGGCTTCCAGGCCGCCGACTTAATTTAACCGGCGGTCTGGAGACCGCCGCTCCTTGATTATCCGTTTGCCAAACCGGCGCATTCGTGGGATTGTGCGCGGCTTTTTCCCCAGAGAGAAATCCGTCGTATGGCCTTTGCAATCATCAAGACCGGTGGCCGGCAGTATCGCGTCGCGGAAGGCGACACGATTGATGTCGATTTACTCAAGGCCGAGGCGGGCAAGCAGATCGTGCTTTCTGATGTCCTAATGCACGCCGATGGCACCAATGTCACGCACGGCGCACCAATCGACGGTGCAAGAGTGACAGCGGAAGTGGTGGAGCAACGCAAAGACAAAAAAGTAATCGCGTACAAATTTCGACGGCGAAAAGGTTATCATCGCACGGTGGGGCATCGGCGCAAGCTTACCCGGCTGAAGATTAAATCGATCAGCGTTGGCGGGAAAAAAAGCGTCAAAAAAGAAGCGGAATAATCATGGCTCATAAAAAAGGACAAGGCAGCGTAAAGAACGGGCGCGATAGCGTCAGCAAGAGACTGGGCGTGAAGAAATTTGGGAGCGAGCTGGTCGTCGCGGGCAACATTATTGTGCGGCAACGGGGGACGAAATTTTTGCCGGGTAAAAACGTCGGGCTTGGGCGCGACTACACCATTTTTGCGTTGGTCGATGGGAACGTGCGCTTCGATCGGGCGGGACGACGAGTGAATGTCGATCCGGTGGCGGCGAAGTAACGTCCCAAGTAAGAATAAGCTTTAAGGTAGCGCAACGGGATCCCCCAACGTAGTTCGGGATGACCAAAGACTACGGGATAACTGTTGCCCCAAATGTGCTGTTTGTTTTATAAAAGAAAGTTCCTCTCATGAAATACAAGACGTTCGTTCTCTTTGGCGCACCGGGCAGCGGCAAAGGCACGCAGGGTAAAACGCTCGGCAGTATCCCGCGTTTTTTCCACTGCCCCTGTGGGGATGTTTTTCGCTCAATCGACACCCGCACCGACGTCGGTAAAGCCTTTCTCGAATATTCGAGCAAAGGCCAGCTCGTGCCCGATGAAATTACGGTCGAGCTTTGGAAAGAAGCGATCGATGCCGCGGTCGACGCCCACAAATTCAAACCGGACATCGATACCCTCGTGCTCGATGGGATTCCACGAAATGTGAACCAGGCAAAGATTATGGAGCAAATGATCGATGTGGAAAAAGTCTTCCACCTTGCCTGTCCGAATCGGGAGACGCTATTTGTGCGGCTGAAAAAGCGCGCCCTAAAGGATAACCGCCTCGACGATGCCAATGAGCAGGTAATCCAGAAGCGCCTTGATATTTACGAAAAGGAATCGCGGCCAGTTCTTTCCTATTATCCGAAGGATTGCATCACCGTGGTTGACGCAATGCAGCCACCCGCGAAGGTTTTATTTGACATCCTCGCCAGCGTAAACGGCGTCGATGGGCATCGAAATGAGTCAGTTTGAGAACTTCACTGCTTCCAGCCTTTATTGCGACAAATGTAAAGCGACCATGCCGGTGCGCGAACGGCTGCTGCTAGTTTTGCCGGACAAGGAACTGTACGATTATCTTTGCACCGGTTGCGCTTCTTCGGTCGGATCGCGGGAAGTCACGACCGGTGAAAAAATGATGGCGCAAGCGATCGCGGCGCAGCAGGCGCGCCGAGGAAGGCGGGTTCCAATTTCTCTGCATTCCTAGCGAGAATGCGGATTCTCTTTATCGGCACGGGTGAAATCGGCCTGCCGACATTGCGAATGCTGCACGAGTGGCGTGACCACGAGCTGGTCAGCGTCATCACTCAACCCGACAAACCAGCCGGACGCAATCAAAAACTGACGCCATCCCCAATCAAAAAGGCGAGTCAACATTTCAATGTTGCAGGTGCAACAGCTGAATGTAAACTCGAGCTCCCCCTGTTGCAGCCCGCACGGATCAAAAGTCGGGAGTCGGTTGACGCAATTCGCACACTGAAACCGGATGTGATTGTGGTGATGGCTTATGGACAAATCCTTTCACGCGAGGTGCTCGAAATTCCGATGATCGCTTGCCTCAATCTGCACGCCTCGCTCTTGCCGCGTTGGCGCGGTGCCGCGCCGATTCAGGCCGCCATTGGGGCGGGCGATCGCGAAACCGGAATCACGGTCATGTGTATGGATGAAGGGCTCGATACTGGTGACATTTTGCTTCAGAGAAAAATTGAGATCGCACCCGATGAGACCGGCGCTTCCTTGCACGACAAGCTGGCCCAAATTGCGCCGGAAGCGTTGGCTGAGGCAATCTTGTTGCTGCAGAAGGGAAAAGCGACTCGTGTTCCGCAGGAAGATGACCTTGCAATTTACGCCCCGAAACTTGAGCGCGAACACGGCCGGATCGACTGGACTGAGTCAGCCGCTGTCATCGAAAGAAAAATCCGCGCGTTCGATCCGTGGCCGGGTACGTTCATGGCGATCGACCATCGCAACTTGAAAATTTTTGCCGCGACTATCGTCGATCGTAGCGGCAAGCCCGGCCAAATTTCGCGAAACGAAAATGAATTGATTGTCGCTGCCGGGGAAGGCGCGTTGTCGTTGGGCGAAGTTCAGCTTGAAGGAAAACGGCGAATGAGCGCAGCGGAATTTTTACGTGGGCATTCCTGGATCGCTCAGCTGTAGCCACGGTCGCTAGCAGCGCCGGCCCCGCTTCATATCAACCGTTGCCAGCGACCGCGGCTACAGCATCGCATTTTTGTTTTCATTACCCGCACCTTTGCGGCATCTTGACGCCCCATGCAGACGGAAGCCGCCGCTTACGAACGGATTGTTCTTAAATTAAGTGGCGAGGCGCTTCAGGCCCCCGGTGCGCGGGAAAACATTTCGCCCCAGGTCGTGATCGCCATTGCCGAACGCATTAAGGAAGTGCGCGATCTCGGCGTGCAAATCGGTGTCGTTATCGGCGGAGGTAATATCTGGCGCGGAACTTCCGCGGCCCATCGCGGAATGGACCGCACCACCGCTGATTACATGGGAATGCTCGCGACCGTGATTAATGGCCTGGCCTTGCAAAGTGCCTGCGCCCAAATCGGAGTGGAGACCCGGGTTCAAACCGCGATTGAAATGAAAAATGTGGCGGAGCCTTTCATTCGCGGACGCGCCATTCGTCACCTCGAGCTCGGGCGCGTCGTCATTTTCGTCGCCGGCACCGGCAATCCCTATTTTTCCACCGACACCACCGCGGCGTTGCGTGCAAGCGAGATCGGCGCGGAAGTGCTTCTGAAAGCAACCAAGGTCGATGGCGTTTATGATTCCGATCCGAACAAAAATCCAAATGCAAAGCGCTACGAACAGGTGAGCTACACCGAGGCGCTAAGCAAACGTTTGCAGGTAATGGATTCCACCGCTTTCAGTTTGTGCATGGACAACAAGATCCCCATCGTCATTTTTAACATGAACGAGCCAGAGAATATTCGCGATGTGGTGCTGGGGCGGAAAATCGGCACTGTGGTTTGCGATTGAGATTCGGCCGCGCCAAAATCTTTTATGAGCAGCGACGACATTCTTCTCGAGGCCGAAATGGCAATGGAAAAAAGCGTCGATTTCATGGCGCACGAATTCGCGGCGGTGCGGACCGGGAAAGCATCGCCCGCCTTGGTCGAGAATGTGGATGTGCAAGCCTACGGCTCGGCCATGAAACTCAAACAGCTTGCCCTCATCACCACGCCAGAACCGCGCTTACTCGTGGTGCAACCATTCGACGCTGGAACCGTGCGCGACATCGAGAAAGCACTCAACGAGTCGCGCATCGGCATAACGCCGTCCGTAGACGGCAAGATTATTCGCCTGCCTATTCCGGAATTGTCGGAGGAACGCCGCAAAGATCTGGTCCGTTCGCTTGGCAAGATGGCGGAAGAAGCGCGCGTGCGAGTGCGCGCGAATCGGCGCGCTGCCCTGGACGAAGCGAAAAAGCTGAAAGCCTCGGGTGGCCTGACCGAAGATGGGATGCGCGACACGGAAAGCGAGGTGCAAAAATTGACGGATCGATTTGTAAAATCAATCGACGATCATCTCGCGCGCAAAGAAGCCGAGATCATGAAAGTGTGAGCCTCTTCCTTTACCTCCTAATCTTCCTCTTCTCTCTTCAGAACGAAGATTAAGAGGTAGAGGAAAAGGAAGAGTTACAATCTGACTAAATCGATTAAGAACTGGCACCAGAGATAGATCATCCCGCGCCAGGAATACTTTACTACGTCCTTCGCCGCGGGTTTGAGCACCCCTGCCCGGACATTGTGCGCAATCTGCTCGCGCAAATCATTTTCAATGTCGGTTTGCATCCGTTCGTCATCGAGAGGATCGAGGGCGCCTATCTCAACGGAATGACTCCGCAGAAATTCGCGATGGCTTTGATAAAGCTGCCAAAATGTCTGATCCGGCCGCTGGCGATTGATCCGAAACTGTGGAGTTAGTTTTAATCCGTAAGACAACGGATAATTCCAGGTCGTCCAGATCAAGCCGTCTTTCGCGCGCGAGGAAATGCGCAGGTAATAAAAGGAAAGATCGTGCTGTTCGTTCAGGCAAATTGTGGCCTGGGCGCGATCGTCGGTCTTATAGAACAATCTGAAAAATTGCCGGTAGTCTTCCCAATCCCAGCCCGCGTCGTTCACATGGGCGAAGCCTTCATTTTCGATCTCACGACTGATCTCGTCGAGTGCAGGAAACAGGTTGGTGGACGGCGGACTTTTGGGCCGCAACCGTTTTTCTTTGGGCAGCCGCAAGGTGCGAATGCGCGTGAGGATCTCCAGCCACGGCAGGAATAGCCAGGTGGCCGCCCCTGCCACTCCCCAACCGGCATTTCCAGTGATGAAATAAACTGCCAGGAATGACGCGATCAGAATTCCGAGGGCCCCGAGCTTCTGCGCAAGCGAAGTTTGATAACTGCGTAGAGCGACACTGAGAACAGCAACGCCGAGGGTGAGAAAAAGCCCAAACAGCATTTACGGTTCGATCTGATGCTGGTCTAAGAATTTCTCGAGCTGATGGACATCGAAATTTGCCAGCACTTCTTCGCCGGCTACCAGCGTCGGGACATAACTTTGATCGGAAAGTCCCTTCATCTCTTCGTAGGCGGCCCGATTCCGGCCGACATCGACCTCGGTGAACGTATAGCCGCGGGCTTGCAGAAAATCCTTCGCGTCGATGCACCATGAGCACATCGCGCGGCTATAGAGTGTGAGGTCACTGCCCATAAACAAACAATGGTAAAACAACGCCTGTACCGGCGTCAACCGACCCGCTAATAAGCTTTGGCCCAAACTACTCGTTTCTTACTCGCTTGGCCTGTGAAAATGCAACGCCCAGGTTCGGAATCGGATACTGGAATGCAGCGGATTGTGACTTTGAGGTCGTTTTTTATTTTGTCTTCGATTTCGCGCGAGCCGTTCCAATGCGCCAAGGCAAAGCCACCGTGAATTTCCGGCTTCGCCGGATTCTTTGGCGTGAAGAAATCGTAAAATTCTTCTTTATTGTCGATGGTGCGGGTGTTGGCATCGCGAAATTTCAGCGCCCGCTGGTAAAGATTTTGTTGGATCGATCCGAGAATTTCCGGCGCGCGGGAAACGAATTCCCCCGTTACCGTGGATTGTTTCCCTTTCACTGGCTGATCACGTCGGCTCAACTCTACCGAATTTTTTTCCAGATCGCGCGGGCCAAGCTCAACTCGAATCGGGACACCTTTCTTGATCCATTCCCAATTTCTCACCCCGCCACCGAATTGGCGTCGATCGATTTCCACCTCGAGCGGGAGATTGGCGTATTTGTTTGCACGAAGCTGCGCTGCGAGTTTGTCGCAAGCTTCCAATACCTGGCCCCGCGTTTCTTCCTTCGGCGTGATCGGTAAAATCACAATCTGGGTCGGAGCGATTCGAGGCGGCAAAACGACGCCGTCGTCATCCGCGTGCGCCATAACAACGGTGCCGACCATGCGCGTGGTCATCCCCCAGCTCGTCGTCCAGCCAAATTCCTGTTTGCCTTCGCGGTTCTGAAACTGAATACCGCTCGCGCGCGCGAAGTTTTGTCCGAGAAAATGCGAAGTGCCGGCCTGGATCGCTTTCCGGTCCTGCACCATTGCCTCGATCGTCATTGTCTGCACCGCGCCGGGGAATTTTTCGCTTTCCGATTTTTCGCCGGCAAACGCCGGGATGGCGCAATGATCGCGTGCGAATGTTTCGTAAACGCCGAGCATGCGCTGCGTTTCCTCGCGCGCTTCGGCCTCGGTCTCGTGAACGGTGTGGCCCTCCTGCCATAGAAACTCGGTCGTACGTAGAAACAGGCGCGGCCGCATTTCCCAACGCACCACATTGCACCATTGGTTGAGCAGGATCGGCAGATCTCGATACGACTGCACCCACTTGGCGTAGCTCGCGCCGATGATTGTCTCACTCGTCGGCCTGACCACGAGCGGCTCGGTCAACGGACTCGACGGTTTCATTTTTCCTTCGGCATCGACCTCGAGCCGTGAGTGAGTCACGATCGCACATTCCTTGGCAAAGCCCTCGACGTGCTCAGCTTCCTTCGCGAAATAACTCAGAGGAATAAAAAGCGGGAAATAAGCATTACGATGTCCGGTCGCGCGAAACATGGCGTCTAGTTGCCGCTGCATGTTTTCCCAAATGCCGAAACCCCATGGGCGAATGACCATGCAGCCACGCACATCGGAAGGCTCGGCCAGTTCCGCCGCCCGAATGACCTGTTGATACCACTCCGGGAAATCCTGTTCCCGAGTAGGTGAGATGGCGGTTTTTTCAGCTTTTGTCATAATTTCGAATGGTATTAACTACAATCGAGGCTCGAAAAATGATTCTTCGATTTGCGTCAGAAATAGAGGAGAGCAAATTTCATCTGGCCCGCAACTTTGACAGGGCTTTTGGGTTGTACTTCTCGGTAATGAAACGTCGGGTCTTGGTTACTGCTTTGCTCGCCCTTTTGCTGCCAGCGAGTGGGTTTGCCCAGGGGCCACAGGGAAATGACTTTAGGCGGGGGCGGTTTTCCAGGCTGTCGATGGACGAGCAGGCGAGATTTCGCTCAGCCCATGACATGGCAATGCGTGATCCCGCATTAGCGGCGACGCGGCAGCGATATGAGCAAGCGCGCAACGAGTATCGCAACAAATTGCGCGAGGCATTGCTTAAGGCTGATCCTTCGGTGCAACCGATTCTGGAAAAAGTGCGGCGTCATCGGCACAAGGATCAGCGGCGCCAGGATCGGTAATTAAAACGAATTCTGAGCGTCGCTTCCCGAGCGCGCAAGTTTGTTTTCGGCGTAGCCGCTAGCGAAGTCGATACTGCAAACGCTGCCGAATCTGGCGTGCGGACCATAGGCTGCTCCAACCACATCGTAAGTTGGGTTAAAAATGTTTTTGCGATGGCCGCGACGACGCACGCCGTCGTCAACGATCAACGCCAGCACAATTTCACGCGCAGTATGGTGACCGTACGCAATGTTTTCCGCCCAGCCTTGACTTACCACGCCATAACGATTGATCCGATTTCCGGGATCGCCGCCATCGCTGCCGTAATGTCCCGTTGCACCGCCAGCCTGCTCACGACAATGATCAGCAGCAGCCAGACATAGACCGGGCGAAAGCGCGAGTGGTGGTTGCGGCTTCGCGCGCCGCAAAAATTGTATCGCTTCGTCGAGAGCGCGAACGCCTTCGTGTGTGCACAAGCGAAGGTTGCCCGGCAATAGACAAACATGACCGGAGTAATTCTGGCGCGTTTGTTCGACGAACGTCGCGTAAAGCGTCGGATTTTGTCGGGCCAGATTCATTTCGTGGATAATTGCCACGGCTGTGACACGATCGGGAACGGTGGCTAACGCCCCTGAGTCGGCAGCAAACAAAAGCCGTGCAAAGAGTGAATAAGTGAGGGATAAAACGACAGGGGGACGCATTATAATTTCTAGGAAGCATCCCAGGTGCCATCCTCCCTTGCCGGCGCGGAGATCGCGATGTTGATTCGACCGTCAGCAAAGTTGACACCCACGGCCGTGGCCCGTAGTTTCCGTGCCTTTTCCCGCCCGTGATGAAAACGTTCTCAGCTAAAGCCGCGGAAGTGCCACGCAAATGGTGGATCATCGACGCGAAAGATCAGGTGCTTGGCCGTGTTGCCGTCAAGGCCGCGAATCTTTTGCGCGGAAAGGAGAAAACCGTCTTCACTCCACACGTCGATACCGGTGATTTCGTGATCGTGGTTAATGCCGACAAGGTGCGCGTCACTGGCAAAAAAGAGGAGCAGAAAACATTCATGAGCTTTTCCGGTTACGTTGGCGGCCATAAATCGGAAAACGTCCGGGCGCGACGAGCCCGCCATCCGGAATTATTAATCGAGCGGGCGGTGCGGGGAATGATTCCGCACAATCGACTTGGCCGCTCCGTTTACCGGAAACTCAAAGTATATCGAGGCGATACTCACCCGCACGCCGCGCAACAACCCGCGCCGGTGAAATTGCGATAGGAGAAAATAACATGGCACCAGCTCAGGAAATCGTCGCCACCGGTCGTCGCAAGACTTCGGTCGCGCGTGTGCGAATGACCGCGGGCAGCGGTAAAATCGACATCAATGGACGCGGCTTTGAAGAATACTTCCCGACCGCGCCGTTGCAGAACACGGTCTTACAACCATTGCAAACAGTGAAGCTGGCGAACGCCTACGATATCTCGATTAACACTACCGGTGGCGGAGCCAGTGGTCAGGCCGGTGCGGCACGTCTGGCGATTTCGCGCGCGCTCTTGCAAGTCGATATTAATCTGCGCGCCACTCTCAAAGCCGATGGCTTGCTGCGACGCGACCCGCGCATGAAAGAACGCAAGAAATCCGGACAGCCCGGGGCGCGTAAACGCTTCCAATTCTCGAAACGCTAATCTTGTAGCTGCGGTCGACGGCCGCGGCTTCAATCTAACGGGACAGAGCCGTGGCCGATGATCGCGGCTACAGTTACGGTTGGGCGCTCGGCCCGGGCGGCGGTTTCGCGGGCGCGAGCGATGGAGAATTCGGAGCAGGCGGCGCCGTGGGCATAACCTTCATCGTTGGTGGAACGGTAGAGCTTGCAGACGACCCCAGTTTAGGTGGCGCGACGATTGGCGGGGTTTGTGGCTTCGCCGACTTCAAGAACGTTCGCAGTAACTGGCTCGCTTCCATTGCCGCGTAGCTGTCGCGATATTGTGTCATGATCGTTTCGCAGAGGCGCCTGGCATCATCAATCCGGTTTTTTTCCTGCAAGATGTGCACCTGCTCAATCAACGCCATCGGGGCATTGAAACTTCCTGCATTGGCCGATGCAATCTGTTGGTAAGTCGCGAAAGCTTCATCCTGTTTGCCCATCGCTTCCAGGTTCGCCGCCATCGCCATTCGTGCTGTGCTTGCCAGTTCGTGCTGCGGAAATTTCTCGAGGAACTTTACCAGCGTGGCATTCGCTTCCGCATACTTCGCCTGTGTTCGCTGCCCATCCGCCAGCAACAGATATGCGGAGGCAGCGGCAGCAGTGTCGCCATAGCGATTGATTACTTCCTCGTACGCCGCCGGCGTTTTGGCCGCGCCAAATAACGTTGCCGCGGTGGCTTCGCGCCGATCCCGGTAGAACCGATAACCTGCAATGGCGAAGATCGCGACAATCGCAAGGATAAACAGGATTGCGATTTCTCTGCGGTATTTGAACCAGAAAACCTGCGCTTCGAGTGCGGGATCAGTCCTGAGTTCTTTGGCGATTGGCATGCGATTACGGCGGGCGAGTTTATGCCACGCACCTTTGCCGCGCGCAATATCGCTACTTCAATTCGTTCCGCAATTGCATCAAGATTGGAACCGTCGTCAGCACGCCCACGGCGAGAAGGGCGAGGCCAGCGCTGCGTCGTTCCTCCTTTTCTAAGCGTTGCTTAAGAGGAGACCGATACCAACGCCCAGCGCGCCGCGCGTCATCGAGATCAGCCCAATCTCGGGCAACGTCAAAGTGATGCGTTTCGCACTAATGTTCATATCTGCCCCACACTTTTAATTCGCATCCAATGTCCGCCGCGGTTCGCTGCACCTAATCGACCGGGTAAACGGTTGTGCTGGGCAAAGCGGAGTGATCCTCTCAAACTGACAACAATAATAATCAGATGACGCGCCCTAATCGCCGAAAAAGAGACCGCCAGTCGCGACTGCTCCAAATTCGCCGTGCCAGGAAGGAAGATCGTGAGACCATCTGGCAAATCTTTCACGCCGTCGTTGCCGGAGGCGATACTTACGTTTTTGACCCGAATATTTCACGCGGGAAGGCACTGGCTTACTGGCTCGGTCCGAAAACCCGCTGTTACGTCGCTCTATCCGATCACGGAATAGTTGGTAGTTACATTCTCAAAGTCAACCAGCCTGGGCTTGGATCGCACGTCGCGAATGCCGGCTTCATGGTTTCGCCATCAGCCCGAGGTCGCGGAATCGGCCGAGCGATGGCTGAACATTGTCTGCACGAAGCTCGGCGTCTCGGTTTTCGGGCCATGCAATTCAACTTCGTTGTCGCGACCAACAGAACTGCCCTGCGTCTTTGGAAAGATCTCGGATTTAAAATCGTCGGCACCCTGCCAGGCGCTTTCCGACATAGCCGGCGTGGGTTTGTCGATGTCTATGTAATGTATCTCCGACTGAGACCTGTTGTATAATTATCGTTAGACCATCTTACTTGCTCAAGGCATGGGAATGAGCTGTAGCCGCCAATGTCCTCGCCATTAGAATCCAGACTTCTGGCGCCAGAGACGGTGACAGCTACATCGGGGCAGCGACAGCGCGTTTAATGCTTCTTTTTCCGGCCACCCTTTCTGCCGCCTTTGCGAGAGCTCGCTTTGCTCCCTTTCTTGCCGCGGCCGCTGCCGCTCTTTTTGCCGCCGCCGCTTTCCTTGTTCACAGTGGCCCAGGCGCGGCGTTCCGCTTCTTCCTTCGATGTGCCTCGCTTCTCGTAGCCTTCTTCGATATGTTCTGCTTTGCGTTTTTGTTTACCGCTATATTTCGATTTGCTCCCACGTGCCATAATTCCTCCTCTTTCTGAGCATTTCGGGGCGCGACACGTTTGCGGATTTATCGCGCATTTTCCGCGATACGCGCAATCTCTGCGAATGGCGCGAACCTTTCACAAATGGATGCGTTCTACAATTTCATCGATCCGTGGCTCGGGCTCGGTTCGCAACCGAAAGATTTAACCTTTCTCCAAATCTCGCTCCGCGGGATCATCGTTTTCCTCGCGACCCTGGCCATGATTCGAATAGGGCATAAGCGCTCGCTCGCCCGCAAGACGGCGTTTGATGCCGTGCTCATTGTTATCCTGGCGTCCGTCCTGTCGCGCGCGATTAATGGCAGCTCGGCTTTTTTCGCAACCATTGGCGGCAGCGTTGTGATTGTCCTGGTGCATCGGCTTTTCGCGTTCATCGCCTATCATTCGCACTGGTTCGGTTGCCTTCTCAAAGGTCGGCCGGAAGTGATCGTCGAGAACGGCAATCTGATTCTGGCAACGATGCGACGAAACCATATTTCCGAGCACGACCTCGAGGAAGATTTGCGGCTCGACGCAGAAATGGAAGATGTCTCAAAAGTAAAAGTCGCGCGCGTCGAGCGCAGTGGCGACATCAGTTTTATCAAGAAAGAATAGGATCCTCATCGCATTCTCGCGCACCGTTCAAGAATTGTAGGGCGGCTGCGTCAGCCCCGAAAGCTTTCCGGGTTCACAGAAACGCCCTACAATTTCGTGTATTCGCAATTAGGATCCGACCGTGACGCCGCACGATAAGCTTTTCATTCCCGGTCCGGTCGAAGTTTCAGAAAGAACGTTAGCCGCCTTTTCCCGACCGATGATTGGGCATCGCGGCGAAGGCTTCAAAAGTCTCTACCGCGAAATTCATCCTCTCTTGCAGGGACTGTTCGGAACGAAGCAGCCTGTTTTTCTTTCCACCTCATCGGCCTGGGGCGTAATGGAAGCGGCCATCCGCAACGTCGTGCGCGAGCGCGTGCTCTGCTGCATGTGTGGCGCGTTTTCCGATAAGTGGCTCGACGTTGCGCGCCGCTGCGGAAAGGAAGCGGAGGCGTTGCAGGTCGAATGGGGCAAACATATCGATCAAAGGGCAATCGACCGCGAATTGGCGAGTGGGAAGTTCGATGCCATCACCTTGATTCATAACGAGACCTCGACAGGAGTGATGAATCCCTTGCCGGAGATTTGCTGCACCCTCGCGAAATATCCCGACGTCGCGCTCATCCTCGATACCGTCTCATCCTTCTCCGCTGTCCCGATCGCGATGGATGCGCTCGGCATCGATGTCATGCTTACCGGGGCGCAAAAAGCGCTCGCCCTTCCACCAGGATTCTCTCTTTTCAGCGTTTCCGAAAAAGCATTCGCCCGCGCCGAAAAGCAAAAAGATCGTGGCTATTACTTCGATTTTCTCGAATTCAAAAAACAGCAAAGCGAATTCATGACCCCGAGCACGCCCAGCATTGGGCATATTTTCGCGCTCCAATCAAAACTTGAAGAAATTTTCAGTGAAACTTTGCCGGCACGTTTTGCTCGTCACGCCCGGACAAATGCGCTCGTCCACGACTGGGTGCTCAAACGTGATTTCGAATTTTTCGCCGAAGAAAACTTTCGCTCCCTCACCCTTACCTGCGTCAAAAATAATCGCGGCATCGACGTGACGAAACTCGTGCGCGACTTGCGCGAAAAACATCATCTCGTCATCGACGGCGGCTACGGTAAAATCAAAGGCCAGAGCTTCCGCCTTTCCAACATGGGCGACGAAACCGAAGAAACCGTTTCCCATCTGCTTGCCTGCCTCGACGCTTGTCTGGGATAACCCACCCAATCAACTCTGGCTCGGCGCTCGCGCTGCCTGGCGCTAAATCCAGCGTCGAACGCGCCGTTTATAGCTGAGATATTCTTCTCCGAACTTGCGTTCGAGATAGCGTTCTTCGCGGGTAACGACGAGGCGGTCGATCAGAACCAGGCCGATCGGCACGGCCAGCAGCATCCACGCGCAATCCACCAGAAAGGCAATTCCCAGCGTCCACAAGGCCAAACCGATGTACATCGGATTGCGACTAAAACGATACGGTCCATGCGTGACGATGCGTGTGCTCGGATTGAACGGAATCGGGTCGGTGCCGGCACGCTTCTGAGTGACGAATCCGGCGATGTTCAGTAAAAGTCCAGCGACGAAGAAGATTGCCCCAAGAATCCATCGGAATGCGCCATGCAGGAAGCTCGTTGGCACAAACCATTCCAGCGCAAGCGCCGCAGCGATTGGCAAAACGAATAACAGCGGCGGTGCGATCGACACAGCAGGACGATCTTCCTCGGGTGGTAATTCGGATGGCATGGAACGCCAATCCCTCTCAGTTTCGATCGGATTTTGAAAATCTGCGGGTGTCCATCGGAGACATTCAAAAGAGGAAAATCCTCAGGCACGCGGAGCGGCAACTTGTGATTCCAAAGCGCGCTCCGCAGCTTCCTTCTCATCTGCGAGTGGTCGGAAAATCATCCAGACCCCTGCAAGGACGAAACAGGCACCGAGGAGCGACCAGACCGACAATCGTTCGCCACCGAGAGCCCAACCGAGTGCGATCGCGCCGGGTGGCGTGATCAGCGAGATAGTTTGCAGTTTCGTCACCGACATGAGCGGCATTAGCCAGTAAAGAAGCAAAAAGGTGAGCGACGATCCGATGATCGCGAGATAGAGGAGGCAGAAAATTGCCGTTCCGGTCCAATGAAAACGCGCTGGGTTGCCATCTACGATAAATCCGATCACCAGCAGTGGGGCGGTGCCGAAAATCATTTGCCACGCTGCCATCATCGCTGGGGCGAGATCCATCCGCCGCGATTTTAGCAACACATTTGAAAACGCCGCGCTGGCCGCACCGATGGTGATTCCGAGGCCACCCAGAAATGCGAGCCAGCCATTGAAACTGAGCAGACGAGCGCAAATTAGCGCGACCCCGCCGATCGACACGAACGCGCCAAGCAGGCGCTGCCAGCGCAACGGTTCCTCCGGCAAAAGCCAGTGCGCGAACACCATTCCGAAAATCGGAATTGACGCCTGCAAAATCGCCGCCAGCCCCGAAGACACGTACAGTTCGCCCCAAAACAAGAGCACATAGTTGATCGCGAACATGAGCACGCCGGTGAAAGCGAGCACGCCGTAATCCGATCGGCGCTTTGGCCGCAGACGGGTATGCCCAACCGAAACCGCGATCAAGGCAACGATCGCGATCAGAAAACGGATCGCGACGTATGAGATCGGCGGCAAATCGCGCAAGCCGACTTTAATCGCGAGCCAGGTCGAGCTCCAGACAATGCAGAGTGTCAGCCACGCTGCCGGAATGCGCCAGTCAATCCGCTTTCTCGTGCCCGAATTTCCCACAAACATTCAGCGATATTCGCGGCGCTCGGCTGAATCGTAAAGCGCTGCTGACTAATCGCCCCGCCAGTTGCTCTGCGAGCCACGATTCGAATGCGATGGGGCCTACCTTGGCAAATTTCGTTACCCTGCTCGACATCGGTTGTTGGGTGGTCTGTTTTTGGTGGATGCATCGTATTTCACAACGGCAAAACATCGTGTTGAAAGAACTGCAACAACAGGCTCGCACTATCGAAGAACTCTCTAAGGAAGAGCACGAAATTCTTAAAGAATTGCATCCGACGGTGCAGAAGATCGACGAGAACGTCGATAAGGTGAAAGAATCGACAGAAGCCTGACCGAGCCGGCCGACGTGCCGCAGGAGTCGCCGGAGGACGTTGACAAGTCGCAGTCGGCGCGAATGCTCGTACTCGGTGATGCCTCCCGACAAATTGCGTAGCCTTGCGCTTGATTTGAATCAGACCGCTCCACGCAGCCCGTATGCACCGCTCGGAGCCTCGTTCCCTGCCGTTGCGGCTCGACTGGTCGACAAATGCCGCGCTGAACTACTCGGCCGGGCGGGCTCGTATCATTACAATTGTCCGATGGATCGCCGGTTTTTCGCTGCCACCGGTCTCGAGCCGGCAGCGTTGCGTGACTTTATTTCCACCGGCGCCGACGATGTTGAGGTGGCGAGTTGGATGCGTGCGCATACGAAGACGCCGCCGGGGAAGATAGCCGCCTGGAGTCGCCGCTTCCGCGCGAATCCCCTCTGGCGGCTGCTTGAGTTCGAGGACTGGCTGCACAAAATGTGGCAGCGTCGCGGGCGGAACTGAGTGGATTAGGTGGTTCTGACTGGAATGTTTTTGTGCGTACTTTGCAAAAAAGCGACGAGCGCTTCGTTTCCGAAGCGCCCGTCATGATTTGATGGCGGTAAGCCGAATTCTGTCCGATTGATTTCTCAACCGGGACGATCATTTATCTCATCAAGATTTCTCCAGATGCCGATAAACGCCCGGCGGTCATAGACCGCCGCTACAGGTTTATCTGGTGCGACGATACCCGGAGATCGACGGACCGGCTGTCCTCCTCCTGTTTTGTCTTGCACCGCACGGGGTTTTTCCTGCCGCGCGAATTACTTCGCGCGCGGTGAGCTCTTACCTCGCCTTTTCACCCTTGCCTGCGCTTTTCTCAAAGAACCGGCGGTATCATTTCTGTGACACTTTCCGTCGCCGCAATCTTACGAATGCGACGCCCGCGTTTTTTACGCGGCATGTTGCCGTATGGTGTTCGGACTTTCCTCTAGCAAGCCTCACGACTCACCAGCGATCGTCTGCCATCACACATAATCTACCACGATCGGCACCGAAGGAAAGAAAACCACGGATATGCGTGGATCGCCCTTCGCCGGGCGCTGAAGCCGGCACGCGGGGACCCATGTCTTCCCCAATCGACACCTGTTCGATCCGCGTCCGTAGCGTCTTATTTCTTTTCCTGATTTGGAGCGTTTACGGTTTCAAACCAATGCGCGAGAAAGAACTTTTTCTCTGTCGGCAAAAATGTTTTCGAAGGAGCAATGATCGGGCGCAACGTCGTCGTCATTTGAAAACAGACCAGGATAAAGATGAGGCTCCAGATTCTGAGATGACCTTTGCTCTGCGCGCCGAGGAACCGGCCCGTCGCGTCAATCAGACGTAAGCCGAAACGGATTCCTATTACCCAAAAGAGCAAATGAAGCGCGCCCATAAAAGCGATGGAGTCCGTTGATTGCGAAAAAATCCAGGCCACCGGTGCAAAACCGATCAGCAAAATCGAACTTAAACAAACCGCTGCGAAAAGTGCGCCGCAAACACTGCGCAGTTGTGCGTCAATCCCGCCAAGGCAGGTGAAAATGTAAAGGCTCGGCAAGCAAATCAGCACCGCCAGCAAAGTGCCCAGTCCGAGCTTGGCTGGTGCGATCCACATTTGCGCCCCGCCCGATTGCGCGCCGACAACTGTTCCATAAATCGCAACCCCGATGATCGCGAAAATGAGCAGCCAGCCCGCCAGAATTGGCGCCTGCTTTTGATGCAGCTCGTGAACAACGCGTCCCGGATGTTTCAGCAAGTTTTCGAGGACGTTGATTGGGTTTTCTGCGTTCGGCATTGGCTCAAAGACGAAATTGTTGGCGAACAATGGTGGTTGTTTTGATGGAATTGGTGGTGGGTTCATTCGGTATTTGGTTTTGGTTTTTTGTTTAGAAAAAGAGATGCTGAAACGCGCGCCAGACTGCTTCGTAGAAATTCCCGCGAAGCGGATCATCGCGGAGAAATTGCACGGTCAGACCGGGCGAGCCGATGAAGGGCCGCAAATTCCACGCGAGCTGCGCCCCGAGAAAAAGATTGCCGCCGAGCCAACTAAATAGAACCGCACGGGCTGTCGCGTCGCGGCCGGTCATTCTTCGCAACAAGTCGAGCAACCGCCGATTCGCCATGATCCCGGCGAAGGCAATGACGAAGACATGCATGAGCAATATCATGCTGTGGCCGACGATCGCGTTTGCTGATCCAAGCGGCGGCGCGTTGTAGAGAACAAAGAGCGTGACCGGACTGAACGCGCCGAGAATCACGGCCGCAATCGCGAAACTCATCAAAATTGCAAGCGCGGTTTGCTTAAGGGAAAGGCCGGAACCGAAAAGTTGCGCAAGCATTCCGTTGACCGCGCCGTTGCCGATGCAAGTCAGAAAAATTAACAGCGGAAACTTGATCGCAGTGAAACCCGATTGCAGCGGTGCTCGCCAAAGCCCGATGGTAGCCCCGTAAACAGAGGATCCGACAATAATCGCCAGGCAATAGGTGGCAAACCAGCGCAACCCCGGCTTTTCCAGTGAACCCGCGCCGATTTCACCGCGCAACAACGTCTTGAAATGTTCAATCATGGAATTCTTCGAGCCGCTGGCGCACGGCCTCGACCGTTTCCGGTAGGGTAGAAGTTCCTCCAGTGAGCCCGACTACGCGCACGCCGCGGAACCATTCGGGCTGCAATTCCTCAGGACGTTCGATGTGCAATGCTCTCTTGCCCGCAGCGCGACAGGTTTCGACTAATTGCCGCGTGTTGTTGCTCTGCCGGCCGCCGACGACAACGATGACGTCCGCCACCGCGATCAATTTTTTAAGCGCGAGCTGTCGATCTTTTGTCGGTTTACAAACCGTGTCCGCGAATCGAATCTCGGCGCTTGGATGCGCGTGCGCGATTTCCGCGACCAGCGTGCGAACACGATCGATTGGTTGAGTCGTTTGCGAAATAATCCCGTAACGCGGTCGCGCCGGAAGATTCGGGATGTCGGCGGATTCATTAATGACAACGGCATCGGCAAAATCTCCGACCAAACCGCGCACTTCGACGTGATTGGCCAGGCCGATCACCACCGGAAAATAACCGGCCTGCACCAGCTGCTTGAGTTGTTCGTGCGCATATCGAACAAGCGGGCAGGTGCCATCAGCGACAACCAAGCCACTTTTGCTCAGGGCTTCGCGACGTTTCTCGGAAGCGCCGTGCGCCGTGATCATGACGCGGGAAGTTTGCGGAGGGCGATCGGAAGGTTCTTCGCGAACGCCCTGAACGCGCAGCTGCTCGCGCACGATCGGGTTGTGCACCAGTTCACCAAGAATGGTGAGCGGGGCTTCCCGGGCGAGGGCCTGCGCCTGGGCGATGGCATCGCGGACCCCGAAACAGATCCCAAAATGTTCCGCTGTAATAATCTTCATTTACTTTGTGCCACAAAGCTACTCCCCAAAAATTTTTACGCCTTCCCGCTCTTTGTCATTCCGAGCGAAAACGCCCGTCCGGCTCGGACCGAGGAATCTCTTACTATTATCCGAGAAAATAATTAGAGATGTCTCGACTGCGCTCGACATGACAAAAGTGGTCATTTTCTCCCGGCTTTCACAATTTGCTCCATTACCCGCAGATACTCCTGAAAGGCCGAGCGTCCCTTCGCCGTCAGGGCGTAGCTCGTTTGCGGGCGATCCCGAATTTCTTTCGTCACCGCCACTAATCCCAATTTGTGCAACGTCCGGAGATGAGTGATGAGATTGCCATCGCTCATGTTGAGTTCGGCTTTGAGATCTTGAAACGACCAGGCCATCCGCGACGCCAGCAAGGTCATGATGGAAAGGCGACCTTTCTCGTGAATCGCTTTGTCGAGTTTGTCGAAGTCGGGCATTTTTCATTCGCTCTCAGCCCGGACCGGCGACTTCCAGACGCACACTGCATAAATCAAATGGTAGAGACCGAAGGTGGCACCCATCGCCAGGTTGGGGACCAGCGGCGTGGCGTAATATTCCAACTGCCGTGATGCGACCATCATTGCCGCGGCTGTCATCAAAAAAGCCCATCCCAGGAACACGAGCGATCGAGGCGCGAAATGCTGGGTGGCGATTAAAGCCAGCCCATAAAATCCGATCCAGACGCGCACCAGTAGAAGTTCATTGTCGAATTCGTAGCCGTCGTAAAAAAACCAGATGGTGGTCGCGGCCGGAAGCACCAGGCAGGGCACGATGGATCGAAGCGCGAGTTTCATCGACGGCGAAATGAAAGGGCGACCGTCACCATGCGCTTTTCGCCAGACGAAAAATGTGTTCAAGGCCAGCACAATGGCGAGTGCGACCAACCAGAGTGAAGCAAAGCCGCGAGTAGAAATATGGCGCATCACTTCGGGCGCGTTCTCCGCCCAATGATGCTCACGCACCCAAATGAATGTGGTCAGGGCAAGGGCAAGGACGCAGCCAGCGAGGGCGGTAGGCGCGGAGATAGCGCGATAAATCGTGGCGCGTTCCATCAAGGTCCGAATGATGCGGAGATCTTCCTCAGCACGATTCCGTTCGTCCATTCCTTTACTTTGTAATACAAAGCTTGAACGCAGGCAAGAAAATTTTTACGCGGAATTCCTCTCCCCGGCTCGACGGAGTCTCGCCCTACCAATCGTCATCCCGAGTCCCGCTCCCGCGGGAGAGGGATCCCGGGGCGTTACCTTAAAGCTTTCATTAGGGGATCCCTCGACTTGCGCTCGGGATGACGGACGGATGGAGCTCGCCTTATAACGGCGACGGCACGTTCATCAGAAAGATCACGATCATAATGAGCGCGATGAATAGTTTCGCGATGACGCCGGCCAGACCGCCCAGAAACGTGCCCCAGCCCGCGCGGCCGGCTTTCATGATTTCTTTCCCGCCAATAAGTTCGCCCGCGATCGCCCCGATCACGGGCCCGACGAAAAGCCCGAGCAACCCAAAAAATAATCCAATCAGCGCGCCGGCTGCGCCGCCAATCAGACCCCATTTTGTCGCGCCGAAGCGTTTCGCCCCCATGTATCCGGCAGCAGCATCAATTGCATAGGTTAGGAGCGTGAGCGCCAACATGGCAATGAGCGCGCTCATGCCAAGACTGCGATCTGCGCCTAGTGCCACACGATGAACCACTGCCGCCGCCAGGATAATTGTCGTTCCTGGCACGATCGGGATTACTGTTCCGATCAGCCCGAGAGCCATCAGCACAATCGCAAACAGCCACCAAAATGCTTCCATGGGATTGGTGAATCGTGATCCGTCAATTGTGAATCGGCAATTAACGATTCAGCCGATTGCTCGATCTCATTTTGACCGGCTACATGTCGATCCTATACTGAAATTCTGTCATGCCACTCGCTATTGGAACAAAAGCTCCGGATTTCACTCTGCCCACCAAAACGTCAGATGGACCGAAGCAGATCACGTTGAGTGAAAATTTCGGCAAACGAAACACCTTGCTCGCATTTTTCCCAATGGTGTTCACGAGCACCTGCACGACGGAAATGTGTGGTATCAGCTCCGACCTTGCCGCCTACGCTGAGATGAACGCGGCGGTTTACGGAATCAGCGGGGACAATCCGTTCGCACAGGAAGCCTGGGCCCGAAAAGAAGGAATCATGGTGCCGCTCTTGAGCGACTATGAGCACAAGGTCGCGCGCATCTACGACGCCATCTACGAGTCCTTTCTTCCGCAGATCGGACTCGGCATGAGCGGTGTGCCAAAGCGCGCAACCTTTGTGATTGATCGCGCTGGCGTAATCCAATACGTCGATTGCAACGACGACGCACGCGTAGTGCCTGATTTCAACAAAGTGAAAGCAAAGCTGGCGGAGCTAGGATGAACAACGAATTTAAGACCCTGCAAAAGTTTGATGCCGGCAATGGGCGTGAAGGATTTTTGTATTCGTTGCCGGCGCTGGAAGAACAAGGCATCGGAAACATTTCGCGATTACCGGTCAGTATTCGCATTGTTCTCGAGTCGGTATTGCGCAATTGCGACGAAAGGAAAGTGAACCGCAAAGATGTGGAGAGTTTGGCGAATTGGGACGCGAAAAAGCCCGCCAACGAGGAAATCCCGTTCGTCGTCGCGCGGATCGTTCTGCAGGATTTCACCGGCGTGCCGTTGGTGGTTGATCTGGCGGCGATGCGCAGTGCAGTGAAACGCCTTGGCGGCGATCCCAAAATCATCGAACCGTTGGTGCCAGTCGATCTGGTGGTCGATCACAGTGTCCAAGTTGACTTTTTTGGCTCATCCGAAGCGTTACGCTTGAACCTAGAGATGGAGTTCAGGCGTAACCGCGAGCGCTACCAATTTCTGAAATGGGGTCAGCAAGCTTTCAAAACTTTTCAATTGATCCCGCCCGGTATCGGCATCGTGCATCAGGTCAACCTTGAATATCTCGCCAAGGGCGTGCTCTCCTCGGAATTTGAAATTTCAAATTCGAAATCTCAGATCTACTTCCCCGATACATTGGTCGGGACCGATTCACACACCACTATGATCAACGGCCTCGGCGTTGTCGGCTGGGGGGTGGGCGGAATTGAAGCGGAAGCTGGGATGCTCGGACAGCCAGTTTATTTTTTGACGCCGGAAGTCGTGGGAGTGCATTTGAGCGGACGCTTGAAGGAAGGCGTCACCGCAACCGACCTCGTCCTGCACATCACCCAGATGCTGCGGGCGCAAAAAGTGGTCGGGAAATTCGTTGAGTTTTATGGCGAAGGCGCGGCGTCCTTGCCGGTACCCGATCGTGCCACCATCGGCAACATGTCGCCGGAGTACGGCGCGACCATTGGCTATTTTCCAGTCGATCAGGAATCGGTGAATTATTTGCGCGCCACTGGTCGCACTGATGAGCAGTGCGCCGCGTTCGAAAACTACTTTCGCGCCCAAAAAATGTTTGGCATGCCGCGCAAGGGCGAAATCGATTACAGCGTCGATCTGGAACTGAACCTCGGCCAGGTCCAGCCAGGGGTAGCTGGACCGAAGCGGCCGCAGGATCGAATAAATCTCCCCGAGCTCGGCCAAACTTTTCGCTCGCTCTTGCAAAAACCGGTGAAGGACGGCGGGTATGGAAAGGAAAATGTCGATCCGGCGATGAAGCATCTCATCCAATTAAATGGAAGCGCCCCGCGAGATGGCGACATGCCTGGGATCGATCCGGGTGAAGAACTTAATAAAGCCGAAATGGTGACGAACCGGCCAACCCCCGATCCGGCGAAAGATTTGACAGGGGCCGATCCGTTTCATCATGGGGAAAGCAGGATCGGGCACGGAAGCGTTTTGATCGCGGCCATCACCAGTTGCACTAACACCAGCAACCCGAGCGTGATGCTGGCGGCCGGTTTATTGGCGAAGAAGGCGGTCGAGCGCGGAATGCGGGTCGATCCGGCCGTTAAGACTTCGCTCGCGCCAGGCTCGCGCGTTGTTTCGGATTACCTAACGAAAACGGGACTCCAATCGTACCTCGATCAGCTTGGGTTCAATCTGGTCGGATATGGTTGTACCACCTGTATCGGTAATTCCGGACCGCTCCATCCCAAGATCGAAAAAGCCATTCACGATTACGATCTGGTCGCGGCCTCGGTCCTTTCCGGAAACCGCAATTTCGAAGCGCGCGTCCATCAGAACATCAAAGCGAATTTCCTGATGTCGCCTCCGCTAGTGGTCGCGTTCGCGCTTGCCGGCCGGGTTGATCTTGATTTGACGAAAGAACCGATCGGCAAGGACAAGAATGGAAAAGAAACTTTTTTGCGCGATCTCTGGCCGAGCTTGAAGGAAGTGCGCGACGCCATGCAGTCCGCGCTTGCGCCGGAAGTTTTCCGCAAACTTTATCGCGATTTCGCCGATCAAAATCCGAAGTGGAATGAAATTCCATCGAGCACCGGCGACATTTATCAATGGGACGAAAAGAGCGACTACATTCATGAACCGCCGTTCTTCAAAGATTTCTCGATGGAGGTAGGGAAGATCGAAAATATTGCCAGCGCGCGTGCCCTCGGAATTTTTGGAGACTCAGTTACAACCGATCACATTTCGCCAGCCGGCGCGATCAAAGCGAGTTCTCCAGCGGGTCAGTATTTAATCTCGCGCGGAATTAAGCCGGAGGATTTCAACAGTTATGGCTCGCGCCGCGGCAACGATCTGGTGATGACGCGCGGCACGTTCGCGAATGTGCGGATCAAGAACCTGATGGTGCCGGGAACGGAAGGTGGCGTGACGAAATATTATGGTCCTGCCGCCGCTGGGACAGCGGCGGCTGCATCGGGCGAACAGATGTCGATCTATGAGGCGGCGATGAAGTATCAAAAAGACAACGTGCCGCTGGTTATTCTGGCTGGGCACGAATATGGAACTGGTTCATCACGCGATTGGGCGGCCAAAGGAACACGATTGCTCGGGGTGAAAGCAGTAATTGCGGCGAGCTTCGAGCGCATTCATCGGTCGAATCTTGTCGGAATGGGCGTGCTGCCGTTGCAATTTCCTGAGGACACAAATGCCCAGACATTAAGCCTTGATGGTTCGGAAAAGTTTTCCATTACCGGGCTATCCGATTCCATTGAACCGGGAGAAACCGTGACACTAGAAATCGAGCGAAAAAATGAAAAGTGCGATTCAGTTCCCGTTAGATTGCGAATCGATACTCCGATCGAAATCGATTACTACCGGCACGGCGGGATTCTTCAGTTCGTCCTGCGCCAACTACTCGCAACCAAGTAAGGCGCGTGCTCAGAACGTAGCAGCCATGCCCTTGAAAGGGTCCGTGGCGCGCGCCTCGCCACGATTGCGACCAAGACTTCGTGATCAACGGGCAAGATGCCCGTCGGCCCCGCCACCAGGATGGCCGTGCTTACTGTTCCAGCTGTACTCGATACCGCACCGCCATCCTTTCGGATTCGGGCACCGGACTGAGATCGGCTCGTTCAGTAGCCATTATCCAGTCCGACCATGCTTCGTCTTCCCTGCGCGGTTTTGCACGCAGCTTGAGCTTGATGAACTGGCCTGCGCCGCCCTCGCCCTCGATGACAACCAGAAGGTCGCGATTAAAAGTTTGCGAGAGCAACGAGGCTTTGCCCGGAACGAAAACGTAGTTATCGCGACTTGCGATCTTGTCGTAATCGAGCAGTGCGTAACGGTTATCCCGGCCGTTTGCATAAAGACTGGCGTGCAACGTTTGCTCGCTTGGTTGGGGCGGCAACCTTAGCGTCGGAGGAATCTTAAGCTCGAACTCGAGCGCGAGTGATTTGCCATCAAGTTTAGGTGGATGATCGGCAGCGAGATAGAGAATACCGGAAACAATTGCGGCGAGGCCGATCGCAATTCCGAGCGCTATCCCCTGTGCTTTGGCAAACCCCCCGAATCCCGTTCCGCGGCTCCGCAGAGCGACGACCAATCCGATGATAAAGCCAACGATGAGACCGAGCGGCGCCAGCGCAAAAAAGATCAACATCCCGCGCTCACCTTCGAAATCAGAAACGTGATAGAGCTCGGTTAGATACAACGAAGCCACGACCGAGAGAACCGCGCCCGCAATCGCCGTCAAAAGCGAGATCACAATAACGCGCAGCGCTTTCATTCTAGAAGCATGTCCCCCAAACGCCATCACTGACAAGAGTATTTAGACGACCCCGAAACCTTTCGAGGCTCAGAAGCGCAGCCTGGGAAGACTGGGGCTTAGCCGCTTGAATGCTGGGCGGTCGCTTCGGATTCCGGCGGGGCGATTGGCCGGTTGTAGTATTCCGAATACTGGTAGTAGTAATACTCTGGCAATGAAGTATCAACAAAGTTCAGGATTACTCCTGGTACGTTGACCTGGCGGTTGTAAAGTAGCTCGAGTGCCTTCTTCGTGAGCCGAGCCGAAGTATAAGAAAGCCGGACGACGAGCAGGGTGGCATCAATCTTTGGGGCGAGGCTGGTAGTATCATCGGCTGCCAGCACGGGCGAGCTATCGATAATGATGTAGTCGAATTGATGATAGATCTCCTTTAGAAATTGATCAGTGGAATCGCGAAGCAGGTGTTCACTTGGTTGCGGCAGGGTTTTGCCACGCGTCACCAGGAACAAGCTGGGATAGGTCGTCGGCATGACAACCTCCTGCCACGGTACTTCCTGCTGTAATACTTCCGCAAAACCAACGCGCGAATTACTGCCGAATTGTTCGCGTAATGCGCCGCGGCGCAGATCGCCATCGATCAAAAGAGTGCGCGCCCCGGAAAGGGCCAGGGCGATGGCAAGGTTGGCCGAGACCGTAGACTTACCCTCGTTTGGGACCGCGCTGGTGACGAGTATGGTTTTCGGCCTTGGTCCTTCGTACGGCATGAAGAGGAGAGAAGACCTAATATTGCGATATGATTCGGCAAAGATGTGTCGGGGATCGTCCGGTTGCAGCAACGCCATTGTGCCTTTGACTTTCTCTTTCGGAATCTGGCCAACCACATTCTCCGAGAAATGACGTTGAAACTCGCCATAGGAAGCCATCCGATCGTCGATGCGATCGAGCAGAAGAAGAATCATAATCCCGACCAGAGCGCCGCCGCCAAAACCCAGGAATAGACTCTTTAGTAATCCCGGGCGAACGGAAACCGGGCTTGTCGCCGGTTCCATAATCGAGATTTGGTCCCCGGTGTCGACTACCTGCGATACATCAACTGACTTCAAATCGTTCGTTAGCCGCTCATAGAGTAGTTTAGTACGATCGACTTTGCCTTTGATGCGATTGAATTGTGCGAGGCGCTGGCTGAGGTCGAGCGCTTTTACTTCCCACTCCTTAATGTTGCCTCGCAAATTTTCCATCTGTTTGCCAATGGATTTGCGCCGGGTTTCGAGCTTCTCGACGGCGTCGGAACGGAAAAGGTCAATCAACTTCTCCTGCTTAGAGATTTCATCGTTTAGCTTGATGATTTTGGGATGCTTCGGCCGCAGGTCCTGGGAAAGAGTGTCGCGTTCCGCTTTGAGCAACTGGACTTGTTGCTTGGCCTTGAGATAGTCGCCTTCCGGACCGACATCGGAAAACGGCATGCCTACCTGATCGTTAGCTGAAGGATTCGGTGAAGCCTCCGTCTGCGTCTTTTCTCCACGATCGAGGTTCTGATCAAGATCAAGTTTCTCAAGTAGCTCGTATTCAGTCTTCAGGCGCGCGTAATCCTGATTCAGTTTCACCAGATACTGCGCGGCGCTATTTCCTTCTTCCTGAATAAACCCGATGTTGTTCTGTTTTTGGAAATCAAGCATTTCATCCTCGGCCGCGCGTAAATCTTTCTCGACTTGAATTAACTGCTCGGTAATCCCTGTAGTAAAGGTATGGGTCTGGCCCTCTCGCATTCCCCTTTTGAAATCGAGATACTTCTGCATCACCGCGTTGAGGTAAGCCTGAGTGTAGTCTGGCGAGCTACCAATTGCCTGAAGCTCGAAAATGGAAGTGCGCGGCCGTTGCGCGACGGTTAGCTCGACCGGCGCCGGCTGAAGTTCGGGATTAGTGGAACGGACCAAGGCGGCGGCGCCGCGACGCACTTCCGCGCTTTGCATCAGCTGGATTTGGGTGCCGTAAAAGTTGACGTTATCTTCGCTGTAGACTGGGCCCTGGTTGATGTTGAGCTTTCCGGCCATCATCATTTTGCTGGTGGATTGGAAGGAGGGCGGGGTTTGAAAAATGAGCCAGGCCTCCACGAAAAGACCGCAACAAATGGTAAGCAGGAGAATCCACCATCGCCGAAGCAGGAGCGATTTATAGCGATAAATCCGCGTGAAAAACGCGGTGGACCACGGCGCCGCGGCGGGTCGCTCGAGAGGCGCGTTCATACTACATGTTGATCAACCGTTGCGGGACGTAAATCTGGTCGTCCGGCTGTAAGACCATGTCTTCGTCAGTACGCCCTTCTTCGATCACGCGCTTCAAATCGATCGTAAAATCCTGCCCGTTCTTCCGTGTCACTTTTACTTTTCGCTTGTTGGCAAAATCGCCGAAGCCGCCGGCCCGAATAATTGCCTTACTCACGGTATAACTTTCATCGGCCGGAATTTCCTGCGGGCCCTGGCCTTTGACCGAGCCATAGACATAAATCCGGCCGCGAGATTTCTCGCTCACTCGCTCGATCGCGAGGATGACGGTGGCGTGATAATAATACTCCTTCTCGAGCGCCGCTTTGATAGTGTAGGCCAGCTCGCGGCAGGTCCGTCCCTTTGCCGGCACCAACCCAATATACGGAACCTCCAACTCACCATTGTCGTTCACGCGCAGGTGCTGCGACTCCGCATCGCGATCTTCGACTACGCGAAAGCTGACGTAATCATTCGACCCCAGCCGTTTCTTATCGTCAAGGACACTCATTGAATTGGTCCGCATGACGGTGCTGGTAACCGGCAGATCGGGCGGAAGCGCTTTAGCCGCCGTCGGAGACGGACTGGGTTCCTGCGCTACTAACGAAAAATTGGATAGCGCGAAGATGATGATTATAAACACAGCGACCTTCATCCTCTATCTCTACTCTTAAAAGCTGTAAGTGCCGTCGAAGGAGATGCGGTTCTGGGTGTAGCTGCGGAACGGAACATCGGAATCCTTTTCCGTAAATTGATAGCGCAATCCGAGGGTAACGTGCGGCGTCAATTGATAGCCGATGGTAATGGCGCCGCCGTAACGATGCAGGTCTTCGTCGATAAATCCGCCGGAGTCATCGGCATCCTCATAGAACACTTCGGTCGAAAGCAAGGTATTACGAATGATATTCCAGGTCACGGTATGCCGGACATAATTCAGGGTGATAAAGTTTGAGTTTACTCCGAGCTGACTTTCATGACCGGCAGAGAGGGTTTGCGTGATATAGGCGTTGAGCCGGTGAGAAATGAGGATATTGGCATAATAATCGTGCACATCGTTGGAATCAAAGACCGAGCCGGTGTTATCGAAGTTGATCATCTGATAACCGCCAGCGACACGCACCCTCATGTAATTGGTCAGCTGGGTTTCGAGAAATGCGCCAACGGTCACGGCATTTGAATCATTAAGCACGTTCTGGTCGTAGTAGGTATGGACGAAACTCGATTCCACACCGAGTCCGGTAGTATTGGATAAAGTAAATGCGAGTGACCCGACGAGAACTTCCGCGTTACGATTGAGGTAATCGAGGTCGGAGTTGGTTGAAACGTAAAGGTAGTGATCGTAGCCGAGAGTCGCCACTGCCTTGTTCAAGTCCCACAGGACGGAAACCCCGGCGCTATTTTCGAAACGGCCATAGTCAATCACGTTACTGAGCTGTAACTCGCTGATCGGATCCTGTTGCAGGGAAAAGCGGTCGTGAAAGTTGATCCGGAAATCGCCGACGAAAACGTCGAGGGCGAGTTGCGAGCCCGGGGTGAGGAGAACGCCGTTTGTGTCCTGGCTGGAGTGATCAAGATAGAAGGCATAGCCGAGGCCGATATCCAATCGCAAGGTATTGAGCTGGGTAACTGGCCAGAGAGCATTGATCGTTACTTGTGGGTGAATGATGAAGTCGCTCTCGGGCCTGTTTTCAGAAAGATTGATGTTGTCGTTATACTCGAAGCCAAGGGTTGCACTGATGCGATACTTGATGGGGCCGGTCATCAAATTGTAGGGAATGTGTTCGATGTCCTGACGGCGGGCCTCGGCTGCTTCTTCGCCGGCAAGAGAGGGTCGAACGGCATCTTGCGCCAAGGCCGACCACGCTCCGAATAATGCGCAGACAAGCAAAACGAAACCTAATCGTTTGCCACGAGGGCAGACAGACAGGCGAACTCTCGGGCTCATTAAGACCACGTGCCCAAGTCTAAAAGATCGACCAGCAAAAGGCGGCGCGACCGCCCTGGCCCGCTCGCCCTCAAATCGATGCAAATCTGGCACTTGGTTAAGGTTTCGAATCCGCCGCCACTGACATTCCAGCTTCAACGTGGCCGCCTTACCGATGGTTACCTAGAGATTCGATGTAATTCAAGGGAAAACCGGTACGATGCCGGGCGAATTTTTCGTGGAAATCCCGGCAAAAAAAGAAAAAGCGTGGCGCAGTCTAAGCTCTCAAACAATAACCTATGTTGTGGCCTTGGCGTGCAATCGTTCTGATCCTGGCCACTACAAGTTCAGTAGTGTGCGGGGCGCCTACAGTCAGGACGACGTCCAACGATACGCGAAACGTTGCCCAGACGAACGTCGAGTGCATCGCGCCTGATGGCCAAGACACGCCAGCGGCATTGAAGAGCCAATCGGAGAAGAACATTCTCACCCTGGATAACAATACCGTGAGCTGCTCGCTGCGCGAGGGCGACACCACCTTTATTATCTCGCTCGAGCGAAGTTCCCCGCTCGATCGCTTCACCTTTATCAATGAAAACACGGCGGTTCGGGGCGAACTCAGAATTGCGGTGTCGAACGAGAAACTTTCCGCCGACAGCGACAAATGGACGCCGGTGGACGGCGCAACTTCATTCAAACGCAAACGTCTCTTCAGTGTCTCAGTGCTCGGGGTCGAAGCGAAATATGTTCGACTCACATTTCATGTTGAGCACGAGAACGACATAGCCGCTCTCGGATGGCAAGGCATCCGCATAGTTAGTCGTTGATCAGAAAGTTACAATCGTGCGATTTAGTTCATCCGATCGCGAGGAACAAACACGAGTAGTGCCAGGGTTACAGGCATTGCCGTTCTACGAAAATTTCGCTTTGGTGAAAGGGGCATTCTGATTTGAGACACGAATCGCAGTGCGCCCTCATGTTTTCCATAAGTTTCGCGTATGCCCGCATTTTCTATCCTAAATCAAATGCGCTGCTTCCGAATTCTCACCCATGTGAATTAGCGGCACAGAATTAGCTTTTTCTAGGCACGAGCGTCACCGGCGCGGCGAATGCGAGCAACCACGGCAACTCACATCCAGAAGCGACGGCAACGGGAGGCGGGCAGAAAAAATTCCCCTCGGCGCAAAAGCAATGAGAACCAACGACACACTTCGCGGAAAACCGCTGCGACGAAAAGTGTGGATTATTATCAGCTGGTTGCCCGGGCTACAAAGGATGCAATTCGGGATTGGGATTTAACCAGCGGCACGCTCACCTGGCCACAAGGCCTCGATCCCCTCCTCGGTTATTCCCCCAACGGATCAGGTCAGACAATCGCTTTCTGGCAGCAGCAGATTCATCGCGACGATCAATCCAGAATCGCAGCCTCTATTCGCGAGGCTATCAAATCCAAAGCGGAGCATTGGTCGGGGGAATATCGTTTTCGACACGCTAAAGGCCATTACCTCCAGTTGTTGGAGCGCGCCCTGCTTGTGCGCGACAAAAATGGCCGCGCCGTTCGGTTCGTTGGCACGCTCATGGATGTAACCGCGCGCAAACAACTGCGAGACCAGCTCTCACATTCCCAGAAAATGGAAGCATTCGGTCAACTGGCCGGCGGTGTCGCCCACGACTTCAACAATTTCCTGACCGCAATTCTCGGCTATAGCGACCTGCTGGTGGCGGAAATCCAGGGCCGCGGCACCGGTGCAAAATATCTCAGCGAAATTCGCAGTGCCGCCGGGCGAGCCGCCTCACTGACCAGGCAGCTTCTCACTTTCAGCCGTCGCCAACCTCTGGAACCGCGCATTCTGGAAGTAAATACGCTCATTCACAATCTCGAGCGCTCAATCCTGCGACTGCTCGGGGAAAACATCTCCGTTCTTTGCGAGCTGATGCCGGAAAAAAAACACATCAAAGTCGATCCGGATCAATTCACCCAGATTATGATCAACCTGGCAGTTAACGCGCGCGATGCGATGCCGGCTGGAGGCACGCTGTTACTGAAAACGGAGACGATTTCGACAAATGGGAAATCACTGCCGGAACTGCCGTCGGGCAAATACATTCGCATTAGCGTGATTGATAACGGCATGGGGATGAGCGAGGAAGTGAAGGAGCATCTTTTCGAACCGTTCTTTTCCACGAAAGGTGATCGTCACGGCAGTGGGCTGGGCCTCGCTACCTGCTATGGAATTGTTCGCCAGAGCGGCGGGCACATCACCGTCGAGAGTGAGCTCGCAAAAGGGACTGCAGTGCATATCTACCTCCCCGAGGTTGCCGCGCCTCCCGCGGCCGCCTACCGAAAGCGGCCGAAATTGCCAAGCGGCAACGAAACCATCCTGGTGGTAGAGGACGACATTAGCGTGCGGCACGTCGCGGTGAGGACGTTGCGCATGCTTGGCTACAATGTCCTCGAGGCATTTCGCGCCGACGAAGCCAAGCGCCTCATTGAGTGCAACGTGATCAATCTCGTCGTCAGTGACATCGTGCTGCCTGATATGAGCGGGTGCGACTTTGCTGATTGGATGCGGCTTAACTGCCCCTCAACGCAAATTCTGCTGACCTCCGGTTATTTGCCCGAAATGACGACCATTGGTACTCCATCTAGCGACCTGCCCTTTCTATCGAAGCCGTTCGATCCACAACAGTTGGCTGAAACAGTACGGGCGTCGCTTGATGCGGTTGTTTTGACCTGAGCCAACGGAACACGGGCCTGTGGCCTGTGCGCCCAGCGGGGATTCTCCCCGCTGTTCGTTCAACCAAGTGTCAGCGGAGTAGAACTCCGCTGGGCGCACAGACTTGGAAGTCTGTGTTCCTTCAATAGCTCGTAGCGAAATCGTTGCCGCATCTTTCGTCGCGGTGTATGCAAACCGCGTGGTCAGTTTCGCGGACATCGAAGGAGCACGCGAGCGAAGCAAAGGTGCGGTTTATTACTCCCCCTGCCTGCCTTCGATTCCATTGAGCGAGCTGACCGGGATGGAAATTTTCTGCAAGCTCGACAACTTGCAGCGCACGGGGAGTTTCAAGGAACGCGGCGCGCGCAACGTTCTTTCACAATTACCCGCCGACCAGAAAAAGCGCGGCGTCATCGCAGCCTCCGCTGGAAATCATGGCCAGGCCCTCGCGTACCAGGGCAAATTGCTCGGAGTGCCCGCGACCGTCGTTATGCCAAAGCATGCGCCGCTGATCAAAGTGAGCAATTGCCAGAAACTCGGCGCTCGAGTTGTCCTGCACGGCAAAGATTTTGGGGAAGCGAAAACGCGCGCACACGAAATCGCGTCGAAAGATAAGCTAGCCTACGTCGATGGCTACGATGATCCTGCGATCATTGCCGGTCAGGGCACAATGGGCTTGGAAATTCTCGAGCAAGTTCCAACCGTCGATGCGGTGATTGTGCCGGTTGGCGGAGCCGGGTTAATCGCGGGCGTTTCGCTGGCAGTGAAAACCAAGCGACCGAAAGTTAAAATCATCGCGGTCGAAGCGGAAAACGTCGCAAGTTTCTCGGCCGCATTGAAAGCGGGCAAACCGACGCGGATCGAAATGCAAGCGACCCTGGCAGATGGTTTGGCCATTCCGCAAGTCGGCAAAAATGCATTCGAGATCGCGAAGTCGCGCGTTGATCGAGCTGTCATCGTTACCGAGCAACAAATCGCGCTATCTATTTTGCGGATAGTAGAGCTGCAAAAAGGGGTGGTTGAAGGGGCTGCCGCCACTCCTCTTGCGGCATGCTTGTCCGGTGAGCTGCGGAATCTTGCCCGCAAACGCGTCGTGCTTCTACTTTGTGGCGGAAATATTGATCCTAACGTCTTGAGCCGAGTCATTGAACGCGGCCTCGTCGCCGATGGAAGGCTGTCTCGCTTCGTCGCTGTCATCAGCGATCGGCCTGGCGGATTGGCGGATTTAACCACGCAAATCGCGGTGAGCGGCGCAAGCATCAAACAGGTAGTGCACGATCGCGCCTTTGCTGGCTCGGACGTTTCGGCGGTGCATGTCCTTTGCACGGTGGAAACACGAAACCGCGAACATTTGGCCATGCTGCGCAAAAAATTGCGCGAGCACGGAGTGGAGACGTACGACTCTCGCTAGGTCGTAGCACAGCCATCCTGGCTGTGGGGCCAGCGGGCATCTTGCCCGTTGACATAAGGCTTACCTCACTTGAAGCACCCATCGCGCTCCGTAATCTTTCACAATGCATTCGGGCGAGACGGAGACGATTGAGAAACCGGTAGCAAAAACGGAGAAAAAATCGGCACCGGGTAACTTCGTCGCGACGCCAAACACCGTCGCTACTTTCGTTGATCGTCATATCGGCCCGAGCGCGGACGAAGTCGCACAAATGCTGCGCGAGCTGGGCTTCGAAAATCTGGACGCCCTAATCGACGCCACCGTTCCGAAAAACATCCGGCTGGATCGGCCACTCGAATTGCCAAAGGCGAAAAGTGAGAATGAAGCGCTGGCGGAATTGCGTGCGCTGGCGTCGAAAAATAAGGTTGCGCGAAATTTCATCGGCGCGGGTTATTCCGACACGATCACGCCGCCGGTGATTCAGCGGAACATTCTCGAAAACCCCGGCTGGTATACCGCTTACACACCCTATCAGGCTGAGGTTGCCCAGGGCCGGCTGGAAGCGCTCGTAAATTTCCAAACCATGGTGACCGATCTCACCGCGCTCGACATTGCCAACGCCTCGTTACTCGATGAAGCAACCGCAGCTGCCGAAGCAATGGCACTATGCTATCACGCGGTCACCGGACGCAGCGCCAGCAATAAATTCTTCGTCGCGGATAATTGTCATCCACAAACCAGCGCCGTTGTGCGGACCCGCGCGAAACCGCTTGGAATCGAAATCGTCACCGGCAATTTCTCCAGTTTCAAATTGGATGATACGATTTTTGGCGCACTGGTGCAGTATCCGGCGACAGACGGCGCGATTTATGACTACGAAAAATTCGCCAAGGCCGCGCACGATGCCGGGGCTTTGTTCGTTGTCGCTGCCGATATTCTGGCGCTCACGTTGTTGAAACCGCCCGGGGAATTCGGGGCCGATGTTGCGGTCGGTTCCACCCAGCGCTTCGGCGTTCCGCTTGGCTTTGGCGGCCCGCACGCCGCTTACATCGCGACGCGCGACCAATTTAAACGTCACCTTCCCGGCCGCCTTGTCGGCGTCTCTCATGACGCTGAAGGACGTCCGGCCTACCGGCTGGCACTGCAAACGCGCGAGCAGCACATCCGACGCGACAAGGCTACCAGTAACATCTGCACTGCCCAGGTCTTGTTAGCTGTGATCGCCGCGATCTATGCGGTTTATCACGGACCAGAAGGATTGCGCGTTATTGCGCAACGCGTTCACAATTTCACTGCTAAACTCGCGGAAGGTCTGCGCCAGCTTGGTTTCAAAATCGCATACGAAAATTTCTTCGACACTATCCGGGTTGAACTCGGCCAGGCCTCTAGCAGCAATTTAATCGAACGTGCCGAGCGCGCTGGGTGCAACCTGCGTGCAGCAGGCGATCATGCGATCAGCATCGCACTTGACGAAACCACCACCAATTTCGACATCGAAACCTTGATGTCGATCTTTCGCGGAACGCAGATACGCGATTTTGCCGACGCGGATATTGAGTCCTCTTCGTTCCGCATTCCGCAATTCGCAATCCGCACCTCCGATTTTCTCACTCATCCAGTTTTCAACACCTATCACAGCGAAACTGAAATGTTGCGTTATCTGCGGCGACTGGAATCACGCGATCTCTCGCTCTGCCACTCCATGATCCCGCTCGGTTCCTGCACCATGAAATTAAACGCCACCGCGGAAATGTTTCCGATTTCGTGGCCGGAATTCGCCAGGTTGCATCCATTCGCGCCGAATTCGCAAACGGCTGGCTACCTCGAAATGTGGGATCAACTCGAGCGCTGGCTCGCGGAAATCACCGGCTTCGCCGCCGTCTCTTTACAACCTAATGCCGGTTCCCAAGGCGAATTTGCTGGCCTGCTCGCGATTCACGAATACCACGCCTCGCGCGGGGAAGCGCATCGGAATGTCTGTCTCATTCCGCAATCAGCTCACGGAACAAACCCTGCCAGCGCGGTCATGGCCGGCTTCAAGGTCGTGGCCATCGCAACCTTAAAAGATGGTGACATCGATCTGGCCGATTTGCGGGCAAAGGCCGACGCGCATGCACGCGATCTGGCAGCGCTGATGGTCACCTATCCGAGCACCCATGGCGTTTTCGAGACTACGATTCGCGAAATCTGCGACATCGTGCACAGTCACGGCGGTCAAGTTTACATGGACGGCGCGAACATGAACGCGCAAGTCGGTCTTTGCCGGCCAGGCGATATCGGTGCCGACGTTTGCCATCTGAACTTGCACAAAACCTTCTGCATTCCACATGGCGGCGGCGGCCCAGGCGTCGGCCCAATCGGTGTCGCGCAACACCTTGCACCGTTTCTGCCTTTGCCTTCTTCAATCAGCAATCAGCAATCAAAAATCAGCAATTCTTCCGTTGGTCCCGTCGTCGCTGCTCCCTTCGGCAGCGCCAGCATTCTTACCATCTCGTGGATGTACATTCGCATGATGGGTCCCAAGGGACTGAAACGCGCCACGGAAGTCGCGATCCTGAACGCGAATTACATCGCAAAACGACTCGATCGTTATTTTCCGGTCCTGTTCAAAGGCAAGCGCGGCCTCGTCGCCCACGAATGCATTCTCGATCTGCGCGATTGGAAGCGCGCTGGCATCGAGGTGGAAGATGTGGCCAAGCGATTAATGGATTACGGATTCCATGCGCCGACAATCTCCTGGCCGGTCGCAGGAACGATGATGGTCGAGCCGACAGAGAGCGAACCGAAAGACGAGCTGGATCGTTTTTGCGATGCCATGATTTCGATTCATGCGGAAATGACCGCAATCGCGAACGGCACCGCTGATAAACAAAATAATGTCTTGAAAAATGCTCCGCACACAACCGGGCAGATCGCCGCCGATAAATGGGACCGGCCCTATTCACGTGAGCAAGCGGCCTTCCCCGCGCCGTGGCTGCGCCATTACAAATTCTGGCCCAGCGTCGCGCGAATCGACAACGTTTACGGCGATCGCAATTTGTTCTGCTCGTGTCCTCCAATCGAGGAATTCGAGACCAGATAGCGGGACTTCCCAAAACGCTTCGGCGGTTTGGAAAGGCCGCTGCTTGCCCACCAGTCACTCCCTCAGTTGGCTGCGAAATGGAGTTCGCCCGAACACGTGATATTTTGCGTTGGAGGTGACGCATGAAAATGCCGAAACGGCTGATTGATTGTTTGGACGAGAACAAGGCCAGTTACGAAATTCTGCGCCATCCGGAAGCCGTTACCGCGCAAAGAATCGCTCAAGCCGAGCATGTGAAAGGGCGGCGTCATGCCAAAGTCGTAATGGTAAAATCGGGAGAAGAGCACCTGATGATTGTCCTTCCGGCAGAACATCTGATCGATCTTGAGAAGCTCGCTAATATTGTCGGTAAAGACGTCTCCTTAGAGAACGAAGGGGAATTCGAGTCGCTCTTCCCGGACTGCGCGGTCGGAGCAATGCCACCGTTTGGCAATCTTTACGGTGTGCCCACGTATGTGGACAAGAGTTTGGCTGAGGAAGATTACATTGTCTTCGAAGCAGGCACTCATACCGAGGCGATAAAAGTTAGCTATCGCGATTATGAAAAAATCGTGAAGCCACGCGTAGAAGATTTGGCGATCAAGATACAACCGATGAAAGGAGTCTAAAATTTGCGCGCAGCGCTAATAGGTTTGGCGCTTTGGCTGGTGTGTGCGGCAGCGGTCGTCGCGGCGGAGACGGTTTCGCTTATCAAGATCGATGGCGCCATCGGTCCGGCGACAGCGAGCTACATTTCGCGGAGCATCGATGAAGCGCGGGCACAGAACACGCAATGTCTCATCATTCAACTGAATACCCCGGGCGGTTTGCTCGATTCCACGCAGACGATCGTGCAAAGCTTTTTGGGTTCGACGGAGCCGGTGGTGGTCTACGTGGCGCCGACCGGATCGACCGCGACGAGCGCCGGTTGCTTCATCACCATCGCTGCAAGCGTCGCGGCCATGGCACCTGCCACGACGATTGGGGCGGCGCATCCGGTGACAATTGGCGGCAATCCGACCGGCAGCGACGAAAAGGTCGACGACACGATGAAACAGAAGCTGGAGAATTTTTCCGTGAGCTACATCGAAGCGATCGCAGCCAGGCGGCACCGTAACGTCGAGTGGGCGAAATCGGCCGTGCGCGAGAGCGCCTCGATCAGCGCGGAAAAAGCGCTCGCGTTGAAGGTTGTCGATCTTATCGCGAACGATCTACCGGATTTGCTAAAACAACTAAACGGGCGCGTGGTAGATGGCAGGACGCTCAAAACCTCGGGCGCGGAGATTTCCGAGATCAAGATGTCTCCCTCCGAACGCGTTTTTCAAAAGCTCTGGCGACCTGAAGTGATGTTCATTCTCATGCTCATTGCCATGTATGGCATCATTGGTGAGCTAACGACGCCCGGCGCAATCCTGCCCGGGGTGGTCGGCGCGATTGCGCTGATCCTTGCCCTTTATCTGGCGGCGATTCTGCCGGTAAATGCGACCGGACTCGCGTTGATCGCTCTTGCTCTCATGCTTTTTGTTTTCGATATCTATGCGCCGACGCACGGTGTGCTCACAATCGGCGGAATCATTTCATTTTTGATCGGTTCGCTCATGCTCTTCAACCGTGCCGATCCGCTTTTTCGTTTATCGCTCGGCTACATCATCCCGGCCACGTTGATCACAGCGCTGTTCTTTGTTTTCGTCGTCGGAAAAGGTTTGCGCGCCCAGCTCTTGCCGGTGAAAGCTGGAGCCGAAACAATGGTTGGGAAAAGGGTGACCGCATTAACGCCAATCGATTCGCGCGGCGGCAGGATTTTCGTCGAAGGTGAGTATTGGAACGCGGTCAGCGATACGCCGATTGGAAAAGAGGACGTAGCAGAGATCGCAGCCGTGCAAGGATTAACTTTAAAAGTTCAACCGGCGAAAGGAGCCTGAGATTGCGCGTTGTCTCAGGCAGCATCTCAAAGATTTTGGGCGGAGCTTTAATTTCCACTTTTCGCCGCACAAACGTCTTAGTTTCGATCTTCGTCTCACTCGCGGCCGAGCTTGTTTTGGATCTCAAAGTTCGAGCTTCGGATTTTGGCGAACTTCGATTAGAAATTGGGTATGCCATTACTTGAAGGCCTCGTGAGGTTAGTCGGCTGGGTCATTCCGCTCGTCGTCCTGGCCATCATCATTCTGCCGCAGGCGATCCGCATTCTGCGCGAATACGAGCGCGGTGTGATTTTTCGCCTTGGAAAATTGCTTGGCGCGAAAGGGCCTGGGCTGATTTTTCTGATCCCGATCGTGGATCGAATGGTGCGCATGGATTTGCGCGTTGTGACTATCAGCGTCGAGAAGCAGGAGGTGATGACGCGCGACAACGTGCCGGTCACGGTCGATGCGGTGGTTTATTTCCGCGTGGTCGATCCGCAAGCCGCGGTCGTGAAAGTGGAGAACTTTCTCAAAGCCACCTCGCTGATGTCGCAGACGACACTGCGAAGCGTCCTCGGCCAGGCGCCGCTCGATGACCTGCTTTCGCAGCGCGAGAGCATCAACCTGAAGTTGCAGGAGATCATCGACCGGCAAACCGAACCGTGGGGCGTCAAAGTCACGGCGGTCGAGGTAAAGGACGTGGCGCTACCCGACACAATGAAGCGCGCCATGGCCAAGCAGGCCGAAGCCGAGCGCGAGCGCCGAGCCAAGGTCGTTAACGCCGAGGGTGAATTCCAAGCTGCGGAAAAAATGGTGCAGGCCGCGGCGATGATGAGCAAGGAACCGATTGCGCTGCAGCTGCGCTTCCTCCAAACCATGCGCGAAATTTCGAGCGAGCATAACACAACCACATTTCTTCCTGTGCCGATCGATTTGTTCACGCCCTTCATAAATAAAAGCGAACCGCCCAAGTCGTAGCATTCTTCAGGGCTCAGCCTGGCATTAAAAATATACAGACCGCTGAAAGCACGGCATAAAAGCGGATTTGTAATCGTCAGCGGAAACGCCAATCAGAAGCTGGCGGCGCGGAAAAAGTCGCCGTCCACGAAAAGGCAACAATCGCAAAAACTGATCGATTTCCTGAAATCGCCGGCTTCCTATGCACACCGGCCGCGACGGGTGTTGTCGATACAAACCCACATTTCGTGGGTCTTCATCGCCTCACCCTTTGTTTTCAAAGTAAAAAAACCGGTTAATCTCGGCTTCCTCGACTTCAGCACCCTGGAAAGGCGACATCATTTTTGCCAGCGGGAGCTTGATCTGAATCGCAGACTCTGCCCGGACGTTTACCTAGACGTCCTTCCGATCTACAAGACGCCTTCCGATTTTTCCTTCAAGGCCAATGGAAATATCGCCGAGTACTGCCTGAAGATGAAGGAACTGCCAAAAGGCGGGTTCCTGGGCGAATTGCTGGCAGAGCGGCGAGTGGGTGAGAGCGAGATCAATCGCATCATTTCCCGTCTACGACGCTTTTATGAATCGCAAACACCGACAAGGGAAATTGAGCAATGGGGGATACCTGGAAAACTGAAGATCAGCACGGACGAAAATTTCGCGCAGGTCGAACCGTTTGTTGGAAGAAAAATCTCGCCGGCTGGCTTCGAAGCAATTCGGCATTTCACCAAAGAATTCTATATCCGGAACGAGAAATTATTTCGCCGGCGAATTCAGCAACACCGGATCCGGGATTGCCACGGTGACCTCCACCTCGACCACATTCATCTGACTCCTAAGGCGACAACCATCTTTGATTGCATCGAATTCAACGATCGTTTCCGCTTCATCGACGTTGCTAATGATGTCGCTTTTCTAGCGATGGATTTTGATTTCGAAGGCCGAAGCGATTTGGGAAATTTGCTCCTTCGAAATTGCGCACGGGAATTTCATGATCCCGAAATGCTGAAGTTATCGGACTTCTACAAATGCTATCGGGCGCTGGTACGGGCAAAAGTCGAAAGCATTCAGGCAACCTCAATGAAAACAACGAAAGCCGGGAAGCACGCCCAAGCAGCAACGCGCTATTTTCGTCTCGCCCTGCGCTACGCAGTAAGCGGGTCCGAGCCGTTACTACTCGCTGTCATGGGGCGAGTCGGGACCGGCAAGAGTACGGTTGCCCGCGGGCTGGGGAATGAATTGAATTGGCCGGTCTTTTCTTCCGACCAGATCCGTAAGACGCTGGCCGGCGTGTCCTTGACCAAGCGGACCCCGGCAAAAAAACGCGCCGAAGTCTATTCCCGACAGATGACTGCGCAAACCTACAAGGAGCTTTTAGCACGCGGACTTCTTGCAGCGAAAACTCACGGAGGAGCAATCGTGGATGCGACGTTTTCCAGCGCGGCAAACCGCGAATCGTTTCGTCAGAAATGCGAGAAAGCTCATGTTCGTTTTCAGGCCGTGGAACTCGAGGTCGATCCGGGCGAGATCGAGCGCAGGCTGAGAGCGCGTAACAAAAGTGTCGGGGTAATTTCGGATGCTCGGCTTGAGGACCTCGAAAAGTTGGTTGCTGCTTACGAAGCACCGTCACAGCTGTCTCCAAATTTGGTTAAAGTCTCAGCCGACAATGCAGTTTCGGAGACCGTGAAATCAGTACTACTGCGATTGACCGAGCTATAGCTTCGCCGATGTGACCCACTTCCGATCGGTTGAGGTGACGTCCACGAGCGTTGTACAATTTTTCAGTCGGGGCTCCGCCTAATTACATCTTATAAGGCGGCGAAGGCGCAAACAACAGCTTCTCATTCGTTTTCACGCGCACGTTCCTCAGCAAAAGAAATGCGAGCAATGATGCATCTGGCGCAGCCGAGCAGCTCAAGTCCGGCACATTGCTGGTCAATCCTACGATGTCGAGCAGGTGGCCGATAAGATTCTGAAAGCGTTTCGCATGAGTCACGCCCAGCGCAGCACACGAATGACGCGGATGAGGCGCGTCGTCTGTAACGAGAATGTCTTTTGGTGGATGGAATCGTTTCTCAAGGCGGGATCGTCGCTCGACCCGAGGGCGCTTGAAAGCGACCCGCGTTCCTAGCGCTTTCAAAAAGAATCGCGGCCATTCGCTAGCTTGGCGACGCTATCATGTAAAGCGTTCGCGATCTGCTGGTGCGGTTTTTCCCCACGACCCTTGCGCTTCAATTCGCACGCATCGAGCGGCTGGCCAAATACCACCTGAATCGGATGCGGCTTGGGAAAAAACTTTCCGGGTGGCAGGGCCTCATGTGTGCCGCGAATGAAGACCGGGATAGTGGATGTCGGAAAATGTTCCAGTAACATTCCGATGCCCGGCTTAAAGTCTTGGAGTTCGCCGGTGGGCGAGAGTCCGCCCTCTGGAAACCAAACCAGATTCTTTTTATTTTTCAGAATCACGGCGCCAAAGGCAAGGCTTGAGCGCGCAGCACGCATCGGTTCCACCGGCAAAATCTTTCCCAAGCGGCTGAGGAAACGCATCACCGGATTCGCGAAAGCGACGCCTGTCCAACCACCCCAGTACGTTTTGCGCAGCTGCGCCCAGTCGAGCAGTGCCGCAATTGCAAACGAATCGAGATAACTGGAGTGATTCGGCGTCAGGACCCACTGTCTGTGTCTCGGCAAATGCTCGAGTCCCTCGGCGCGCAGCTGGAAAATCAAACGCATCAGTACCCCATTCACCGCATAAAGAAAGCGCGCAGTCGCACTAGCAACAGGCCCGAGGGGCTCAATCCAACGCTTCTGTTTCTCGTCGAGGGCTTGGTCCGGTTGGACGAGCGGATCGACCAATTTACCTTCGCCACCCTCTGTCACTTCGCGCAGGAGATCGCGCACGGTCTCGATCCGAGCGATCGCCTGCTCAGTTAGGTCCACACCGCTGGATTCGGCGATTTCGAGTGTAACATTGAGCCACTCGATTGAGTCGATGCCGAGATCGAACTGCGGGCTTGCGTCCGGCGTCAGCCGTTTCCCCCGATATCGCTGCACGAGTAATTCCCAGACAGATTGCGCCGCGGGATCCTCCAACAATGCGCGATCTTCGCCTGACATTTCCTCGGCAGACATGGGACCCGCGGCACGAGTTTTTTCTCCGCCCTCTTTCGCCTGCTCGTAACGTTCAGCCAACCGATGACGCTGGATTTTGCCGAGCCGCGTGCGCGGTAACGCATCGGGAGTGATCGCGTAGTCGGAAATGCGCTGATGACTCGGCATCCGCTTCGAAGCAGTTTCAATTGCCTTGCGCACGGTGTCCTTTGTCTCGTCAGCGCGGCCTGCCTGCTTCGGCACCACAAGCGCAACTAGCTTCCCGCCTTTCTCCAGCACTCCTATCTCGCGAATGGCCGACTTTTCGGCATAGACCGCCTCGACATCTTCGGTCTGAATCTTCTCACCGCTTTCAGTTTTGATCAGCGTAGAGATACGGCCGAGGATATGAAGATAACCATCGTCATCCAAATAACCCATATCACCAGTGCGAAACCATCCGTCATTGGTGAAAACCTCCGCTGTCTTGTCAGGCAGATTCCGATAGCCCGCAAAGACATTTGCTCCACGCGCCAGGACTTCGCCCACGTCGTGTCCATTGATCTGCTCTTCTTTATCGAGTCCCTTTGGGTCAACCTGAATTTCGACACCCGGAAATGGTTTACCGACGGCGTCGCGTCGCGATCTTCCCGGGAGATTGATCGTCAGCAGTGGTGATGTCTCGGTCAGGCCGTAACCAATAGCGACTTGCCAGCCCAGCGCTTCGAGTTTGGCAGCGATTTCCGGATCGAGCGCAGCGCCGCCGGAAGCGAGCAGCCGAAGCTTTTCACCAAACCGTTTGTGCAAGAAGTGAAACAGTAACTTGCCGGCGCGTAGTCCGAGCCTCCGCGCAAAACCGCTCATCGCGAGCAACGAGCCGAATAATCCGCGAGCGATCCAACCGGAAGATTCCACTCGCGCATTGATGCCGGAATAGAGCGCGCTGTAGAGCCGCGGCACCCCGACGATCGTGGTTACTTGACCTTCGCGCATGGCGCGCAACAACTGCGGGCCACTTAGCGAAAATGGCAAAACCAACGTTAGACCGAGAGTCAGTGGCGCGAGCATGCCAATGACGAACGGATAGACGTGATGGAGCGGGAGAGGTAGCAGCACGCGATCCGTCTCGCTCATGACTTGTAAATCAGTAATGGCTTCGAGTTGCGAAGCGATATTGCCGTGACTTAAGGGCACGCCTTTAGGCGGGCCGGTTGTTCCTGACGTATAAAACAACACCGCGCCATCGTCGGCACCGATGATCGGAAGTTCTGTCTTTTCCTCCTCAAGGACTTGCTTCCAGCTTTGCTCGTCGTCCTCACCGGCATCGAGCAGGATGAGCTTCGCTTTCTCTTTGAGATCAAGCTTCTCGATCCGCTCCACTCGCTTTTTTGTCGTAATGATTACGCGCGCCTTGCTGTCTTGCAGCGTGTGAACCAGAGTCTTGTCGCCAAGCTGAACATCCAGCGGCACTGCCACCATGCCCGCGCGAATGATCCCGAGTACAGCCGCGATCCATTCCGGGCTGTTTTCCGCAATGAGCGCCACCGCATCGCCCCGCGTGAAATCTTGTCTAACGAGCCCATTTGCGAACGAGCGCGCGCAAGCCGCAAGTTCTTGAAAAGACCAGCGCTGTCGGTCTTTCTTCCCGAGGACCAGCAAGGCCGTCTTCTCAGCGTGTTCGCCTAACGAGTCCACCACCGACTGCAATGTTTGCTCGGACTTCATTTCTTGCGATAACCTAGCATCCTCGACAGATTCGAGCTGTGGGAAGCTGTCGAAACTTGGTGGGAGCGAATCGAATGGGTCTGCGACGAATCCCAGCGCGACAAGCGCTGTTTAATCGCTTCCGGGCTTTGCCGAAGACCGCGGATCGCGCTCTCGGCCGGGGTGCAGTGCAAGCGCGACAGCTGGTGGTGATTGATGAAATTGACTCCGATGGAAATCCGTTCAGCGATTTTCCGTGATGTCGTAAACGAGGCGCTCGACAGCGAAGAGCCGCTGCTTGCCACAATCTTTGCGCGGTCGTTGCCATTTACCAATGCGATTAAATCACGCTCTGACGTGCTGCTCATCGAGGTTCGACCTGACAACCGTGACCGACTTATTTCGGAACTCCCCGGAAGGATTCAAGCGGTCAACCGAGGCTGATGAAACATTCCTAGCAGGTTTCTTCAGTCGCGTCTTCACTAGTGTGCTTTCTCGCAACGAAGCGCGATAAGATAGACTGATCAGAGGTTCTGCGCCCCGCTCAGAATGACAACATTTACGAGATGCCTCGGCGGCTTCTAAATGAAACTGACCTTTCTCGGCACACGCGGCGAGATCGAAGCCCGGACTCGGCAGCACAAGATGCACACTTCGCTCCTTGTCTCGTTTCGCGCCCGGAGGGTGATGATTGATTGCGGCCTTGATTGGTTAGGCAAATTTGAGCGTCTGCATCCGGATGCAATTGTGCTCACCCATGCGCATCCAGATCACGCCTGGGGTCTGCGAAATGGCGCGTCTTGCCCCGTGCACGCGCCGGATAAGACCTGGCAAATCTTAACAAACTGCCGCGTCGAAGATCGACATCTGATCAAGGAACGAGTGCCGACTAGGATTTGCGGCATTACCTTCGAGGCCTTCCCAGTTGAACATTCAATCCTGGCTCCAGCCGTCGGGTACCGGATCAGTGCAGGCCGCGCCTGTATTTTCTACGGTCCGGATCTGCTTTTTATTCACAATCGCGCCGCAGCGTTAAAAGATGTCCAGATCTACATTGGCGACGGCGCAACGATCAAGCGCTCGTTCGTCCGCAGACGTGGCGACAGACTCATCGGGCATGCGCCCGTTCGCACGCAGCTCGGCTGGTGCGCGAAAGAGGGCGTGCCGCGGGCGATCATTACTCATTGCGGTTCGGAGATTGTCGCCGGTGACGAGCGCGCCCTTCGAAAGACAATCGCGGCGATAGCTCGGGACATAGGGATCGAAACACAAATCGCCCACGACCGGATGGAGCTTGCTTTGCGTTAAAAATAGGAGGAGCGCGGCAAATGCAAATCTATCTCGTGCAACATGGAGAATCTAAGCCGGAGGAGATAGACCCGGAGCGCACGCTCACGGAAAGCGGCTCTCGCGACGTTCAGAAGATCGCCGACTTTCTGCGAACGAGCAGTGGCTTGCAGGTGACTGAGATCTGGCACAGCGGAAAAGCGCGAGCGCAACAAACAGCGGAGCTTCTCGCCCCTTGCACGAGCGCTGGCACGAAAGCCGTGATGCACCACGATGGACTCGCTCCAAAAGATGCGGTTGAACCCATCAAACAGGAACTGGAACAAGCGAATAGAAACGTGATGATCGTGGGTCACCTGCCATTCCTCGGCAGGCTGGTGGCATTTTTGCTGACTGGCAACTCGGACAACGACGTCGTTGCTTTTCAATTCGGCTGCGTGGTTTGCCTGAAACGAGAAAACGCAGGTGAGTGGAGGCTTCAGTGGATGATCGTGCCGAAATTTTTGCAAGGTTAGCCATCAGTTGCGGCTGTTATCGCCCTGGTTTCAACGAATCCTATTCTCGTCCTGCCGCTACTGCTCATGGTCTTCGATCTGCGGGATGCGGCGCCATTCAAAATTAATAGAATCGTTTTCTACACGCGAGGGCAGCGTCTGCGGCGATCATTTCTTGTCGATCTGGTAAGATGCAAAAACCTAAGATAGACGAAAAATTGAAGCTGCTGACCGACTTCGGCGAGACGGAGGCGATCTGCGCCGAAGTCCTCGCTGATCCGACGAGGGAAGAGGGTATTCTGCTTAAGGTACTCGCGCGCGGCCCCTTCCAGGAGGGTCAGCAGTGCTGGATTGTCGACCGCGATGGATCAAAAATTGGCGCGAAGGTGGAAAATGTCTTCAAGCAAACCATCGATAGCGAAGTAACACTTTCAACCGTGTTACCCGCGTAGCACCAGATTGTTTGTATCCGCATTCCTGCTCTTGCCTGCTTCTTCCGTAGCGGCGCTCTGTGAGTGCCGATCTTCTGAATTCCGGCGGTCACAGACCGCCGCTACAGGAGCGTAGGTGCGCGCGTTAACCGAAAAACACCCGATTGCACCTTGCGCTGCGTTCGTTAGTTGAAGGTCAATGAAATCGAAGAGTCGAAAAGTCGAGCGGAGTTTTCCGTTTCTGCGCCTGAACGAACGCGAAATCAAACCGCGCAAGCGCGGCTTAACCGAAATCCGCGGGCCCTATTACTCCGCTTACGGCCGACGCCATCTCGAAGACCTTTTCGAAACAATGGGACGCTACATTGATTCGCTCAAGTTCGCCGGCGGTTCGTTTAGCCTCATGCCCGAGGGAGTCGTAAGAGAGATTATCGATCTTTGCCATGAACACGGCGTGCTCGTTTCCACCGGCGGATTCATCGAGCACGTCCTTGTCCAGGGTCATGATGTCGTGCCTCAATACCTCAGGGAATGCAGGAATCTCGGCTTCGACATTGTCGAGATTTCCGCGGGGTTTGTTTCGATCCCGACCGATGATTGGTTGCGTCTGATCGCGCTGGTGCACAAATCTGGATTGAAAGCGAAGCCGGAGGTGGGAATTCAATTCGGTGCCGGCGGCGGGACTAACACTTCGGAACTCGAATCCGAAGGCACTTTCGATCCGGCGTGGGCCATTGCACAAGCCAGCCGATTTCTCGATGCCGGTGCTGACATCATCATGGTCGAAAGCGAAGGCATTACCGAAAATGTGAGATCGTGGCGAACAGACGTGCCGGCGCGATTTATTAACGAGCTCGGCCTCGACCGGCTCATGTTCGAAGCGGCCGATCCAGATGTGTTTGCCTGGTACATAAAAAATTACGGCGCGGAGGTAAACCTCTTCATCGATCACAGCCAGATCGTGCAGCTCGAATGTTTGCGGGCGGGTATTTGGGGCACCAAAAATTTATGGGGTCGCGTGATAACGTACAAAAACGGGCGCGAGTAATTCGCCTATCGGAAAAGCGGCTGCGAGTTCGCCCCTCAGCAACTGCAACAAATCAAAAGGCTAATCGAACTTAATTCTTTTCGGCCACAGAGAGACTTGATGGCTTAAGGCAGTCAAGTTTCCCGCTGACGAGAATTCGCAATTCAATACTCGTCCAGCTTCCGCTGAGACGCGGTCGCCGGCCCCCGCGCTTCGTCATCCGAGCAAAAACGCCAGTCCGGCTCGGACCTACCCGACTCCCTGCGGCACCACTTCTCTGACCGATTTCACGCTCTCAGGTGCGGTGTCGGCGTGAACGATGGCAGCTCCGTCGCGCGGAATTTTTCTAGCGGCAAATGAGCGGCCTTTGAAAACGCCGTCCAGAATTTCTTTGACCCGAAAAGTAAGACCGTCGGTTTTGGTAAAGCTTTCGATCTTCGGTTCGCAGTAGCGCGCCCGCAAAATGATCGCAAGCTGGCCGAAGCCATAAACTCCCTGGTCGTTCATTTCGACAACGACGATCCGTTTGAAGTTCGCGAAGATTTTTTCAATGCCGTTCGGTAGCGGATGAATGTGGCGCAAATGAATCGCACCGACTTTTTCTCCATGATCGCGCGCCTGTTTCACCGCGTCGTGGATCGGGCCATAAGTCGATCCCCAGCCGACCAGGAGAACGTCGCCTTCTTTGTCGCCATAAATTTCCGGCAACGGAATTTCCTCGGCGAGTTTGCGCAATTTATTGCGACGCTTCGCCGTCATCACCATGTGCAATTTCGGACTGCCCGTGGGGTGACCCATCTCGTCGTGTTCGAGTCCGGACAAAAGCGGATATTTGCCGTCGAGAATCCGCGTGCCCGGGGGAATATGCTGAGTAATCGCGTCGACCGGGTACGGCTTAAAAGTCTGGCGTGGCGAGAGGTCCGGTTTCGGATCGACCATCAATTTCGAAAGATCCGGTTCATCGAACGCTTCGATCCGCGTCGCCAGCGAAGTATCGCTCAAAATGAAAACCGGCGTGCTGTACTTGCGCGCGATCCGGGCAGCTTCGATTGCGATGTAAAAACAATCTTCCACCGTCTTAGCCGCGAGCACGACACGTGGGCTGTCGCCGTGTCCGCCATAGATCGCCTGATGCAAATCGCTCTGCTCGACGTTGGTCGGCAATCCGGTGCTCGGCCCACCGCGTTGAATATTGCAAATAATGAGCGGGATCTCCGCCATCGAGGCCCAGCCGATCGCTTCGGTCTTGAGCGAAATTCCCGGACCAGCGCTGCCAGTAACAGCGAGATAGCCGGAATACGAAAACCCGAGCGCTAACGAGACCGCGCCAAGTTCGTCCTCGGCCTGGACAAATATGCCGCCGTATTTCGGAAGTTCGCGCCGCAACGTTTCCATGACCGACGACCAGGGCGTGATCGGATAACCAGCGCCGTAGCGCACGCCCGCAGCGATCAATCCGTAGGCAAGCGCCTGGTTTCCATCCATCGTGATCTGGGCGCGGGCGCCGGCTTTTTTGGGAATATGTTCGAATTGATACTGATGCGTCAGCACCTTGCCGACCGGATAAGCGTAGCCGGCCTGAAACGCCATCAAGGCAGTGTTGACGATGCTCTCATTCTTCCCGGCAAATTTTTCGGTGATGATTTTCTTTAGCTTCTCGACATCAAGACTGAAGATTTTCGTGATCAGACCGAGGACGAAAATGTTTTTGCCTTTGTCCTTTGCCGTTCCGCCAAGAGCCTCAACCGTCAATCCAGTAATGGGCACGCCAACGTAAACGAACCGTTTGTCGTCGAAATTCGGCTCAACGTTATCCGAATCGTAAAGCACCACGCCACCCTCGCGCACGAAACCGATGTGGTCCTGGTAACTGTGCTGATAGAACGCGACGAGAAAATCGGCTTCATCACCGGCCGATAAGACTTCGCCCGAGCCGATGCGTACTTGAAAGATCGAGGGCCCTCCGGAAATGGTCGCGGGAATCGTCATGTACGTCATGACATCCTGATCGCTGCGCCCGGCGAGTCGTGCGAGAAATGCGCCGGCGGTTTGAATTCCGTCCTGCGAATTTCCCGCCAGCCGAATAACAGCGTCTTGAATGTTTTCCGGGCGGAGATCGGCGCGCTCCGGCCCCGGCGTGTTAGGCACCATGCCCGCTTCGGGAGCAACAGGAGATGGACTGATCGGGTCGGCCATAGCTAAAACTCGATCGTCAATTTCAGGCAATATTCCCGTTTTGCCAGAGCAAATTCCGGTAGCCGCCATCCTCGGCGGGCACTCGTGCCAGCTAAATAGAACACTCAACCGCCCTAGCGTGCCGGCATTTCATGTGATTTTCATTGTGCGTCATCCTGAGCGAAGCGAAGGACCTCGCAAGCTTCGAACATCCTCCGAACTTCGTGAGGTCCCTCGCCGTCAGCGCGGCTCGGGATGACAGTCAGCAAAGCGCTAAAGAAATGCACAATCTCTGATCGCGGTCCGCGTTTACTACGGCTTTGCCGCCTCAGCGGCCGACTTGGAATCATCCGCCGCAAGCCTCGCTTCCAGTCCGCGCCGTTTCAGCAACGGCTCGATGTAAGGATCGCGCCCCACAAAATTCTTGAACAAACTCAGCGCATCAGCCGAGCCGCCGCGACTGAGCAATGTTTGCCGAAAGCGATCGCCATTTTCGCGCTTTAATCCGCCATGTTCTTTGATCCATTCCACGCTGTCGGCATCGAGCACTTCGCTCCAGATGTACGAGTAATATCCCGCGGAATATCCTGCGGAAAACGCGTGCGAGAAGTATGGGCTGCGATAACGCGGAGGCACTGGCGGAAAATCGACCCCGGCTTTGCCTAGCGCCGTCACTTCAAAAGCCATCGCATCCTTAGGTACTTCTGACGGATTGATCTGATGCCAGGCTTGATCAAGCAGGGATGCGCCCAGGTACTCAGTCGTCTTGTAACCTTGATTGAACTTCTCCGCCGCAACTACTTTATCAAAGAGCGCCTGTGGCATCGACTCTCCCGTCTTGTAATGTTTCGCGAAGTTCTTCAGCACATCCGGCCAGCTTGCCCACATCTCGTTAACCTGCGAAGGATACTCGACAAAATCGCGCGGCACGCTTGTTCCGCTAAATCGCGGATACTTCACATTCGAAAACATTCCATGTAAGGCGTGGCCGAACTCATGAAAAGCGGTCCGTACTTCATCGTGAGTGAGCAGGGTCGGTTCGCCTGGTGGCGGTTTCGGAATGTTCAGATGATTGGCCACCACCGGTTTGGTCCCGAATAATCCGCTTTGTTGCACATAGGCGGTCATCCAGGCGCCACCGCGCTTCGAAGGACGCGCATAGTAATCGCCGAGAAAAAGCGCGAGGGGCTGACCATCGGCATCGTAGACTTCAAATACGCGGACGTCCGGTTGATATACGGGAAGATCGTGGCGCTCCTTAAAAGTCAGGCCGTAGAGCTTGCCCGCGGCAAAGAATACGCCGTCGACTAGGACATGGTTTAACTCGTAGTAAGGTCGTACGTCCGACTCATCAAATTGATAGCGCGCTTTGCGCACTTTCTCGGAATAGAAATCCCAGTCCCAGGAGGCGATCTGGAAGCCACCTTTTTCCTGATCAACAATCTTCTGCATGTCAGCCGCCTCGCGGCGGGCGTTGGCAACGGCGGGCACCGTTAGATCGGCCAGAAGCTTGTTTACCGTCGAAACATCTTTTGCTGTCTGGTCTTCCAGCTGATAGGCGGCGTGGTTTTCGTAACCGAGCAACTTGGCGCGTTCCGCTCGCAGTTGTGCAGTTCGAATAATAATCTCGCGGGTATCAAACGGCCCGCCCTTACTATTACGCGAGAGCGAGGCCTGCATGATGCGCTCGCGTAAGGCACGGTTTTGCGAGGAGCCGAGCAGCGGCTGGCCAGTCGTATTCTGTAGTCGCAGCACAAACTTCCCTTCCTTGTGCTCGTCTTTGGCAGCAGCGCTCGCCGCCGCGATTTGGTTATCAGATAGACCGGCCAGGTCTTCCCGGCGATCGACGACAATCGACGAAGCGTTCTTTTCCTTAAGAACATTCTGGTCAAACTTGGTTTGCAGTGTCGCAAGCTCGGCGTTGATCTTCTTCAGCTTCTCCTTGTCAGAATCGGACAGTTTCGCGCCTGCACGCACGAAATCCTTATAGTAACGCTCAAGCAGATAGCTAGACTCCGGGTCGAGTCCGAGCTTTTCGCGATTGGAATAAAGTTCCTGGATGCGCGCGAAAAGTTTGCTGTTTAGAAGAACGGCGTCGTGATGCGCCGATAACTTCGGAGCTAATTCAGTCTCGATCTTCTGCCGAGTCGGATTGGTGTCAGCGGCATTCAGGTTCGAAAAAGTTCGCTGCACTCGATCGAGCAACCGTCCCGTCCGCTCCAACGCCACAACAGTATTATCAAAAGTCGCTTTCTCCGCGTTCGCCGCGATGACATCGACTTCCTTGAGCTGCTCCTGCATCCCGACTTCGGTCGCAGGCACGAAATGCTCGTCCTTAATCTTATCAAACGGCGGAAGGTGATAAGGCAGAGCGCTTTCGACCAGGAATGGATTATCAGAAGGCATTGGTGAGGAATTCTGCGCGGCAACAGCTATAGCCGCGATTTGCATTGCTGCGAGTAGCGCGAAAAGGCGTCGCCCCGGCGATTGGATGGAGAAAAGTTGTAAAAACATAATGGATTGGAATGCGAACGAGCGCACATTTGAGTGTTGCAGGTGCAACATCGAAATGTTTACTCGAGCAATTGAGTTTTTGATTCGAATCAAAACTCGTTTGGTCTGGCTGGCAAAGCAATCGTTCCTATTTGTTCCGCTATACGGAAAAAGGCCCGCTTTCGCGCAGCGAGGCGACTACTGTCGCTGGAGCATGCAATCGTCAGTCGGCTCGCACCGATTACATTCGTCAACATGAGAATTTTAACCACCGCGCTGATTTTGTTTCCCCAGTTCCCTCTGGCCGCCGAGAACACGAGCGCTCCAACATTTGATGCGGCTGCGGCGGAACGATTTGGAAAACTCGCCCTCGCCTGCGTCGACAAGGAATATCCGAACAAGATCAGTCACGTCCTGAACAGCGATGCCGATGTAGCGCCGCCGCGCAAACTCACGCCCGCCTTCTGTGGTTGCTACGATTGGCACTCATCCGTACACGGACATTGGTTGCTCGTCCGGCTGGTACGTACCTTTCCGAATGCGGCGTTTGCCCCCGCTGCGCGCGATGCATTGAAAAAAAGCCTCAGCGCCGAGAACCTGAAAGAGGAAGCTAATTATCTTCGCGGAAAAGGTCGGGCTAGCTTCGAGCGGCCCTACGGGTTGTCATGGCTGCTGCAATTGTGCGCGGAATTACGGGAATGGGACGATCCACAAGCGCGCGAGATGATGGCGAACCTGCGTCCGCTCGAGGAGGCGGCAATGGAACGATTGAAAACCTGGCTGCCGAAATTATCCAATCCGGTCCGCATTGGTGAACACGATCAAACCGCTTTCGGTCTCGGATTGATGTTGGATTACGCGCACACCGCTGGAAATGAAGAATTCGCCAAACTAATTACCGATTCGGCAAAGAAGTTCTTTCTTGGGGATAAGAATTGTCCGCTCGCTTACGAACCTTCCGGTGAAGATTTTCTCTCGCCCTCCTTAGGCGAAGCGGACGTGATGCGGCGGGTGCTTCCGCAAAATGAATTCGCGAAGTGGCTGAAAGAATTCATGCCGCAGATTCCGACGACGGCCAATGCCGATTGGTTGCCGGTCGCGATCTCCCCTGACCCGAGCGATCCGAAGCTTGCGCACCTCGATGGCTTGAATTTAAGCCGTGCCTGGATGCTGGAAGGAATTCTTTCCGCGCTACCCTCAGACGATCCACGCCGTCCCGCCCTGCAAGCCACAGCCGATGCGCACCGTCGCGCCGGATTGGCAGCGGTAACAGGCGAGCATTACGAAGGCGGACACTGGCTCGGAAGTTTCGCTGTTTATCTCACCACCCAACGTGGAAT